>Ga0154726_1093_pt4 | contig 15596 bp, 14 predicted proteins | sample Rifle2008BG16ft_FD_105734 | JGI IMG/M metagenome (GOLD analysis project Ga0154726, IMG submission 105734) | Deltaproteobacteria bacterium RBG_16_58_17
AAGCTGGCCGGGTCGATGGGGGACTTCGGGGCGCTCTTCCCGCTCGCCTCTTTCGACCGAGGATGCTTACCGTCGCCTTTTCGGTGACCTCATTTTTCCTTGATCAGCAACACGTCGGCCTCTTTGAGCAGCACCTTCTTGCCGTCTTCATCAACGTAATTGTAATACCCGGTATTATTATCCAACACCGGTTTTGTCACCGCCTTTAGCTTCTGGCCGTCTTTCAAGACGATCTGGTACTTGGTGGCACAGCCGATCAAAAAAGACAGACAAATCATAACGCCAATGATCATTTTTTTCATGGAACCCTCCTCGAAACGTGGCTTGACAGCTTGGGCTATCCATATATAGAGGCTGGCGGCGTGTCAACAGATATTTCCCGGCAGGAAACGGGCGCAGCCGGCTCACCATGCGAATTGTCTCAAATAAAATGTGACCCAGGGAGTGATTAAAAAGAGATCAGACCCAGGTCTCAGACCTGATAAATTTTTCGGGAGGGGAGCTCGATGCAGGTCAGGCAGCCCCCGTAGACCGCCCCCGTGTCGATGCCGATCTTGTTTTTCTCGATGAGAGGTTCGTAGAGGGAGGTGTGGCCGAAGACGACCGTCTTGCCGAAATCGCACTCCGAGTCGATGAATTCGCGGCGGATCCAGAGGAGGTCATCCGGCGACTGCGCGGCGAGGGGGCGCCCCGGCCTGAGGCCGGCGTGGACGAACAGGTATTCCTGTGTTTCGTAAGAGAGGGGCAGGGAGGTAAAGAAACGGAGGTGGTTCTCCGGGAATCCGGTTCCCGCCCGGGCGTCAGCGAGGGTGAGACCGTAGGAGGAAAGCGTGCTCTGGCCGCCGTTGTACAAAAAGAGCTCTTCATCCTGCCCCTCCAGGTAGTAGTTGAGGAACATATCCTCGTGGTTCCCCCGGAGACAGATCACGTTCCGGCAGGTCTCTTTCAGGTCACGGAGGGTGTCGATAACCCCCCGCACCTCGGGACCGCGGTCGATGTAGTCCCCGATGAAGACAAGAATGTCGGCATGCGGGTCGACCTTGATCCGGTCGAGGAGCTGCTTGAGCTTGCGGTTGCAGCCGTGGATGTCGCCGATGGCCAGCAGCCTTCCCTTCATGGCGGAACCCCTTGAAATGGTCTTCTCCGGCGCAGATCCTGTCCGAATCTGCGGTACCTGGGCGACGGCAATTCAGCGGCCGTTCTGGGCGAAGAGGGCCTCGACGAACTCCCCGGCCCGGAAGGGCCTGAGATCGTCCACCTGCTCGCCGACGCCGATGTAGCGCAGCGGGATGTTCAGCTCCCGGGCGATCCGGACGACGACGCCCCCTTTCGCCGTCCCGTCTAACTTCGTCAGGATCAGGCCCGTGACGCCTATTTCGTCCCGGAACATCCGCGCCTGGACGACGGCATTCTGGCCCGTTGTGGCGTCGAGGACGAGAAGGACCTCGTGCGGCGCGCCGGGAAGCTCCCGCCCCATGATCCGCCTCATCTTCTTGAGCTCCTCCATCAGATTGACCTTCGTGTGGAGGCGCCCCGCGGTGTCGATGATGACCACGCCGGGTCGTCCGGCTTTGGCGGAGCGGAGGGCATCGTAGACCACGGCGGCGGGATCGGCGTTCGGCGCCTGGCGAATCAACGGGACCTCTGCCCGTTTCGCCCACGCCTCCAACTGTTCGACGGCCGCCGCCCGGAAGGTGTCCGCGGCGACGAGCATCACCTCGTGCCCCTCTCCCTTCAACTGATGGGCCAGTTTCCCGATCGTCGTGGTCTTTCCCGTGCCGTTCACCCCCACGACCATGATCGTGTAGATCTGATCCGGCGGTATTTTCAGGGGGGCCTCGTTTTTGAGGAGGATCTCCCGCATCGTTTCCCGGAGCACTTTTCTGAGAATCTCCGGGCTGCCCAGCTCCTTGCGCCGGACCTTTTCTTTCAGTGATTCGATCAGCTCCCCGGTGAAGGCCGGCCCTACGTCGGCCACGATAAGGGCCTCTTCCAGCTCTTCGAAGAGCGCCCGGTCGATCTCCTTGCTCCCGAGGATGATGTCGTCGACGTCCGTGAGGAGGAGCTTCCGGGTCTTGGCGAGCCCCGCTTTCAACCGATCGAAGAATCCTTTATTGTCGTTATCCTGTCCCATGAATCCGTCCCGGAAATAGGGATTGCGCCGCCGCGGAGCTTTTTCCGAAGCCGCCGGGGGCTCAGTTGAGGTTGACGGAGACGAGCGTGGAGATCCCCTGCTTTGGCATCGTGACGCCGTAGAGGCTGTCCGCAATCTCCATCGTCAGCTTGTTGTGCGTGATCATCAGGATCTGGGAGTGGGATACAGTCTCCTTGACGAGGCGGTTGAACAGAGAAATGTTGGTGTCGTCGAGCGACGCATCCACTTCGTCTAAGAGGAGGAAAGGAACGGGCCGGTAGAGGAGGATGGAGAAAATGAGCGCAATGGCCGACAGGGATTTCTCGCCGCCGGAGAGGAGAGTGACGTTCTGTGCCCGCTTCCCGGGAATCCGGATGTCGATGTCCACGCCCGTCTCCAGGAGGTCGCTCTCGTCGGTCAGGAGGAGCTCCGCCCGGCCGCCGGGGAAGAGGCGGGTGAAGACCTCCCGGAAGCACCGGTTGACCCCCTCGAAGGTCTCCGAAAACCGCTTTCGGGAGATGGCGTTGATCCGGGTGATCGTCTTCTGGAGCGTCTCCAGCGAGGAGTTCAGGTCGGCGGCCTGGGTAGTGAGGAATTCGTAACGGGTCTTCAGCTCCTCGTGCTCGCTGAGGGCCAGCAGGTTGACCTCGCCGAAATTTTCGACGGCCCGCCGGTCCTTTTCCAGCTTCGCGCCCAGCTCCGCGAGCTCCTCATCCGCGAGCGGCCGGAACTCAGTGATAAGGCGGGCGAGGTCCTCGTAGTGCTTTTCCTGGATATTCCTCTGCAAATTCTCCATCTGGATGGCGATTTCCCGGGAGTTCAGATCCAGCTCGCTTCCCTCCTGGTGGTACCGATCGATGATCTTTTTTACCTCCCGGAGCTCCGCTTCGCGCGCCCCGAGGAGCGCCTCCTTTTCCGCATGGGCGTTTCGTCTGCCCGAGAGGGAACTTTCCAAACCCTCGTATTCGGCATATAAACCCTGGAGCGCCGCCTCCTCGGCGGCGATCTGATCGGCAAGCATCCGGGACTCCCGTTCGAAGGTTTCCGCATCCGTCAGTCTGGTTTGGTTCTCTCGAGAATAGTCGGCGAGCGAGGCCTCCAGGCGGACCAGGGTCTCGAGATTGGCCTCCCGCTTCTCCTCGAGAGAGGCCAGGCGGATCTTCTGTTCGGTGAGTGCGCGCTCCCGGGCTTCCAGGTCGGCCCGCAGCGATTCTTCCCGCTTCCGGGCGCCGTCCATCGCCCGGTCGAGCTCCGTCTCGCAACCTTCCAGGATCTTCATCTCCGCCTCGTGGCCGACGACTTTCCCCCGGGCCTCGGAGGCCTCCGACCGGAGGTTTTCGCGATTGAAATCGAGGACATTGCGCCGGTCCTCGACCTGACGCAGCTCACCTTCGAACCGCTCGCTGTCCTTCTTAAGGCCGCTGATCCGGAGTTCCGTGAGGTGGAGTTGGGAGCGGAGCCGGAGGAACTCCTCGTCCCACTGGGCGATCAGGGAGATGTTCTTTTTGCGGCGCTCCTGCTCCTCCTGGAGCTCCGCCGCGAGCGCCGCGACCTCTCCGGCGAGCTCGGCGATTTCGCGCCGGTTGCGCAGAAGGCTCCGATCGCTCCCATTGCCGCTCCCGCCCGTCAGGATGCCGCTCGGGCTGATGATGTCCCCCTCCGGCGTAACGAAGGTGCCGCAGAAGCCGTTCTGCTGCCAGAGGGAGATGCCGCTCCCGAGGCTGGGGATGAGAAGGACGTCGCCTAAGAGTTCGGTAACGATGGCCCGGAAATCCTCCCGGACCTCGATCTGTTCGACCAGGGGGATCGCTTCCCGGAGATGCTCCACGGAGGATATCCCGGAGACGCGGGGGCGGACCTCGAGGGGAACGAAGCTCCCCCGCCCGAGGGCGGAGCTCTTGAGATAATCGATCGCCCGGATGCCGTCCTTCTGGTCTTTAACCACGACGTACTGGAGCTTCTCCCCGAGGACCGCCTCGACCGCCGTCTCGTATTCCCGGGGCACCCGGATGTGATCGGCGACAAGGCCCAGAAAGAGACTTTGGGGACAGATTTTAAATCTGTCCCCGTGCTCCGCCCCCCGACCGCCGGTCATGAGGGATTTTACCCCCTCGTTGCACCAGGCATAGCTCTCCTCAAACTCCTTGAGCGAGGCCAGGCGCGACGCCTTCCGGCTGCTCTCCTCGCGGAGTTCGGCGATCCGTTGATCGCTCTCCGCCAGCTCCTCCCGGGCCCTTTCCAACTCGTCGGCGATCTCCCCGCGCCGCTGCCCGATCTCCGAGAAACCCTCCTCGTCGGCTGCGAGCCCGGTGCGGAGCCTCTCCAGCGTGCAGCGGAGCGCCTCGGCTCGCTTCTCGTTTTCCTCGATTTCCCGGTTCTCCCGCTCCTTCCTCTTTCCGAGGTCTTCGATCATGCGGGTGAGGCTGGTGACGGCGTTCTTCAGCTTGGCCTTTTCCGTGACGATGTCGATGTACTGGATCTTCTTCTCTTCCAGTTCCTGCCGGCAAGTCCGGTTCATTTTTCGCAGTTCTTCCAGGTCCTGCTCATGATCGGCCACGCCCTTCCGGAGCCCGCCGATCGTCCCGTCCGCCTCCGCTGCCGCCGCCCTGAGAGCGGCGATTTGTCCTTGGATTTCCTCCTCCCGCTTCCTTAGGGCCTCGCTCTCCGCGATGCCCCTCTGCCTTCTCGCGGCCAAATCGTCGATCTTCCGCCGGGCGAATTCGATCCCCTGTTCCTTGATGTTGATGGCATTTTTCGTGCTGTAGAGCTTTTCCTGGTGGGCAGAGATGAGGTTTTCGTTTTCCATGACCTCCGCCTTCAGTTCCTCCAGGGCGGCCTCGATTCCCTGCATGCGGGTTCTGACATCCATATCTCCGATTTTGAGTGAATTTCTTGCGTCATCCAGGGAGTTCCGGCGGTTCGACAGCTCGGCGTAGGCCTGGAGGGAAACGGCCAGTTCGGCCTCCTTGACGGCCTTCTTGAGGATTTTGAACTGCTCCGCCTTCTTTGCCTGCCGGGAGATCGCGTTCAGTTGCGTCCTGACCTCCCGGATGATATCGTTCAGGCGGACCAGATTCTCCCGGGTCGCCTCCATCTTCCGGATGGCCGACTCCTTCCGGCTCTTGTACTTGGAGATGCCGGCTGCCTCCTCAATGAACTGCCGCCTCTCCTCCGGTTTCGCCTCGACGAGGGCGGCGACGCTGTTCTGCTCGACGAGGGAATAGGTGCGGGCGCCGACCCCCGTCCCCATGAAAAATTCCCTGACGTCCAGAAGACGGCAGGGAATTTTATTGATCGTGTATTCGCTCTCCCCCTCGCGGAAAAGGCGCCGTGTGATCATCACCTCGCTGCACTCCGCGTAGTTTCCCTGGAATTTCTGCTCATCCGCCGCGAGCATCATCGAGACCTCGGCCATCCCGACGGGGGCGACCTCCTCCGAGCCGTTGAAGATCACGTCCTCCATCCTCTTCCCGCGGAGCGTCCTGACGCGCTGCTCGCCCATGACCCAGCGGATCGCGTCGGCGATGTTGCTCTTGCCGCAGCCGTTCGGGCCGACGATACCGCTGATCCCGGGGGAGAAATCGACGACGACCTTTTCCCGGAAGGATTTGAAACCGGTTATTTCCAGCTTCCTGAGTCTCATCTTCTTTAAAAATCCTTCAGATAGCGGAATTTTGACGGATTCTAACAGAAGAAAAGGGGTTTGTAAAGAAAAAATACAATGGAATGTGGCGGCGCGAAGGCAAACCACAAGATATAGTGGATCATGGAAATGGAGGCGCCAGGAGGGGCGAGGGAAAAGCGCGTTCATTTTTCGGTCCCTGAGCGGATCACTTAAAAAATCCGCTTGACAAGATGAAGACGGCCTGTTATTGAATAATAACATTTTGCGGAAGGATTTATGAAAAAAGACAAAACCAGAATCGGCCTCGTACAGATCGCAATAATTATCGGGATAATTATTCCCTGCTGGATAGGGGCTGGGTGATGGTCTGTTCCTGAAAAAAGATCCAACTTTAAACCGTTACCATCCCCTGGTAGCGGTTTTTTTTGGAAAAATACAAACGGAGGAGAGAAGCCATGCAACAGACAGGATCGCAGATCCTTTTTAAGGCCTTGAAAGAAGAAAAAGTCGACACCCTCTTCGGTTATCCGGGAGGATCCGTCATGGATATCTATGACGAGATGTTCCGGCAGAATATCCGGCACATCCTGGTGCGGCACGAACAGGGGGCCATCCATGCCGCTGACGGTTACGCCAGAGCTTCGGGTCGGGTCGGCGTCTGTCTGGTCACATCGGGACCCGGCGCCACCAACACGGTGACCGGGATTGCTAACGCCTACATGGATTCCATTCCCGTGGTCGTTCTCACGGGACAGGTTACCACGGCCATGATCGGCAACGACGGTTTCCAGGAAGTGGACATCACCGGCATCACCCGGACCTGCACGAAACACAACTTTCTGGTCCGGAAGATCGGAGATTTGCAGAGTACGATACGGGAGGCCTTTCAGATTGCCCGTTCGGGACGACCAGGGCCGGTTCTCGTCGATCTTCCCAAGGATGTGATTCAGTCGGTCATCGAAGCGGATGTCCCCCAGACCGCTGTCCCTCCCGTGGAGGAGGCTTGCCCGGATCTGGAAGGACCCTGCAACGAAGCCCTGAAACTGCTTTTAAGGGCTAAGAGACCGCTCATCATCGTCGGGGGAGGGGTGATTCTCGGGAAAGCCTCTGAGGCCTTGCGGTCGTTCGTAAGAAAACTTCAGATCCCGGTCGCATCGACCCTGATGGGGCTGGGCGCCTTTCCCGGCGCCGATCCGCTCTGGACCGGCATGGTGGGCATGCACGGCGCCTACTATGCCAACATGGCCGTCAGCCAATGTGACGTGCTCATGGCGGTCGGCGTCCGGTTCGATGATCGCGTCACATCCAAGGTTTCGGCATTTGCCCCCCATGCGCGGCTCATTCACATCGATATTGATCCTGTCTCCATCGACAAGGTTATCCGGGCCGACGTGTCCATGGTCTGCCACTGCGGTCCGGCGCTCAAGACCCTCAATCGGCTCATCGACGAACAGGGACTGACTCTGCCCAAATCGCAAATCCGGTACTGGCACAGACAGCTCCGTCAATGGAAGGCGGAAATGCCCCTGCAATACTGCCGCAACCAGAACATAAAACCCCAGTATGTCATTGAAACGCTCTATCAGCTCACGGAGGGGAGGGCGATCATCGCCACCGAGGTGGGCCAGAACCAGATGTGGGCGGCCCAGTTTTACCGTTTCGATGAACCGAATACCTTTCTCACCTCTGGGGGACTGGGAGCGATGGGGTTCGGATTGCCCGCCGCCATCGGCGCCCAGGTGGCCTGCCCGGACCGGATCGTGGTGGATGTGGCGGGAGACGGCAGTATCCAAATGAATATCCAGGAACTGGCTACAGTGGTCCATTACGGCCTTCCCGTCAAAGTCGTCATCCTGAACAATCTTTATCTCGGCATGGTCCGCCAGTGGCAGGAGCTCTACTACGGACGCCGCTACTCCCAGTCCGACATGACCCAGGCGCCCGACTTCGTCAAGCTGGCCGAAGCCTATGGAGTCAAAGGCCTGCGGGCCACAAAACCCGAAGATGTAAAACGGGTTCTGCTGGAGGGTCTGGAAACACCCGGGCCGGTGATGATGGACTTTCAAGTGGAGCCTGAGGAGAATGTGTATCCTATTGTGAAGCCTGGAGCTCCCCTGACGGAGATGTCCTTCGGCAATGTCCGGGCAGTTGCATAAAACCAAAATAAGGCAAAGGAATAACCATGGCAGATCTGATAAAAGAACGAGCGATATCCATCATCGTCAACAACAAACCCGATGTACTGGCCCGTATCGCCGCGACCTTCAGCGCGCGCGGGTTCAATATCGAAAGCATCTCGGCGAACGTCACCCGGAACCCGGCCTTCACCAAGATCATTATTACCACCCTGAGCACCCAGGAGACGATCAGCAAAATCATCAAGCAGTTGAACCGCCTGGTCGATGTGCTGGATGCCCGGAAGATCTCCCGCTCCCAGGTGTTCCGGCGGGAAATGATCCTGGCCCGACTCTCGATGGCGGAGGACCGGCAAGCGGCGGTTGAGGAACTCGTCGGCGCCCACGGCGGGAAAGTAGTCAGTCGCGAATCCGGTTCTGCTATCCTGGAATTTACAGGAGATAAAGAGACTATTGAAGAGGTCCTGAACCGTCTGGAGGCACTGGGGATGGAAGACTTAACGCGAACCGGCGCCGTCTTCATGGAGAGGGGAAACCCCTGAAGAGGGGAATGCAGGGATAAACAGCGATTGTCGGCGGGGGCCGGGTTTCGGGTTCAGTTCCAGTCGGTCAGGATAAAGCCGATTCCGATCCGGTTGACGCTGTGGTTGTAATCCAGAAGGCTTTCTCCGTATCCGTTGAAATACTGTATAAAGCCGCTCACCCGTTCGATAAGAGGAAAACTCCATTCAAGCTGCAGGCTGCCGCGATTGTGGTGGAATTTGAGATTATTTCGCCACATCACTCCGAATCTGTGCTTCTTCAAGAAATAGTATGTCTGAACCTCCCCGTACCCGAGATAATCTTCGATGTCGGGATTATCGTCGTCTTCTGCGTTTTCAGGAAAGCGGTACCATCCCTTCAGAAGGAGAGTCAGATTATCTTTTTCGAAACCGAAGTTCGTCACGATCCTGTTCCAGCTTCTTGACAAGGGCTCGGTTTGGCCATTGGACTGGTGATCGAAACCCACATTGATGAACCGGCCCTTGAATCCCAGGAGACTATAATTGGTTCTGAAATTGAGCAAGAGCTCCGGCTCATAATTGGTTTCCCGAAAGGGTGAAGAGTCATCAAAGTTGTAAAGCTGCCAGAAAGACCGCTGAGTATAACCGACCCAGAGGTCCATTTCTTTCCCGAAAATATCCTGCCAGAGTTTTATCTTCAAACTTAGCTGAAACGTTACTTCTTCCCTTTTAAGATCCTTAGTGGGATCGGCTTCCCGGATCAGATCGACGTTAGGCGAGTCGTTGGATGTAAAAGGAAGAATGTAGTTGGAGTGATGCAAAGATATCGCGTATTTATCGCGACGGATTTCGTTGTCAAGCTCCCAGAGCCGGGAAAGGTAGGAAAACTTCTCGGATTTCTCTTTCGGAGTCTTTTGAGCAAGTCCAATCTCGGGTGAGCTTTCTACCGATTTGCGACCGGCTTGTTGATCGTAGCATTTTAGTCTTTCCGCATCATCTTCGATTTTTACACACTCGGCCATGCTGCCGGGTGTATCGGCGAGACCATCAGCAGGAATTATGCATAGCAACATGAGCAAGAGGCTGCCGAAAAATAGGCGATTTCCGGCGGCTTCCCGATATCCACAGTATCGCGATAGCATTTTCACCAATTTTACGCTCGCTTGATCAACTCCGGTTCGCCATCCTCCAGAAGCAATTCAACAACCTCCTCCTTTCGCAAATCCGCCGGATGAAATATCCAATCCCGACGGGGATAAAATGGATTAAAATGTACGGGATGTCAAGAGATAAGGTACGGAATCCGGACATTGAATCTCCGGGACAAACAAAAAACCCCGGACCTCCTCGAAGATTCTTTGACCTGGGGTGCAGCGCTAACCGAGCGGGCGGGGCATGGCCCATGCCCGGTTGCAGGCGACATGACAGCCCGGAAGACCGGTGCGGCATTTTCGTACCGCTTAAATGCGTTTGAAAAGTTGCCGTTGACATATGTTAGCAGATATGCTAACCTGACAACTATGAGTTATTCCATCGTCTACTTCCATTCGCGGGTTAAAGCTGAGATCGAAAGCTGGCCTGACGGCATATTGGCCGATTATGCGCGGATTGTGGAGTTGTTGATGGAATTCGGGCCGAGTTTGCGCATGCCGCATTCACGTGCTATGGGTAGCGGTCTTTTTGGATTGAGGCCCCGAGGTCGCGAAGGCATCGGACGGGTGTTTTACTGTTTTATCATCGGTCAACGTGTCGTAATTCTTCATGCGCTTATCAAGAAAACACCGGACACGCCAGAACAGGAACTCAAGATAGCCCGGAAAAGGATGAAGGAGGTACAGAATGGTTGAATTAAAATACGAACCTGTTTCCCACGACCATAAGGCATTTCTCAAGAATGCCCGGAAACGGGAAGGATTCAGCAAGGCATACAACGACCTGGAAGAAGAATATACTCTTGTCCGCGAGATGTTGTCGGCACGTTCAAAGTCCGGTCTCACCCAAGAGGCGGTTGCGGAGTTGATGGGAACGACAAAAAGTGCTGTTTCGCGCTTGGAATCTGCTGGAAAGCATGCACCATCCCTGACAACCCTGAAAAAATATGCCCAAGCTGTTGGCTGCGATCTGAAAATCAAGTTCATACCAAAATCAGGTTCAGTAAAACATGAAACCGGAGGCGTAAAGCAGCGTGCCGGTTAACCCACGAACGGAAGATTTCGATAATTTTCACTGCCCTCCGCTTGATGTTTTGCGGACTTGTTGTGTGGCAGCAATAGCCATCGTTTCTTTTTTTGATCACTCCGGCGCATTACGGAAGGCTATCTGAAACAAAAGCGCTTTCCCCCAAAGAATTCAAATACAAGTGTTCAGGGCGACTGATCGGACAAGCTCATTGAATACGGGGTGAAAGGCGCAATTTTCGGAGGGTGATTTTTCCGATGATCGGGGGTGTTTGTAACTTCCTGTAATGTAGCACCTGGTAATTTTGACGAGAATGCTCTGTTTCAAACGGTACTCAATATTGACTGTAGTCAGTAAAACGTCTACATCGACAAATATGCTATGTTCAATCAGTTATCAATGCGAACGATGAGGCCCGGAGCAACTTTTTTAGCAGCAGGCCCGGTTTGCTGATCTCTCAGTACCAACAGCCTGTTCGCCCAGTACAAAATCACGGAAATGGCGTTCTCCACGGGAAAGACATCCGTCTTCCTGAGCTTCTGCCTGACCTTGGCGACACTCCCTCATCAACGATTTTCTTGCGCCTGCAGCCGCTGGCGTCAAGCGCTATATATCGTAAACCGGCGTAATCTACCCCGTCCCCTCCACTATTTTCGTCTTCCCGCTTCCCGTCCATCCAGATTGGGCCACATTTTCGTCATCCTCTCCTGCAAACGATACAAATTTGTTTCAACTATTTCTTTGCCAAGCCCTTCGGGATTTAGAAAATAACATCAATTTATTCGGGCACATGCAGCTCATTTGCGCCGTTGGCACCATCCTTGCCCTATAGTGGGCCAAACAGGATCGGCGCATGAGGGCGCGTATTGTTTCATCAAACAAACAGAATCGCTAATTGCAGAACAAGGAGGAAAAAAATGAAGGGCATTAAATCGTTTGTAATTGGTGTTATTGTAGCAGTTATGATTTGTGGTGTCGCTTACGCAACCCCTTCAACCCAGATCTGGATACCTTCCACGGATATCCAGCCCTATAAGAAGGTCCATTTCGGTGCCGATACTTACATCAAAACCGCCAGTCAGGATGGGGTTACGGAACCAACGGTAACTAACCTGGGTTTGACCGTGGGCGTTCTCCCCTGGGAAAAGTTCCAGATGGAAATAGGCCTCGATTACCGGGATATCGGCGGCAATCATACCTATCCAATGCTTTTCAACGCCAAGATCGGCACGCCGGAGGATGCCCTGTTCAAATATTCGCCAGCCCTTGCCGTGGGTGTCTATGATTTCGGCACGAAAAAGGACTTTTCCGATTACAACATCGTCTATGGCTTGATCGCCAAAACTATCGGAAATTTAGGTCGTTTATCTGCCGGATATTACACAGGCAACGACAAGCTCCTCCTGGATATTAACGGGAATAAAGACAATCATGGCGTGTTACTCTCCTGGGATAGGACCATCTCGGAGATATCGGACAAACTCTGGCTTGCCGTGGATTATCAGGGAGGCAAAAACGGCTACGGCGCACTGAGCGCCGCCTTCGCATGGAAGTTTGCACCCAATGTCGGCGTGATTTTCGGCTATGACATCTATAACGAAAGCTTTTACAAGCCCACAGCGACCATTCAGGTAGATATTGACTTTTAATTTTGCTTAGCTGTCGCCTGCGAAAGTCGAGCAACAACAGCAAAAGGAGGTTTAAAGATGAAAAGGTTAAGTGTAATGATAGTGATTATGTGTTTGTTTATTGCAGCAGGCATACCGGTCTTAGCGGAGGAACCTGCGCCAGGTAAGGAGGCGCCCGCCGTCGCCATGCCTACTGCGATGGCTCATAATGCATCGACAGCACCAGCTCCAGTTGTCACGCAAAAAGCGCTGGACGACCTGAAAAGCTCTCTGCAGGTGGGAGTAGATACGGCATGGGTGCTGTTCACCGCGTTTCTTGTCTTTTTCATGAACCTGGGCTTCGCCATGGTGGAGTCGGGGTTATGCCGGGCTAAGAACGCGGTCAACATCCTGGCGAAAAACTTCATCGTGTTTGCCATCGCCTCGATATCGTTCTGGGTCATCGGCTGGGGGCTCATGTTCGGAAACGGCAACCCCTTTCTGGGACTTGAGGGTCTCTTCTTCGCCGGCGGGGCCGACAACAGCCCGGCAATGGGCGATGCATACAAAGGCGTCTATGCCGCGCTTAACTGGACCGGCGTGCCGCTCTGGGCGAAGTTCTTTTTCCAGTTGGTGTTCGCCGGTACGGCCGCCACGATCGTTTCAGGCGCCGTGGCGGAACGCATCAAGTTCCATTCCTTCATCTTCTTTTCGTTCATCTTGGTGGGGATCATGTACCCGATCACGGGCCACTGGATCTGGGGCGGCGGATTCCTGCAATCGATGGGCATGTTTGACTTTGCTGGATCCACGGTTGTCCACTCGGTCGGCGGATGGTCGGCGCTCGCCGGCGTGCTCCTGCTCGGATCCCGCTGCGGAAAGTACCGCGCCGACGGGTCCGTCAACCCGATTTTCGGTCACAGCATGTCTATGGTGACGCTCGGAGGGTTCGTTCTGTGGTTCGGGTGGTTTGGATTTAACCCTGGATCCACCATGGGCGTGGGCGACGGAACCGCCATCGCGCACATCGCCGTAACCACCAACACCGCAGCCGCGATGGCCATCCTCAGCTCGACCCTGGTGTCGTGGCTGATACAAAAGAAACCCGACCTCTCCATGATCATCAACGGCGCGCTCGCGGGACTGGTTGCGATCACAGCGCCCTGCGCCTTCGTGAGCGTCGGGTCGGCGGCCGTCATCGGCCTCATCGCCGGCGTGCTCGTGGTCTTCGCCGTCCTGATGTTCGACAAACTGAAGATCGACGATCCGGTGGGCGCGCTCTCGGTCCACCTGGTCAACGGCATTTTCGGCACCCTGGCCGTGGGTCTGTTCGCCCAGGACAAAATCACGGGGACGGCGACCGGGAACGGTCTTCTGTTCGGCGGCGGGTTCAAGCTTCTCGCCGCACAGGCGGCGGGCGTCGTGGCGGTCGGGGTTTTCACCTTCATCGTCGCTTTCGCCGTGTGGTCCGTGATCAAGATGGTCATGGGGCTCAGGGTGTCGGCTGAAGAGGAGATAGCCGGATTGGATATCGGCGAACACGGCACAAAGGCCTATCCCGACTTCCAGGGGTTCCTGACGAAGTGATCCTCGCTTCGTAAGGCCTATTACAATGAAAGGAGAATACAACATGAAACTGATTATAGCCATCGTGAAACCTGAAAAACTGACCGACGTCAAGCAAGCGCTCGTCAAGGCAAACGTGGGAAAGATGACCGTCTCCAACGTCATCGGATGCGGCGCGCAGGGCGGGTATACCGAGTCCTACCGAGGCGCTTTCACCGAGGTCAACCTCCTCGACAAGGTTCGCTTCGAAATCGCGGTCAACGATGAATTCGTCAAACCGACTATTGAGGCGATCATCAAGGGCGCCCGTACCGGAAAAATCGGCGACGGCAAGATCTTCGTCGTCGCGCTGGAGGAATGCATCATGGTCCGGACCGGCGAGACGGGTCCCAAGGCCGTGGGCTGAAAGAAGTCACGCCGGCGAAGGGAAACATCCGAACCATCAAGGGGTTTACCCAGCAATGGTGCGTAAAAGAAGTGGGGGACGCCTTTGGCGCCCAAACGACGAAAGGGTTCGGTTCCCGGGAGCCCTTTCGTCGCTTTTCTGTTCTAAAGAGAAACCCGCTACATAATCGCACTCGCCGCCAATCTTGACTTTAAACGGTATTCGCCGATTCTCAATGATATTGATGTCATTGATAAGTAGGTGGCACCAATAGCCGGCACAGTTCATCTTTTCTCTGGGCGCTTCTACGCATTACGGAAGGAAGTCTGCTACACAAGCGCATCCGCCTCCAACATTGACTTACAATAATAACAGTGATTTCTCGCAGTGGCTGCCATTGACTTTATCTGAAAAGCGTCCCCTATTAGATGGCGCTATGGCGGTTGTTTCCGGAAGCCTTTGAAGCGCCTTATGGCGCGCCTCCCGACATCAGGGCTTTTCCCGATTACGGGGCCATTACCTCCTGGGTGGCCGACAGGATCCGGAACCTCTCGGAGGAGGAGGGCTACCCCCTCTCGGAAATGGCGGTGATCTATGCCATGAAGACCCCGGAGAATGACCCCGGTATGAATTTACCCCTCCTCATCGGGAAGGCGCTGGACAAAAGGGGCCTCCTGCACAACTGGATTTCGGAAGATTACCGGGCCAAGAGGTCCTATGACGTCACCACGGAAAATGTGACGATCTCCACCATTCACAGCGTGAAGGGATTCGACAAGCGCCCTTCAGATCTTTGTCCCTTCGGCGAGGATATTCAGGTAATCGCTGTACACGTAACGCTTGTCACGTTTCCGTCCCGTGGTTTCCCTGAGGATTTGGACTTTTTCCAACTGCGCCACAAGCGTGGACGCCGCCTGGTAGGATACGTTGAACCGCTCAGCGATCTGGGCGATGGAAATCGTGGGTGTATAGAACAACTGCTCCAGAATCCCGACGGCTATCGGGGAGGAGATCTTTTTCTCTCACAACAGACGGCGATGATTGGTCTGGAGTTCGAGGATCTGCCTGGCCGTATCCATCGCGGCGCCGGCGATGTCCACAACCCCTTTCAGGAAATAATCCACCCACTGTTCATAATCGCCCGTCTCCCTAACCATGTTCAGACGATCGTAGTATTCCTGGCGATTTTCTTGAAATAGTAGCTCAGGTACAGGAGCGGCTTGTGTAAAACCCCCTTCCGGAGATCGAGTCTCTGGAAAGAGAACTCAAGGTCGGAGATGTATGTATTGATATCGTGTCCACGCCGGGGTTGAACCATCCCGTCCTTTCATGGTATGAAGGCGCTGAGAAGTTGCTTCGGCATTGCGGCTTGATGCCCTGAGAATCACCGAATATCACGATGAGGAGGGATACGCGCGATGGCAGAGGAAACCAAGAAGAAGGAGCAACACGAAGAAAAGCCC
>Ga0154726_1050_pt1 | contig 14909 bp, 13 predicted proteins | sample Rifle2008BG16ft_FD_105734 | JGI IMG/M metagenome (GOLD analysis project Ga0154726, IMG submission 105734) | Deltaproteobacteria bacterium RBG_16_58_17
TTGAAATCGCCGGCTATTTTGCGGCCCAGGGTTTCCAGACTGTGACAGCCGCCACAGGCGCCCATGATGATATCTGTTTTGTCCAGTTTTTGGGCATTGGCCTCCCGCAACCGGAAGGCCTTGACAAATTTTTCATCCTGGGGAGGCCAATGACGGTTTTCGATAGTGCCCACCCACTTGAGAAAGACAACCAGATTTACCGCCTCTTCCTTCGTGACTCCTAAATGGGGCATCTTGCGGAAAGAGTCTTTGTAAACCAGTTCCGGATTCATGACGATAGAGATGATGTTATTTTCGCCCAGCCGGTAGTAGGCCTTTGTCATGTCCGGCGCGTAATAGCCGCCGAACCCGAGAATGGTGTGGCAGTCATTGCAGTTGTACTTGTGCCAGACTTTTTTCCCTGCCACCACCTGATCGTTTATCTGATCGGTCTTTGCGAATTTTGGTTCCTGTTGGTGGAAAATCGTAGGTCAGCCACAGAAAGATGATGGCCGACGACAATGTGCCCAACCAAAAAATGGTCTTTGCTGTTTTACCTGTCATTGTCCTTTCCTCCTTTCAAAACGTTTCCCCCGAAAAAGGGGCTACTTGCGGAGAGTAAATCAATAGGTTCATTAGCGCAATCCAATTCCACGGTCGATCGCGTTGATAACCGCCTTCCCGCGCCCCTCTCGTTATTCCCTCGCATGACTGTAGCTTGCCGGGTTAATGTTGATGGTTTACTGATTTTTTGTAGAGAGCATCAATGAAAAATCCTTGTTGCGTTGCAACACAAAAGGTCATGAAAAGAATCTCCCCTCTTTTCTTTTACTGCAATTGAAACGTGGTTACACAGGTCTTGCTGTCAGGGAACGTTTCAATCACGCCTTTGGCTATGAGATCCCCTCCCCGAACGCTCACCATGATCCTGCGGTTTCTCGGAAGCCAGATTTCAAAAAAACCATTTTGCAGGGTAGTAATTGTTTCATCGACCAGGACATTTTTATTATCCTGGTCAACGGCCTTTACAGAAAACGTTTGCTGGACCAACTCCCCCTGACAGGAGGAAAAATTATGCGTAATGCACGCATGCGTCCCTTTTATGTAGGGCGCAAAAGCGACTACCATTTTCTCTTCTGAAAGCGGGATCTTTTTGACCTTTCCACCGGGAAATTGGAATACCACCTCCCGGGAATTCACGGAGCTTTTGATCTCCTTATTGGACCACTTCCATTGGTTGGCAATGGCAATGGCCTGAATGGCATCGACGTTCTCCAACACAAATTCATCGGATTTCTCGTCGCTTTGGAGGGCATGCGCGGGAAACGCGGAGATGACCCCCAGAAGGAGAATAAACGATATTACGAGAGACTTCATATGCTTCCTCCTTTCCTTGCAATCATGCCTGAATCCTGCCGTCTTCGAGCCAGACGATCCCCCGGCGGGCAGGTCCTTTGGTTTAGCCGCAACACACCCAAAATTGTCGGTACCAATAGCTCCTTCATTTTATCCTCCTTCTGAAGGTTACATTGATAACTATTCGTAATTAAATCTTTTAATTACTCACAAAGGCTTCCCCTGCCTGTATCGGATGGTCGCGGGGCGCGAAATTTTCTCCCGGAATAGATATGATCCGCTATTGAAGTGAGAACTTTTTCAGCACTTGCGGAACACGGAAGGAAAGACGGTTATGGTGAGGGTTGCCCAGCACCCTGGGTGTCGAGCGCGTACTGTTTGAGTTTGTTCTGAAGGGTGCAGCGGTTGATGCCGAGGATCTCCGCGGTCCGGGTCCGGTTGCCGCCCGTCTCGGCGAGCATCTTGACGATCAGCGCCCTCTCCATCTCGTCGAGGCTGATCCCCGAGGGGATTGTAAAGTCGTCCTTCTCCTGATCTTGAGACAGCATCCGGATCTGCGGGGGAATATCCTCTTTGCGTTCGCGCAGACGCGGCAGTGTAATGGGAACCACTTACCATATGCTTTCTCAACCCCTTCCGATTCGCAGAGGGGCAAAGGCATCTCTTGCAGCTTTTTTCTTACCCGCGAACGTCAACGATTCGCCGCCGATGGCCTCTCTCCGGACAACCCATACATCGAGCTCATCCTGGCTGTAGGCCGGGATGATTTCTCCGATAATCTTCTCCGTGGCGGGCTCAGACTCTCCCAGGACCAGGGCCGTCGGTCCCCGGAAATTTTCCGGCATGAAGACGATATCCGCCGGAGCGGCAAGAGCAAGGAGCTTCTCGTTTTCTTCCTGGGATCGTCCGAGGATGACCCGAAGGCGGGGGTTCAGGCGGAAATGGCGTCCGATGGTCAGAATCACGAGATCCCTGTGTGTGTAGCCGGGGACATGGGCAAAGAGATCCCGCAGGCGGCCTGCGATATCCGGATCGGTGAGGAGGCATCCTCCCGCCGGACAAGGGTAATCCCGGATGCCGAGATCCTCTGCAAGGGCGATCTGGTCCTTCCGCGACCGGCCCGAGATAGCCAGGAGACGGCCGCGGTCCACGATCCCCTCTTCTTCCGGAAGGGTCGGCGGAAAATGGTGCGCCGAGAGGGGGCGGAGAATGCGCCCCGCAAGGCCGCTCTCCTTCTCGATGATCTCAATGGCCTGCCGGTGCTGCGACATGGGACGCTGGCCCAGCACCTCGCCGGTGACCACGAAGGAGGCGCCGATTTCGGCCATCATCCCGGAGACTTTCCGCAGCATGTAGATCCGGCAGTCGATGCAGGGATTCATCCCCCGGCCGTATCCGTGGGGGGCCTTCTCGACGATCCGCATATAATCCATCCCCTTTACCACCACACGGATCGGCACACCGAATTCCGCGGCAACCCTGCGCGCCTGATGCCGGCAGCCGGTCTTCCGCGAGCTGCAGTTGCAGAAGGGGCTTGTAAAGTGGACCGCCGTGAGTTTGATCCCCTGCTCGACCATCATCTTCACGGCCAGCGTGCTGTCAAGCCCCCCCGAAAGCAGGACCACCGCAGCTCGTTTCATCCCCTCGTCTCCCTTCTGCCCCACACTCACCCCCGTTTTATCCGGCAATGGAAAGGACCACCCAGGCCAGGACGAGTCTGACGATCAATTTCTTATGTACACCCATATCGATAACTCACACGGAAACCCAGGGTCTTTGAGAAATAGAACTTACCGGATGTTCTCCGGTGAGCATGAATGATGTGATTATATATCGATATCCATGTGTCATGCAATCCCATTCGCCGGCGTTCGCGTCAATAGACGCCATCCCGGCCATCCCTCTTCATCACCGCATCCGATTGAAGATTGCCGGGTTAAGGCTCTCGCTTTTCCTTTTCCGTTTCCTCTTTATACCCGCCGCCCGTGTCGGTCCCGACGGCATCATCACCTCCGCGCATCACCTGCGGCTCTCCGCCCCTGTCCTGCCCGCCGCCTTGATCCGTCTGTACGGTCCTTTGAAGGCGTTCCGAGCGGATCTCGACGGTCGATCCTCCGACTACAAACATGCCGACAAACATGGCGACGCAAATCACCAGCCCGATTCCCAACAACATGATCATCACCTCCATAATAAAGACAGTAGCGCTTTGAAAAAACGATGAAAATTGGCTTCATGCGGCGTGATTGAACATCGCCTTCATATCGGCAGGTTGTCAGCAGATTTCTTCCCTTTGAACATATTCGCCAGCAACGGGTCGATGAAACTTTGCCCTCCCACGATCATCCCCTCTTCGTCCAGGAGAATCAAGGCAGGCACGCCCCGGATGCCATACCTCTCCGAGACCGCTCCATTTCCCCCAAAATTTGAATGGACAAAGCCCGAGGCAAGTCGCGGGCTGGGATCAAAAATCCTTCTTCAAAATCATCCCTGAATCCTGCCGTCTTTAAGTCGGACGATCCCCCGGGCGAAGGCGGCATTTTCCGGATTGTGCGTCACCATGATGATCGTCTGCCCTTCGGAATTGAGGCTCCCGAGCAGGGTCATGATCTCGTTGCCCGTGGCGGAATCGAGGTTTCCCGTAGGCTCGTCGGCGAGGGTGATAGGAGGATGGTTGACCAGCGCCCGGGCAATAGCCACCCGTTCCTGCTCCCCCCCGGAGAGCTGGTTTGGAAGACGCCGGCTCTTAGATGCCAACCCAACCTTATCCAGCACCTGGTTTGCCATCTCCCTCTGCCAGCCGTTCCGGCCACGCATGATGGCCAGAGGCAGCATCACGTTCTCCAGAACCGTCAGATAGGGAATAAGCTGAAAGGACTGGAAGACGAAACCGATATACTCCCTGCGGAAATCCGCCAGTTTCTCGTTGGCCAGCCCGTAGATGTCAATGTCGTCCACAAAAAAATTCCCCGCGCTGGGATGACTGAGTCCCCCCAGGATGTTGAGGAGGGTGCTCTTTCCCGAGCCGGAGGGTCCCATGACCGCGATAAATCCGCCCGCCTCCACGCTCAGGGTCAGTTTCTGCAGCGCAAAGACACGTTCTCCTTCGCTTTCGTAAAACTTGCTAACCCCCCTCAACTCGATAAGACTCATCTTCACTCTCCTCTTACATCGCCCGCAGTGATTCGGCCGGGTCAAGCCGGGCGGCTCTCAAGGCAGGATAGGCGCTGGCCGCAAGACCCAGCGCAATGGAAATTGCCGTGGCGCCCAGGGCCATGCCCATATCCCACTGGACGCCCGTTCCCTGTCCCGGGAGGAAAAGCGGCAGGGCCGCCCATGATATGCCCATGCCGGCAAGATAGCCGGAAACACCCGCCAGAAAGCCCACGACAAAGGCCTCTAACAGAATGATCCTCACGATGTGCACCTTCCGGAAACCTATGGCGCGGAAGATCCCGATCTCCCGTGTCCGCTCGTTAACCGACGCCATCATGGTGGTAAAGACGATCAGTGAGCCGATAAGCATAACCACCGCCGAAATCCCGAGGGAAAAACGTTTGAAATGCCGCACCGTCTCCAGGCGTGATTCCACTGCCTGCTTGACGGCAGTTACTTTGGCCCCCGGCAGAACGCCGGAAATCTGCGCCACCATTTCGTCTATCGGGCAGGTATTGCAGAAGGCGGCCACCTCGACCAGAGAAAGCTCCCCCGGCCTCTTCAGCGTCTTCTGCGCCCGGCCTAAATCGGCGAAAATCAGGGCATCATCCTGAGATCCCATCTCTTCCAGTATCCCCCGCACATCAAATGTCTGCCCCTGAATATCCACGACCTGCCCCTCGCGCAGTTGCAGATGTTGAGCGGCGACCGCCCCCACAAGGATGTCCCTCTCCGTCAGAAAATCAACAAGCCCGTAGGCGCTCTTTCCGCCGCCGGCCTGCGCATGACCCATCGTGCCCATTCCTTCCTTATTCGACGCATTGTTCTCCGGAGCAGCACCCGGGGCGGCGCCCTGGACTGGCTTTGGCGCGATCTTCCACCACTTTTTCAGGCGCAGTTCCTCTTTAAACACGATCCCCGCCAGCAGGGCGTCCTTTTGATTAACCCGCGCAGCGGCGATGAGCTTCGGGGCGACAATGCTTAAGTTTTCCTTGTTTTTAATCGATGAGATCCCGGCAAGGTCGGCCTGCTGCAGGGGACGCACATCCAGGGCCACGCCGGAAAACTGTATCCCCCCGTAATTCAGGGCCAGATCGCGGGATTTGGGGGTAATCAGGATATTCGCCCCCAGTTCATCCAGCTTTTTGCCGATGTCCTTTTCCATAGCGCCGGTCAGGGCAACCAACGCCACCACCGTGGTCACGCCGATCAGAAGCCCGATAATGAGGAAAATCGTCTTGCCTCTGCGACGCCGCAGATTATTGAGTGAAATATGATGCAAACGCATGTTATTCCTCCGGGTAAGCTATGCCCTCGGCTTCCAGTCAAGGATGATCGTCTCCTTGATCCTGACCTTCCCGCCTTCAATGGTATGGGAGACGACATCGGGGGGATATTCCAGACAGCCGCCGCTCACACCCCGCAAACCCTCCAGCGTCCAGCGTGTGCCGCAGGCGTTGCAGACCATCTGCTCGCCTTCGATATGGAACTTCGTGGATCTGCAGGGCTCGCACATGCTTACGGCGGTCACGAGCTTTCCCGAGGGGGTGATGTAGGCCATAAGGGGCACCTGTTTCCCCGCCTTTTTGTATTCAAAGGAAACGAGCTTCTTCTCCTTAACAATCTCCACGGGTATCTCTATGTAATCGCCTGTGGCGGCGGTATCCACCGGCGTCATGCCAATGGTCTGGTTCCGGTAACTGACTTTCTCCGTGACCTTGCTACCGGGAACGCTGCCCGAACCGGCCTCCGGGCTGTCCCTGAACATGAACCACGCCAGGGGTATGGCCGTAACCAGCAAAATAACGACAACCTTCACAAGGGGGAATTTCTTCTTTTCCTCCAGCAATTTTTCCCGCTTGGTCTCACTGCCCTTCGGTGCGTCGGGCTTCTTTTTTTTCATCGGTTCATCTCCTTTTTCATATTTCAAAGACCTTTCCATCACGATAAGAGTATGATTTAATTATTTTCCCTTCCTTTTCAATGTCCACCTGGATGTGGCATCCGTAATCGGTCACCAGCGCCCCCACACCTTTCTCGACAGGGTTGGTCTTCCGATATTCAGTGAGCGCCACGGCGCTTGCCTTGTTTTTCAACTCCGGATCCAGAGAACCGGCGGAAGCCTGTTTCCCTCCGCATCCGCCCCCGCCTCCGCCCGGGCTGCAGCACGACCCTCGCCCCTGGGAAGACACCTGCAAAGGACTGATGGTTTTATTAAAGGTAACCTTCGCCTCCCGCCTGGCCTGGTTCAGCCAGGCGCCGAAGTATTCATCGGGATCCACGCCGGGAGGCGCCTTTGCTTTTTTAACTTCCCGACCAAGAAGAAGATTCCGGACGTGATTCATCAGGTATTCCTGGGACATCCCGTCTTCCCTGAGACTGGCCTGAAAATTCTCCCAGTTTCCGTAAATTTCTCCGGCGATTTTCTGAAGTTCCTGCCGTACCCTCTCGTCGCCCACTTTTATATTCATCCGGCGCGCCTCCTGGGCCACCAGCCGCTCATCAAGAATCCTATCCAGGACATTCTTCTGCATATCAGTTAGAATCGCCCTGCCTCTCTCGCCGGCAAAAAGATCATTGCCGTACTGCTTCTCCAGTATAACCCTCGTGGTCTTGAATCTCTCCCGCGCCTCAGACCAGGCGACAGGTTCTCCGTTGATCACTGCCGCCGGCCTTCCGAGGATGGCATCCCAGGAAAAATCCCAGGAGTTTCTGCCTCCGTACCAGTAGACCGATCCGGCAAGAAAGAGAAGCGCCGCTGCCGCAACCGAATACCACAGGCGTTTCCTGTTCTTGCGTCTGATGTCTCCCTTGCAGTCGGGACAAAAAACTTCACCTTCGCCGGAAATCTCTTTCCCGCAACTACCGCATGTCTTGTTGTCCAAGATAATGTCTCCTTTCCGTTCTCAGGTCCTAATATTAGCAACAGTTATGCCAGCGGTCAAAGCCCGGCTTTTATCATTGATAACTCTTTATAATGCAAGGCTATTAATTTTTTTAAGGGATGGTTCTGGAGATGTCCCAAGATCCCCTGGTGCGCATTATTTCCTCACTGTGTCCGCCTCAATCGGTGAAAGTGGGCATTTTTTTAGCACCCGGCACAATGGGGGATCATGGATCAAGTGCAAAGAGGATCGTCCCACCCGATGGCCCGGCGGGACGATCCTCAGGACGAATTTCACCTTACTTCTCAAAAATCCACTTATCCGCATCGCGGCTCCAGGCGATCAGTTCATCCTGCTTGAACCACAGCGCCACTTCCTGCTCGCCATTTTCGGGACTGTCCGAGGCGTGCGTGATGTTGCGGCACACTTCCAGAGCGTAGTCGTGGCGGATACTTCCCGGCGCCGCTTCCAGGGGGCGGGTGGCGCCCATCGTCTGGCGGATAGCTGCGACCGCATTAGGGCCTTCCCAGACCATCGCCATCACCGGCGCGGAGGTGATGTAGGCAATCAGACCGTCATAAAACGGCTTGCCTTTGTGAATCGCGTAATGCTCTTCGGCCAGCGCCTTGCCGACCTGCATGAACTTCGCCCCCGCCAGGCGCAGCCCGCGCCGCTCCAGGCGGGAGATCACCTCGCCGAGCAGAGAGCGCTGCACGCCATCAGGTTTAACCAAAACCAGAGAACGTTCCACTTTTGCCTCCTAATAAAATGATTTCAAAACTTCGGTAATATCTCGTCGGATGAACTGCTTTTTGCTTGCACCGTTGCACCTGTCAAGCCGGTCTGGAGGGCGGGGTATTGAGCCCGTACTGTTTAAGTTTGTTCTGCAGGGTGCGGCGGTTGATGCCCAGGATTTCCGACGCCCTTGTGCGGTTGCCGTCTGTTTCGGCGAGCGTTTTGACAATCAGCGCCCGCTCCATCTCTTCGAGACTGATCCCGGAAGGGATGTTAAAACCATTCGTCCCCTCCTCCCTGGAAAGCATCTGGATCTGGGGCGGGAAATCGGCCGGTACGATCACCTCCTCCCTGGCCATGATCACGGCCCGTTCGATGCAGTTTTCCAGTTCCCGGATGTTTCCCGGCCAGTCGTAACGGACGAGCAGATCCAGCGCCTTGCCCGAGAGGCCTTTTAAGGACTTCCGGTTTTTCTCCCCGTAGAGGGCCAAAAAATGGTCCGTCAGGGGGGAAATATCTTCTTTCCGTTCGCGGAGCGGCGGCAGCACGATGGGAACCACGTTCAGGCGGTAATAGAGATCCTCCCGGAAACGGCCATCTTTCACATCCTTTTCCAGGTCCTTGTTTGTAGCGGCGATCACCCGGATATCCACTTTTATCGTCTGGGCGCTTCCCACCGGTTCGAACTCCTTCTCCTGGAGCGCCCTTAAGAGCTTCATCTGTGTGGCCCGACTCATCTCACCCACTTCATCGAGGAAGATGGTTCCCCGGTGGGCCAGTTGAAACCTCCCCTCGCGGCGGTAAACGGCGCCGGTGAAGGCGCCCTTCTTATGCCCGAAAAGCTCGCTCTCGAGGAGCGTCTCCGGAAGGGAGGCACAGGAGACCTTGATAAACGGCTGCCCGGCCCGGGGGCTGTTGTGATGAATGGCGTTGGCCACCACCTCCTTCCCCGTCCCGCTTTCCCCCATGATCAGCACCGTAGCGTCGGAAGGCGCCACCATGGCCAGCGTGTCCAGAAGACTTTTCATCTTCGGGCTCCTGCCGATGATCCGGGTAAAATCGAAACGGTCGCCCAGACGTTCCTTGAGAACCAGATTTTCCGCGCGGAGATGGTAATGTTCGAGCGTCTTTTCAATCAGTATTTTCAATTCCTCAATATCCAGAGGTTTCGTAAGATAATCGAAGGCCCCGGCCTTGAGCGCCTCCACGGCGGTTTTTACGGAGGCGTAAGCGGTCATGATCAGGACGGGCACGAGGGGACTCATTTTCCGGATCTCGGTCAGCGCCTCTATTCCGTCCATGGTCGTCATGCGGATGTCCAGCAGGATGACATCGAAGGCCTCTTTTTCCACGGCCATTATGGCATCCGTGCCGTCGGCGGCTTCCGTCACCGCATATCCATCTTCACTCAGGACGGCCCTGAGCATGATTCGATGGCTATCTTCATCGTCCACTACAAGAATTTTAGGTTTTTCATCCATATCCGCTCCTTAGCCATCCCGGCGGAGAGAACTGCCACTGCTCCCGTCCACCGGCAGGTGTATCCGAAAAGTCGTCCCCTTTCCCGGTCCGCTCTCCACCCTGATGTCTCCCCGGTGGCTTCCAATGATTTGGTGGACAATCGCCAATCCCAGGCCGGTTCCCTTCCTTTTCCTGCTGAAGAAAGGCTCAAAGACCTTTTCCAGGTCCTCCTCCGGGATGCCGGCCCCCGTATCGGCAAAGGATACCTCGACTCCAGGCGGAGGGCCGCAACTGCGAAGACTGATGCGGATATCTCCTTCTCCGTCCATGGATTCGAGGGCATTGAGAAGGATATTGATAAAAACCTGGGATATTTGGTCGCGGTCCACGGAAACCGCCGGCAGGCCCGGCTCATATTCCCTTGACACCTCCACCTTGCGGGTCGCAAGATCGGGGGCAAGAAGTTGTAGTGCATGCTCGGCGATATTCTCCAGAGATTGCGGCTCCCGGCGTGGTTCTTTCGGCCCGGCAAAGTCAAGAAGTTCCGTGATCACCCGGTTCAGCCGATCGACCTCCTTGACCATGATGGAGGCATACCCCTGATCCTCGGGCTGACCGTTAAAACGCTTCACGAAATACTGGGCAAACCCCTTGATGGAACTGAGCGGATTTCGTATCTCATGGGCGACGCCGGCGGCCAGCCGCCCGAGAGAGGCCAAGCGCTCGCTGCGGTGCACTTTTTCCTGAAGGTCGCGGATCTCCCGCAGGTCTTTTATAAGCAGCACCGAACCCAGCGCCTGGCCCTTCCCATCCCTGAGCGGGGCCGCACTAAGGCTGAGAGGAATTCTACCGCCCGCATTCCTCACAAGAACCATCTCCCTGTCCCGTACAACCGCCAGCCCCTCTGCGGAACTCAGAATCTCTCCGACCCCCTCGCCCAGGACATCGTTTATTTTCCTGCCTTCCTGTGCCTCCCGCCCGGAACCGATGATTTCACCGGCCTGCCGGTTCAGGGTAACGATCTTTCCCTCGCGGTCAATGGATATGAGGCCGTCGGCCATGCTTTCCACCACGTTCTCCGTATAACTCTTCATCCGATCCAGTGTGCGATCGACCATATAGTAGTTCTGGACGACGAAAATGAAGAAAAGCGCCCCCGTTCCCAGGACCACGAGGATCCCCGCCATCAGGAGGGTATGATGCCGGTCCTCCCTGCGGGCCGTTTCAAAGGTCGCCAGCCGGAGACTCAAGGCGATCATTTTATCCTCGGCCCACCGGCGCAAAGGCGCCTCCCGTAACACCGGTTTTACTTGTACCTCTCGGGGCAACGGAGGATGAGCCTGGTTGAAAAAGGGCCGGAACGGCCGAATGATTTCAAAAGCCCGCGCTCCGTCCGGCTGTTGACGGTAGCGCGTGATCATCCCCCTCTCTCTCAACAGGAGTTGCAGGGACGAGACTCCCCTGATTTTCTCCGGGGGCGGATCCGTGGAGCGGCTGGCCGCCACAATATTCCCCTCCTGATCAAAGATGGTGATGGCGGCGACTTCCGGTTCATGGGATACCTCTTCCACCAGCTTTTGCAGGCGTTGCGCGTCGGGGGGGGTTGAAGGAAAATCGGCGCGGACGCTTGCCTCTATGGCCCGGATGATGACCAGACCTTCCCTGACGAGGGAGTCTTCCATTCTCCCCCTCTCCCTGCTCATGTTCCGGTAGGTGGATATGGAGATGACGACAAGGAGAATCAGCACGGCGGCCACGATGGTCCAGGCGGGCAGGTAAAGAGATCTGTAACTTTTACCCTTCTTCATCTATTACCCATTTAAAGACAGGAAGTCCTGTTTTTTTACAGCCATCCGCTTTCTCGTTAGCGGAAATATAGGGGAAAGACCATTGTGCGTCAAGCAGAAACGACACAACATTCTGGGATAAGAAAAGATTGCATTGCCGTTCTGGAGCGCTGGATTGATCAGCCGGAATTCTTTGCCGTGCCGGAACTGTTCTGCTTTGAGGTCTTTTCCGTCCTCTGCCGCGTTCACCCCCGCGGACGTGATGTTTTTGTCGAAGGCGTCCTGCCCCTGATCCAGGGCGGAGTTCTCCGGCAGCCCATGACGGAGCAACTGGCCGGCGATGCCGCGCGGTTCGTAGCGATCGGACTGACGGGCTGCGACGCCTGTTACGCCGCACTCGCCCGGCAGTTGCAGGGATTATGGCTGACTTTCGACGCGCGGGCTCACCGCCTGATTGCAGGCGAGGGTGTTTCCCACAACCTGGCCGAGGGGCTGCCCGAAGGCTGGCTGTAGGCGGACCTCCGCTCCTGCTACCTGGAAGTGCCTTGGCGCCGGACAGTGGGGATTCGCAACCGGCTGATCCACGGCAACGACCGGATGACTCGATATTCTGGTTCATCCGGTTTAATCGTACGTGTCTAAAAATGTCTTTCTTATCAATACGGAGCATCGAGGAAAGAATAATCCAAACTTCAAATACAAGTGTTGATACTTGATCTTCGGAGCATTTTATTGAATACGGGATGAAATGTGAAAATGCTTGGCGGCTTATTTTACGTTCTTTTAGAATCTGGTTATGCTTCCTTTACTCAATAATTCTTCAACCAAGATAAGCGCACTTGATTTCTGGCAGAAATAATTGACGAGCATCGTCTTGATTTTTATGATATGCAAAATAAATGAACCGTACACAATTAATGTTCAGCTTTTCCAATGCCGAACGAAAATTCGTCGCTCCGCCATCCGAGGTGGCTATAGATTCCTTTTTTCCTGAAGAAACGGCAGACAAACTTGCTCAGATCGAGTCTTACAACAAGCACCTATTTCGCCCTAATACTTATCTTCATAAATGGTGGGCCAGACGTTCTGGCGTCACATTTCGTTCCATCCTTAAGCAACTCTCTTCGGAACCTGCTTTGCGTGATTTTTATACACCGGGAGGGCTTGAAGGTCTAACCATCTTGGATCCAATGATGGGTGGGGCGACGACTTTGCATGAGGCCATAAGACTTGGCGCCAATGTCATAGGTTACGATGTTGATCCAATTCCTGTTCTGCAGGCTCGTGCTACATTAACCGAGATCAGCCTTCAAGAAAAACGGGCCGTCTTTAATGAATTTTTTGAAAAACTGGATAAAAACTTATCCCTCTATTTCGAGACGTCATGCCCCAACTGTCATGAAAAAAGCGATATGCAATTCATGCTCTATGGCCTCAGAAGGAAGATCGATAAGGACGAAGCCCTTTTTGTTGATTCCTTCACCCTGCGAGCAGAAACGAATGGCGACAAGAAAACAATCCTCGATTTTTATCCTTCCCTGGAAGTCACCCTCGGAAACAGAACATGGTTGTTGATTGATAAGGATGAAGCCAAGAAAAGTGGAATTAACGATAAGCATTCAGAACTTTTGGGAATTCCCTTTATGGATCGTTACGTGCCCCTGGTTATGGTGGGGAAATGTGCACATCACGGCCAATTTTTCAAGGCCCCAGACCACAAGGATATTCAGAACATGGTTGCCGCATCGACGCGGGTTGCCAGTCTGACTTTTCCTGGAGACAATGGATTCGGGGTTCCTCAAGGTCCTAAATCAAACGACTTGATCGCACGTGGCGTAACGTATTTCTTTGACTTGTTTTCCCACCGTCAGCGCATCTATTTATCTGAGGCGAAAAGATACATCGATGAAACAGCCCCCGAACATCGACTATGGCTGGCCCTGCTCGTATCTACTTCTCTGGAATTTAACTCGCTGCTATGCGGATACAAGGGCGTCGATCAGCGAAGGCCAGGGGCGATCCGCCACGTTTTTTCCCATCACGCCTACTCCTTTCCATGCACAGCCCTAGAGAATAATCCGGTTTTTAAGGACAGAACGTCCGGCACGCTAAGAAATTTATTTGAGAAACGTATTATAAACGCCGGGCTCTGGGCAAAAGGGCCGATAGAGAGGCGATGGTCAGGAGTCAGATGGGAGAAGGTCATGATTGAAGGCGAGTTGGACTTGGGTCAGGAATGCCAATCTCTTGATGAATTTACAGATAAAACACGTTCCTTTATCATCAGACAAAATGATTCCTCTGTGCTGCCTTTGCCGGATCATGCCATTGACTATGTCGTAACCGATCCCCCTTATTTCGATAATGTCCAGTATAGTGACCTGTCTCATTTTTTCCGTTGCTGGCTCCACTGGTTTCTACCGGACCAGGCTAACTGGCAATATCAACCACTTTTGTCTGCTGTTGCCGAATCCCGGGAGAATGAATCAAAATTTGGTGGTATCCTAGCTAAAATTTGGCAGGAGTGCCACCGCGTTCTTGCCAGGCCACATGGAAGGTTGATTTTTACGTACCATCACTGGCGCGCTGCTGCCTGGGCACAGCTCACTATCGCACTCGCTGGCGCGCGCTTTCGACTGATGAACGGCTATGTCGTTCACTCTGAAAATCCGATTTCAGTCCACATCAGAAGCCTTCGCGCTCTCAAGCACGATGCGATCCTTGTGCTGAAACCGTTCGATGCTGATGATACAGGGCATTGGGAAAAACCTGTTAGTATCAAGATGGACGACAGTGCATCCTTCTGTCGGGGATGTACGCAATACTTGGGCTGGATACTGGACAATGATTTTGATCACGATACAATCTGCCATTTATGGAAAGACTTCATTAGGAGCGAGTGATGGCGAAATATCCTTCAGAAATTTTCGGCTGTTATTTTCAGAATGTTATGCCGGAAGCCGAAGATATGCGGAGAAAATTTTGGTGTCCATTCCATGAATCGCAATGCTACAAACAGAGCAGACTTATTGATTTCCCTTTTGGCGTCTGCTTTGCTCAGGTGGACGGACAGGAAATTGCCTTATGCCCCCGACGGTTTCTTGAGAAGAATAAAGTTTTTCAGACAATAGCCATCTCTCAGTTTGGAACGAGTGAAAATGTCCTTGTTTTTTCCGAGGTTGGTTTGCCAGGTATAGGAAATTTTGATTTCGTGATGGTTAAACATAAACCATTTCGTGCTCAGGTTGATGACTTCGTAGCTATAGAATTTCAAACGGGCCAAACGACAAGCACAGGCCAACTGGTTAAAGGTTTCAAAACCTTTATGAAAGATCACAGATTCCCAGAAGGGACCTCATACCACAAAGTAAATGACAATCGACTTGATCTTGTTGCAACAAGGATGTTTTCATCCACAGTGGATGACCTGTTTGACGCATTTCGCAGGAATGACGACATTCCTCCGGTGGAAAAATTTGTAGAACGGCTCGAATCCAAACTAAGCGGCGATATGCAAATCGCCCTCCATTTAAGTCGGGAAAAGACACCG
>Ga0154726_1019_pt6 | contig 14907 bp, 9 predicted proteins | sample Rifle2008BG16ft_FD_105734 | JGI IMG/M metagenome (GOLD analysis project Ga0154726, IMG submission 105734) | Deltaproteobacteria bacterium RBG_16_58_17
ATCCACATCAAGTTGCTCCGGGGCGCTGAATCCGCTGCTCCCGGGGGCGCCTTGCTACTCGACCCGTCGACGATGCTGATCAAGAATCGTTCAAACGGCGGAACCTGCACCTGAAAACGATCCATACGCCATCGTCCGGACATCCGGCGGCGGATTTTGCAGGCTTCGCCCGGATCATTTCGAGGACAGCCGCCGCTTCGATTCCGGATATCTCCCTCCGCCGCGCACCCCCTCGCGTGCAGGCGATCGTGTCCACGGGAAGTCAATGAAAAAAGGCAGGGTGCTTCATGGCCTGTTTAAACATCTTCACCAGCAACCGGATGGAAGTGCTTGCGGAGCAGCTCGCGGAGACCCTCAGGAGCCCCCTTTCCTCCCCCCTGCAAAACGAAATCGTCATCGTCCAGAACCGGAGCATGGAACGCTGGATCTCCATGCAGATCGCCCGCCGTCTCGGGGTCTGTGCGAATGTCCGCTTTCCCTTTCCGCGCGCATTTCTTTACGAGATCCTGGCGAAGTTGACGGGCGCCGCACCCGGTGATGAATACGAGCCGGAGATCATGACCTGGCGGATCATGAAAATTCTGCCGGAATCTCTTTCCCGCCCGGTCTTCGGAAGCCTCAGGAGCTATCTCGCCGACGATCCTGCCGGTCTGAAGCGGTTTCAGCTCGCCGCCCGTATTGCCCGGGTCTTTGATGGATATCTGATTTTCCGCCCAGACCTGATCACGGCCTGGGAAAGAGGAGACAGCGGGGCCGAGGACGAACTCTGGCAGGCAGAGCTCTGGCGGATGATGCTAAAAGAAGGCGATGCGGGACACTTGATAGCGCACCGCGAAAAAATCCTTCAGCAGCTCCGCGCTGCCCCCCCCCCCCTGAAAGGCATTTTACCGGAGCGGATCTCCATCTTCGGCATTTCGACGCTCCCGGGATTTTATCTGGACCTCTTTCATGCGCTGTCGCAGGCAACGGAGGTTCATTGCTTCTTCATGAATCCCTGCCGCGAGTTCTGGGGCGATATCCGTTCGGGGAAGGAAACGGAGCGGTTGGTGCAGAGGGTCCGGGAACAAACAGGCTGGAATGCCGTCAGCAAGGAGGATCTCTACCTGGAGGAAGGGAACGCACTTCTGGCCTCGCTGGGAAAACAGGGGCGCGATTTTTTTACCCATCTGGCGAACCTCGCTGCAGAGATGCGGGAAACTTTCGTGGATTCCGGTGAAGAGACGCTCCTCGCCGCGCTGCAATCCGACGTGCTGAATCTGCGCGACCGCGGCAGAAAGGGGACGCCCAGGGCAGTCGTCTCCTCCCGGGATCGCACGCTCTCCATTCACTCCTGCCATGGCCCGCTGCGCGAAGTCGAAGTTCTCCATGACCACCTCCTGGAGATGTTTGCACAGGATCCAGGCCTTCTGCCGAAGGACATCCTTGTCATGGCGCCGGATATTGAGGCGTATGCCCCTCTGATCGAGGCGGTATTCGGTTCCGGGGGCGGAGCAGATTCCCCGGAAGGACACAGGAGCGGGATCCCTTACAGCATCGCCGACGGCAGCCTCTCCCGGGGAAGCGCGCTCATCCGGACATTTCTTGGGATCATGGATCTACAAAGCAGTCGTTTCCGGGTCACCCAGGTCCTCTCCCTCCTTGACGCCGCACCGGTACAGAAGAGGTTCGGCCTGAACGAGGCGGATGTGGAGAGGATCAGACACTGGATCGGGAAGGCGGGGATCAGATGGGGAATCAACGGCAAGGACCGGGCGCGGATCGGGCTTCCCGCCTTTGAGGAAAACACCTGGCGTGCCGGTCTGGATCGTCTCCTCCTCGGTTTTGCAATGGCCGGCAGAGGGGAGAGCCTCTTCCGGGGCATCGTTCCCTATGACGATATCGAGGGAATGGATGCCCGCATCCTGGGCCGGTTCCTCGATTTTATCGAGACGCTTCTTTCCGAGGCGCCTCTCCTTGACGAACCGCGGCCGCTCGGCCAATGGTCCAATGTTTTCTCCGGGCTCCTGGACAAACTTTTCGACCCTTGCGATGCGGATGAGGAGTCGGACCTTCGCATGATCAGGCGTTCCCTGGAAGAACTCAGAAAAATCGGGGAGAAGGCGCATTTCCGCGATGCGGTCGAATTCACGGTGATGAAATCGTATCTGTCCGGCGCCCTTGAAAAGATGGGACTTCCCTTTGGCTATTTGACCGGGGCCGTGACCTTCTGCGCGATGGTTCCCATGCGGAGCATTCCCTTTCCGGTCGTCTGTCTCATCGGGATGAACAATGCCGATTATCCGCGACGCGAAAGAGAAGTCGATTTTGATCTGATGACCAAAAAACCCCGGCCGGGCGACCGCTCGCGGAGGGATGACGACCGCTATCTCTTTCTCGAGGCGCTTCTTTCGGCCAGAAAGACCCTCTACATCAGTTATACCGGTCAGAGCACCGAAGACAACAGCACCGTGCCGCCGTCCGTTCTCATTTCCGAACTCTTAGATTATCTGGAGCAGGGTTTTGCGTGCGCAGAGGGAAGCATTCAGGACCATCTCCTGACCGTCCATCACCTGCAGGCGTTCGATCCCTCATATTTTGCAGGCGGCAATAAGCTTTTCAGCTATTCGGTGGAGAACTGCCGGGCAGCCCGCTGTCTCATCAGCCGCTCCGGGGAGACGCCGCGCTTTGCGGCGGGAGTTCTCCCCGCTCCGCAACCGGGTTGGCGGGAGATCGCGATCTCCGACCTTGCGGTGTTTTTCCGGAATCCGTCGAAATTTCTCCTGCAGAGGAGGATCGGACTCTCTCTTGCCGAAGGCGCCGAGATCCCGCAGGAGAAGGAGCTATTCCGGATCGAGAGTCTGGATCGCTACCGGCTCGGGCAGGAGCTGGTCGAACATGCCCTGGCCGGGAGTGATCCGCTGAAGCTTCTGCCGGTGATGATGGCCTCGGGACAGCTTCCCCACGGAACCGCCGGCGCCTGCCAGTTCGAAGAGCTTTGCCGGGGTGTCCGCGTCTTTGCGGAGGTTGCGGGGTCGAATCTGAGAGGCCAGGGTCCCCCCCTGGAGATCGATACCGATATAGACGGATTTCGTCTTTCCGGACGGATCGAGAAACTCTATGAGACCGGCCTCGTTCACTACCGTTATGCAAACCTCCGGGCCAGAGATCATCTGCGTTTCTGGATCGATCATCTCCTCTGGCACCTCGCAGAACCGGAACTCTCCGCCCGTTCGGCCGTTCTGATAGGACGCGATGAGGCGTGGAGCTATGTCGATCCGGAAGAACCGCGGCAGGCGCTGCACGCCCTACTTCTCCTCTATGGAATGGGGTTGAAAGCCCCTCTGCCTTTTTTCCCGGACACCTCCCTTGCCTATGCAGAGGCCGTGATCGGGGGTAAAAAAAACGAAGAAGAGGCGCTCCGGAAGGCGGATGGGATCTGGAAGGGCAACGAACAGATTCCAGGGGAAGGAGACGATCCTTACTTCCGTCTCTGTTTCGGAACGGAGGCGCCTCTCACCCGGGATTTCCGGGAAACGGCCCTGGAGGTCTTCGAGCCGCTGCTTCGCCACAGAAAGAGGTTCGGGAAATGAGAGGACCATTGCCCAGGGAAAACCCGCGTTCCCCGGCGCCTTTCGATCTGACCGGCAGCCCCCTTGCCGGAACGAACCTGATCGAGGCCGGCGCCGGAACAGGGAAGACCTATACCATAGCGGGACTCTATGTCCGCCTCCTCGTCGAAGCGGGAATCCCGGTCAGGGATATCCTGGTTGTGACTTATACCGTCGCCGCCACGGAAGAGCTGAAGGACAGGATCCGCCATCGGATCCGCGAGGCCCTCCAGGTCTTCCGGACCGGCGATTGTGAAGCTCACCGCCCCCAGGGCGAGACTTTCCGGCCTGGAAGATATTTGGCAGGGGTTGCTGGAAGCGCTCCCAGTCAGGAGCCTTTTTTAGGCGCCCTCCTCAGTAAATTTCCCGGCCGGGAAGAGCGTCTGCAGGCCGCAGAAAAGTTGACCCGGGCGATACGCGACTTTGACGAGGCGGCGATTTACACCATCCACGGGTTCTGCCAGCGCGTTCTTCAGGAAAATGCGTTCGAAAGCGGAACCCTTTTCGATACGGAACTGATTGCCGACGACCGGGAGATCAAAAGAGGAATCGTCGAGGACTTCTGGCGGATCAATTTCTGCGAAACCATCCCGGAGTTCACGGCCTATGCCCTGGATCAGAAATACAGTCCCGATTCCCTGCTCAGGCTTCTCACCGGCCGCGCCTTCCATCCGGACGTGCGGATCATTCCGGAGGCGGCCCCTCCCGAAGACGGCGCCCTGCGGCTTCTCAGCGATGAACTGAACCGTAAACTGGTCCTGCTCAAGAACCTCTGGTTTTCGTCGCGTGAAGAAGCAGCCGAACTTCTGCAGGCGCCGGCGCTGAAGGCCAATATATACGGAAACCGCGTTCCGGGGCTGATTGCGGAGATGGATTTTTTTCTCGCTGCAGAGAGACCGGCTTTCCCCCTCTGCGGCGGTTTCGCAAAATTCACCGCCGACCAGATTGCGGCATCGGTGAGGAAGGGTCAGCGCCCACCCGATCACCCTCTCTTCGAGATCTGCATGCAGATAAGGGAATCCGCCGACCGCCTGAAGGCCGGATTCGACAGAAGGCTCCTCTCCCTGAAGACGGAACTGCTCCGGACGGCGCGGATGGAACTGGCCGGACGAAAGCAGCAGCAAAACGTCATGTACTTCGACGACCTGCTTCTCCGCCTCCGTCAGGCACTGGAGAAGCCCGGGGGCGAGGCGCTGGCGCGGGTCATCCGGGAAAAATACCGGGCGGCCCTGATCGATGAATTTCAGGATACGGATCCTGTTCAATACGCCATCTTCGCGGCGGCGTTCAGAACGGAGGAAAGTATCCTCTTTCTGATCGGCGATCCCAAGCAGGCGATATACAGCTTCCGAGGCGCCGATATCTTCGCCTATCTGAAGGCCGCCTCCCAGGTGGACGCCGTTCACACCCTCGATGCAAACTGGCGTTCAGATCCGGCCCTGATCAGGGCCGTCAACACCCTCTTTTCTCACCGGGAAAATCCCTTCGTCTTTGAGGAAATCGCCTTCCGGAGGGCAAAGGCCGGAGATGCCGCATCTGTTGGAAGTCTGACGATCGACGGCCGGTGCGAGCCGCCGCTCCAGTGCTGGTTTGTTGCCGCCGGCCGTTTTTCCGAGGGCGGAAAACCTCTGTCCCGGGGAATAGCCCGCCCGCTCATCGCGAGATCGGTCGCCGGGGAGATCGCGAGACTGCTCCGTCTGGGTAAGGAAAAGCGGGCGCTGCTCGGGGAGAGGCCTCTCCAGGAAGGGGATATCGCGATCCTGGTCAGAACGAACCGGGAAGCCCGCCTCTGCCAGGAACGCCTGTCTGAATTGCGTATACCCTGCGTACTTCACAGTTCCGGGAACCTCTTCGATTCACACGAGGCCCTCGAGATGGAGCGTGTTCTGCTGGCCGTCATCTCGCCGGACCGGGAAGATCTTCTCCGGGCGGCCCTGGCGACGGACATGCTCGGCTGCGATCTCCAGGCTCTGGAGGCGATGCTGCAGGATGAACGGACATGGGAATCCCGGCGGGAAGGATTCAGATCCTATCATGAGTTGTGGCGGAAGGGAGGGCTGTTGAAGATGTTCCGCCGGCTTTTAGAACGGGAAGGGGTGAGATCCCGTCTGCTTGCCTTTCCCGACGGAGAACGCCGCCTTACCAATCTCCTCCATCTCTCCGAGGTCCTGCACCGGGAGGCGAGTGTAAAGAAACCGGGGATGGCCGCCCTGCTCAAATGGCTCTCTGAACACAGGGATCCCGGAACGCCGAGAGGGGAGGAACACCAGCTCCGCCTTGAGAGCGATTCACGGGCCGTCAGGATCGTGACGATCCATAAGAGCAAGGGCCTGGAATATCCTGTTGTATTCTGCCCCTTTCCCTGGGGCGATTCTTCGGAGAGAGATGAATTCATCTCCTATCATGATCCGGTGGACCGTCAGCAAGTGTGCGATCTCGGGTCGGATGACTTTTCCAGCCACAGAGAGCCCGCAAACCGGGAGAAGCTGGCCGAGGAGGTCCGGCTTCTCTACGTGGCCCTGACGAGGGCCAGGAACCGCTGTACTTTTGTCTGGGGGAGAATCAACGGTATGGGGAGATCCGCGCCGGCCTATCTCTTCCATGGCGATGGAGGGGGGGAGGAGATCGCCTCTTCGACCGATGCCCATTTCCGGAGTCTCTCCGACGCAGGTATTGTCAGCGATCTTGAAATCATCGCCGGGAAGGCGGACGGCAATATTGAACTCTGCGAGATGCCGGTGGATGGAGAAGCAGTGGTTCCGGTACGGCGAGAGGAGATCGCCGGGTTAGGCTGCCGTGAATTCGCCGGCACGGTGGATCTCTCCTGGCGAATTGCCAGTTTCAGCATGCTCACCTCCGGCATGTTCCGGAATGTCGACCTTCCCGACCGGGACGATGTCGCCGGATACGACGCCAGCCATCCGGAAACAGGGTCGGAAACAGAGCCGGATCCTCTCCTCTCTTTCCCGGGGGGAAGACGTTCGGGCACTCTGCTCCACGATATCCTGGAAAAAACCGATTTTATCGAAAAAGATGAAACCCTGTGGGCCGCCATGATCGCTGCAAAGCTTCGCGAAAACGGCTTCGACCAGAAGTGGGAAAACCCTCTGCGAGAGATGATTCACCGGGTTGTCCGCCACCCGCTCGCCAAGGAAAAGAATACCGCCTTGTCGGAAAACCGCGCCGGGGATCGCCCTCCGCCGGAAATTTCCGCAGCGGCTGGCAGAGGCGCGATCTTCCTGTCCGATATCGGTTTCGACAACCGCCTCAACGAGCTGGAGTTCTACTTTCCTCTGAAGCGGATCACCCCGGAAAGGTTGAGCGGTCTTTTCCGTGAGGCCGGAATCGATAGGTACGCGAATCCTTCCGTAAAACACAATGGGCACAGGGAATCGGACCCCCCGGTGCAATCCGGGGAATTTCTGAAACGCCTCCAGTTCGATCCGGTCCGGGGGTTTATGAAGGGTTTCATCGACATGGTATTTGAGCATGACGGCCGCTTTTACCTCGCGGATTGGAAGTCGAATTTCCTCGGCAACGGAAAAGAGCATTATCACCGCGACCGCCTGACGGAGGCAATGTTGGAGCATCACTATCTTCTTCAGTATCACCTCTATGTGATGGCTCTCCACCGCTACCTGCTTTTGAGACAACCGGGCTATGATTATCACTCCCATTTCGGGGGCGTCTACTATCTTTTCCTCCGGGGAATGGAACCCGCCTGGGGCGCCGATTACGGCGTCTACTGCGACCGTCCGGAAAGGGAACTGGTGGAGCGCCTTTGCAGCGAAATGATAGAAACGGGGTAAGAAAGGATGAACGCAAGCGAGGAGCGGATCACCGGCGTGGCGGATGATTTCAGCAAGGATCTGCATATTCCGGACTTCCTGGAGGCAATAGACATCCATTTCGGTCGATTTCTCGAGAGGCTGGGCGGGGCATCGGCGCCATGGCTCTTCGTCGCGGCGGCGCTCGTCAGCAGGAGCGTGGGGGAGGGGAACATCTGTCTGAATCTGTCCGATGTCGCCGGGAAACCGCTGCCGGGCGGCTCGGGTCTGCCCGTTCGGCAATGTCCGGAACTGCCGGCCTGGCGGCGGATGCTGGAAACCAGTCCGGTGGTCGGGAAACCCGGCGATTACCGGCCGTTGATCCTCGACGGGCAATCACGCCTCTATCTATACCGTTACTGGGAGTATGAGGCGGAGCTAGCCCGCTTTCTCATCGGGAAGGCCGCTGCGACATCATCGTGGCACAAGCGCCTCCGGCAGGGGGGGATCGATCCGAAAGTTCTCTGGGAGGGGCTGAATCGTCTTTTCCCGGTCATAGCCGGCAAGGCGGGCGGAAAAGAAAAGAGGGGGCCGGACTGGCAGAAGATTGCAGCACTTGCGGCGGTTGTCCGGGAGTTGACGGTCATCAGCGGCTCTCCCGGAACGGGCAAAACGGCCACCGTTGCCAAGGCGATCATTCTGCTTCTGGAGCAGTTCAGAGGGAGGCGGCTCCGGATCGCCCTGACTGCGCCTACCGGGAAGGCCGCCGCGAGACTTCAGGAGGTCATAGCCAAGACGAGAGATGAGTGGTGTCCGGACCGGCAGATCCGCGATGCGATGCCGGAGAGGGCGCTGACGATCCACCGGCTCCTGGGCAGTCTTCGCAATTCACCTTATTTTAAACATCATAGCGGCAATACCCTCTCCATGGACGTGGTCGTGGTCGACGAGGCCTCCATGGTTGATCTGCCGCTCCTGGCCAAGCTCGTTCTGGCGCTGCCGGAGAAGGCCCGGCTGATTCTCGTCGGGGATCGAAATCAGTTGGCCTCCGTGGAGGCAGGTGCGGTTCTCAGCGACATCGGCGGCGGGAAGCCCTTAAACGGTTTCTCGTCTGATTTTGCGAATTTCATCTCTACATTCACCGGGGATAAGCCGCTCATATCGCCGGCGCCGGAAGAAACAGGAGCGCTCAGTGACTGCCTGATCGAACTGCAAACAAATTATCGTTTCGCAGAGGAGAGCGGCATCCACCGCCTCAGTCTCTGCGTAAACCGGGGAGAGGGAAACGCCGCCCTGGAGATTCTGAAGGAGGAAACCGGAGGGGAGTGCCGATGGATGAGGGTCCCCGCCCCCCACGCACTGTCGCTTCATCTGAAGGAAATAATAACCAATCACTTCAGGATATCTCTTGATCATGTTGATTGTTCAAGTGATTATATGAAATTACTCAATCTGTTCGACCGCTTCCGGATCCTCTGCGCCCTTCGGCAGGGTCCCTACGGGGCTAGGGAAATCAACGTCCTTTGCGAACGCATCCTCCGCGAAGCGGGTCTCATCCGCGCAGACGGCCCCTGGTACGCCGGCCGCCCGGTGATGATCACGAAAAACGATTATGACCTGAGGCTCTTTAACGGCGATATCGGCCTCATCCTGCCCGATCCTGAGCGGCGCGGAGAATTGGGTGCATTTTTTCGCGCCAACGGGGGCGGCATTCGCCGTTTCGCGCCGGTCCGTCTTCCCGAACACGAAACCGTCTATGCCCTGACGGTCCATAAGAGTCAGGGATCGGAATTCGAAGCGGTCCTGTTGCTTTTGCCCGACCGCGACGCCCCCGTCTTGACGGGCGAGCTGATCTATACCGCCATCACCCGCGCCAGGAAGCGGGTTGAGATCTGGGGAGACGAGGAGCTCTTCAGCCGGGCTGTCGCGAGGCGCAGCGAACGATCCTCCGGTCTGCGCGACGCCCTCTGGCCTCGGCAAAGCGGACCCGTGCCGCAATTCGCCGGGCCGATTCACCTTGACAATTAAAACCTAATCAATTAGCTTACCCCCAACGCATCGGACCACAGAGGAGAAATGTCATGATAGGCGTGCTGATCACAACCCACGGCAATTTGGGAAGCGAATTGATCAAGGCTGCGGAGCTGATCCGGGGCAGTCTGAAGGGGATTATTCATGTCGCCGTCGATCAGACCAAGGGGGTTGAAGAGTTGCAGAAGGAGATCAGCACCGCGATCAAGAAGCTGGATCGCGGGCAGGGCGTGTTGATTCTGACCGACCTCTTCGGCGGAACGCCATCGAACATCTCCCTCTCCTTTCTGAAGGAGGGGAAAGTGGAAGTGATCACCGGCGTGAATCTCCCCATGCTTTTGAAACTGCCCGACATCCGGGAAGACATGTCCCTGAAAGAGTTTGCCCACTACATCAAGGACTACGGCATCAAGAACATTTCCCTCGCCAGCGAGATTCTAAGCAAGAAAGTCGTCGGATAGACCGTTACAAGCTTCGATAGCCTCTGAATCATGGAAGAGATCAAACTTGAAATAGGGGAGTACGAAGAGGGGGATCTGCGAGAAATCGTCGCCATTGAAAGGGATTCCTTCTTGACTCCCTGGTCCGAAAATATTTTTCTCAACGAGATGACCTGTCCCATCTCCAGGATGCTTGTCGGCAGGTCTTATCATTTGCAAAAGAGATTGGTGGCGGCTTATCTCGTTTACTGGAGCGTGGAAGACGAGATCCACATCCACAACATCGCTGTCCGTCCTGAGCTGAGGAGAAACGGCATCGCTACGAGAATGCTGGAAGAGGCGCTGCGGCGATCACGCCGGGAAGACGCGCGCCGGGTGACCCTTGAGGTCCGTCGCTCCAATCTCCCGGCGCAGAGGATGTACGAAAAATTCGGTTTTTCCGTAAAGGGCGTTCGGCCGGGATACTACTCGGATACACACGAGGACGCCCTGATCATGTGTGCGGATCTGCAGATGATCCCTTTGGCGGCGGACGCAACCGTCGTGAAGAGTGGTGGCGGCGATGTCTGAAAAAGAATCCCTGCTGACGGCACAGATTATCGATAACCGAAGGGTTGCCCCCGCCCATTTCCTGATGACCGTCCGTCTCCCCCTTTCCTTTGCAACACCGTTTCCTGGTCAGTTCGTCATGATCCGGAACGACGAATGCGACGGGCCCCTTTTAGCCCGGCCCCTCAGTGTCTACGGATTTCAGCGGCAACAGGATCACGCTGTAATGGACCTGCTGTACCGGGTTGCCGGGCGGGGCACTTCGCTCTTTTCCCGGATGATGCCGGGGGAAGAGCTCTGCTTTTTCGGTCCCTTAGGGAAGGGTTTTTCAGTCCCGACCGGCGTAAAGAGGGTCCTCCTCGTCGCGGGCGGCGTCGGCGTAGCCCCTCTGATTTTCCTCCTCCATAAAGGACTCCTGCCGGCGCACGGCAAAGGGATAATCGAGACGATCTTCTATCTGGGGGCCCGAACCGCGGAACTCCTGACCGGTCTGGAGCGGTTGTGCGGATCCTGCGACCTCAAAATCTGTACGGATGATGGAAGCCGGGGGTATCACGGCCCCGTGACCGGATTACTGAAACACGATATCGGAGGGTTTGACGCCGGGGATACGGTCATCTATGCCTGCGGTCCGAAACCGATGGTCCGGGCGATGGGAAATTTGCTTCAGGACGCGCCCATCCCGTGTCAGGTCTCACTCGAAGAACGGATGGCATGCGGTCTCGGCGCCTGCCTGGGATGCGCAGTAGCGGTCCGCACCGGAGAAGGAAAGACCGATTATCGGCGAGTCTGCAAGGACGGTCCGGTGTTTGATCTGCGGGATATCGTTTTTACCTCTCCCGCCGGCCCATAGAGGAGCGAAAATGGGTCCAAAAAACAAACAGGAATCTCACAATAGCCCCTGCCTGGCGGTCGCAATCGGCGGTCTTGAGTTAAAGAACCCCCTCATGACGGCTTCGGGCACATTCGGGTACGGCGAGGAGTTTGCCCCCTTCGTCGCTCTGAACCGCCTGGGGGCAGTGATCGTCAAAGGGCTTTCCCTTGAACCGCGGTCCGGGAACCCGCCCCCGCGGATCATGGAAACCCCCTCCGGGATGCTCAATGCCGTCGGACTCCAGAACGTCGGCGCCCGGGCCTTCATCGCGGAGAAACTGCCCTTTCTCAGGCAGTATAACGTCGCGGTGATCGCCAACATCTTCGGGGAGACCGTTGAAGAGTATCAACGGGTAGCTGAGATCCTGAGCGGGGCCAAAGGGATCCACGGTATCGAGATCAATATCTCCTGTCCGAACGTCAATAAAGGGGGGCTCGCCTTCGGCGCCCGTCCCGATGCCGCCGCCGAGGTCACGGAAAAGGTCCGGGGCGAAACCGATCTTCCTTTGCTCGTCAAGCTGACGCCGAACGTAACCGATATCACCGAAGTCGCCCTGGCGGTGGAAGCGGCAGGCGCCGATGCCGTCTCCCTGATCAACACGCTCACAGGGATGTCGGTGGACATCGAACTGCGGCGGCCCCATCTCGCCAATATCACCGGCGGCCTCTCCGGACCGGCCATCCGGCCGATCGCCCTTCGGATGGTCTGGCAGGTCGCAAACGCGGTGAAGATCCCGGTCGTCGGGATCGGCGGCATCATGAGCGCCGCCGACGCCCTCGAATTTCTCATCACAGGGGCAAGTGCCGTCCAGATCGGAACGGCCAATTTTATCCGCCCTGCTGCGACGATGGAGATCCTCGACGGCATAGTCAATTATATGATCCGCCACGGGATCGGAGACATCACGGAACTGATCGGATCGTTGAACACAAATCAGGCGGGGGAGGGATGAAGAAGATAGGATCGGCTGAGATCATCGCCAGGGGCGTCTTCCTGGTTAGCGGACCGGAAATTTCTCACGCTGAGGACGCCACATCTTTTGTTATCCAGTTTAACGGGGAGCTTGTCATGATCGACTGCGGAGCGGGCCGGAGCCTGAAGACCATCCTCCAGAACATCGAGAATGCCGGTCTCGATCCGCGGAACCTCTCCACCCTGATCCTGACGCACAACCACATCGATCATATCGGCGCGGCGCCCGAGCTCCGAGAGCGATTCGGCTGCAAAATCCTGATCCACGATCTCGATGCGGAGGCGGTTGAAATGGGCGATCCCGTCAGGACAGCGGCAAGCTGGTATGGTATGGATTTCCCCCCGACGCCCGTTGACCGGCGTCTGATTGGCGAGGAAGAGATCCTCCGTTTCGGCGAGGAAACCCTCCACTGCCTCCATACCCCCGGTCATACGCCCGGATCGATCGTCGCATATCTGGACCGTGACGATCAGCGCATCCTCTTCGGCCAGGACATCCACGGTCCCTTCGTGCCGGCGTTCTCCTCCGACATCAGCCAGTGGCGAAAATCCATGGAAAAGCTGCTGGCTCTGAAAGCGGATATCCTCTGCGAGGGTCATTTCGGGATCTTTCAGCCTCACTCCCGCGCGGAACAATACATCCAAAGGTATCTGCGCCGGAACGCCTGATGATTCTGAGAAAAGATTTCAATGAAACTGGGGAATGATGTCAAATGGTGCTTTACAGGTCTTTGGTCCGGTGCAGTGTTCCCCCGACTATATCGGTAAGTGGTGATCCGGAAGGTGGGTGAGGCGGGTTATGTCGGTCTCCTTTTTGGAGGAATCGGGTTTTTTTTAACGGAGAACGCCACCGGAGACCGTACTTACAGCATCCTCTCGATCTCCCTTAGTCTCGCATCGAGGCGCTTCCGGGAAACAGGAAAGGCCGTCTTGAGCTCCTGCGCAAAGAGGGAGACCTTGTACTCCTCGATCATCCATCTTAGATCATCGATCGCCTGACACTTCTCCCCCGAGGCGAAGGGGGGCAAGTTCCCAACCAGATCCAGATGCCGCTTGACAAACTCATGGATCTCCTCTCCCCGGACGAGGGCTTTTTCCAGATGGACGGCGCCCCTTTCCGCCCTGATGGCCAGGGCGCGGAGATACCGGCCGATATGGCTGAGACGTTCATCGTCGTAACGGATGAGGAAATCGGTCGGGAAGAGCCGGGAGAGCTCATCACGGAGATCGGCGAGAAAAGCGAGGACCGGCACGTTCCCGTAACTGGAGGTTTCGAGTGTCCTGAGCAGGGTTGAAACATCATAAAGGATCTTGATAAGCGGTCCGATCTTTTGCACCACCTCCTGACCGCGGGGGAGGAGCTGCGGGCGGATTCTTTCGGCATGGCTGTTGAAGGCCGCCTCGGTGCGGATATCCGCCTCCAGCAGGTCATGCACAACCTTTTCGTAGAGTGCGCTCTCCAGGGCCTTGGCGCCTCCGAAGGCGGCCGCCCAGAGCTTCAGATCGCCGGAAGGGGCGAGACTCTTGCGAAGGTAGCGCAGTTCTTCGCGAAAGCACAGGGTGAAGAGCGACCGCACTCCCAAGGGGTGGACGCGGCGCGCTTCGGAGGCGGTACGGAAAAGACGGATGCGGATGCCGCCCTCCGCCGCCTCCAGGGCCGGATAGGCAACCCAGTCGTGAATGCCCCCGCCGGAAAGGGGAATACTTTCCGGCAAATCACCGAAGTCCCACACGGTCAGGCCGGACTTCTCCCATCTCCGGCGGGCCTTCGCAAAGGCCTGTGATTCCTCCTTATCGACAAAACCCTGTTGCAGGATCGAGATGTCCCTTCCCGCGGCCAGTTCACGGTCCTTCCCGTCCACAACGGCAAAACGGAGCTTCAGATGCTCTTCCAGCTCCTCCAGGGGCCAGCGGTCGGCGGGAATATCGACTCCGAATTTCTTGTAAATGAAGCGCCCGAGGGCGGTGGGCAGAGGGTCTCCCTGCTCCATCTCCCTCAGGATGAGATCGCAGGTCTGGACGAGCGGCTGGAGCCTTTTCCGGTATTCCTTGGGAAGCCCCCGGAGGAGGGCGATCACTTTTTCCTTAAGAAGGCCGGGCACCGCCCAATCCAGAGATGAGGCAGGGAGGGAGGGGACTGCGTGGACGGGGATCTTAAGGGTAACGCCGTCCTCCGGTTTTCCCGGAGAAAAGCGGTAAACGCAGTCCAGCCGCCAGCCGCCGGCGGAAACGGCTTCGGGAAAGAGGGCGATCTCTTCCGCATCCGGGGTTTTAACAAGCAGGTCCTCTTCGCGCATCCGGAGAAAAGCGTCGTTGCCCCGGTCGCGGATCAGGCGCTGCAGCGTCCGGATGTCGCATATGCCGGAGAGGCGCTTTTCGTAGAAGCGCGCCCTCGCCTCCTCATCGACGAGGATGTCGCGGCGGCGGATCTTCTCCTCCAGGGCGGCGATCTTTTCGATCAGCGCCTGGTTGCGGAGGAGGAAGGGGAGTGGTTTTTTTACATTCCCCTCGACGAGAGCGCTGCGAATGAAGATCCGGGATGCCGTTTCCGGATCGATCCGGCCGAAAGAGACGGGCCTCCCCGCCACAATGACGAGGCCGAAGAGGGTCACCTGTTCGGCAGCGACTACCTCGCCCCGATCCTTTTCCCAGTGCGGGGCGGAGTAGGTGCGGCGGCAGAGACTGCC
>Ga0154726_1072_pt5 | contig 14869 bp, 16 predicted proteins | sample Rifle2008BG16ft_FD_105734 | JGI IMG/M metagenome (GOLD analysis project Ga0154726, IMG submission 105734) | Deltaproteobacteria bacterium RBG_16_58_17
GGAAGGGCGGAGCTCATGACCATCGCCGCGTCGAGTCGGCAGAACCCCTTCTCGCCGGCGACCCGATCCACTCGGCACATCTGCGGACAGAGTACGCACCGCGTCAGGCTTTTCTTCAGATATTCGACCCGCAGGGCCGCATCGGCATCGATCATGGATACACCCCTTCCGGCATTTTTCTACAACAGAGCACCGGGGCAGTCAATAGCGGTCTCGTCATGAACAAAGAGTTTGATCAATGGAAGGTAATCTTCGTGAGGAGATGTTTATAGTTTTTCAACGACATCCTTCAGACGACCGCTCGCGATTAGCTCCAGAAACTCCTCGCCGAGCGGCTCGGCCAGTTCCACCGCCCGCCGCCAGTTCGCAATCCGCGTCGCCGGGTCGTCGATGAAGGTCGCGAAGTCGCCGCGGTCCGGAATCCGGCCGCCGGGAAGCCCCGCGACAAACTCCTGCGAGGGATAGACCATGACGACGGAGTCGAGAAACGCATCCGGAGGCCGGCGCCGTTTGAGTTTCTTGTCCATCCAGCCGGGGATGATCCGCTCCTGATGGTGAAAAAAGAGGGTCAACCCCCGGTCCCGCGTCGAATAATCCTGGTTGATGTGGTAGTCGACGAGCCCCCCGTCCCGGTAGATGCCGTTCGGGGCCCCGAAGATGTCACGAACGCCGGCGACTGCAATGGGGATGGCGCCGGAGGCGATGACGGCGGACTTGAAGTTGACCTCGTTGAGCGCAAAAAAACGACCGCGGAATCCCTTCCGCAGACAGAAATCAGGGGGGTGGGGACCGTAATAGAAGACGATCCGCTCGAAGAAGCGGTGGATAAGCGAGGGATTAATGGCGTTGGCCAGAAAGCCCAGGAGAAAACTAACCCTCTGCACCCACGGCCGTTCGGAGACCGCCAGATGCCTGAACAGAGAGGTCAGGATCACCAGGCGGTACCGTTTGTGAGCCAGAGCGAAGGAGAGGGCATCGTCCTCGATATAGGCGTTGATAATTGCGGTCAGTGACTGGAGGATCTTCTCGGGGGTATCCCTCCGCCCATAGGTGGCAGTGATATAGGCTTCCATGAGGGCGCGGTAGCTCTTGACCGCCTCCGGCTGCAGCCAGGCCGCAAAGCGCCAGGCGCCGGCCGAGGCGCCGGTCAGCCAAACCGGGTGCACCCTGCCGATAAGTCCCTCCCTGAGCAGGATGAGATCGAAACCGCTCGCAACCAGCCACCGGGGGCCGCCCGCCGGTCCGAAATAGGTCGAGATCCCATCCAGGCTGAAACCGCCTGCACGGATGAGGTCATAGGCCCTCTGCCCTGCCCTTACGCGGATGTTCTTTACTTCCATATTTCCTTTGGCTGATCGTCCGCTGCGCCGGTTCCTCGATCCGAAAGAGGTCGCGCCACAAATCCCTGGACGCTGTCCCCATTTTCCAGCCCAGAAAGGGCCTTGACACGGCCTGAGACGTCCTGTACATTACCGCCGTCCGTCTTTCCGGAGATGTGCGATTCATATATAACAGCAGCGGATTTGTCAACGACTAAGATGGATTACGCGGCAGGAAAAGGCAAGTGCGCCTGCTTTGCATGACCGAGAAGGGAACGGAACGGATGGCTGATATCCGGTCGCAGTTGACAGAAATGGGCCGTCTGGCCAGGCAGGCATCCATCGTCCTGGCCGGGCTCTCCACGGAAGTCAAAAACAAGGCGCTCGTCGCGATGGCGGACGCGCTTGTTGAAAATCAGGCCCTCATCATCCGGGAAAACGAAAGGGATTTGGGAAAGGCCCGCGAACTCGGCCTTTCCCCGGCGATGATCGACCGGCTGACGCTCAATGAGGCAGCGATCGGGGGAATCGCCCGGGGCCTCGCCGAAGTCGCCGCCCTCCCCGATCCGGTGGGGAAGGTCGCCTCCATGTGGAAGCGGCCGAACGGTCTTGTCGTCGGCCGGATGCGGATCCCGCTCGGGGTAATCGGCATCATCTACGAATCACGCCCGAACGTCACGGCGGACGCGGCCGCCCTCTGCCTCAAGTCGGGCAACGCCATCATCCTGCGCGGCGGCTCCGAGGCGATCCATTCCAACCTCGTAATAGTCCGCGTTCTTCAGGGGGTCCTCCGCGACCTTTCGCTCCCCGAGACGGCGATCCAGATCGTCGCCATCACCGACCGGGAGGCCGTTTACGAGATGCTCCAGTTAGAGGAGTCCATCGACGTGATCATTCCCCGCGGCGGTGAGGATCTGATCCGCGCCGTGGTCCGGGATTCGCGGATCCCGGTCATCAAGCACTACAAAGGCGTCTGCCACGTCTTCGTCGACGAAGGCGCCGATCTCGACATGGCCGTCCGGATCTGCGTGAATGCAAAAACGCAGCGGCCGGGGGTCTGCAACGCAATGGAGACCCTCCTTGTCCATGAGGCCGTCGCCGGCGAGTTCCTGCCGGTCGTGGCCGGCCCGTTCCGGAAGGCCGGCGTGGTCCTCAGGGGCTGCGAGAGAACCCGGGCGATCCTGCCGGATGTGGAGACGGCGACGGAAGAGGACTGGTACCGGGAATACCTCGACCTGATTCTCGCGGTCCGCGTGGTCCGCGACCTCGACGAGGCGATTGCCCACATCGGGCGGTACGGCTCCCTCCATACCGAGGCGATTGTCACCGAGAGCTACAAACGGGCGCAGCGCTTCCTTGCGGAGGTCAACTCCTCCGTGGTCCTCGTCAACGCCTCAACCCGCTTCAGCGACGGCTTCGAGCTGGGCCTGGGGGCGGAGATCGGCATCAGTACGACCAAGCTCCACGCCTTCGGGCCGATGGGGCTCGAAGAGCTGACGACAACCAAGTTCATCATTTACGGAAACGGGCAGGTGAGAATATGAAATGGGGTTTGTTCGGGGGCACGTTCGATCCGATCCACTTCGGCCATCTGCGGTGCGCCGCCGAGATGCTGGAGATCTTCGACCTGAATCGGATCATCTTCGTTCCGGCTTCGCGGCCGCCGCACAAGCTCGACGCAGCCATCACCCCCTTCCACCACCGCGAGCAGATGATTCGCCTCGCCATCGAGGGTAATCCGGCCTTTTCCTTTTCCGAGGTCGAGAACCGACGCGATGGCGCATCCTACTCCGTGGAGACGGTGGAGTACATCCTGGATAAGTACCGGCTGGAAAACCTCGATCTCTACTTCATCCTCGGCCAGGACGCCTTCCATGCGATCCGGACCTGGAAGGAGTGGGAACGGCTGCTCCTGCTGTGCCATTTCGCCGTCATGACCCGCCCGGGCTACTTAAACCCGGGGCTGGAGACGATCCTCGGCGCAAAATTCGCCTCCCGATTCGCCTATGACGAGGAGGTGAAGGGATTCCTCGGACCGACGGGACACGCGATTTACTTCCGCGACGTCACCTTCCTCGACATCTCCTCCAGCAATATCCGGAAGCGGGCGAAGGAGTCAAAGGACATCCGTTACCTGGTCACCGACGAAGTCCGCCATTACATAGTCAAGAACTCTCTCTACCGGTAGCGGTAGTCGGCTGCTTGTTATTTTGACACGAGGGTCCCGTCCCCCTGTTTCCCAAAGAGGAGTAAGTGGAGTGATGATTCAGGATGGCTTGCCGGTCAGGGCGGCGTAGAGCTCCTCGTGGAGCGGCGTGGGGACGCCGAGGGTTTGTCCGGCCCGGACGGCGTAGCCGATGAAGAGCTCCACCTCCGTCCGCCTCCCCTTTTCATAGTCTAACTGCAACGAGGACTTCGTTTCGTAGGGAAAACGCGCGATCCTGGCTAATCCGCTCTCCGCGCTGTCCGCCGGCAGCGGGATCCCCTTCGCGTTGGCGAGAGCGGCGATCTCCGCCATCAGCCCCCGGACCATTCCCCTTCCCTTTTCATCCTCCATGACTTCGCCGAAGGATTTTGCCATCAGCGACGTCACGCCGGCCATCGGACTCATGAAGAGATACTTCGTCCAGAGGGGAACGGCGACCTCCGACGACAACTCCGCTTTGATCCCGGCCGCCTTCAGGAACGCCTCCAGTGGGCGGTACGTCTCGGCCTGTCCGTCGTCGGGACCGAAGATGAGCTGGCAGGTCCCCCCGACCTGGCGGACGACTCCGGAGGCTTCGATGAAGGTGGAAATGTAAACGCAGCCGCTCAAGACCACGCCCCGGGGCAGAATCGACCGGAGCCGCTCGGCGATGTCGACCCCGTTCAGGACCGGGAGAACCGCCGTTTTCTCACGCAAAAGCGGGACGAGCCCCGCCGCGGCCGCCTCCAGGTCATACTCTTTCACGCAGAAGAGAACCAGATCGCAAACGCCGGCTTCGACTGGGTTGTCCGTCGCCAGGTCGGCCACGACCTTGTAATCCCCTTCCACTGTCTTGAGCAGAAGGCCTTCTCTCCGGATCGCTGCGAGGTGTTCTCCCCGCGCGATAAAGACAACCCTGTGCTCCGGCGAACCCGCATATTTCAGGGCGAGTTTCCCCCCGAAATAACCGCCCATCCCCCCGAGACCAACCACTGCAATCTTCATAACCTGTTCCCTTATTTATTAGATGACCGGCCGGTTTGTCGCCAGATGTCGCCCACCGTCCACGGAGAGGAGGACCCCCGTGACCCAGGAGCTCTGCTCCGAGGCCAGAAAGAGGGCCGCCTCGGCGATATCCGCGGGACGGCCGTTCCGTCCCAGCGGGTGGAGCGGCCGGAGCGTGTCGTAGAATTGCGGGACGCCTTCACGGCCGAAGATCGGGTCGGCAAGCTCCGTTTCCTCCACGAGGGCGGGACAGATAACGTTAACCCGGATCTTATCAGGCGCCGCCTCCATCGCCATGACCTGGGAGAGGGTCTGGAGGGCCGCCTTGGACATGCAGTAGAGTCCCGTGGCGGGGAAGGCCTTGATTCCAGCAATGGAAGAGATGTTGATGATCGACCCTCCGCCCGCCCGGCGCAGGCCGGGAAGCGCCGCAACCATGACCCGCCACGGTCCCCAGACATTGGTCTTGAGGAGCAGCTCCCACTGGGCGGGATCGACCTCATCGAGTTTCCCGAAGCGCATCACCCCGGCATTGTTCACGACGATGTCCAGCCGCCCGGTTTTCTCCTCCGCGGTCGCGATGAGACGCCGGATATCCTCCTCGACGGTCACATCCGCCCTGACCGCGCACACCCGGCCGAGGCCATCCGTCATCCCCGCCGCTGCCGCCTGGAGGCGGTCCTCGCGCCGGCCGCAGATCACAACCACCGCGCCCTCTTCGCAGAAACGCCGGGCGATGGCCAGGCCGATCCCCGTTCCTCCACCCGTCACGATCGCGGTTTTCCCTTTCAGAATCCCCATTGTCTCCCCCCCGATGATGGTTCAAGACCGATGAAACAACCTCTCCCTTTCCCCTTTTCCCCTTTGTAAGTACGGTATTTCCTATCACAAAACGGAACTGCCTTAACAGCAATTTTTTCTTGACTTCCCAAATTACCATAGAAACTTGTTGACATAATAGACAGCTCTTTGTATTTTTCCATGACAAAAAAACAAGTTCTTATCATCCCAACTGACGTACCTTTATGAGGGTCTTTATGGATTACCTTCGGCCGTACCGTTCTTTCGTGAGCTACATCGATCGCAGCCGGGAGTACTACGCCGCCCAGGGCTACTCCAAGCCGTACACTTGGGCCCACCACGACGATGTCCCTTTTACCCCGCTACGGAAGCCGATCTCCGAGTGCCGGGTGGGATTGGTGACGACAGCGGGCAGAACGCAGGCGGAGGGCATGATCGGGGCCGGGCGGTTGATGCGGGAGTCGTACGCGGAACCGGCGAACCCGCCGCCGACGCATCTATTCACGGACGACCTGTTTTGGGACAAGGAAGCGACCCACACCGACGACGTCGACAGCTTTCTGCCGGTAAACCGCCTGGCCGAATACGCCGCCGGCGGCCGCATCGGGCCGGTGTCGCCCCGCTTCTACGGAATACCCACTGATTACAGCCAAGGCAGGACGTCGCAGGGCGCCGCCCCCCGGATCCTCGAGTGGTGCCGCGAGGACGGCCTCGACGCCGTGCTCCTCACAGCGCTTTGACCGGTTTGCCACCAGACCGTGAGTCTGGTCGCGCGGCATCTGGAGGCGAATGGCGTATCCACGGCAGTCATGGGCTGCGCGCGGGACATCGTTGAGGAGTGCGGTGTCGCCCGTTTCGTGTTCACCGACTTTCCCTTGGGAAATCCATGTGGGAAGCCCTGGGACGCTGAGATGCAGAGCTCGATCGTGGGAAGTGCTCTGAATCTGCTGGATCGGGCCTGGATGCCGCGCACAACGATCCAGACGCCGTTCCGCTGGGACAACGACGCGTGGCGCGACGCGTTTATGCGGATCGACGAGAGCAATCGCGAGGCGCTTGCCCAGGAAGGCGAGGAGCGTCGCCGCCGTCAAGCCGAAGTAAAGACAGGTCGGTAACCCTCCCTCGACCGAACGCATGAAATGGAAGACTTTGACAGGGAAAATGTATCTCGGCCTGTTAGACAATTTACCCTATAATCGGCAGGAGTGGCGTAGTGAAACTCAAAGACCCGGTATCAGGTTCTTTGCATTTTGCGGGAGTGGTGTTTGCGGCAATAGCGATAGTGCTCCTCGTGAAGGCGGGCTGGGGAGACGCATGGAAAATAGTATCGTTCTCAATCTACGGTGCGGCCATGTTGATACTTTACAGCTTCAGCACGCTTTACCATTATCTTCCCAAAGAGTCCGGAGGACCGAACCAGATATTTAGAAAACTGGACCACCTTTCTATCTATCTGTTCATCGCGGGAACATATACGCCATTCTGCCTTGTCACGTTGAGAGGTCCATGGGGATGGTCGCTTGGGGGGGTTATCTGGGGACTTGCGATAGCCGGAATATTGGTGCAGTCGGTGTACATTAATGTTAAAAGGCGGATCACAACTTTAATATATATCGGCATGGGATGGATGGTGGTCATAGCGATAAAACCTTTGATGGATAATCTTAACGTTAACGGACTGTATTTGCTTCTGGCCGGCGGTTTGTCCTATTCTTCGGGCGGCGTTGTGTATGCCTTAAAGAAACCAAACATTTCAAAACATTTCGGTTTTCATGAGCTGTGGCATGTTTTTGTTCTGCTTGGCTCTTTCTGCCATTTTCTGGCAGTACTGATGTATGTTTGAATGTTTGTGAACCTCCATATGACGATTGCAACAGAAGGAGAATTTGGACATGCAGATCATCTCCGTAGATGAAGAACGATGCGCTTTGTGCGGGGCCTGCATCGCTGTTTGCCCCAGTCGATTGCTAAAGGAGGCAGACGGGTCCATAAAGATCATCGACCCTGCTCAGTGCATCTTATGCGGGCACTGTAAGGCGGTCTGCCCTGAGGATGCCTTCCAGTTTCCCGGCCTTGAGGACGCGGAGTTTGCACCGGTCCCCAAAAAGGCGACCCTTCCAAGTCCTGAGGGGCTGATGGCCCTGTTCCGCTCTCGCAGGAGCACCCGGATCTTTCAAAAACAGCCCGTGGAAAGGGAGAAGATTGAGAGAATCATGGAGGCCGGACGATTTGCCCCGACAGGGGGGAACCGTCAGCCCCTGAGATATACAGTGATAACGACCCCTTCTGCGATCGAGATCGTTCGGGGCATGACCGTGGATACCCTTGTAGGGCAGGCAGATAGAATAAAGAAGGCCGTAGAAAAGAAACGGGAGTCCGGCGAAGCCCTCACTGTAGGCTACAAGTTGCAGGAGATCTATGCCGGGATTTGGCGCGAGATGGCGAAGCTAAACAGCAAGGGCGTGGATGTCCTCTTTTTCCATGCCCCGGCCCTTATTGTCTGCCATGGCAATCCTGCCCGGACAGGACCGCTCGATGTAGATTCGGGTCTATCCGGCATGCAGATGGCGCTCATGGCCGAGGTCCTCGGGCTCGGGACCTGCTTCTGCGGATTCCTGGTCATGGCTGCGGAGGCAAATCCCGAGCTTAAAAAAACCATGCAGATCCCCAAGGATCACAAGGTGATCCTGTCATTCATGTTAGGATACCCTGATGTGACCTATCTAAGGCTGGTATCACGGAAACCGGCAAGGGTGCAGTGGCTTTAGGAGCCGCCCTGCCCTTCCGGTCATGCGTCGTAATCCTCCCGGTGCAGGATCCCTTAGGTCCTTTCGCGGCATAACGGCTTTTTCTATCCTGCGTCGGCCCGGGTGCTCCTCATTCAACATTCCCCCGTCGCAGGCGTGCCTTCCAGCGCCGCCAGGATCTCCTCCCGCACCGGTGAACTGCTGCCGGGAAGAGCGGCTTCCAGGACCTGTTTCGCAGCGGGGCCGCCGATCCGGCCGAGGGCCCACGCGATCATCGCCGATGTCCGTTCATCGCCGTTCTCCCGGAAGGCGCGCGCCAGTTCGGAGACATACTTCTCATCTAGCGTGTTTCCCATCGCCCGGGCTGCATTCGCCTTCCACCGCCAGAGGCCGGCGTCGGACATGTAGAACATGTGCGGCCAGATCTTCGCAGTAAAATAGGCCTTATCCATATGGAGGAGATTCTCCAGGCGGAAATCCTCGACCATCCCCGCCGCTTTCCGGTTCATTGTAAGCTCGCGGGCAAGCCAGGGCGCATTACGGGGGCAGACGTTCTGACAGCGGTCGCACCCATAAACACAAAGCCCCATCGGCGCCCGCAACTCGCGCGGGGTCAGTTCTTCGCCGAAATAGGTGAGGTATGAGATGCAGCGGCGCGGATCGAGATGCCGGGATCCCTTCAACGCCCCCGTCGGGCAGGCGGCAATGCAGGCATTCCGGCACCAGTCCGGGCAGCCGACCTCGAGTGTGGGTTCGTCCGGTTCGAATTCCCGATCGACGACGAGGACGATGGGGGTGACCCACGACCCGCCGGCAGCCACCTTCCGGGAATAGAAGAGGCAGTTCTTGCCGAACGTCCCGAGACCCGCCCGCGCCGCCGCCAAACGATGGGGCAGATGGAAGGGAACCTTGGAATCGATTCCGTTCTCCCGGAGGTAGGCGCGCAATGCCTTCACCCTTTTCCCCAGACGAGTGCCGGTCATGCGGTCGTCATCGAGGTAGCAGCGGCCGAAATGACGCTCAAGCGAAGGCGGGAAGGCCTCGCGAAAATAGGCATCTACCAGGACGATGATCGACTTCGCCCCGGGGAGGATGGTCTGCGGGTCGGTCCCCGCGATCAGATCCAGACCCGACCGGATCGCCCATCCGTACTCCTCCCTCCTCTGATCCAAGAGCGACCGCTGGGAATCAAAGGGCGCCGCCGTGGTGAAGCCCGTATCCTCAAAGCCGCACTCCCGCGCCTTCTCGATGACCTCTCTTTTCCCGACCATCCGCAACCTCTTTTCAGCGATTATAATGGACCTGCGCCGCTATATCTCACAATAATCCAGTTGAAGCAAGCCGCCATCCCGATCGCGTTGCGACCGGGATCTTTCCTGTATTGCATCTCAGGCAGACAGGTTTCAGGTGAAAGGACGGTCAGGACACTTCAGCCTTCTGCCCAAGGGGTCATGAAAGCCAGGCGGGGAGATCCTTCCAGCCCGCGCGCATCCGCCGGCGCATGACCTTGCCATCCGGCTCGAAACCGTCCAGGAGCAACCAGAACTTTTCAGAATGGTCCATGAATACGGTGTGACACAACTCGTGCAACAGAACGTAGCGGACGACGTCGGAGGGCAGAAACAGTAGATGGCAATTGAGGCTGATCGTCTTCCGGACGGAACAGCTCCCCCAGCGGGTCTTCTGGCTTCGGATGGTCACCCGGTCATACCGGAAACCGTTCTCTTCGGCGAGTCGGGCCAGTAACGGCGCGAGCCTTTCCGCAGCCCGGCAGCGGAGCCACCGTTTCAAGACGCTGCGGCAGGCGGCATGGTCATCCACCGCACCGCTCACGACAAGCGCCCCAGGACCGACGGCCTTCACCTCCACGACCTCCTGCACCCCCGTCGACCGGTACGCGATACGCCAGATTTCTCCGAGGGCGGGCAGATCGATCGTTTCTGGCAGGATATCGGGCGGGTTCCCGGCGATGAACCGGGTCTCCTCGGAAAACCGCCTCAAATGTTTCTCGATCCACCCCTTCCGGGTTTCAAGGATGGCGGGGATCCGCCGGGCATCGAAGCCCCTGGGAATGACAATGGTCAACCCATCGCGGGCGGACAGATTCAGGCGGACCCTTCGGCCCCGCGGGGAGATCCGGACCCGGTAATCCACTGCGGTTTCACCTCGTTTTGGATGAACTTCGGAATGCAGAGAACCCTTCCAGCGATCTCGTACCGCTCCGGCGTCCCGAGGGTCGCGACGCCCCATGTACGGAATCGCCCCTTTTTTTCACCGGGGCATATTCGGAAACTCTGGCCGGTCTTCGCCCGACAGAATGCCGGGGACGGTCGGCGGCATCACTGCTACCCGCCGGCGCCGGCACGTTGTAATCGAAATCCGTTAGCGTGCGTCTTTCGATTCTCTCCCCGAGGACATGCTCGATGTCCCCCACGAAGGCCCTGTCCTGGGACGTCACAAAGGTAAAGGCGTCCCCTGTCTTCGCGGCGCGGCCCGTGCGGCCGATCCGATGCGTATAGGCGTCGACGGTGTCGGGCATATCGTAGTTGATCACATGGGATATCCCGGAGACATCGATCCCCCGGGCGGCAATGTCGGTGGCCACCAGGATCTGATATTTTCCTTCACGGAAGCCGCTGAGCGCATCCTGGCGCCGGTTCTGTGTGAGGTTGCCCTGCAGCGAAGCGACCGGAAAACCGGCCCGTTTCATCTGCTCGGCCACGCGCGTCGTGCGGTGCTTCGTGCGTGCGAAGACCAGCACCGATTCCGTGTCCGTCCGCTCGATCAGCTTCATCAGCAGGGCCGTCTTGAGGTGCGGCTCCACCGGATAGAGGGCATGGGAAACCGTGGATACGGGCGCCCCTGTCCCGATTCGGATCGTGACGGGGTCATGCAGGATATCCTTCGCCAGTTTCCGGATGTCGTCCGGCATAGTGGCGGAGAAGAGCAGCGTCTGCCGCTTGGTCGGCAGGCGTTTCATGATTTTCCGGATGTCCGGCAGAAAGCCCATGTCGAACATGCGGTCCGCCTCGTCCAGGACCAGAACTTCGATATGGGAGAGGTCGATTTCGCCCTGGTCCGCGAGGTCGAGCAGGCGTCCCGGACAGGCGACGGCGATTTCGACCCCCTGGCAAAGCGCCCGGATCTGGGGGTTCTTGTTCACCCCGCCATAAACGGTGACGCTCTTGAGTTTCGTCGCCCGTCCGAGCCCGCCAATCACCTCGTGGATCTGTTCCGCAAGCTCCCGCGTCGGGGCGATGATCAACGCGCGGAGCGTTCTCCGCGGGCCGCTCATCAGCCGCTGTAAAATGGGAAGCGCAAACGCGGCGGTTTTCCCCGTGCCGGTCTGGGCAAGGCCCATGACGTCTTTGCCCTGGAGAATGACGGGCATGGATTGAAGTTGAATCGGCGTCGGCGCCGTGTAACCCAGGGCTTCGATGCCCTTTTCGATCTGCATGTGTAGATTAAACTGTCTGAAACTCATTCATTTTCCTTCGTAATGTTGTCTTTCTTCTGTTGTTGCCGTTTGGCCATTTTCTCGCTCGCCTTTTTGATGCGCTCGAGCTCCTTTTGCCGCTTGATGAATTTGTCCTGGCCGTGTCTTGCCATATTACTCCTGTCTTCTTCCGGTTTTACCCTGCCCCCAACGACTCTCTATTCTTCAGGCGCAAAAAAACCCAGAAGCCTTTTATTGCAGGCTCTGGGGAGTGGGGAACAGCCAAAACCAAATCTGAAAGCGCAGTATGTATAAACCTTCCCGCCGTCGATGTCAATGATTAGTTTTCTGCACCCGGGGACAGATTTCAAATCTGTCCCCGAGATTTCAAATCTGTCCCCGAAAAAAGGGCAACAATGACGATTTGCCGAATTTCCGGGGTAATTCAAAGCTCTCTTGACAAGCAAAATGGGTTTATGTCAATGTGTTTCCCAATGAATGCCACCTATCCGATCGGGATATTTGATTCCGGAGTCGGCGGCCTGTCGGTCCTTCGCGAGATCCGGAGGGAATTGGCGAATGAAGATCTTCTTTACGTCGCTGATTCGGCATGCGTGCCGTACGGAGATAAATCCCCGCAGTTTGTCGAAGCAAGATCGGTTGCCATCACCGAATTCCTGGTGGGCCGGAATGCGAAGGCTATCGTTGTTGCGTGCAATACCGCGACAGGCGCTGCGATAATGACTCTACGGTCAAGATTTTCGGTGCCGATAGTTGGAATCGAGCCTGCCGTCAAACCGGCTGTAGGGAAGACAGAGTCTGGAGTTGTCGCCGTGCTGGCTACCAACGGGACTCTTTCCAGCGACAAATTTGCGAATTTGCTGGCCCGGTTTGGCGCCGGCGTCGATGTTTTGATCCAGCCCTGCGCCGGGCTTGTCGAGCAAGTTGAAACGGGTGAATTCTATAGTGATGGCGCGCGCGCTTTGATCGCGAAATACGTCTTGCCGTTGTTGGAGCGGGGTGCAGACACGATTATTCTGGGGTGCACGCACTACACTTTCCTTACGCCGCTCATCCGGGATATAGCCGGACCGGCAATCTCCATCGTCGACCCGAACGCGGCCATCGCGCACGAGCTGGGGCGCCGGCTGGAAAGTAATAACCTATTATCACCCGATGCCCGTCAAGGCAAGGAACGATTCTGGACAAGCGGTTCACCGGATGACGTGAAGCCGGTCATCTCTCAATTGTGGAATGCGGATGTTGAGGTACGGCGCCTGCCGAAACGCTATTGCCCCTCCACATAGGCCTGTTCCGTGCGGATGGAGTAATGTCGTTTCCGGAGGACGTCCGAGACTTGATCCAAGAGCTTCATCTTCTGTCATCACCTGCGGTATTTTAACATCCAATAGAGGTCCCATAGATTTTCGTCCCATAGATTTTCGTTTGACATAAATCATATCTTATGTCAATATCTTGCGTAATCATTAAAAATCAAGCGCGGTGATAAAAGGCCGCCGTTCGGCGGTCTACACGATGTTGGACCTTTCGGAGTCAGTAAATGTCGTTCTCCATTAATCTGCCGAATAGAAACGGCAAGGGTGATCCTGAGAAGATCGATTCTTCGGGACACATTGTCTTAATTGGTGCCAATGGCTCCGGGAAAACCCGTTTGGGAATCTGGATCGAGGAACAGCATCAGAATCAATACACCGTTCACAGAATAAGTGCCCAGAAGGCACTTTCTATTCCGGAGTTCGCGCAACTCAAGAATTTGGAACAGGCCGAAAAAGATTTGATCTTTGGCCGTTCAGACCAACATGCAGCTGTAGGTCGCAAGATCCATGATCGTTGGGGTGGTACCCCCGCAACATTTCTACTCAGCGACTACGACAAATTACTGTCACTTCTATTTGCCAAGTCGTCAGAGCGGGATAGAAAGCACGCCGAAGAAACCAAGCAGTCTCAGAGCTACATTCCCGTGGCCGATGCGCCAATTGATACCATCGTCAAAATATGGGGAGACATCATGCCCCATCGTGAAATCAAATTCTTAGATGGGAAAGTTCTCGTCAAGAAAACTGACGAGCCCGAATATCACGGCAAGGAAATGAGTGATGGAGAGCGGGTCGCGCTCTATTTTATGGGCCAATGTCTATGTGCGCCGGCGAACTCCATCATCATTGTCGACGAACCAGAGATTCATCTCCACAAATCTCTGGTTGACAAGCTTTGGAACAAAGTCGAAGGGTTGTCTCAATCAAAGACAATTATCTACATCACACACGATCTGGACTTCGCTTCTTCCAGAACGGATGCAAACAAAATTTGGATAAAAAGCTACAGTGGTAACAACGCTTGGACATGGACCGAGGTTCCCGATGATGAATCGCTGCCCGAAAGCATGGTGCTTGAAGTCATAGGTAGCCGGAAGAAGATCATGTTCTGTGAGGGTGAGGCGGGAAGCCTCGATGTGACGATTTATCAAATCGTTTACCCAAACTATCACGTCATCCCAAGAGGAAGCTGCACGAAGGTCATTGAATCGACAAAGGCGCTGAGGAATAACGCCGCCCTCCATCACATGAATGCCGTCGGCATCATAGATAGTGACTACAGAGACCATGCCGAAGTTATTGCTCTCTTAGATCACGGCATACAAACAATTGCGGTCGCTGAAATCGAAAACATATTCTGCGTCGAGTCGGCGGTAAAGGTTATCGCAGAACACCTCAACCAAGACCCTAATCACGTTATTGGTGAGGTTACAAAATACATAAGTGCCGCTTTAAGCAGTGAAATTGAATTGCAGATGTCGTCAATGGCGGAGAAGAGAATTCAATACTTGCTTGGTGCATTTTCAAAGTCGTCTAACGACAAGTCTGGGTTATCAAATGGTCTTGGCGTTACGCTGGGCAGAATTGACGTGGAAGTAATCTACAAAGAATGCAAAGACGCGTTTGATAGGGCCATCGCCTCCAATAGCCTTGACGAACTTCTCCGTGTATATAACAGAAAGAGTCTTCCGAGTCGCATTTCAGGAATACTTGGCTTAGCAAACGGGGAATACAAGAAGCTTCTGGTGCGTCTGATAAAAGGTCCGAAGCGCCAGACTCTGGTGGCCGCATTGCAGAAATACATGCCAACCATGCCGTGAAGTCCAGGCCTAATCGGGTAGCCGGGGGGTTTCCTCCCCCTGCCCCGACACCACCCGGCATGCGGGTCCGCACCGGGCGGTACAAAGATATTACCGGGCCGTAGCCGGGTAGTGAAAAGGCATATTAAAATATTTGCCATACCCTTTAACAGGTGCTATTATTAGTACGAATATAAGACCACTAAAGGAGGTGCTATGCAAACATCTACTAAGTTTTCC
>Ga0154726_1111_pt3 | contig 14209 bp, 10 predicted proteins | sample Rifle2008BG16ft_FD_105734 | JGI IMG/M metagenome (GOLD analysis project Ga0154726, IMG submission 105734) | Deltaproteobacteria bacterium RBG_16_58_17
GATCGTTCAACTTGGGGCAACGTAGGAAGGCATGACCGGGTAAACCATAAGCGGGGCTTGGCATGACGCAGATATAGAAGCCGTTCCCGTTAGTATGAAAAATCTTCGACTGGACCCTGTCCGGGGATCTTCTATATCAAAAATAATTGCTTATATCCCGTACGGTTACAGAGAGCATTTTGGATTTCGTTAGGCCTTTTTGGTCTACTTTCGGTTAAGACGGTTACATTTTAGTTACATCGATCCGCTGCCGAACCCCCCTGTCCCAACAGCCGATTGTTCACAGAAAATCAATCCGATTTTTGAAATCCGCCCGGGTTGCCAAGCCAACTTTTTTCAACAATCGCTTGAGCATCTCCCCGATTGGCATCTGCTTGGAAACGATGATTCCCCAATGTTCCCTGTTTTGTCCAAGGCGGGACGACCATCAATTTCTTCGTCAGGGATCTCCCGCGCGTCTCCGGCGATGACCAACGAAGCGATCCCGTACATCGGCAAATAAATCGGCAAATAATGTTGCATTGAATTAGATAATAGTGTATTTTATCCGGTAATCATGGATTATTTTAAGAGTACATAACGGCAAATATATCGGCAATAAGAGGCAAAATATGCGATCGCAAGTCCACCGAATGACCCCTCTCCTGCCCGAAGAGGCGGATGAGCTTCAGGACCTTGCCCTGGAGGTCCTCCAGAAGTCTGCCGCACTCGCCAACCGACAGCATTCCGTGACGCTCAGCACGCTTCGGGAGCTGCTCAGGATCCTCAACAGCTACTATTCCAATCTGATCGAGGGGCATAACACCCACCCTCATGACATCGTCCGCGCCATGCAGAAAGAGTACGATTCAGAACCGGCCAAGCGCAATCTTCAGATGGAGAGCGTTGTCCATATCACCGTCCAGAGGGATATGGAGAAAAAACTGCGGGAAGTGTCGGACGTCAACATGACCAGCCGGGAATTTCTCTGTTACCTCCACCGTGAGTTCTACCGGCAACTGCCTGAGGAATTCCGGGTCGTGAAGAACCCTGAAACGGGCAGGGAAAGCCTGGTCAGGCCGGGAGAGCTCCGTGAAGAGTCCGTTAAGGTCGGATATCACAAGCCGCCGGGGCATGGCTCACTCAAGACGTTTCTTGACCGTTTCGGTGAATTTTATGCGCCCGACAGGCATCATGGTGCGCTGAAGCTTGTTGCAGCCGGGGCAGCCCATCATCGGCTGATGTGGGCTCACCCCTTCCTCGACGGCAACGGCCGGGTGGCGCGCCTCTTCACCGAGGCCTACTTTCACCGGATTCCCGTTCACGGCTTTGGCCTTTGGTCCATCAGCCGGGGGCTGGCCCGCAGAAACGTCGATTACAAGTCCGCCCTTGCCCGGGCCGATGCACCCCGTCGGAACGACTTGGACGGCAGGGGGAATCTGTCCAATGAAGGGCTGATCTATTTTTGCCGCTTCTTTCTGGAGGTGTGCCTCGACCAGGTGGAATATATGGGGGGTTTGCTGCGGCTGGAAGAACTGGTCGAACGCATCAGGCGATATGTAGAACTCCGCAGCTCCGGCATGATCCCCGGCCCGGCAGGAGAACAAAGGCTGAGGGATGAATCGGCCCGAATGCTCCAGGAGATATTGGTGAAGGGCGAAGCGGCCCGGGGAGCGGTCATTGCAGCATCAGGCATGAAAGAACGGACCGGGAGAAGTCTCCTGGGGCAACTTATCGGGGAAGGGCTGCTACTTTCGGATACGCCAAAAGGCGACGTTCGACTGGGGTTCCCGATTCATGCCGCGGGATGGTTTTTCCCGGATCTGTATCCCACTTTGTCTCGGTGAAGTTCTTCTAATAAAAGTAAAAGGGCTGCCATTTTGAATGTCAACGAGTTACTTGAAAAATGCCGGGCATTGCTTGCCGAAAACCACTCTTTGCGGGAAGAGAATGAGATCCTGAAGGCGCGATTGGGGATAACCGACCTGCCTCGACCGGAGTCGCCTCAAGACACTGAGAACCATTTGCCATTGGTGGTTGCGACGCTGGAATCGCCGGAGAAAAATCCACAGCCGGGAATGCCAAGCCAACCCGACCCGGCGGAGAAGATCCGACTGTTCATGTCGTTGTTCAAGGGACGGGTGGATGTTTTCGCCAAGAGGTGGCAGAACCGGGAAGGCAGGGCGGGGTATGCGCCGGTTTGCCGCAACGAATGGAAATCGGGCCTCTGCCGGAAACCGGCGGTCAAATGTTTCGACTGCCGGCATCAGTCTTACGACGCCTGGGACGAGAAGGTCATCGAGGCGCATTTGCGGGGAAATATCGTCGCCGGCCTCTACCCCCTGCGGCTGGACGAGACGTGCCATCTGCTGGCCATCGATTTTGACGATAAGCGCTGGCAACAGGACTGCGCAACGCTCAGGGAAGTCTGCGTGGCTTTCGATGTCCCCGTGGCCTTGGAGCGTTCCCGTTCCGGAAACGGGGCGCATGCCTGGTTTTTCTTTGAATATCCCATCCCCGCGAGCCTGGCCCGGAAGTTCGGTTCCGCCTTGTTGACCTGCGCCATGAACCGAAGGCATGAACTGACCTTCAAATCCTACGACCGCTTCTTTCCCGGTCAGGACACCCTGCCGAAGGGCGGCTTCGGAAACCTGATTGCCCTTCCACTCCAAAAGGCGGCCCGGGAAGAGGGAAATAGTGTCTTTCTGGATGAAAACTTTAAACCCTATGAAGACCAGTGGGGGGTCCTGGCTGGCATCAGAAGATTGTCCGAAGAGGAGATGGCGGGACTGATCCCGCGGTTGAGCCCCGGAAACGAACTGGGCGCACTCCGGAAGGACGATGAAGAGGCCGAAAAACCGTGGGAGACGAAACGGATACGGTGGTCCGGAAACGATTTCCCCGAAGAGGTAAGGCTGGTCAGGGCCAACATGCTTTACGTCGATAAAGCGGGGATTTCCCAGCGGGGGTTGAACGCGCTCAAGAGGCTGGCCGCTTTCAGGAATCCCGAGTTTTACAAGGCCCAGGCGTTGCGCCTGACGACTTATGACAAGCCGCGGGTCATTTCGTGCTCGGATGAAACCCCGGAATACCTGTGCCTGCCCAGAGGCTGCGAAACGGACGTTACGGGCCTGTTCGACGAGGCCGGCGTTAAGGCTGTATGGTCGGACCGTACCTGTCCGGGAAGGCGCATCAACATCGCATTCAACGGGGACCTGAGAGAAGAACAGCTCCTTGCTGCGGAAGAGATGCTGAAACACGACATCGGCGTTCTTGCGGCAACCACGGCCTTCGGCAAGACGGTCATCGCCGCGAAACTGATCGCCGAACGAAAAGTCAGCACGCTGGTCTTGACGCATCGCCGGCAGTTGCTTTCGCAGTGGACGGCAAAACTGACCGAGTTTCTGGAGATCAATGAAGCGCTGCCCGTTTTGGAGAAAAAAAGGGGGCGCAAAAGGAAGCAAGGCCTGATTGGTCAGATCGGGGCGGGCAAGGCCAGACCGAGCGGCATCATTGATGTTGCGATCATGCAGTCCTTGAACAGCGGCGGCGAGGTCAAGGAGTGGGTCAAGAATTATGGCATGGTGATCGTCGATGAATGCCATCATGTCCCGGCGTTCAGCTTTGAACAGATCCTCAAGGGCGTTCACGCGAAATATGTGTATGGTTTGACGGCCACCCCGACCCGGCAGGATGGCCATCATCCCATCATCTTCATGCATTGCGGGCCGATCCGGTACCGGGTGGACGCCAGAAAGCAGGCGGAAAAGAGGCCCTTTGACCATTATGTCATTCCCCGGTTGACGAGCCTCAGGGCGCCGCAGGAAGAGGAAGGAAAGGAACCGTCGATCCAGCGACTCTACGCCGCAATTGCCGTGAACGAGCCGAGAAATCAGCGGATTGCCGAGGACGTCCTCCGTTGCTTTCAAAATGGCGGCAACGCTCTGGTTCTCACCGAAAGAACCGCACATGTGGCGTTGCTGGCTGCGAAGTTGCGAGAACAGATCCCCGACGTGATTTCCCTGACCGGTGGAAAGGGGGCGAAAGAAACGCGGGAAGCGTTGGCCAGGATTTCCGCGACGCCCGCCGACAGGCCGTTGACGCTGATCGCGACCGGGAAATACATCGGCGAGGGATTTGACGAGCCCCGCCTGGATACGCTGTTTCTGGCCATGCCCATCTCCTGGAAAGGAACGCTTCAGCAATACGCGGGCAGACTCCACCGGCTCTGTGAAAAAAAGCGGGAGGTCCGGATTTATGACTACATCGACATCCATGTCCCCATGCTGGAGAAGATGTACCACAAACGGCTGGCCGGATACGCCGCGATCGGATACAAGGCGAGGGCGGAAAGCGTTCCCGGTGAATCCACGGACATCATCTTCGACAACACAACCTTCCTGCCGGTTTACAAGAACGACCTGCTGAACGCGGCGCGGGAGATCCTGATCGTCAGTCCGTTTGTCACGAAAAGGCGCGTGTCGCAGATGCTGCCCTTCCTCGGCGCCGCCCAGGACCGAAAGGTCAGGGCGGTTGTCGTCACGAGGCCGGCGGCCGATTTCAGGGAGAAGGACCGCCCGGCTTGGGAGGAGACATTGGCGTTACTTCATGCAGCCGGCATCCAGGTGGCGTTCAAATCGAACATCCACCAGAAATTTGCGGTGTTCGATCAGAAAATCGTCTGGTACGGGAGCATTAACCTCTTGAGCTTCGGCCGCGCGGAAGAGAGCATCATGCGGCTCGAAAACCCGGGCATCGCCGATGAGCTGCTCGGAAGCATCCAGAAATGAGCCTTTTCAGTTGTTCAATCTGTTCAATCTTGTGTTTATGGTTTAGTTACATTTTGCCCCCAAAAGCACAAAAGGTCACAGCCTTGAAAGCTGCAACCCCTTGATTTTGTTTGGTGGGTCGTATGGGAATCGAACCCACGACCAACGGATTAAAAGTCCGCTGCTCTACCGGACTGAGCTAACGACCCGTAATTTCAAAGTCCGCTCTCATAGCAGGGAGAGACTTTTATTGTCAAGCGGAAACACGCGAGCCTCTTCCCGTCAGCCGGCAAAGGGATTGCCCAGGATTATGGTCTCTTCCCGGTCAGGGCCGACGGAGACGAGGACCAGCCTGGCGTCGGCCAGTTCTTCCAGTCTCGCCACGTATCGCCTCGTATTCCGGGGCAGATCCTCGATCCGCCTTGCCCCCCGGATATCCTCCGTCCAGCCGTCCAACTCTTCGTAGACAGGCTGACACCTGTTGAGGAGAAGCAGGTTTGTGGGAACGGATTCGGTAAACTCCTCCTTTTCCGTCCGGTAGCCGGTGCAGATCTTCAGTTTCTCGATGCCGGTCAGGACGTCGAGCTTGGTCAGGGCGATGCCGGTGATGCCGGAGACGCGGACGGCATGACGGATCAGGACCATGTCGAGCCAGCCGCAGCGACGCTTGCGGCCTGTGGTTGCGCCGAATTCCTGCCCTACATGCTGGAGTCGGGCGCCGGTTTCATCCTGGAGTTCCGTCGGGAAGGGTCCTTCGCCGACCCGCGTCGTATAGGCCTTGCAGATACCGATCACCGACCGGGTGGCCAGTGGTCCCACGCCCGTTCCGCAGCAGGCGTTGCCGGCGACGGTATTGGAGGAGGTCACATACGGATACGTGCCGTGGTCGATATCGAGATGGGTCCCCTGCGCGCCCTCGAAGAGGATCTTCCGACCTTTCCTGATCTCCCGGTGCAGGAGCAGAGAACAATCGGCGACATAGGGTCGGATCCTTTCGGCGTAAGCCCGGTATTCATCGCAGATCGCCTGTCCGTCTATCGGCGCCTCCCCGAAAAGCTTCGTGAGATAGAAATTCTTCTCCTCGACGTTCCGGTTCAGCTTTTCCCGAAAGATCTCTTCGTCCATGAGGTCGCACACACGGATGCCGACCCGGGCGATCTTGTCCTCATAGGCCGGTCCGATGCCCCGGCCGGTGGTGCCGATTTTCTTGCCGACGCCGTGCGCCTCCCTGGCGACGTCGAGACGCCGGTGGTAGGGCATGATGAGGTGCGCCCTCTCGCTTATGTACAGCCGGGTGCTCTCCGGTAAGAGGTTGCGGTTGCGGAGGCTTTCCAGTTCCTCGAGCAGGACTGGCGGATCCACAACTACCCCGTTGCCGATTATGCAGATTTTCCCGGCATGGAGAATGCCGGAGGGAATGAGGTGCAGGATGGTCTTTTCGCCCTTCACCACCAGGGTATGGCCGGCATTGTTTCCACCCTGAAACCGGGCGATCACGTCGGCATTTTCCGCGTAAATATCGACAACCTTTCCCTTCCCTTCGTCACCCCACTGGGTTCCCACTACAACTACGTTTGCCATTGAAAGTTCTCCCAACCTGATTATATCTGCGAAGACGCCAAGGTCTTCACATCTCAAGATCGGCGACCGAGATCACGTGGGGCAGTTTCCGGAGTTTTTCGATCACATCCGCGGAGACCGCGCTATCTGTACTCAGGACGACCAGCGCCTGGCCGTCGATCTGTTCGCGGCTCAGGTGGAGACGCGAGATGTTGACGCCGTTCTGGCCGAGGGTTGTGCCGATGTTGCCGATGACGCCGGGCTTGTCGTAATTGAACATGATAAACATTCGCCCTTCCGGGATGACCTCGACCGTGAATTTATTGATCCTCACGATCCGCGGATCCTGACGTCCGAAGATGGTGCCGGCGGCATAGATCTCGCCCTTGGCGGTCTTGATGGTCACTGAAATCATGCTCGTGTAGTCCTTCATCTCGCTGCTCTTCGCCTCGATGACGTTAATCCCCCTTTCCTTGGCGATGAACGGGGCGTTGATGTAATTGATGCTCTCGTTAAGGATAGGGGTGAGGAGTCCCTTGAGCAGAGAGATGGTGATCGGGGCGACGTTGTAGTTGAGGATCTCCCCGCTATACTCGACGACCACTTCCTTGATCCCCCCGGAGACGAGCTGGGCCTCGAACTTGCCGAGCTTTTCCGCTAAGATCAAATAGGGTCTGATCGCGGTAAGGAGTTCGGCGCTGACTGCCGGGAAGTTAACGGCGCCCCTTATCTCGCCCGTCGTCAGGTAGGCGACGATCTGCTCGGCGATAGCGATGGCCACATTGATCTGCGCCTCGTCGGTGGAGGCCCCCAGATGGGGCGTGCAGATTACATTGTCCAGGGAGAGGAGGGCCAAATTCTTTGTAGGTTCCTCCTCGAATACGTCGAGGGCGGCGCCGGCGACCTTGCCGGAGACCAGGGCGTCATAGAGATCCTGCTCGCTGACGATGCCGCCCCGGGCGCAATTGACGATGTAGACGCCCTTTTTCATCAGGGCAAAGGCAGCCGCATTGATCAATCCCCTGGTCTCTTTCGTCATGGGGGTATGGACCGTGATGATATCGGCCTGTGAGTAAATCTCATCCAGGCTCGCCAGGACGATGCCCATCTTCTCCGCCGCTTCCGGAGTGATAAAGGGGTCATAGGCGATGACTTTCATTTTCAGCCCCTGGGCCCGGTCAGCGACGATGCTGCCGACCCTGCCGATGCCGACGATCCCGAGGGTCTTATTCAGGAACTCATGCCCCGTGAATTTAGTTTTTTCCCACTTTCCGGCCTTAAGGGACGCCGTTGCCTGGGGGATCTTCCGGACCAGGGAAAGCATCATGGCGATCGTATGTTCGCCGGTGGTTACGGCGTTGCCGCCGGGGGTGTTCATGACGACGATCCCCCGTTTGCTGGCCGCCGGGATGTCCACGTTGTCGAGGCCGATCCCGGCGCGGCCGACGACGGCGAGCTTTTCGGCGCAATCGATGACCTCCTGCGTGACTTTGGTGGCGCTCCGGATGACCAGGGCGTCGTAATCCTTGATGATCGCCTTGAGTTCCTCCGGGGGCAGCTTAGTTTTGACGTTGACCTCGATTCCCGGCGTCTTCTTGAATATCTCGATACCTTCCTCGGACAGGTTGTCGCTGATCAGAATCTTCTTCATGATTTATCCCCTCCACAGGATATCTATAAAGCGGTGATTTTTTCCCGGTAAACCTTCTCCAGCTCTTCCAGCGCGGCGCGGACGTTCTCGGGGTCGATCGTGGGCCCGCACCAGAAGCGGAATCCCGGAGGCGCATCTTTGTAGGAGTTCATGTCGTAGGCCGCCTTTCTTTTGGCCATCTCGCCGGCGATCCCCTTGAGGAATTTCCCTTGCTCCTCCTTCGACAGAACCTTGACCTTGTCGCTGACCACCGAGAGGCACACCGAGGTGCTGGAACGGATCTCCGGTGATGCCGCCAGAAATGCGATCCAGTCGTTTTTGGCGACCCACTCTTCCACGACCCTGAGGTTCGCCCGGCTCTTCTCGATGAGGCCCGCCAGACCGATCCCATCGGCCCATTTCAGGGCGTCCAGGTAATCCTCAACGCAGAGGAAAGAGGGGGTGTTTATCGTGTCCCCCTCGAAGATCGCCCGGTTGATCTTTCCGCCTTTTTTCAGGCGGAAGATCTTGGGCAGCGGCCAGGGCGGGTCGTAGGATTCCAGGTGCTCCACCGCCCGCGGGCTCAGGACGAGCATCCCGTGACCTGCCTCCCCGCCCAGACATTTCTGCCAGGAAAAGGTCGTCACATCCGTCTTCGACCAGTCGATGGTCATGGCGAAGGCGGCGCTTGTTGCATCACAGAGGGAAAGGCCCTTCCTGCCGGCCGTGATCCAGTCCCAGTGCGGTATTTTCACGCCGCTCGTCGTGCCGTTGGCGACGAAGACCACGTCGTGGTCCCAGTTGACCGCCGTAAGATCGGGGAGTTTTCCGTAATCGGCCCGCAGGATCGTGGGGTTGAGCTTCAGCTGTTTGGCGATGTCCGTGGCCCATCCTTCCGAGAAACTCTCCCAGACGAGGACGGTGACCGGTCTTGCACCAAGGAGGCTCCACATGGCGGCTTCAAAGGCCCCTGTGTCTGAGGCGGGCATGATGCCGGCAAGATAATCATCCGGGATTCCCAGGATCCTCCTGGTTTCCTGGATCGAACGGGCCAGTTTTTCCTTACCCAGTGCAGAACGGTGAGAGCGTCCGACCGCGGCGTCCTTCAGGGCGTCGAGACTCCATGCCGGTCTTTTACTGCAGGGGCCGGAACCGAAATTGGGGTTATGCATGACAAGTTCCTTTCGTGTTGAGAAATGAGGGAAATAACAATGTGTAAATATACCAGCATTGGATTGTTTACTCAAGCATTTTTGGCATCCGGTCACGGCCCCGTCCTTGCTGGGCGAATACCTTCAAATATCAATAACATATCTCAATCTGATCTATTCATACAATTTATTCATGATTTCGCTATGTTGTATTCATGTATGAGTTGGCCTTGGATTTACGGTTGACGTCCGGTAGGGGAAAGGGTATGTATCCGAAACAAGACCGGTTACCCGATGGAGGCGCCCCTGTGAAAAAGATCAAGACACTGTTTTTCTGCCAGAACTGCGGCCAGCAATCTCCAAAATGGCTGGGGAAATGTCCCTCCTGCGGCGAGTGGAACCGCTTTGTGGAGGAGGAGGTCCGGGAGACCGATGGTAATCGTCCGGCCGACCTCCGGTTCGACGGCGTTCCCCAGTCCATCGATGCCATCGAGGCCGACGAGGGGGAACGGATCAGCACAGGGATCGCCGAGATGGACCGCGTCCTGGGCGGCGGGATCGTCGGCGGCTCGGCCATCCTGGTCGGGGGGGATCCCGGGATCGGAAAATCGACGCTGCTGCTGCAGGTTCTTGAGAAAATGGCGGAGCGGGGACTCAAGGTCCTCTATGTCTCCGGCGAGGAATCGGCCCGGCAGATCAGACTCCGGGGAAAGAGACTCGGCGCCTCCGCGAAGGATCTCCTGATCCTGGTCGAGGTCGAGCTGGAAGGCATCCTTAGCCGCATTCAGGAGATCAAGCCGGCCGTGGCCGTCATTGACTCCATCCAGACCGTCTACTCCTCTGTTCTCTCTTCCGCGCCGGGCAGCGTGGGGCAGGTGCGCGAGGCCTCGGGGAGACTGATCCTCCTGTCCAAGCAGACGGGCATTCCGATCTTTCTCGTCGGCCATGTCACGAAGGACGGTTCGATCGCCGGACCAAAGGTCCTGGAGCACATGGTGGATACGGTCCTCTATTTCGAAGGGGATTCGGGTCATGCTTACCGGATCATCCGGGGGATCAAGAACCGCTTTGGTCCCACCCATGAAATCGGCGTCTTCGAGATGCGGGATACCGGCCTTGCCGAGGTTTCCAACCCCTCGGCCTTTTTCCTGGCGGAGCGGCCGGAAGCGGCCGCGGGATCGGTGGTCGTGCCGAGCATGGAGGGGAGCCGGCCGATCCTGATCGAGGTCCAGTCCCTCGTGAGTCCCACGAGTTTTGGGATGCCGAGACGGACGGCGATCGGCGTGGACCACAACCGGGTGTCGCTGCTGGTGGCGGTGATGGATAAGATCTGCGGCATCCATCTGAGCGGCAGCGATATTTTCTTGAATGTGGCGGGCGGGGTGAAGGTCGACGAACCGGCGATCGATCTGGGGATCGTCTCCGCGATGGCCTCCAGCTTTTTGGACCGGCCGATCGCTGCCGGGACTGTGGTTTTCGGTGAAATCGGCCTGACCGGCGAGATCCGGGGGATCTCGCAGGCCGGAGTCCGGATCAAAGAGGCGGCCCGGATGGGTTTCATGCGCTGCATCCTTCCCCGGACGCTTTCGCGCGAGGCCCTTCCCGAGACCCGGATGGAGCTCATCCGAATCGGTTCCCTGAGGGAATTGACGGAACATCTTTTTTAGGGGGTGTGAGATGTTGGAGAATATTTTCTGGCTCGGTCATTCGAGCGTGAAGATCAGAGGGAAAAAGATCGTCTACATCGATCCCTGGAAGATCAAAGGCGAGGAGAAGGCGGATCTGATCCTCATCAGCCACAGCCACTACGACCATCTCTCCCCGGAAGATGTGAAAAAGATCCGGAAGGCGGAGACGGTGATCCTGACCACGCCCGACAGTGCGGCGAAACTGTCCGGGGATGTCCGGGCGCTCAGGCCCGGGGATGCCGTCGCCGTGGACGGGATCGAGGTGGAAGCCGTGCCGGCTTACAACACCGTCCGGATGCGGAGCCCGGGGGTGCCTTTCCATCCGCGAAGGGAGGGTTGGCTCGGTTTCATCATCACCCTCGGGGGGAAGAGGATCTACTATGCGGGAGACTCGGATTTCGTGCCGGAGATGAAGGCCGTTAAAGCGGACATTGTCATTGTTCCCGTCGGGGGGACCTATACAATGAATGCCGAAGAGGCGGCCGAACTGGTCAATCTTATCCAGCCGGAGGCGGCCATCCCGATCCATTGGGGGGAGATCGTCGGTTCCGTCGAGGATGCCGCTCGGTTCAAGGCCCTCTGTCGTGTGCCGGTGGAGATCAAGCCGGCCACTTCCTGAGGAGTGAGCCGGCAATGGCGGAGGGGTGTCGTATTGCCCGCCCTGTAAGCAGGATCTCTGCCCGAGGCGGTCGGTGTTCCGGTTCGTACCCCGCAAAGGCGGAGGTTGCGGTTTGAGAGCAAAGAGAGATCCCGGGCTTTTATGAAGCCGTCAAATATTTGTGCGGCACGTCTTGACAGGAAGGAATAGATGCTTATTATAGGCAGACCTGACGGGCCATAAGATGAGTTGCAAATCTAATATAATGAAGAAAGGAGAAGTTAAAGCATGAAAATCAGACCATTACAGGACAGGGTGATCGTCAAGCGGATTGAAGAGGAGGCGACGACCAAGGGGGGGATCATCATTCCCGACACCGCCAAGGAGAAGCCTATGGAAGGGCTGGTTATCGCCGTGGGCAAGGGAAAGACCACCGAAGACGGCAACCTGATCAAGCCGGATGTCAAGGCGGGCGACCGGATCCTTTTCGGCAAGTATTCGGGGACCGAGGTGAAGATCGACGGCGAGGAGCGCCTGATCATGCGCGAGGACGATATCCTTGGCGTCATAGAGAAATAATAAATTGATCATATAGAAGGAGGATACAGTAAATGGGAGCTAAGATAATTAAGTACGATGAAGAGGCGAGAAAATCGATTCTCAAGGGTGTCAATACCCTGGCCGATGCGGTAAAGATCACCCTCGGTCCCAAGGGGAGAAATGTGATCTTAGACCGGAGCTACGGCGCCCCAATGGTCACAAAGGACGGCGTGACAGTGGCCAAGGAGATAGAGCTTGAGGACAAGTTCGAGAACATGGGCGCTCAGATGGTGAAGGAAGTGGCCAGCAAGACGAGCGACGTCGCCGGTGACGGAACCACCACCGCTACGATCCTGGCCCAGGCGATCTTCCGGGAAGGCGCGAAGAGCGTGGCCGCCGGGAGCAACCCGATGGACGTCAAGCGCGGGATCGACAAGGCCGTGGAAGTGGTCGTGAAGGAACTCCGGAAACAGAGCAAACCGACCAAGGATGCCAAGGAGATCGCCCAGGTCGGCACCATTTCCGCCAACAGTGACGAGGCGATCGGCGCGATCATCGCGGAGGCCATGGAAAAGGTCGGCAAGGAAGGCGTCATCACCGTTGAAGAGGCCAAAGGGCTTGAGACCGAACTGGAGATCGTCGAAGGGATGCAGTTCGACCGTGGTTATCTCTCCCCCTATTTCGTGACGAACGCGGAAAAGATGGAAGTCGAACTCGAAGACTGCCTGATCCTCATCTATGAAAAGAAGATCAGCAGTATGAAGGACCTCCTTCCCATTCTGGAGCAGATCGCTAAGATGGGCAAGCCGCTGCTGATCATCGCCGAGGATATCGAAGGCGAAGCGCTGGCGACCCTCGTGGTCAACAAGATCCGCGGCACCCTCCATGTGGCCGCCGTCAAGGCTCCCGGGTTCGGTGACAGGCGGAAGGCCATGCTCGAGGACCTCGCGATCCTGACGGGCGGCAAGATGATCTCCGAAGATATGGGATACAAGCTGGAGAACACGAAGATGGAAGACCTTGGCCGCGCCAAGAGGATCAACATCGACAAGGACAATACGACGATCATCGATGGAGCGGGCGATCGCGCCTCCCTCCAGGGCCGGGTGAAGCAGATCCGCGCCCAGGTCGAAGAGACGACCTCCGACTATGACCGCGAGAAGCTCCAGGAACGGCTGGCCAAGCTGGTTGGCGGTGTGGCGGTGATCAAGGTCGGCGCCGCGACCGAAACGGAGATGAAGGAGAAGAAGGCGCGCGTCGAGGACGCCCTCAACGCGACCCGCGCGGCTGTCGAAGAAGGGATTGTTCCCGGCGGCGGAGTGGCCTATCTCCGGGCGCTTCCCGCGCTGGACAAGATGAAGCTCGAAGGCGACGAGGAGGTCGGCGTCCGTATCGTGAAGAAGGCCCTCGAGGAGCCCCTCAAGATGATCGCCAATAATGCCGGCATGGAAGGTAGCATTGTCGTGGAGAAGGTCAAGGAGAAGAAGGGCGCCTACGGCTTCAACGCCCGGACCGATAAGTATGAAGACATGATTGCTGCCGGGGTCATCGATCCGACCAAGGTGACCCGGTTTGCCCTGCAGAATGCGGCAAGCGTCGCCTCGCTCATGCTGACGACCCAGTGCATGGTTGCGGACAAGCCCGAAGAGAAGTCGGCGATGCCGGCCATGCCTCCGGGCGGCGGCGGATACCCCGGCATGGGGATGTAATCATTCCCGGCACTGTTGATTGAAACAGAGGCCCCCGTTGCTTGTGCTTGCGACGGGGGCCTTTTCATTTGGCGCCGTTGCAATCTGAACGGCGTCCACGGTTTTGAGATGGGCTGCGATAAAATCTCCTTGACACACAAGGCGGCCCGTCGTATCCTTCCCCCTACAGAAAAGCAAGTTCTTATCAATTCAATCAATCAGTTCCATCAATGCCTCCGGCCGCACTTCTCGCTGGCCAAGAAAGGAGCACGATCATGGCGTCGAAAGCAGATTCCGACAGAACCGAACGGGTCGTCACATCCACCTGCTCCTACGACTGCGGGGCGCGATGTCTCCTGAAGGTGCACGTGTCGGAAGGCAGGGTGGAGCGGATACTCACCGAGAACCAGGCCGGCCTGAGCCTCAAGGCGTGCGGCCGCGGCCTCGCCCAGGGGCGCGTGGTGCACGCCCCGGACCGCCTAACCGAGCCCCTCAAGCGCGTGGGCGAGCGGGGCAGTGGGGCCTTCGAACCCATCTCCTGGGATGAGGCCCTGGGCGCCGTGTGCGGGGAACTCAGCCGGGTCAAGGAGCAACATGGGTCCCACT
>Ga0154726_1087_pt10 | contig 14152 bp, 18 predicted proteins | sample Rifle2008BG16ft_FD_105734 | JGI IMG/M metagenome (GOLD analysis project Ga0154726, IMG submission 105734) | Deltaproteobacteria bacterium RBG_16_58_17
CCTTGCCCCGGATCCACACCTTCATCTCCTCGTCGGACATCCACCTTAAATACCAGCTCCGTAAAACGCGCGCGCAGGTTCTCAAAGAGGCCATCGCTGCGGTTGTCCATGCCTGCGGCTATACCGAAAACGTGGAGTTCTCCCCGATGGACGCGACCCGAAGCGACCGGGATTACCTCTGTGAGATGATCGAGGCGGTCATTGCCGCAGGGGCGACGACGGTCAACATCCCCGACACGGTGGGGTATGCTATTCCCGACGAGTTCGGCGATCTGATCGCGACCCTTTTCGCGCGGGTCAAGAATATCCGCCGGGCGGTCGTCTCGGTTCACTGTCACAACGATCTCGGCCTTGCCACGGCCAACGCCCTGGTTGCCGTAAAAAACGGCGCCAGGCAGGTGGAGTGCACGATCAACGGGATCGGCGAGCGGGCGGGAAACAGCGCGATGGAGGAGGTGGTCATGGCTCTCAAGACCCGGAAGGATCTTTTCGGTCTCCAGACGGGGATCAGGACCGAGTATATCCACCAGACCTCGCGTCTCCTAACGCAGATCACGGGTATCCCCGTCCAGCCGAACAAGGCGATCGTCGGGGACAACGCCTTCGCCCACGAGTCGGGCATCCACCAGGACGGCCTGCTCAAGGAGAAGATCACCTACGAGATCATGACCCCCCAGTCGGTCGGGATCTCGGAGACCCACTTCGTCCTCGGCAAGCATTCGGGGCGGCACGCCCTCGCCAACCGCCTCCGGGAGATGGGCTATGACCTGGTCGGGGAGGAACTCAAGCGGGTTTTCGTCCGTTTCAAGGAGCTGGCCGACATGAAGAAGGAGATCTACGACGAGGACCTGGAGGCGATCGTCTATGAGGAGGTATCCCGGAGCGAGGAAAAGTACCGCTTCGTCTATCTCAACGTCGTCAGCGGCAACGCGACGGTGCCGACGGCCACGCTGCAGATGGAGGTGGCAGGGGAACTGCTCCAGGAGGCGGGTTTCGGTGTGGGTCCGGTCGATGCCACTTTCGCGGCGATCCGGAAGATCACGAAGACCAACTACCCCCTGCTGAAGTACGCCGTCAACGCCGTGACGGGGGGGACCGACGCCCAGGGGGAGGCGACGGTCCAGCTCAAGTTCAACGGCCGTTCCGCCGTTGGGCGCGGCGCCCATCCCGACATCCTGGTGGCGTCGGCCAAGGCGTACATCAACGCCCTGAACCGCCTGGAGTGGCTCAGCAAGGACGTCAGGAAAGTCAAGATTGCATAAACCGGATACATAAGACATAATGAATGAATAGGGAGTAAGGAGTGAGGGGTATAGGGGTAAGGGAGAATGGAAACATGTCGATGACCATCACGGAAAAGATACTCAGCCGTCATACTGACCTCGATGAGGTGCATCCAGGAATGCTGATCAACGCGCGGGTGGATATTGCCCTCGGCAACGACATCACGGCCCCGATCGCCATCGATGTCTTCCGGAAGTCGGGGGGCAAAGAGGTCTTCGACCGGGAGAAGATCGTCCTCGTCCCCGACCATTTCGCCCCGAACAAGGACATCGAATCGGCCGAGCAGTGCAAGATCATGCGGGACTTTGCCCGGGAGCATGAAATTACGCACTACTTCGAGGTGGGTGAAGCGGGTGTGGAGCACGCCCTTCTTCCGGAAAAGGGGATCGTTCTGCCGGGGGATCTCGTCGTCGGCGCCGACAGCCACACCTGCACCTACGGGGCGCTGGGGGCCTTCGCCACCGGCGTCGGGAGCACCGATCTGGCTGCGGCGATGCTGACCGGGGAACTCTGGTTCAAGGTGCCGGAGACGATGAAGTTCGTCTATCACGGGAAACGCCGCCCCTGGGTCTCCGGAAAGGATTTGATCCTCCATACGATCGGCCGGATCGGCGTGGACGGGGCGCTTTACCGGGCGATGGAGTTTACCGGCGAGGCCATCCGGGAGCTGACGATGGCCGACCGCTTCACGATGGCGAACATGGCCGTCGAGGCGGGCGGCAAGAACGGGATCTTCATCCCCGACGAGGTAACGGAGGCCTATGTCCGGGAGCGCGCCGGGCGGAAGTATGAATTCTACTCCTCCGATCCCGATGCTCTCTACCATTCGGTCATCGACATCGATGTGGAGAAGATCGAGCCCCAGGTCGCCTTCCCCCATCTCCCCTCCAACGCGCGGGGGATCAGCGAGGCGGGCGACGTCCGGATCGATCAGTCGATCATCGGCTCCTGCACGAACGGCCGGATCGAGGATCTGCGTGTGGCGGCCTCCGTCCTGAAGGGTCGGCACGCGGCTCACGGATTCCGTCTTATCATCATCCCCGCGACCCCGGCGGTCTACCGCCAGGCGATGCACGAGGGGCTCTTCGATGTCTTCCTCGACGCCGGGGCGGTGATCAGCCTTCCGACCTGCGGCCCCTGCCTCGGCGGCTACATGGGGATCCTCGCGAAAGGGGAGAGATCGGTGGCGACGACGAACCGGAATTTCGTCGGGCGGATGGGCCATCCCGGCAGCGAGGTCTATCTCGCCGGTCCGGCCGTGGCCGCGGCAACAGCCGTCGCCGGCCGTCTCGCCGGTCCGGAGCAACTGTAAAGAAAAAGGGGGGGCTGTCCCCCCCTTTTCAAGTAATATTTAAGAGAAACGATCGGAAAGGATTTGAAGATATGAAATTCGGAGGAAGGATCTGGAAGTTCGGAGACAATATCGATACCGACGCGATCATTCCGGCGCGGTATCTGAACACCTGGGACCCGCAGGCGCTGGCCGCCCATTGCATGGAGGACGCCGATCCCTTGTTCATGAAGAAGATGCGGCCGGGGGACATCCTCATCGGCGGGGAGAATTTCGGCTGCGGCTCATCGCGGGAGCACGCCCCCATCGCAATCAAGGCGGCGGGGATCGCCGGCGTTGTGGCGAAGAGTTTCGCCCGGATCTTCTACCGGAATTCATTCAATATGGGGCTTCCTATCTTCGAGTCGCGGGAACTGTGGGGCCTGGTCGAAGACGGCGCTGAAATCGAGATCGACGCCGGCGGGGGGGTGATCCGGATCATCGGCGGCGCAACGGAGCCGCTGCATATTCAGCCGGTGCCGCCGTTCATGCAGGAGCTCATTGCCGACGGCGGGTTGATGAATCACATCGCGAAAGGGAAGGCGAAATGAGGCAGTATCGCATCGCGGTCCTCCCCGGCGACGGGATCGGGCCGGAGATTGTCAAAGAGGCCCGGAAGGTCCTCGGCGTTGTGGCCGAACGCGCCGGCGTCCGGTTCGTGATGGAAGAGGGTCTCGTCGGCGGCGCCGCCTACGACCGCTGCGGCGCCCCCCTGCCCGACGAGGTGATGGAGCTGGCGCTGGCAAGCGACGCCGTTCTCCTCGGTGCGGTGGGCGGACCCCAATGGGAACCTCTCGACTACAGCCTCCGCCCGGAGCGGGGGCTCCTCGGCCTCCGGTCGGGGCTCGGGCTGTTCGCCAACCTCCGGCCGGTTGTCGTCTTCGAGGACCTGATCGATGCCTCGCCCCTCAAACCCGACGTCATCCGGGGGATCGATCTCCTCATCGTCCGCGAGCTGCTGGGGGACGCCTATTTCGGCAAGCCCCGGGGGGTCCGGGTGGAGAACGGCCAGCGGATCGGGATCAACACGATGGTCTATACCGAGGCGGAGATCCGACGGATAGCGAAGGTGGCTTTCGTACTGGCCCGGGGGCGCCGCAGGAAGCTCCTCTCCGTGGACAAGGCCAATGTCCTCGAGGTGACGGAGCTCTGGAGGGATGTTGTCACAGAAACGGGCCGGAATTATCCGGACGTCGAGCTCCGGCACATGTACGTCGACAACTGCGCGATGCAGCTCATCAGGAACCCCGGCCAGTTCGACGTGATCGTGACCACGAACATGTTCGGCGACATCCTCAGCGACGAGGCGTCGATGCTGACCGGTTCGCTGGGGATGCTCCCCTCCGCCAGTCAGGGGGAGAAGACGGCGATGTACGAACCGAGCCACGGCTCCGCCCCGGACATCGCCGGGAAGAATATTGCCAACCCCCTCGCCACGATCCTGTCTGCCGCGATGATGCTCCGCCATTCCCTGGGGATGCCGGAGGAGGCGGCGATTGTCGAGAAGGCCGTCCGCACGGTCCTGAAGGAAGGCTTCCGGACGGAAGATATCCGCCAGGCGGGCGCCGTTGTCGTCGGCACCGCGGAGATGGGGGATCTGGTTGCCGAAAGGGTCGAGACGCTTCCGGCGTAGCGTTGTGCTGGGAGCGGCTCAGCCGGGCGATACAAGTCGCTGTCGGAGCCATTATCCCGAAGGTATCCCGGTAAAAAATGAAAAGATCATGAATCGGAAAAGACAAATCGCCGGTCTTTTACGGAAGAGGGTCCTGATTCTGGACGGCGCCATGGGAACGGAGCTCCACAAGCGGGGCCTGCCTGCCGGCGTCTGCCCGGAGGCCTGGTGCCTTGCCAACCCGAAGGCGGTGGCGCAGATCCATGCAGCCTACCGCGAGGCCGGGGCGGATTGCGTCTATACCGCCACCTTCGGGGCGAACCGCGTCAAGATGGGCCGGTACGGCCTGGCGAACGTCCGGGAGACGAACCGGGTGCTGGCCGGGGTTGCCCGGCGGGCTGTCGGGGCGGGGGGCCTCGTGGCGGGGGATATCGGCCCCACCGGTCGTTTCGTCGAGCCCTTTGGCGATCTCCCGTTCGAGGAAGCGGTGGCTCTCTTTAGGGAGCAGGCGCTGGGGCTATTGGAGGGAGGCGTCGATCTTTTCGTCATCGAAACGATGATGGATATCCAGGAGGCGCGGGCCGCCCTGATCGGCGTCCGGGAGATCTCCGATCGCTTTACCATCGTGACCATGACCTATGAAAAACACGGCCGGACGCTCAACGGAACCGATCCCGTCGCCGCGCTCGTCACCCTGCAGAGCCTGGGGGCGGACGCCGTCGGCTGCAACTGTTCCTCGGGGCCGGAGGCGATGCTCGCGATGATCGCCGCGATGAAACCCCGTGCCAGGGTGCCGCTCGTCGCGAAACCGAATGCGGGTCTGCCTAAACTGGTCGGCGTTGACACAATCTTCGACATGGACGCCGCCGACTTTGGCGCTTTCGGCAGGAGTTTTACGGCCGCCGGCGTGAACCTCATGGGCGGCTGCTGCGGAACAACGCCGGCCCATATCGGGGCTCTCCGGGAGGCCCTGGCCGCCGAGCGGCCGGTCGCCCCGGTGCGCCTTTCCTCCGCTGATCCGAGCTCGGCCCGGAAAGCCCTGATCCTGGAAGCGGGGAAACCCCTCGTCATCGTCGGCGGGCGGTTGAACTGGGCGGACAACGATGAGCTGCGCCGGGAACTCGCGACAGGAGAGATGGGGACCGTCCGTAAGACGGCACGGGAACAGGAGAAGGAAGGAGCGTCTCTGCTTCTCCTGCGGGTGGGCGGCCCGGGTATCGATGAAGCAGAGGCTGTCGGAAAAATCATCAGCATTCTCTCCCCGACGACGCGTCTCCCCTTTCTGATCGATGCCGACCGGCTGGAGACGATCGAAAAGTCGCTCCGTTTCTATCCCGGCCGCGTTCTTATCCGTGCAGCCGCTGCCGGGCGTGAGGCGTTGGCGGCCCTGCTTTTAGTCGCTGCGAAATATGGGGCCGTGCCTGTCCTCCATATTCCAACGGAGGGCGGGCCGGCGGTTTGCCGGACAGCGATCCGGGGGGCCATCGGCGAGGCCCGCCGGTATGGCTTCACCAAGGGGGACATTGTCGTCGAGATGATGGTTGAAGCGCCGGCGCCGCCACCGGAAGCGCTCCGGACGGCTTATTGGCTCATCTCCTGGTGTGCGGAGAGCCTCGGCTGCCGGACGCTCCTCGACCTGACCGGCGTCGGTCGCGGCCTGCCGGAGGGCAAGTGGCTCCAGGCGTCCCTCCTTGCCGCAGCGCAGGCCTCCGGCCTCACGCTGGCCGTCGCCGATCCCTCCGGGTCGGAACTGATGCACATTCGGGCGGCGGGCGATCTTCTCCTGGGGAGGAACCCGGACGCCGTCATCGGAGAATAAATGATGGATACCCAGGGGAGGAAAGAGAGGTTGATCGAGATCATTCTCGAGCGGTCCTTCAAATACAGCGACAACCCGCCCTTCACGCTCGTCTCCGGGCGGACGAGCAACTACTATTTCAACTGCAAGCCGACGACGCTCGATCCGGAGGGGATGAACCTCATCGGGGAGCTCCTCTGCGACATGCTGGCCGGCGCCGGGGTGACGGCGGCCGGCGGGCTGACCCTCGGGGCGGACCCGATTGCCAATGCCCTGTCGGTCATCTCCTTCCAGAAGGGAAGGCCCATCAAATCATTCATCGTGAGAAAAGACGTCAAGGATCACGGCATGAAAAGCGCTGTCGAGGGCAACGTCCGGCCGGGAGAGAAGGTCGTGATCCTGGACGACGTGATCACTACCGGCGGTTCCACGATTACCGCCATCGAACGGGCGCGGGAGGCGGGCCTGGTCGTCGATCGGGTCATCGCCCTCATCGACCGCGAGGAGGGCGGCAGGGAGAACATCGAGACCCACGTCGCGCGGGTGGATGCCGTCCTTACCCGGTCGGAGATCATGTCTCGGTACAGGGAAAGGCGATCCGCGCCGCCCCCGGATGCAAAGCCTTAACGATTTTTTACGAGAGGATCGGAATGAGGCGCAGAAACCTGTCCCATGCGGAGGCGGTTGACGGCAAGATGGGCCTGCCGGACCGGTTCGGGGAGCCGGTATCCCCGGCAGCAGGAAAGAACCAGCGTCACGGCCTTCGGGAGAGCGATCCGGTGCCCCTGCGAGACGAAGATGGGCCGGGTCCGTTCCCGGGTGCGGACGACGGCGCCGACCTGCCGGTCACCGCAGATCAGGGCCGCGTGGCTTCCCCGCTTTTCCCCCACCGGACCGTATGAACCGACGAGGCGCGACTTGGCGCAGCCGATCGCCGGCAGATCGAGGAGGAGCCCCAGGTGGGCGGCAAGGCCGATCCCCCGGGGATGGGCGATACCCTGGCCGTCGAAGAGGACGAAATCGGGCGTCTGCCCCAGTTTCGCAAAGGCCGCCAGGAGGGGGGGACCTTCCCTGAAGGTGAGAAGGCCCGGGATGTAGGGGAAGGAGACACGGGCCGAGCAGGCAGCCTCTTCGAGAAGGCCGAGGCCGGGAAAGTCCATCAGGACGACCGCGGCGAAGAAGAGGTCGCTTCCCTTCTCGTAGGAGATATCGGCCCCGGCGACGGTCCGGATCGAATCGAGGGCTCCGTCGTCCCGCAGGATCAACTTCCCCCGAAGATCCTCCTGAATGGCGACCGCCTCCCGGTATGTCACATCCCAGCGGTGGAGCGGGGTTGCATTCATTTTCGTCTGTCCTCCCGGGGGAGGTAGGCTCCCTTTACGTCTCCTCTTTCAGGATTGCCCTGGCTTGGAAGATGTCCCTGTTGATCTGCGCAATCAGTTTTTCCGGGCTTTCGAAGCGGATCTCGTCGCGGATGCGCTCGATGAAGAGGATCTCGAGTGCTTTCCCGTAGATATTCTCATTGAAATCGAAGATGTGGACCTCGATGGAGAGCGTCTGGCCGGCGAACGTCGGATTGAAGCCGATGTTGAGGATCCCCCTGTGGCGGTTTCCCTCCAAAAGGACTTGGACGGCGTACACGCCGCGCGGGGGAACCAGCTCCTTGTCCGGCCGGATGTTCGCCGTGGGGAAGCCGAGGCGGATGCCCCGGCGGGTTCCGTAGATCACCTCTCCCGCGAGGTTGTATGGTCTGCCCAAAAGCGAGGCGGCGAAGCGGACCTCGCCGGCGAGGAGGGCGATCCGGATCCGGGTGCTGCTGACGGTCGTGTCGCCGACCTTAAAGGCGTTCATCACCTCGACCGCGAATCCCAGCCGGCGGCCGGATTCGGTCAGAAAGGTCTTGTCGCCCTCTTTCCCCCTGCCGAAGGTGTAGTCTTGGCCGATGAGGATCTTCCGGATGCGGAGCCTCTCCCAGAGGACGTCCCGGATGAACTCGTCAGCCGTCGTCCGGGCGTATTCGAGGGAAAAGGGGATCAGGATGAGGATGTCCACGCCCGCGGCGGCGACGAGGCGGATCTTCTCCTCCAGGGAGGTGATCAGGTAGAAGGGCCGCCGCTCGGGGTGAAGGATCATCTTGGGGTGGGGCTCGAAGGTGATCGCCACGGCCGGGCAACTCTCCCGGCGCGCCTCATCGACCAGCTTCCGGAAGATGAACCGGTGGCCGAGATGGACCCCGTCGAAGTTGCCGATAGTCACGACGGCGCACAGCAGATCGGTGGAGATGTTTTCGATGCCTCGGATCACGTCCATAAAAACCGCCTGTCCTCCTGAATGTGGGCGATACCATAGCATCAATCCCGTTAATTTCAAGCACAATTCTCTTCCCCGCCGCTGCGTCAATTTTGATGCTCTCGTAAAAAGTCGTTAAAGCTTTGCATCCGGGGCGGCTTCGTAAAACGCTCCGGAGGCAAGGCGCGCGCGGTTCGACAGGCTCATCGTAACAGGCACTGAGCCTGCCCCGAACCTGTCGAGGGAAAGGATGAAGCGCAACGCGGAGAGAGGTCTTGGACTTTTGCGAAGCAGCCAATTTTGCTTGACAAGGTCCCGACCGTCAGTGTAGATAATCGCCAAGTTCCGTATCCAAGGGACATTGCCGAAGTGGCGGAATTGGTAGACGCGCTAGGTTCAGGGTCTAGTGGGTGTACGCCTGTCCGGGTTCAAGTCCCGGCTTCGGCACCAAAAGAGAAACAGGGGGTTAGCTCAGACATGGGTTAACCTTCTTTTCGTTTGAGGGGTGCTTGGTCAACGCTTTTCAAAAAGCTTTGCATACCAGGTTATTGTTTGCAAAAAGGAACACTTTCCGTTACCATCTGTACATTGCAACGGCTAAAGAGAGGTTATTGTTATGGCTCTGAAATTAAAAGATAATGAGGCGCTTGCCCTGAAAAGCCTAAAAGATGCCCTTGTACAGAAGTATGACGTTCTCGATTTCCGCGTCTTTGGTTCGAAAATCAAGGGTCTGGATAGGCCGGATTCAGATATCGATGTCATGATTGAACTGGCAGAATACAACTCGTCCATCGCTTCCGAGATTGATGATATCATCTTTGAGATCAACCTTGCCCATGATGCATTTATCTCTGCCATCATCTTCGGAAAAAAAGAAATCGAGGAGGGCCCTTTATCGGAGTCCCCAATTTACAAAGTGTGTAAACGAGAGGGAGTATCTCTATGACCGATAGGGAAAAGCAAAAAGCCCTATCTCTGTACCGGCTCACCCAAGAGGAGGAAAGCCTGGACGAAGCGCGCTATCTATTGGCCGGGGGGAAAAAGATTCCCGGATGACTTCAAAATCCCGGTTTCAGATGCACAAGCTTACAAACAATTCGGCAATGCATCCGTAGTGCCGGTTATTAGAGAGATTGCAAGAACGATGAATCCGCATATATTGATAGCGGCGAAAAAAAACAGCGATAATTTGGAAGTGTTTTTGATGACAGACCAGCCTGAAACTTGTAGAAAATGTGATGTGCGAACAAAGTGGATTAGCTACAAAGGTGGTTCGCAACTTCATACTTGTCCAAGTTGCGATTACATTTATTTGGTAGAGGAATGTGATGAATAAATGGACTGTTGAGGAACTAAAACTTGCTCTTGCGCTGTATTGTCAAATTCCCTTTGGCAAAATGCACTCCAGAAATCCCGATGTTATCAGATTAGCAGATAAAATAGGCAGAACGTCCTCCGCTGTTGCCATGAAGCTGGTAAATTTCGCAAGTCTTGATCCAGAAATCATAGCTTCTGGCAGGACAGGTCTTGGAAATGCGTCTGTAACGGATAAAATGGTTTGGGAAGAGTTCCAAACTGATTGGGACAATGAATTGCTAAAAGCAACAAAGGATCTTCCCGGTTATAAAATTCTCTCTGATGAGGATTTTGAAGAACAGCTTGGTATTTCCGTTATCACGACTCGTAAAGCTGAAGTTGAAATCAGAACGAAGCAAACAATTTTCCGACGCATGGTTTTAAGCAGCTACGCCGGAGCATGTTGTATAAGTGGACTTTCTGAGCCAAAACTGCTTATTACGAGCCATATTGTACCTTGGAACATGGATAGTGGAAATCGACTGAATCCGCACAATGGCCTATGCCTGTCAGTGTTACATGATAAGGCGTTTGACAGGGGGTTGATTACAGTTCTGCCTGATTATACGGTTGCCGTCTCAAAAGAAATTACCAAATTAATCGACGATCATTTTGCTCAATCTACACTCGCGGCAATCAACGGTCAAAAGATCAAAATGCCTGAAAAATTTCATCCATTGCCAGAATTTCTGATATGGCATAATAAAAATATGTTCAAATCATAATTACTGAACCGACTGGTTATTAAAAAACAGCAGGTGTTGAAGCGTTCATCCGGAAATATGGCTATCCTGAACAGACCGTTACTCGATTCATGGATGCTGTTCGATAATTCTGCGGATTTGCCCCGCCTGATTGCAGATGAAGAAAGTGGCAATTTAACCGTTATTGATGATAAACTGTTTTCAATGATTGAAAGGAGTTCCAGGTAATGAAAAAACAGACGCGCAAAAGCAGGGAAGATGTACGCGATCTTCCTTATAAAGGTAAAAGCCGAAATGGCGTTGAAAGAGGCAGTTGCCGAGGCCCTGGCCGAGCATAAGCGACGGGGGAATCCCATCGCTGTCTGGCGGAATGGCAAGGCCGTCTGGATACCGCCGGAAGAAATCGTCGTGCCGGAAGTATGATAGCACTTATTCATTTGATTGAGTGCATTGCAAGACGGGTCCGCTCCGTTCAGACAAAATCGGGGATGACCCTGAATTGGAACGATCTTTACGGAACGGGAAAAGGGATCTGGGAAGGGATGATGCCCAGGATTATGTGAATCGGGCGAGGGAAGAGCGGATATGAGATAACCGGAGATGAGAACATTGGTGTCGATGACGATCGGAATCTTCAACTGACCCCTCGGATATCATGAATGATCTTTTCCAGCTGCTTCATGGTCAGGGGTTTGATTCTTTTCTTCTTCACAATTTTGTCCATTGTCGAAAAAACATCTTCGCCATCTGCGGCAGGGAAGACGATCACCTCAACTCTGCTGCCCGGTACAAATGGCAGGGATTTGAGAACAAGGCTTTTGTCGGACCCTACTTCTGCAAATGTTTTGATAGCTTTCATATCGTGCTCCTGACAAATCATTCCTTCCATGCAACGTAACATATTATTGAAAAGATTAAGAAAAATAATTACGTCTGTCAAGAGAAATCAGTTTTTCTGTCCCGGATTGCCACCTTCTGCCTCCCGTCTTTGCTTTTTCCTGACTACAGCTTTTATACCATTGGCCCTGTTTCGTTGGCCAGAGAGACCGGCATTCAACGAAATTACTTGACTTTATGGCTTTGTGTGCCCCACATTGCCATGGTAGAAATACGCCCTTGGGTATGGAATATATGGAATATGTCGTAAGCTGGATGTGACCAGGATGGATCAATGGACTTCAAAATCTCAAATTCTTATCTGTATTTCAAGACCAGTGGCGATACCGACCTCATTGACATCACGCCCATGTACCCTGTAAAGTTGCTGAATCAGGATTGACAGAGGGACAGGTTCTCATCTTTGTACCTGGCTCCACTGCTGCGATCACAACCATCGAATATGAAAGCGGCGTTGTCTGGGATTTGAAAGAAGCCATCGAACGCCTTGCCCCAACCGGAATTCCATATCGGCATGACGCCAAGTGGGGTGATGGGAATGGTTATGCCCATGTACGGGCAGCGCTTCTGGGAGCCTCTCTCACCGTTCCTTTGATCAATAGCCGTCTCGTTTTGGGAACATGGCAACAGATCGTTTTGGTTGACTTCGACAATGAGCCGCGGGATCGAAAGGTCCTGGTCAGCATTTCGGGATCTTAATCACGCTAAGCAAAGAGACCATTTATGACCGGCAATGCCTTAAAAACATCATCGGCAAGATTTAAATTGAAATAGTGTCATGCACGTATCCGGCGGTTGAAGTGGACATGTCAGAGGCAATCATGACTGAAGCATAAATAAATAATCGGAGGTGAAAAAATGACAAAGGAAGAGATGAGAGATAAGGCCGTCCAGTTGATGGTGAAGCGGTTTCATTGAAGTCAGGCCGTTCTTGCGGTCGGGCAAGAGAAGCTGGGGAAGAAAGACGACGAAGTCATGAAAGCCATGGGGGCATTCGGCGGGGGGCTGGGGGGAAACGGGGAAGTTTGCGGCGCCATTGTCGGGGCGCTGGCGGTTATGGGGCTAAGGTTCAGCCGCGCCTCGGAGGATGAGAAGGATGACCCGAAGATGTGGTCCTATGCCCATGAAGTTCTGGAGCGATTCCAGAAGGAAATCGCCAAAAACCATGGGAGTATCCTCTGCCGGGAGATCGCCCGGGTAAACTGGAAAGACCGGGAACAGGCCAGGAGTTATTATAAGAGCGAAAAGGCTCTGGAATGCGCGCGAATCGTGGGTGATACGGCAGTGCTCGTCGGGGAGCTTCTGGAGCGTGTGGAATTTAAGGTGCTTTAGTACAGGTTGCTTAGGAACAGCGTTTACCGGTGAAAATGAGAAAGAGGAGGTGTGCGCAATGAAAAAGAGGACTTTGTCTGCCATTGCAATCCTTGTGGTTGTTCTCTTCATGTGGTGTAGAGACTCGCTCATGGCGCAGGATAAATATGAATTGAAAGCGCCGAACGGAATATCTTTTTCTGAGATCAGGGGATATGAAACCTGGCAGGTCATCGCTCCAAGCTACAGGACCGACAATAATGAATTGCGAGCCATCCTCGGAAACACCATAATGATCAATGCATATAAGGATGGCATTCCCGGCAATGGAAAATCCTTTCCCGAAGGGTCTGTCATCGTAAAGATCGGCTGGTCCGAAAGAAAAAGTCCTGTCTTTCCTGCCGCCCATGAGCCGGATGTTCTCAAGAGGGTTGAGTTTATCATGAAGGACTCAAGGAGGTTCCCCTCCACCAGCGGCTGGGGATATGCACGGTTCCTCTATGATGCAAAGACCGCAACATTTACGCCATTTGGAAAGGACGACTCCTTTGCACAGGAGTGCTATCAGTGCCATGCCATTGTGAAGGCGAAGGACTTCATATTTACCGCGTATCCCCAGAGATAAAAGGCCAACAGAATAATAAAGGAGGAGACGATATGGCGAAATGGAATCTCGACCCCAATCATAGCTCAGCCATCTTTGAAGTCCGTCATATGATGGTGACGTGGATCACAGGCCGGTTCAATACATTGTCAGGAACACTTCAGTTTGATCCGTCCGATGTGGCTCGATCTTCCGTTGATGTGGAGATTGATGCGTCCTCCATTTGCACCGGCCATGATGGACGGGATGAAGATCTCAGAAGTATCAATTATCTCGACGTCGAACGGTTTCCGAAAATCAGTTTCAAGAGCAAGCGTGTGGAGCCTGCGGGACTGGACCACTGCAAGGTGCAGGGAGACTTATTCATCCATGGGGTCACTCGCCCGGTCAGTCTGGATGTGCGTTATGCCGGTCCTTCGCATTACCGCGGCGATGCCCGCTCTCTTACGACCTTTGGATTTCGAGCGACAACCGAAATCAACCGCGAAGATTTCGGGATCACCGCCAACCGCGAGATAGAAAACGGGGGTTTCATGGTTGGCAAGCATCTATTGATAACCCTCACCTCCGAGGCCGATCTTGTGGATGAGTGAAGGTGCGACCATTACTTGATTTTGGCATTATACAGGCGGAGGCTGTTGGTCACCACGGAAATACTGCTTGACGCCATTGCCAAGGCGGCCAGAATCGGATGGAGCTGCCTTAGAAAGGCCGGGAAAAAATCAAATGGTGCAAGGATTCCCGCTGCCACCGGAATAAGCGTGACATTGTAAACGAAGGCCAAAAAAAGATTCTGCTTGACCGTCCGCATGGTTGCCCTGCTGATCCTGATGACCCTCGGCACCCCCGTTAAACTGCCGCTGGAAATGATGACATCGCCCGTTTCAATGGCCACGTCCGTCCCTGTTCCGATGGCCAGTCCTATATCGGCCTGGGCAAGCGCCGGGGCGTCATTGATGCCGTCTCC
>Ga0154726_1003_pt2 | contig 14095 bp, 14 predicted proteins | sample Rifle2008BG16ft_FD_105734 | JGI IMG/M metagenome (GOLD analysis project Ga0154726, IMG submission 105734) | Deltaproteobacteria bacterium RBG_16_58_17
TGCCTACGGTTCCGGTAAAGCAGTCCAGCGCCTTAGCCGCGGCTGCCTTCGTAACCCCTGCTCCCTCCGCCATCACTGCAATCAATTCTGCCTTCGTCATTCCTTCCTGTCCCCCTTTCATCAATAGTTTTAATGGAACAAAACACCGTCGCCACCCCAGGGTGGTCGAATCACTATCGGGTCATCCCCGGCCGACGGGACAGACGCCGCGACCATCGTCATTCTCGGGGAATCCTTCTGAATATGGGATATTGCGAATAAAAGCGGCTGTAACTGGAGACGATTCATAGGATTTTACGTGTTCCGGATTGTTAAAGATTTTAAAACAACCTGTTCACGACGTTGACTTGGAGCTATAACTAACACAAAGAAAAACAACAATCAAGAAAAAATTGTAATCTTTTTAACGAGGATGAAAGATCAAGAAACGGCAGCTCAGAAAGGACGGCGGTTTGACAATCTCCGGGCTTTGTGTTACTTCACTGCCCGGCAACACAGAAGGTGCGAGGTTCAGCCAAATGGCAGAAAAGGGAAAGGAGATCAGAACAAAGATTGCGGGATGGTTCGGATTGTCCCGCCCGCCTTTTCACACCGTCGGGATTCTCCCGTTTCTTCTCGGGACATTCCTGGCCTGGCGCCTGGATCATGCCTTCAATATCCCCATCTTTGTTCTCGGCATCCTGGGTGTCGTGCTGGTCATGCTCTCCACCTACCATGCCGGAGAATATTTCGACTACGAGGAGGATGAGCTGTCCAAACGTCTCTTTCGGAGCCGTTTTGCAGGGGGATCGGGTGTGATCCCGGACAGGATACTCCCCCGTTCCGTCCCCCTCTGGACAAGCATCATCGCCATCGCGCTGGCCGGGATCATCGGCCTCATCCTGCAATTCGGCCTGAAAACCGGCCCGCTGACGCTTCTGTTGGGTTGTCTCGGCGCCCTGCCGGGTTTCTTCTACTCCACACGGCCCGTCCGTCTGGTCGATAAGGGATTCGGCGAATTCTTCATCGGTTTCTGCTACGGCTGGCTGCCTGTCGCCTCCGCCTTTTACATCCAGCGCGGGTATATCGCGCCAGTCATCCACTGGATGGCCCTGCCCATCGGCCTGTCCATCTTCAACGTCATCCTGCTCAACGAGTTTCACGATCATTCCGCCGATCTGGCCTTCGGCAAGACAAACCTGCTGGTCCGGCTGGGAAAGACAAAGGGGATGGCCACCTATGTTGTTGCCGCCATCCTCTCCTGGCTCTGCATGTATTCTTCGCTCAGCGCGGGGATTCCGCGAAAGGCGCTTTACATCTACCTCCCCGTGATGTTCCTGTCGGCGGGCATCTCGCTCATGCTGGCCAGAAAAGAATACGAAAATCCCCTCGTTCTGGAGATTCTCTGCGGGCTCACCATCGCCGTGAATCTCGGGACAACGACTTCCTATATCCTGGCTTTTCTCTGACATGGGTTGTCAAGGCATAAACGGAAATGGTTCAAGATCTTCTAAAACGCCGGATAAAGCCCTTCTTCCGGCCACCCTCCCTCCTGCTGAGACAGCTCGGAAGCGTCCTTTTGATGGCCTGGCTCAACGGCTGGCGCGAGTTTCCCCGCTGGCTTCTCCGTGATGCCCTTCCATCGATTCCCGTCGCCAACGGCGCCCGCGGGATGGGGTGCATCGGATATCCGGGTCACCCCGTCTGGGAGGTCACCGCCGGCTGCAATCTCGGCTGCATCCACTGCCATGCGGCCAGCGGTAAACCGGATCCGCATGAACTCTCCACCGAAGAGGGCAAGCGGCTGATCGAGCAGATCGCCAAGATAGACGCCTTCCGCACCCTGATCTATACCGGCGGCGAACCGCTGGTGAGGCCGGATATCTTCGCGCTCCTCCGGCACTCGCAGGAGATCGGTTTCGCCAATATCATCGCCACCAACGGCATCCTGATCGATGACAGCATGGCCCTCAAGCTCAAGGAACACGGGGTGGTCTGCAATGCGATCAGCCTCGACGCCGCCGATCCGGAGATCCACAACCGGGTCCGAAACTCCCCGCGCGCCTTCGATCTCGCGATGCGGGGCATCGAGGCCACAAAAAAGGCCGGGCTGTTCCTTCAGATCAACACGACGGCCATGGAATACAACATGCACGCCCTCGACGCCCTGATCGATTTTGTCGACCGGCAGGGGGCGGGCATCATGCTCATGTACCAGCTCGTCGCCGTCGGGCGCGGGGAAAAGATCAAAAATGCGACACTGAAGAAAGCGGCCAACCGGGATTTGAGCCATCTCATCGCTGCAAAACAGAAACGGACAAAGACGATCATCGAACCCGTCGCCGGTCCGCAGTACTGGCCCTATCTCCTGGAAAAGGACGGGCGTCCGGGAAAGATAATGCACTGGCTGGCGAAACAGGTGTTCCATGGCTGCGCCGCGGGGCGGGGTTTCGTCTACATCAAGGCCAACGGCGATGTCTGGCCCTGCCCCTTTGTCGAGGTGAAGGCGGGAAACGTCCGGGAGAATTCCTTCCGGGAGATCTATGAGGAATCACCCGTCTTCCGGAACCTCCGCAACCGGGAGAAGACCCTGAAGGGAATCTGCGGGGAGTGCGAATACCGGACGATCTGCGGCGGCTGCCGGGGAAGGGCCTTCGCCTACAGCGGCGACTACCTGGCGGAGGATCCCCGCTGCTTCGTCCGGGAAAGCCGGAAAGGCGAAATCTAACGAACTCGTAAAAAAGTCGCAAATGCCTTGAATTTGGGACGGCTTCGTAAAAAGCTCCGCAGGCAAGGCGCGCGAACCCTGAGGAATGAGGCGTCGGGGAGGGGGCTTGTTCCGGAAGCCCAAAGGGATCGGAACGTGTCCCCGGAACACGCCGCAATGACGAAGGGTGAAGCGCAACGCAGCATCCGGACTTTTTTACGAAGCTCTCAAGGTCTGACGGCGGTGGCAGGCTGCCGGCCGTCCGGCCTCTTCTTCACGAGGAAATAGAGTTCCCCTTTCTCCTTCAGGCTTCCCGCGAGCATCTCCGCCTCGCCGCCACTCCCGCAGAAGAGATCGACGCGTCCCGCCCCCTTGATCAGACCGCCCACGTCCTGGCTGACGACGAAACGGGAAAAGGGGATCCAGGACTCGACGTTTCCTTCCTTGTCCAGGATCGGTTTCCGCGCCCGCATGAACGCGAGAGCCCCCTTTGGAAAGACATCGGGATCGGTGGCGATCGAGCGACCCGGCGTCAGGATCTCTTCGATTGCGCCGACGGGCCCCTCCTTGACGATTCGGAAAAAAATGTAACTCTCGTTGTGTCCAAGGATCTCCGATAGCTCCTCCGGGTGCTCTTTGAGGTATCTCTTGATCTCCTTATAGGAATTTTCCTGGGGAGTGATTTTCCCCATCTTCAGGAGATAAGGACTGACGCTCTGAAAAGGACGGCCGTTCTTTAACGCATAGCCGATCTGGAGGAGCTTGCCGTCCGTCAGTTCGATCTTGCCGGAACCCTGGGTGTGGAGGAAGAAGAGGTCGACCCGATCATCCACCCAGGCGAGTTCAAGGTCCCGCCGGGCCAGTGAACCGTGTTCCTCGATCTCGCCCCTGGTGTAGTAGGGGATGAGTTCGCCGTTCTTCAGCCGGCCGATCAATTGTTCATTCTTGTACTTTTCCCCGAATCTGCCCAGATTGACCGCTATCGCGTCGGCCGGGGCACGGTAAACAGGATATTTGAATCTCTCCGTCCTCTTGCGGGACCCCTTCATGATCGACTCGAAATAACCTGTAAACAGAACGGTATTTCCCCCGTCCGAACCGGTCGACTGGTAGACGTCGAAGGTCTCCCGGATCCGCGTCTGCTTGACCTCGGCCGTCTCACCGCACCGGAGGATCTCCCGGAGGGCGATCAGGGAATCCTGCAGATCCCTGACGCTGACCCAAGTGTCGTCCATCCGCACAGGACCTTTGCCGCCGGCCCTCTTGTAGTATTGAAGGCTCTTCTCAACGGCCGCTTCGAGCGACTCCAGGTCCATATCATCGATAAACAGGGGGAGCTGAAGTGCGGGAACGCGGACGAGCAGGGGAGCCGGCTTCCCTATGACGGGCGGCAAAACGGGAGGTTTGGGGATCTCCGGCGGAACCGTTGCTTTGGGAGGGGGCGCAGGAACGGGCGCCGCCGGTTTCTCGATCCGAACGGCGCAGCCCGACAAAAAAAAGAGGACCAGGATGAAGAAGGAAATTCTTCTCAACATGTTCTCACAACTCCAGAATCAGGGCGACTTCATCGCAGAAATCGGGATATTTGGAACACCGGAAGCAATCGGACCAGATTTTCTCGGGGAGCGTGGAGCGCTCGACCTCCCGGAAACCAAGCTTTCCGAAGAACTCCTGCTTGTAGGTCAACGTGAAGATCCTGAACAGATCCAGCGCTATTGCCTCGGAAAGGCAGGACTCCACCAGTTTCCGCCCGATTCCCTCCTTTCTGCGTTCCTCATCCACATAGAGGGAACGGATCTCCGCCAAGTTTTCCCAGATGATGCTCATGGCGCAGATGCCGAGGATCTCATCCCGCCCTTCATCCTGATAAATGAAGAAATCCCGAAGGCTGCCGTAGATATCCATCAGCGAGCGGGGAAGCATCTCCCCCTTCCCCGAAGAGATGTTGATCAGTCTGTGAATGGTCCTGACATCGCCAATACGGGCTTTTCTCAGCATCGATCACTCCTGCACCGTTTGTATCAACCTCAGCCGCGTGCAGCGGCCAACATCTCCTGCGCGTGCTCACGGGTTTTTTCCGTCAGATCAACCCCGCCCAGCATGCGGGCAATCTCCTCCCGACGCTCTTCGTCGGACAGAAGGGCAACGGAGGCGTTCGTCCTTTCCCCGGAGACCCGCTTCACCACCCGGTAATGCCGGTCGCCGCAGCAGGCGATCTGCGGCAGATGGGTGATGCAGAGAATCTGGTGGTGCCGGGAAACCTCCCTGAGCTTCTGCCCCACGATCTCCGCTGTGGCGCCGCCGATGCCGCTGTCCACCTCGTCAAAGACGATCGTTCCCACCGAACCCGTCCGGGCCAGAACCTTCTTCAGGGCGAGCATTATGCGGGAAAGCTCGCCGCCGGAGGCAATCCCCTTGAGCGGCTTCAGCTCCTCCCCGACATTGGCCGAAAGATAGAATTCCAGGTCATCCGAACCCTTCTCGTTCAACGGTGTTTCCCCCTTCCCGTCGCGACAGTCGCGGAAAACGACCTCGAATTGAGCGTTCTCCATTCTCAGCGTCCGGATCTCCGCCTTGACGGCCGCTTTCAGGGCGGCGGCCGCTTTGCGTCTTTCAGCGGAAAGATCCCCTGCCGCTTTCGCCACCCGCTCCTTTTCTTGAGCGATGGTCTTCGCGAGGCTCTCCATTTCCTCTTCCAGGGAAGAGATGTTCGCGAGCTCCTCCTCCGCTTCGGCCTGTTTTCTCAGAACGGCATCGAGCGTCCCGCCGTATTTCCGCTTCAGACGTCCGAGAAGCTCCAGCCGCTCTTCGACGGCCTCCAGACGGGCCGGATCGAAAGAGAGGCGCTTTGCGTAATCGCGGAGGGTGAAGGCGGCATCCTCGATCCGGTAGTACAGTTCGTCCAGCTCCTCCCCCGTGAGCTTCAGCCCAGCATCGATCTTTCGGATCTCCTTGACGGCCGAAACCGCGCCGCGCAATTCCGTGAGCACCGAGCCGCTTTTCCCATAGAGGCTCTCATAGGCGGCCGTGGCGAAATCGATCAGCTTCTGGACATTCACGAGGATCTTTTTCTCTTCCGCAAGCGCAGCGTCTTCCCCCGCGCCGATGCCCGTCCCGGAAATTTCTCCGACCTGGAAGCGGAGCAGATCCTCCCGCTCCTCCCTTTTTCTCCGGAACTCCTGAAGCGCACGGAGTCTCTCGTTCAACGAACGGTACCGGTCGTATGATTCCCGGTATGCGGACCTAAACGTCAGCAGGCCGCCGAACTCGTCGAGGATATCCGTATGACTTTCGGGGTTCAGGATCATCTGATGCTCATGCTGACCGCAGATGTTGATCAGCGATTCGCCTATCGCCGCCAGCGATGAGAGGGGCGCCATGGTCCCGTTGATATAGACCCTGTTCTTTCCCGAACGGGAGACCACCCGCCGGACGACGAGCTCCTCCCCATCGCCGAATCCCATCTCGCAAACCTTCCGCCGCAGCTCCTCCTGCCCGCGGATGTCAAAGAGCGCCTCCACCTGCGCTGCATCCTCGAAGGAACGAATCATGTCGGCGGTTGCGCGGTCTCCCAGGAGAAGCCCCACGGCGCCGATGATGATCGATTTGCCGGCGCCGGTCTCCCCGGAGATGACGTTGAGGCCTCCGGCGAAGGCCACCCGCATTTCATCGATGATGGCAAAATTACGGATATTCAGTTCCGTGAGCATCCTGCCTCTCCCAGGCGGCTCCTGTCTGGGAACCGCCCCACCCTAATTTTGTCCTCAAAATCTCCAGATAGCCCCGGTGGGGGGAGGAGACCAGTGTGATGACATGCCGCGATTTCCGGATCGTGACGGTATCCCCCGACTTCACGGTGTATGAAACCTGTCCGTCGAGGGTCACGTTCGCCCCCTTTTCCATGGTCCGCAGCGTGACCTTTATCTCTGCGCTTTCCGGCAGGATGATCGGCCGGTTGGTCAGGGTGTGGGGACAGATGGGATTGATGATGATCGAATAGAGCTCGGGGAAAACGATGGGACCTCCCGCAGAGAGCGAATAGGCCGTCGATCCCGTCGGCGTCGAAATGATGAGACCGTCGGCCTTGAAGGTCGTCATATAGCGGTCATCCACGGTCGTCTCGAGCTCTATGATTCGAGAGAGATTGCCCCTGTTGATGACGACGTCGTTGAGGACGCTCCCCTCCAGGAGGGTTTCCTCTCCCCCGTTGATCTCCACATCGAGCATCATCCTCTTTTCGACCTGGAATTCCCCCGCGAGAATCACCTCCAGGGCGCTGTACATCTCGTCGAGGTTCACCTCGGTCAGATATCCGAATACACCGAGATTGATCCCTACGATCGGGACATCCCGGTCCCGGACCAGACGGGCCGTTCTGAGGATTGTTCCGTCCCCGCCGAAAACGACGATCAGATCCACGATGGACCAGAGCTCCCTCCTCTCTACGCCGGGGAGGCCGCCGATCTTCGCGGCGATCCCCTCCTCCAGATAGACCTCAAGCCCCCGTCCGATCATCCACTGCCGCAAAGCGGCGGTATATTCGGACGATTTTTCCTTGGCGATATTGGCGATGATTCCTACTTTTTTTATAAGCATCTAAGCGCCTTAGATCAGATTTTCGCCCCTTCACTACCACAAAAATATCGGGGTGTCCATGCGGATAATGCAAATAGCCCGGGGGGTTTTATGAAAACGATCGGGATTACGGATCATCCGGTTGTGCAGTGCTTCATGAAAGCGGCAGCATGAAAACGCGGACAAATACAGTGGATTTCAAAGGAGAATTCTTACAGTTATGAGATATAACGGTAGCACGAGTCCTATTTTCGCGAGTTGGCTTTTTTCATCACGATCGGTGATGGCTCGGTTATGGTTTCGTCATAGGAATGCGTGCTTCTTTGGTACAGTTTTTTCAGGCGCTTAACGTATTCACGCGTTTCCGGATACGGGGGTATGCCGAAGTAACGATTTAACCTCCTTGATTTCGTTCGCCTGTAAAACGCTTCGCTTCTTCCTGTTATCCGCACACCGTCGCAATCACGAAATATTCATGCTTTCGAATGGAATGTTTGTTGACCCCATTATTTCATTGACACACAAGATCGCTCTTTGTACACTCACGCCGTGAAAAAACAATGCCTTATCAATCCCATAGGATTACTTATAAGGCTTTAGAAGAACGCGTCAATCGCCTGGCCAATGGACTCCTGGCCAAAGGGTACAAGCCCGGAGAGCATGTGGCGATCCTCGCTTACAACTGTGTCGAGTATTATGAGATCCTATTCGCCCTGGCCAAGGCGGGCATGATAGCTACGCCGGTTAACTTCCGGTTCGCCGGGGAAGAAATCGCCCATATCGTCAACCATTCCGATTCCAGGCTCCTCTTTTATGAAGCCCCATTCCGTGGAGCGATCCGCGGAATTCAGTCCAGCTTGGAGAAGGTCGGCCCGAGGGACTATATCGTCTTCGGCGGAGAAGGGGACTCGGGGGACATGAAATACGAGGAACTCCTGGCCGCCTCCAGTCCGGACCATCCCGAAATAAAGGTGGATGAGGCCACGACCTGGTACATCGGCTACACCTCGGGCACCACCGGCCGCCCCAAAGGGGCCATGCGCTCCCACCGGGCCAACATCCTCCTGGCTTCCAACATTCGGTACCTGGGTGAAGATGACATCTGCCTGTTAATCATGCCCATCTTCCATTCGAATTCGATCTGGTTCGGCCTGACGCACGTCTTCATGGGGGCGACCACGGTCATCTACCCATCCGGCGGCTTCAACCCCCGGGAAATCCTGGAGATCATCGAGCGCGAGAAGGTTACTTTCAGCTCCATGGTTCCAACCATGTATACCCTAATCCTTCAGGTGCCAGATAAAGATAAGTTCGACACCCGTTCCCTCAAAACACTCCTCTGTTCCTCGGCCCCACTCATGACCACGACCAAAAAACAAATCCTGTCCTTTTTCTCCTATGCCGGACTCTATGAAGGGTACGGCGCTACTGAGACCGGCAGCGTGACCACCCTCCAACCCAAAGACCAATGGCGCAAGACCCGCTGCTGCGGTCAGGCCAAACCGTATGTTCAGATCAAGATCCTTGACGAGAAAGGCCGAGAGTGTCCACCCGGCCAGGTTGGAGAGCTCTTCGCCATCACCCCCGGCATGTTCGAGGGCTACTACAAACAGCCTGAGAAGAACGCGGAGGCCTTCCGGGGTGAGTATGCCTCAGTCGGGGACATGGGGCAGATGGATGAAGAGGGCTATTACTATATCGTCGATCGCAAGAACGACATGATTATTTCCGGTGGCGAGAACATCTACCCCACCGAGATCGACGACCTTCTGTCCAAGCACCCCAAGATTTTGCAGGTCGCAGTCATTGGTATACCGGACGAGAAGTGGGGCGAGGCGGTGAAGGCCGTGGTGGTCAAGCAACCGGGTTCTGAGCTGACCGAGGGTGAGGTCATCGCCTACTGCAAACAGCACCTGGCCGGATACAAGTGCCCAAAGTCAGTTGATTTCTGGGAGGCATTGCCCTTGAACCCAATGGGGAAAATTTTGAAGCGGGCCATCCGGGAAAAATACTGAGAGGGACGAGCGGTAAAGATTTGAAGTAGATATTAACCCTCACCTTTTTGCCGGTTCCGTTTTCCCTTTCCTTATCCTTTTTGTTTCTATTTGCCGCTGCCTATCGCCCCCGTAATCCCGCAGTTATCCGATTATTACCGCTGCATAGAGGTGAGCCGATTTATCAATAAATAAAACAGTCGATGCGATACTTCACTCGCACAATGATCGGTAACGCACCCCATATTTTGTTACCAATATTTCATTGACACAAAAGACAGCGTTTCTTATACTCCCACCGTGAAAAACAATGCCTTATCAATTATCAATCTACCTTATCACCGGTCTGTTCTATGCGACTGAACCGAGACTCCCCATCCAGCTCCTTCACAAGGTCAGTGGCCTTTGTATGCGATGGGCGGCCCAGGCACAGGGGTTGGAAAAGACCGGCATTACCTCTGAGGCGATTCGATGCACAGGAAGCGTTTCTGGGGAAGCGAGATCGCCGCTGACTTCTCAATGCATGCGGGCAAGGCCCTTGCCGCCGCCAAAATCCAGGATCATCAGTATGCCAAGGAGAGCCTTCGATGTGCAGGACGAGTTCAATTACAAGAGCCCTTTAATGGGGGGACTTTGGCAACCCAGAATGCCTTGTTCCCGGCAAGGATGGGCAACCCTTTTCGAGAAAGGGCATGGCGGTTGAGTGCAGGGAACCTCAAGGCCCCCCTTTCTTAAACTGGGGAAGGGGTTTTCACTTAAACGAACGCGGGAGTAGAAAGGAGAAAGACATGGCGAGCCTTATGAAGGAATTCGATAAGTATGATGCCCTGGGTCTCGCGGCACTCGTCCGCCGTAAAGAAATCAAACCCATTGAGCTCGTGGAGACCGCTATCGAACGTATTGAGCGAATGAATCCGGTCTTGAACTGCGTCAACATCAAGACATACGACCTTGCAAGAAGACTTGCCCAAGGTCCTCTGCCTGATGGGCCCTTCACGGGCGTTCCCTTTTTACTCAAAGACCTCGGGCTGATGTACGCGGGTGTGAAAACCACGAGCGGGTGCAGCTTTTACAAGGACTTCGTTGCCAGGGACGACAGTGTCGTGGTGCAGCGCATCAAGCAGGCAGGACTCATCCCGGTGGGCAAGACCAATACGCCCGAGCTCGGTTTGGCCCCATCAACGGAACCACGATTGTATGGGCCCACTCGAAATCCCTGGAACCTGGAGCATACGGCCGGAGGCTCAAGTGGGGGCTCCGGAGCGGCTGTGGCTGCCCGCATCCTCCCTGTTGCCGATGGAAGCGATGGGGGCGGCTCAATCAGGACCCCGGCCTCCAACAACGGCGTCGTTGGCCTGAAGCCCTGCAGGGGGCGCGTTCCCGTCGCTCCCCATCAAGGGGATATGTGGTATGGACAGGCCTGCATGAACTGCCTTTCTTTGACCGTGCGAGATACTGCGGCTTACCTGGACGTGGTCTCAGGCCCCGTGCCAGGTGATCCCTATCAACCGGCAAAACCTGTGCGGCCGTTCCTCGAAGAGGTCTCGATCGAACCGGACAGGCTCAAGATCGGCGTTGTGACCAGGAGCATTACAGGCGATCCAGTAGACCCTGAATGTGTCAGGGCCGTAGAAGAGACGGCCAGGCTGTGCGCCGATTTAAGGCACGAGGTCATGGAAACGAAATTCACCTTTGACTTTGACCTGGCGGTCAAGAGTTTCAACAGGGCGGCAAGGGTACTGGCTCTGATGGCTCTGGAGGATGGGGAAAGAATGGTGGGGCGTAAGGCAACGGCGGAGGACTTTGAGACGGTCTCCTGGCTCACGTTTGAGCTCGGCAAGATGGTGAGCGGCGTGCAACATGCCAGGGATATCGAGGCATTGCGTCAGTGCAGCCGGCAGATTGCAAGGGATTGTGAACCCTTTGACATTGTCCTTAGTCCCACGATGGCGGTTCGGCCTCAAAGACTCGGTCTTTACGACATGAACGGGCCTCCGGAAAGCGCAAGGACATTCGGAAGTCTGATCAAGTCACACCTTGCCTTTACGATGCCCTTCAACATCAGTGGTCAACCGGCCATGTCCCTCCCCTTGCACTGGTCCAAGGACGGTCTTCCGATCGGCGTACAGATCGTTGCCCGCTATGCCGATGAAGCCACCATTTTCCGGCTTGCAGGGCAGCTGGAAAAGGTGCGGCCCTGGATCGATCGCAAACCGCCAGTCCATGCGTGATGGGTCTAAAAGACGGGGTTAACATGGAAATGGAATACCTTCGCGCAGGCCGGATCCTCAAAGTTTTGGCGATGGCGGTTAATGCGGGGTTGGGAACATTATCGGGACACTGATACACACCCCTCTGTGCCAGCCTTCGCCACCCGGCATGCGTGACCACACCAGGAGGTGCTTTCGGTCAACACGACTTCCTGAAAGAAATGAGTCGATATCTTTCTTGAGCTTGTAGATTTCAAACGACTATATCGTGATGGTGAAATACAGCATATATACGGCAGTTGAATATGTTCCATTCCGTATAGGCGAGCCCGCTGTACCACTACGCGGATGTGCCTCCGTACTCAACTCTAAGAGAGGCGGCGCTTTCCATGACAGCGCACACCGCAGCAACCGACGCAGGTCGGATACTTGAGCCGCTGTTCGCCACGGCTGAGCCTGACGACCTATCGAGCCATGTTCATCGGCAGTTCATCGGGGGCTTGGGTCTGGTACTGCCTGTTATTCTCTGGCTCATCGCCGGCTCGAGGCCCAGCGAAGGGTTACCGCGATGGGAGCTACTCGGGTCGGTCAGCGCCTATTACTATACTGGAGCCGTAGCAGCTTTCGTAGGGATCCTGGTCGCGCTCGGGGTATTTTTCTTTACGTACCGAGGCTATAACAATGAGTATCGCAGACGTGATCGTGTTGCGGCTATTGTAGCCGGCTCCGCCGCTGTTCTGGTGGCCTTCTTTCCTGCAGGTGCCCCGAATTGTTTGTCGGTACCTTCCTGGTGGACTCCACGAACGGGAACGATCCACTATATCTCGGCCGTGGTCCTGTTCTGCGCGTTCAGCTTTTTCTCTCTGTTCCTTTTTCCGAAGTCGGCCGCAGGCAAGCGGACCTTATACTACGGACGTCATCCGGGGCAGTTGGTCAGCGAAGTATGGGGTGCCATTCGCAGTTAGCGGCGCACGAAGTGCATCCTAACGAGTGGCTGCAGATTAGCCACAGGGCGTTAGCCTAACACATCAAAATTTTGACGCTTTGATTACTTTTTCCCATGTATATCATGCCTTGACAGGGCCCCGCCATGTGGGTTAGTCTCGCCCGCGAAAAGGAGACATACATGGGCTTACTGAAGGGATCCCTCACGTTTTCCAGGTACCGCATCATCGGCGGCCTGCCCGATCATTCCCCCGACTTCTTCAACGAACGGATCAGGCGCTACGCTTTTCAGACCGTCTGGCGCACCACGGACGAAAAGGCGGCGGGGCTGATGGACCGGCTGTTCCAGTTGTTCCTGGGCCTCCGGCTCTCGGAGAAATGGGGAGCGGAGCAAGCCCGGATGCAGAGGTGGATCTCGCCCGGATCTCCCGGCTGAACCGCCCGCGGGGGGAGAGTCCCCTCAATTTTTCGCTTGACAATAGAACGGCGGTTCTATATACGGCAGCCATGAAAGAAAAGCGCTCGACACAATCGGTCCGGAAAATCCTTGCCGCCTTCTTCCGGAAAAATCGGCGCATGCCCTCCTATGCAGAAATGATCGATCTTTTGGGGGTCAGGTCGAAAAGCGTCGTCAATTTCTGGATCAACAAGCTCATCGAAGCCGGACTTCTCGAGAAAGACGGAAAAGGCCACCTGACCCTGACGAACCGTTCCTTCGCCATCCCCATCGTCGGTTCTGTGCAGGCGGGCTTCCCCTCACCCGAGGAGGAGGCTCTCTGCGACATCATGTCCATGGATGAATATCTGATCACAAGGCCGGAAGCGTCCTATCTGCTGCGGGTCAGCGGCGATTCGATGATCGGCGAGGGGATCGTGGAGGGGGACCTCGTCGTGGTCGAAAAAGGGCGGGAGCCCAAAAGCGGCGACATCGTGATTGCCGAAGTCGACGGGGAATGGACGATAAAATATTTCCGGAAACAGGGGAAACAGGTGGTCCTGGAAGCGGCGAATCCGAAATACCCCCTGATGAGGCCGAAGAGTGAACTCAAACTCGGAGGAGTCGTCACCGCAGTGGTCAGGAAGTATCATCGTTGAGGGCAGGTCAGCTTCGTTCCATCAATTCAATCCGGACATTTTCGGGGCCGCGGATAAAAGCCATCTTGAGGCCGGGCCGGGGCGCGCATGGTTCTAAAGCGAATTCCGCTCCCCGCCGTTTCAATTCGGCGACCGCTTCATCCAGATTGTTCACTAAAAGCCCGAAGTGGTCGAGGCCCAGGTAACGCCCCGGGGGGCTGGCCGGCAGGTTTTCCTCCGGTTCTACCTGGAAAATGAAGATGACCAGGCCATTAAGGTTCAGATCGATCCTGGGCTTTCCGTCAGTCTGAAGGGTTTCGATCGCTTTCGCATCGAACATCTTTTGGTAATACCGGGCGGTGGCCTTCGGATCTCTACTCAAGATATGGAGATGGTCAAAGCGGTAGGTTATTGGCATTGAGCCTCCTTCGATCAGCCTGTTTCCGTGGGGTGCGTATACGAAAAGCGGCGTTGCCTGTCAAGGAATATCGTATGAGATCACATATCTTTGACGGCTCCAATTCTGAGACATGGCATATTGAATCGTTCTCGACTTTGCAAAGGGTGTATTCCCATGTCGTTCTATCAGCGTCCTCAAGTCTTCATAAGTG
>Ga0154726_1032_pt3 | contig 13173 bp, 12 predicted proteins | sample Rifle2008BG16ft_FD_105734 | JGI IMG/M metagenome (GOLD analysis project Ga0154726, IMG submission 105734) | Deltaproteobacteria bacterium RBG_16_58_17
ATTTGAAGAAGCCTATGGTTTTCAAACCAAAACCAGCTTGGAAGACGGATTAAAGCGAGAGGTGGATTGGTATCGACAGAACCAACAAAATGGTTTTAGGTTTTACATTTTAGGTTTTACGGTTTAAGTTAAAAAAATGGCGTCTTGTGAAACGTATCTTTGATTGTACGGCGGTATTGGCGGCGCTCTTTTTGTTTGGCTTTCCTATGCTGCTTGTGGCCCTGCTGGTCAAGCTTACCTCGCCTGGTCCGGTGCCTTTACTGGTCCGATCGGGTGGGGGTGAGCAACGGGATTTTCAAGATGCCTAAATTCAGGACGATGCGAATAGATACCCCCGCGGTTGCGACGCACCTAATGAAAAATCCCGATGCGTATCTGACGCCGATAGGTCCCTTTCTGAGAAAATCGAGCCTGGATGAATTGCCGCAATTGTGGAGTGTTTTAGATCATGGGGGGACAGATTTTAAATCTGTCCCCCAAGCTTTGTTCAATCAAGATGACCTGATTGCTTTGCGGACGGAGAAAGGTGTGCATCGACTAATTCCAGGGATCACGGGGTGGGCGCAAATTAATGGCCGAGACGATATTCCGATTCCGAAAAAAGTGGAATTTGACGCGTATTATTTGAATCACAGGTCATTTATTTTTGACTTGAAGATATTGTTATTGACGTTTTTCAAGGTCACTCGCGCGGAAAACGTTAGTCATTGATTAAAACAAAAGTTTTAGGTTTTAGGTGATTAGGTTTGATGATGTTCATCCTTTTTGAATAAAGAGGTGCGATGGATTGTGGTACTTGGCGGTGGCTGGATTTGAGAGCTTTGAATTTTGTCATTTTCCCTTCTTGACATATAGTATAACGATTATTATACTTACATAGGCTCTCTAAATTATCGAGTGTTGCCCCTATGTATTAGAGGAGGTGAATTGTATGAGGAATTTGAAAACGGCCATTTCAATCCCGGAGAATATTTTTCTTCAGGCCGACGAAACAGCAAAAGTGCTGGGATTGAATCGCAGTCGGCTATATACGGCAGCAATTGCTGAATTCCTGGCGAAGTATCGGGAAGACGACGTCAAGGCAAAGTTAAACGAGATCTATGCCAATGAGAATTCTCAGGTCGATCCGATATTTACTAAAGCTCAAATGATGGGATTAGCAAAGGAGGACTGGTGATGGGAAACCTGCAACAGCGAACTTGTGAGGGCTGAGCGGTGAAACGGGGTGAAATCTGGTGGGCGGAGCTACCTGACCCGGCCGGATCGGGACCGGGATTTCGCAGACCTGTGCTGGTGGTTCAGAAAGACGCTTTCAATGATAGCGCCATATCAACGGTCGTCGTTCTAGTCATAACCCGGAATCTCCGTTTGGCTGAGGCGCCGGGAAATGTCATGCTGCCGAAGAGAAGCACCGGTCTTCCCCACGATTCGGTAGCAAATATCTCTCAAATTGTCACCATCGATAAACATTTTCTGACAGATTGTGTTAGCATCCTCCCCCGCAATCTTTTCGAAAAGGTTAATGCCGGTCTCGATCTTATCCTTGGGAAATAGAGAATCAAATTTCCGGTTGCAAGTAAAGCGCCCTTTCACTATAACGAGCCCGTCCATCCCGATCGGCAAGTTTTAAGTTAAAAAATGGCGTCTTGTGAAATGAACCTCATGATGAAAAGCCTTCTACAGCCTACCGCCTGGAAAAAGTTCCTCTTCTTTTTCCTGTCTGATATCATTCTCTTTTACCTGTCGTTGCTTTTTGCCTTGCTGTTTCATTTCGATCTGAACCTGAACATCCGGTACAATCCCCTCATTTTTCCCGTTCTGCCTTTCTTTGTGGCGGTGAAGATCGGCTCTTTCTTTATCTTCCGAATCTACAAGATGACCTGGCGGTATGTTGGGCTGTATGATTTTTTGAGCATCTTTATCGCCACGGTGACCGCCACTTTTGTGTTGATGCTTGGCGTGCTCCTGCCCGGAAATTGTGGGGACACGATCCTGAATTCTGGCGAATTCAGGTCATGTCCCCAAATTTTCGGGTTCCTGCCCGTGGATCTGCCGCTGAGCGGTTTCTCCAAGAGGGTCGTCCTGGCCGATGGGATCATTACGCTTTTTCTGATTTCCTGGTTGCGGGTGTCCAAAAGGATTTACAGCGAAGTCCTGCGGGAAAGACGATTGAAGAACCGGGGCGGGAAGAGGACCCTGATTGTAGGCGCCGGCAACGCCGGGGAAATGATCCTGCGGGACATGATGAAGCAGGGGTTCGATCACTTCCTGCCGGTGGGTTTCCTCGATGATGATCCGATGAAGGCGGGGACGTACATCCACGGGATCAAGGTCTTGGGCGGCACGGACGAACTGCCAAGGGTCGTTTCCGCCCATGACGTCCAGGGGGTTCTGCTGGCGATTCCGACGCTGAATCATCAGAAATTGCGGGATCTCTACAACGCGGCGAAAAAGGCCGACGTCTCGGATATCAAGATCATCCCGCGCATCTACAACTTCAACCGGCCGGACATCAACCTGCGCGACCTGGAGGAGATCAGCATCGAGGATCTGATCGGCCGGCAGAGCATCGCCATCGATGCGGCGGGGATCGAGGGATTTCTGAAGGGCAGGCGCATCCTGGTAACCGGGGCGGGCGGCTCGATCGGGTCGGAGCTGGTGATGCAGGTCTGCACATATCAACCGGCGGAGGTCGTCCTCTTCGACATCGATGAGACGGAGCTGCACAACCTCGGGTTGAAGCTGCACCGCCGCTTTCCGCAGTTGCAGGGGGCGCTCCATTTCGTCACGGGGGATGTCCGGGATGGCCGGCGGGTGGATAAGGTCTTTCAGGCCTTCCGGCCGCAGGTGGTCTTTCACGCCGCCGCGTACAAGCACGTGCCCATGATGGAGCATAACGCGACGGAGGCGGTGAAGGTGAACATCCTGGGAACGCATATCCTGGCAGGATGCGCCGTGGCCCACGGAGTGGAAAAGTTTATCATGATCTCCACAGACAAGGCGGTCCGCCCCACAAGCGTAATGGGTGCGACGAAACGCGTGGCGGAATACATCTGCCGGGCGTATCATTCCTCTGGATTAAATGGGGACAGATCTATTTTTTCTCCAGAAAAAATAGATCTGTCCCCATTTAATCCTACGCAGTTTGTATCCGTCCGTTTCGGCAACGTCCTCGGCAGCCGGGGGAGCGTTCTGCCGCTGTTCCTGGATCAGTTGAAGCACGGGGAGCCGCTGACGGTAACCCACAAGGAGATGAAACGGTACTTCATGACCATCCCGGAGGCGGTCTCCCTGGTACTGCAGGCCGCCGTGATCGGCAACGACGGCGAGGTAATGGTCCTCGACATGGGCGAGCCGGTCCGCCTGATGGAATTCGCGGAGGAGCTGATCCGTCTGCATGGGCTGGAGCCTTACAAGGATATCGATGTCTGCGTGACCGGATTGCGGCCGGGGGAGAAGCTCTTCGAGGAGATTCTCACGGCGGAAGAGGGGACGGATGCGAGCTGCCACGAAAAGATCTTCATCGCCAGAAATTCCACCGGCTATTCCCGCGAAGAAACGGAAAATATGATAGCAGAATTTGCAGCCGCAATCTCCAGGGCATCGATCCAGGACGAACGCGAAATCAAGGATCTGTTGAAAAAATACGTGAAATACTATGCGGAGGTGAAAGAGACGACATGAAGAGAAATGTCCGGCTTGTCCACTTGGCTTTGCAGATCGTGGCAGTTCTTGTTCTCCTTGTGGTTTCCGTTGTCCGCGTGCATGCATTCGACGCGGAGGTTTCGAGGGAGACATTAAAGGGGTTGACCGGTTTTTACGTCGTGATCGAGGAATTGAATCCGAATATTGCCAAGTACGTGGAGGTCCAGAAGATCCGGATCAGCTCGCAGCAATTGAAAAGCCATGTGGAGAACCGCCTGCAAAAGGCCGGCATCAGGAGCCTTTCGTGGGACGAGATGACAAAGACCCCGGGGAGCCCAGTGCTTTATGTCTGCGTCAATACCCACGAATATGAGAAATTCTGGTACGCCTACGATATCCGGGTGGAGGTGAGGCAGTTGGTGACCCTGGTGAACCAGCCGGGGAAAATGATCACCGGGGAAACCTGGTCGGTGAACATGACCGGCATCATGAATATCGGCCAGATTCAGACACTTTATGACAACCTGGGGGTGCTGCTTGGCCGGTTTATCCAGGCGTATAATGCGGTGAATAAGAAGTGAAATCATGCCACTTATAAAAGTTGAAGCGGAAATGGGGTCTGTCCCTAATTTTTCTGCGAAAAAAATGGGACAGACCCCATTTCCGCATTTAACGATCTTTTTTCTTATCATTCTACTGATAGCTGGTCCGGTGATGGCGGGGGATGAGCCGTTCGACGGGCCTGCGAACTGGGGCGGGACGGGGCTGATGGAGATCCCTACGGCCCGGGTGATGCGGGAGGGGCGGTATCGTGTGGGCGCAAGCCAGATCGATCCGTATCGCTATTACTATTTTGCGGTCAGTCCCCTGAAGGGGCTGGAGATCGAGGGGCATGTAACCGAGGTTCTGGGAGTGCCGGCACTTCTGGCGGGATACGGCAACACGAAGGACAAGGCCCTCGATTTGAAGTACCAGGTCATTACCGAAGGAAAGTGGTGGCCGGCCCTGGCGGTCGGGATCATGGACCCGCACGGGACCCGGATTTATCCCTCCCAGTATGTTGTGGCCAGCAAGCAGATCCATCCATTCGATTTTACAATCGGCTTTGGAAACGGGCGCTTCGGGAAGCGGCCGCTACCCTCCCAGGGCGAAGGGATCGCCGTCGAGATGCTCACCGACAACGCCTCATGGAGAGCGGATGGGCAGTTCTTCTGGGGAGTTGAGTTTGCCGCGACGGATCAGATCTCGCTGATGGTTGAGTACAGTCCGATCCGCTATGAAGCACAGACCAGCGATCCGGCACAGGCGAAGTATTTCACCGAAGTCGTTCCCTCCAAATTCAACTTCGGCCTCCGCTGGCGGCCCCTGGACTGGCTTGAGACAGATGTGAGCTGGCAGCGGGGGAACCAGGTCGGCGTCAATCTCTCCGTGGCCTTCGACCTGGGGAAGCACCTGATCCCGCTCTATGATCATCCCTACAAGGAGAAGCCGGAATATCGCCTCAGTCCGGTCGAAGAGCGGATCGCGCGGGGCCTTGCGGCCTCCGGCTTCGGCAGCGTCGTTGTGCGGAAGGAGGGGGAGGAGCTGCGGATCGAGGCCCAGAACGTCAAGTACTACTACACCCCCCGTGCGCTCGGCGTGATGCTCCGCCTCGCCGCGGAGATGGCGCCCGCCGACGTGTGGACTTTGCGCCTGGTCGTGACGGAAAATGGCATTCCGATGGCGGCAATGACGGCTGCCCGGGAGGATGCGGTCCTGTTTGCCACAGAGAAGCTGACGGCGAAGGAGTTTCTCTCCTTAGCCCAGATGGACACCGAGGTGTCCGAGGGACTGCCGGTGAAGAAAAAGCTTGACGACTACTGGGATTACGGCCTGAACCCCTCCTTTAGGACCTTTCTTAACGACCCCTCCGGCTTCTTCAAGTTCCGCTTCGGCGTGCGGGGGTGGGTGAGCTTCTATCCCTGGGCGGGGGCATCCCTCGTGACGGGCCTGGAGGCTTATCCCTACAACAACGTTTCCACCTCCAACGCCCCGTCCGCCACGGCGGTGCGGACGGACATGGTGCCCTACCAGCAGAACAATGTCGTCCTGGGGATCCTGATGGCCGAGCAGATCGAAAAGTTCCCGCACGAGATCTACGGACGCCTCTCCGCGGGGATCCTGGAGGTCCAGTACGCCGGCCTGGACGGGGAGATGGCGATGCCGCTGTTCGGCGGGCGGCTGATGGTGGGGCTCTCGGGGAGCGTGGTGAAGAAACGGGACCCGGACCGGGTTTTCGGATTCAAGGAGAACGACTTCAAGGACCGCTATGAGACGGCCTTTCTCAACACGCGTCTGAACCTGCCGGAGGTAGAGGCAGCGGTCGATCTGAAGACGGGACAGTTTCTGGCGGGCGACCGGGGGACGAGAATCACATTGTCGAAGTTCTTCAACGGCGTGATCCTGTCGGCCTGGTACAGCCAGACCAACACGGACCTCTTCACGGATCCCTTCAACCGGGGGTACCACGACAAGGGGATCGCGTTCACGATCCCGATGCGGCTCTTCAACAAGACGGATACGAAGACGGCATACAATTTCGGCATCTCTCCCTGGACGCGCGACGTGGCCCAGGACATTGACCATTTCAACAGCCTGTTCGATTTCATCGGCCGGGATGCGCAGATCTACCTGAAAAAGGACGCCGCCTCCCGCAATTACCGCAACGCGGGGCTATGAATTCCGGGGACAGTAATTCGTGAATGGGGGTCAGTTTAAAAAAGCTGACCCCGTTTTTGCATTTAAAAAAGGGGGAACAGCCGCGGCGCTGTCCCTCTTTTTTGTTTATAGCATTTCCCCGCGGACGGAGATGGTCGCGACCCCGATGGGGACGCTCTTCCCCGCCTGGGCCATCCCCTTCCGGACGATGACCGGGAGCCCCTGGCAGCAGGGGACCTCCATGACGACCACCGTCACGCTTTTGATCCCCGCCGTCGCAAAGATGGCGGCGAATTTTTTTACGTACTCCTCCACGTCATCCAATTTGGGGCAGCCCACAAGGAGCGTCTTCCCCCTGAGCAGTTCGTCGTGGAACCGTGGATAGGCAAACGGCGTGCAGTCCGAGGCGACGAGCAAATCGGCTCCCCGGAGGAACGGCGCCGTCGGCGGGACGAGCGTGATCTGGACCGGCCAGTGGGTCAGGGCCGAGAGGCCGGAAGCGGCCCTCGCGACCGGAATGTTGGCCTTCTCGCAGGCGGTCTGCGGGATTTGCGGGGCGAAGCTCTGCATGAGCGTGGACGGGCAGCCGCAGGCCATCGTCTCCTCTGCTCCGGCCATGTGCAGACCGGGACCGTGCTCCCTTGCGGTGTGCATGCCTGCCGCCGGGCCGTGCGGGTGAGCGGCCGTCCCCTCTTTTGTTTTTCGGACGTGTTTCTTGGCGGCCTCCTCGTTGAAGGCATCCACCTCCGCGTCCACAACCTTAAGGGCGTCCTTCGGGCATTCGCCGAGGCAGGCCCCCAGGCCGTCGCAGTACTTCTCGGCCACGAGCCGCGCCTTGCCGTCTATGACCTGAATGGCGCCCTCGGCACACGAGGGGACGCACAGCCCGCAACCGTCGCATTTGTCTTCATCGATCTGGATGATTTTTCTGATGCTTTTCATGATGACCTCCTTTTTTGGCTTCCTTATCTCACATTATATCAAAAAGCGCTTTGACATAGGTCAAAGAGATGTGTAATTATTTGACCTCTATGACTCCCAGGAGGACCGGATGAAAGAGGTGAGAGGACAATTGGCCGGGATTCCCCTTTTTTCGGGGCTTTCCGGGGAGCAGTACGACGCCCTGGCGCGGATCGGCGTCCGGCGTTCCTCCCGCAAGGGCGAGCGGATCTTCTCCGAAGGTGACGAAGGGACGGGCTTTTATGTGGTCGTCACGGGCCGGGTGAAGATCTCCAAGGTCTCCGCGGAGGGGAAGGAGCAGATCCTCCATTTTTTTGGACCGGGAGAGTCGTTCGGAGAGGTGTCCGTCTTCACCGGACAGGGGTTTCCGGCGGATGCCGTGGCCGCCGCCCAAACCGCCCTCCTCTTCTTTCCCAGGACATCCTTCACTGCCCTCATCCGGAACGACCCGGCCCTCGCCCTGAATATGCTGGCGCAGTTGTCGCAGCGCCTGCGCCAGTTTGCGGGCCTGATCGAGGACCTGTCGCTCAAGGAGGTGCCGGAGAGACTCGCGAAATACCTGCTCTATCTGAGCGGTCGGGACGGCGACGCCAGGGCGGCGGAGCTGGACGTCTCCAAGGGGCAGCTCGCGTCGCTCCTGGGGACGATCCCGGAGACCCTCTCCCGAATCCTCACGAAGATGAATCGCCGGGGGCTGATCCGCTCCCGGGGGGCGCAGATTACGATCCTGGACCGCCCGGGCCTCGATGCGATCGCCTTTGAGGGGAAGAAGCTACCGTAGAAAATAGCCTGGAATTCGGGGACAGATTTGAAATCTGTCCCCGAAAAACGAAAGGTCTCTCATTGACGCTGGGCTTGAAGTGGAGGGCAGTGGAACTCGGGGACAGATTTGAAATCTGTCCCCGAAAAAGGGGCGCTGTTTCGTAAGGGAGGTGAAAAGACATGGAGATCATAGATTTGCAGAGCAGAGAGGTTTTCAGCCATCAGGGGCGCGGCGTTGCGGCGCTCGTGGAAGAGCCGTACCTTAAGATCCGTCAGGTCGGTCTGGAGCCGGGGAAGGATGTTCCCGTCCATACGGCGGATGCCCCGGTGATCATCCAGGTGGTTCGCGGTGAGGGGAACTTCTCCGTGGGAAAGGAAACCGTCCGCATTGGGCCGGGGAAGCTGCTCCGCGTTCCCTCGGGCGAGTCGATGGGGATCTGGAACGACTCGCAAGATCCTTTGGTTTTTCTGGTCATCAAGACGCCGCTTCCGGAGGAGAGGTCCCGGGAAGCGGCCGTGAGCGCTCAGAAGGGTCTCTTCGTAAATCTCGTCGATTTTGCGCCGCTCAAGCCGGGGAAAGAGGGGGCATTCGCGGAGTGGTTCCGGCGCTCCAGCGAGGTTTTCGCGAAGCATCCCGGGTTCATCTCCCGGACGCTCCTGGGGCCGATCGAGGGCGGCAGCCGTTATGCCGCGATCGTCGAGCACGAATCGAAAGAGACCTTCATGGACATGCACTTGAGTGATGACCGCGAGCAGCTCTTCCATCAGGTGGAGCCGCTGCTCCTCGGCTCGTCCACGCCCTATTTCTATGAGCGGCTCATCTCTTATCGAAAGTGAATCTCCCCGCCCACGGGACGGGGCATCTTTAAAAACGTAAAATTCAAGTCCTAACCCCGACTTTGATCTCAGGAGAGAAAATGGCTGCAGCGGAATTGATAAGGAAGGCCAATTATGGGTAAACTGTATATGATCCGGCACGGTCAGGCCTCCTTTGGGAGCGAAAACTACGACCGGCTTTCGGAGATGGGGGGCGAACAGTCCCGGACCCTGGCGAATCATATGCTGGCAATCGGCCTCGCGCCGGATGCGCTCTATTCCGGCGCGATGGAAAGGCAGAAGGACACAGCCCGGGCGATGGTCGATCTCTATGGGGAGCGGGGCGTTTCCCTCCCCGGACTCAGGATCGAAGCGGCCTTCAATGAGTATAGCTCCCGGGAGATCATCGTGTCGTACGTCGAGGACCTGGCTGGCGAAGACCCGTCGCTTGCGGCGGATCTGGCAAACTTCTACTCGGACAGGAAGGCCTTCCAGCGGGTATTCGAGAAGATCCTGATCCGCTGGGTCACCGGCCGGTACCGGAAGCCGGGGATCGTCACCTGGGAGGCGTTCCGGGATCGGGTTAACGACGGACTCAAGCGGATAATTTCGGAAAACGGCCGGGGCAGGACGATCGTCATTTTCACCTCCGGCGGCCCCATCTCGGCGGTGATCCAGACGGCCCTGGGCCTGTCGGATGAAAACGCCCTCCGGGTCGCCTGGCAGATCGCCAACAGCTCCGTGACGAAATTCGTTTATGACGGGGAGCGCCTGACGCTGGCGGCGTTCAACGAGACCGCGCATCTGACCCTGAAAAAAGACCCGGCGCTGGTTACGTACCGGTAACGCCGGTCCATTCCCGCTTCAGAACTCGGGGACAGATTTCAAATCTGTCCCCTTCAGCTCCAAAAAGGAGGAGATCATGGATTTCACCGTATCGGAGAAGATGCAGGCGATCGTTGGGATGATGAGGGAGTTCGTGGAGAAGGAGCTCATCCCCATCGAACCGGAATTCCTGGGGAAGGATTTCCGCGCGATGCTCCCGGTGATCGAGGAAAAAAGGGAGATGGTCCGGCAGATGGAGCTCTGGGCGCCCAACCACCCGAAAGAGTATGGCGGGATGGGCCTCGACCTGATGGAGCACGCCCTCGTCTCGGAGGTCCTCGGCCGGTCGCCGCTCGGCCATTTCGTCTTCGGCTGCCACGCCCCGGACGCGGGCAACATCGAGATCCTCCACAAGTACGGGACGGAGGCACAGAAGGAGATCTGGCTCAAGCCCCTCGTCGCGGGGAAGATCCGGAGCTGCTTTTCGATGACGGAGGTGGAGCTCCCCGGCTCGAATCCCGTCATGATGGACACGACGGCCGTCCGGGACGGGAACCACTACGTCATCAACGGTCAGAAGTGGTATTCCTCGGCGGCGGACGGCGCGGCCTTTGCCATCGTCATGGCGGTGACGAACCCGGAGGCGCCGCCCTACCTGCGGGCCAGCATGATCATCGTCCCAACGGACACCCCCGGCTTCAACCGCGTCCGGAACATCTCCGTCATGGGGCATGCGGGGAGCGATTACTTCAGCCATGCGGAGATCCTCTACCAGTCCTGTCGGGCGCCGGTTGAGAACCTGCTCGGCCCCGAGGGGTGGGGTTTCGTGATTGCCCAGGAGCGTCTCGGCCCCGGCCGTATCCACCACTGCATGCGCTGGCTGGGGATCTGCAGCCGGGTCTACGACCTCATGTGCAAGCGGGCGACGGAGCGGATCATCTCCCCGGACCGAAATACGCTGGCGACCAAGCAGATCATCCAGTCCTGGATCGCCGAATGCGCGGCGGAAATCCAGGCGGCGCGGCTCATGACCCTTCATGCGGCATGGAAGATCGAGACCCTGGGGGTGAAGGAGGCGCGGGAGGAGATCTCGCTCATCAAGTTCTACGTGGCGGGGGTGCTCCAGAAGGTGATCGACCGGGCGCTTCAGGTCCACGGAGGCCTCGGGATGACCGATGACACGATCATATCCTTCTACTATCGCCATGAGCGGGCGGCCCGGATCTACGACGGCGCCGACGAGGTCCACAAGATGTCCGTCGCGAAGCGGATCCTCAAGGAGTATGCCGGGCGATCCGCCCGGTGAACGGGATAAGGGAGATGATGGATTTTACGGACAGGACGAAACCGATTCGGGAAGGCGAGGAGTTGGATCTCCGGAAGGTTGAGTATTTTCTGAGGGAGAACATCCCCGGGCTCAAGGGCGACCTCACGGTGACGCAGTTCCCCGGCGGCCATTCTAATCTGACCTATCTCATCCGCGTCGGCAAGAGGGAGCTCGTCTTCCGCCGGCCCCCCTTCGGCCGGAAGGTGAAGACCGCCCACGACATGGGGCGGGAGTACCGGATCCTCAAGGCGCTCCGGCCTGCCTTCCCTTACTGCCCGGCGCCGCTCGCCTATACCGAGGACGAATCGCTCATCGGCTGCCCGTTCTATGTGATGGAGAAGATAAGGGGAATCATCATCAGGAAGGACCTGCCGGCCGGCCTCTCCTTCACACCGGAGGAGGCGGGACGCCTCTGCGAGAAGCTGATCGACGTCTTCGTCGAGCTCCATCAGGTCGATTATAAAAAGATCGGAATGGAGGACTTCGGCAAGCCCCAGGGGTATGTCCGGCGCCAGGTTGAGGGGTGGATCGGTCGCTACCGGGCTGCCCGGACGCAGGACGCCCCGGATTACGAAGGTATCATGGCATGGCTCCAGGAGAAGATGCCGGTGGAGAGCGGCTTGGTTTCCGTCATCCACAACGACTACCGCTTCGACAATGTTGTCCTTGCTCCCCAGGACCCCTTCCGGATCATCGGTGTCCTCGACTGGGAGATGGCGACGATCGGCGATCCGCTGATGGATCTCGGCGGGGCGCTCGCCTACTGGGTGAACCGTGCCGATCCTCCGCCCATGCAGGCGGTCCGGGTGGTGCCGACGCATATCGAGGGGATGTTCACACGCGAGGAGCTGATTGCGCGCTATTCCGAACGGATGGGGATATCGCTTTCAAACAGCGATTTCTACTACTGTTTCGGCCTGTTCCGCCTGGCTGCCATTGCCCAGCAGATCTACTGGCGCTTTTACCACGGCGAGACGAAGGACGAGCGATTCAAGCTGATGATCGTGCTCGTCCAGGTCCTGGAGGAGACGGCCCGGAGGGTGATCGAGAGATCGGACCTGTGAGGGGGGAAGGTGATGGACAGCTTCAATCTGAACGGGAAGATAGCCCTGGTCACTGGCGCGAGCCGCGGGATCGGCGAGGCGATCGCGAAGACGCTGGCCGCCCACGGCGCGAAAGTGATCCTCGCCAGCCGGAAACTGGAAGGCCTCCGGCGGGTGGAGGGGGAGATCATTCAGGCGGGCGGCGCGGCGGATTCACTGGTCTGCCACATGGGGGAGATGGAGCAGATCCGATGCCTCTTTACGGAAATCGAGAGTCGCTACGGCCGCCTCGATATCCTCGTGAACAACGCCGGCACTAACCCCTTCTTCGGCGGTGTCCTGAGCGTGGACGAGAATGCCTGGGACAAGACCTGCGACGTGAATCTGAAGGGGTACTTCTTTATGAGCCAGCATGCCGCAAAACTCATGCGGAAGGCGGGAGGCGGCGTCATCGTGAACGTTGCCTCGGTCAGCGGCGTCCGTCCGGAGCCGTTTCTGGGGATCTACTCGATCACCAAGGCGGGGATCATCGCGATGACGCAGTCCTTCGCCAAGGAGCTTGCTCCCTGCCATATCCGCGTGAACGCGATCCTGCCTGGACTCACGGAAACGAAGTTCTCCGCCGCGCTCACGCAGAACCCGGATATCCTGAAGATGGTCCTCCCCACGATTCCGATGGGACGGATCGCGAAGCCGGAGGAGATGGCGGGTGCGGTTCTCTATCTCGTCTCTGACGCCGCCTCCTACACGACGGGGATCTGTCTCGCCGTGGACGGCGGGATGCTGGCCTGACGGGCTGTTGAAAAACGCCCTTCTGTTTCGTTTCCCTCATCCTTCGCCGTTCAACGTACCAACAAGTACGCCTCACGGCTCAGGATTTCGGGGGCCTTGCATCCGGACATTTTTGAACAGCCTGGATCAGCGGCTTTTTCAACAGCCTCTTAGAAAAGTGCCATTGCTGCCGATGAGCCGCAAAGCCCGTGAACTATTTCCCCTTGGCCTCTTTGGGGGGTGCCGGTTTCACGCTTTCCGGCATGGGCTCGATACCGTATTTCCACTTCAGGAACTGCTCGCCGGTCGCCGGGTAGAGGGCGTAGG
>Ga0154726_1035_pt2 | contig 12642 bp, 19 predicted proteins | sample Rifle2008BG16ft_FD_105734 | JGI IMG/M metagenome (GOLD analysis project Ga0154726, IMG submission 105734) | Deltaproteobacteria bacterium RBG_16_58_17
CCTCCAGGTCGGCCAGGGCGGGATTGGGATTCACGTCGTCGAGGGATCGCAGGAGCTGGTGTTTGGAATGGGTGTAGCCCGAGCCCCGGTCGGCGCCGATGCAGATCCCCAGGATCCCCGGGGGGCAGCCTTTCCCCTCCGCCCGGCGGACGGCATCCAGGACTACCCGCCGGACCCCCTCCAGATCCCTCCCGGCCGAAAGTCCATCGTCGGGCAGGCTGTACTGGCGACCCACGTTCTCGCTGCCGCCCCCCTTGAGCATCAGGGCGATGGAGATGGGGTCGTTGTCCCACTCCTCGAAATAGACACCGGGGAAGCCCTTGCCCACGTTATTGCCGCTGTTGCGGTCGGTAACGGGATCGACGGCGTTCGGCCTCAGATACTCCTCCCGCGTCGCCCGCACAACTACCTCCTCGCACACTCTGCGCATCGCCCGGTGAGAAAGACCGGGCGGGTGATGAACGAAAAACAGGGGCATCCCCGTATCCTGACACAGGGGAACCTGTTTTTCCCCGGCCAAGACCATGTTTTCCAGAAACGAAGCAAGGATCATCCGTGCCGTCGAGTCCGGCGCTTCTTCGTCATGGGCCCTCCTCAGGGCCTGCTCGACATCCGCGGGCAATTCGCAGGCAGTCCGGCGGACGAGGTCGAAGACGGCCTCGCCGAAGACGGGCCGATCCACCCGGTTTGTTGCAACGCATTGCACTTTCGTTTTCTTCATCGTCCGTCCAATCCTAAGATGTCCGAAAACAGTCAATCGGCCTGACCGCCGACCGCATATCTACATAGCGGATTGGGACGGCCGTGTAAAGTAAAAAAGAGATTTGCATTTGCCTTGACAATCCCCGGATATCCTGTCACCAAGCCGGTATAAGGCCTTAAAATATTGAAAGTTTCCCACACAATCGCTCCCCGGAAGCGTGAGACGGCGTTCCACCGGCAGACCGCCGGGTATCCTGCACAGAGCATTTCATCTCTCCCGTTTAAAATCGAAGAAATATCACCCCGAATGTGATACGTTAGTGCGCCAAATCGATCGGAAGGGATAAAACATGCCTGGCGTCTTCGAAGTCTACGTGGAAACCCATTTCTCCGCGGCCCATGCCCTGCGGGGCTATCCCGGCGACTGCGCGCGCCTGCACGGGCATAACTGGATCGTCCGGGTCTCCGTCCGCTGCGGAGAGCTCGACGACACGGGGATCGCGATCGATTTTCGGGTGATCAAGGGGCACGTCAAGGATGTGCTGCAGGGGCTGGATCACTGCAACATGAACGAGACCGAGCCTTTTACTGAAGTCAATCCCTCTTCGGAGAACATCGCCCGGCACCTCTACCGGGAAATCAGCCGGCGCATCAACTCGGAGGCGGTCAGGGTCTCGAAGGTCCGGGTTTCGGAAACCCCCGGCGCCGGCGCCTCTTACTGGGAGGAATGAGTGCCCTTACAGGTCAACGAAATCTTCTTCAGCATCCAGGGAGAGTCTTCCCATGCCGGCCGCCCCTGCGCCTTCATCCGGCTTGCCGGGTGCAACCTCCGGTGCTCGTACTGCGACACGCGGTATGCGTATGAAGAGGGATCCGTGCGGGAGATCTCCGACATCGAGCGGCAGATCCGCTCCTTCGGCTGCCGTCTCGTGGAGATCACCGGCGGCGAACCGCTGCTCCAGGCCGAGACCCCGGAACTCATCCGGACACTGCTGGATCGGCGCTACACGGTCCTGCTGGAGACGAACGGCAGCATGGACATCGGCTGCATCGACGAGCGGTGCATCCGGATCGTCGATATGAAATGCCCCTCCAGCGGGGAATCGGAAAAGAACCGCCTGGAGAATCTTGCGATCATCACCCCGAACGACGAGGTCAAGTTCGTCATCGGCGATCGTGCGGATTTCGAATATGCGAAGGGCGTCATCTCCACGCATCTCTCCCGCAGCAGCGGTCTGAAACCCCCGCTGATCTCCCCGGTATTCGGCCGGATGAACCCGGAAAGCCTTGCCCGGTGGATCCTTGAGGATCGTCTCGATGTGCGCCTGCAGATCCAGCTTCACAAGGTGATCTGGGGGGCCGAAAAAAGGGGCGTATAAGAAAAGGGAGTCTCATCATGTCCGGCAAAAAAGCGGTCGTCCTTACCAGCGGCGGAATCGATTCCACCACCGCGATGGCCATCGCCAGGGCGGAAGGGTATGAGATCTACAGTCTGACCTTCAACTACGGCCAGCGGCATACCCGTGAGCTGGAAGCGGCGCGGAAAGTGGCCGATTTCTTCCGGGTCAAAAAACATCTCGTCATCGACATTGATCTGCGAACAATCGGCGGCTCGGCACTGACGGACCGGATCGACGTCCCCAAAGGCCGCAGCATCGACGACATGGCGCATGAGATCCCGGTCACCTACGTCCCGGCCCGCAATACGATCTTCCTCTCCTACGCCCTGGCGTGGGCGGAGGTCCTTCAGGCGGCGGATATTCTCATCGGCGTCAATGCCGTTGATTACAGCGGTTATCCGGATTGCCGGCCGGAGTTCATCGCCGCATTCGAGCGATTGGCTAACCTGGCCACCAAGGCGGCCGTGGAGGGGAAGCTGCGCATGCATATCCGGGCGCCGCTCATCTCGATGAAAAAGGCGGAGATCATCCGAAAGGGGATCGAACTGGGCGTCGACTACGGCCTGACCCACAGCTGCTACGACCCCTCGCCGGAAGGAAAGGCCTGCGGCCGGTGCGACAGTTGCATCCTGCGAAGAAGGGGATTCGAGGATGCCGGTGTTCCGGACCCGACCGTATATCATGATGGTTCTTTGTAGTGCCGCTTTCTTTGGAGAATGAGCACATAGCCATATTCGGCAAGCCAGATGTAACGTCTTACCCCGATGTCCTTTGTGCCATGATCATAATCAAATGCCTTGATTTCACTTCTTTCAGGGCTTTCCATCGTCGGCCACGCCCAGGGCAATCGTGATGAAACTTTCCCAATAGGGTTTATTCAGGATAAGCCCACATTTTTGAATTCCGGGGACAGGAATTCTCCCCACATTCGGATCCCCCGCCGTACCGTTCGTCCGATCAGTTTATCCAATATCCGTAATCGCTATACCCTGTTACCGCTTTGGCCCAGTTTCCGTACCCATTCCAGCTACCGGGGCAGACAGACCGTCTTCAGATCGTAGGCGTCAAAGACCTTTTCTCCCTGCGGCCGTTTGGGCTGGTGAACTCGTGTGTCCGAAGGTTTGGATCCAATCGGGAGACCTTCCGCTGCGCGGCGTCCCGCAGACCCTCCCGGACATCGTTGATTGCCTCCAGGTTGCGGAACAGTTAGAGTTCCGAAGCGGGGATCTCGGCGATCGGCTGCAGCAGGACCTCGCCGCTGTCGTTTCGATTAATTCAGAGAGAGAAAACCACTTTCAGGGCTTGATCAAGCACGCGCATATCGTCTTGTTCTATTTTGCCGCGCACCCGAGACAATCTCAAGCGATAGTCAATCGGACGGGTTTGCAGACAGTCGGCGACGGACTTCTTGTCAAGTCCGTTGATCACAGACGGAGTAAGGGTCACATTGGTCTTGATTCGCGCCTTCTTCTCATTCCAGGCCGTGATCGGCACAACCTGAATGACGGGAACGCGCGCATTATAAACATCGTTGGTCACGACCACGCAAGGTCGCACTTTACCAGTCTCAGACCCCTGTACCGGATCCAGATCGATATTGATGATCATGCCCCGTTCCATGGTTGTCATTCGGGCCATCCCTGTACGGCAGAGTCCGTCAATCCCTTGAGCTCAGAATCCTCCAGGTAAACCTCAGCATATAAATCGGCTGATTCCCTTAATCTCTGCGCTTCCAACTTTTCCCTCAACAGATTCAGCGACTCACGCACCATGGCGCTTTTATCCTTAAATCCGTAATCCTTATAATTACTTAAAAATTCAGCCTGATTCTCTTGGCAACTGAATTTTGCCTGCTGCATAGCGTCCTCCTTAGGGTCATAATACTGGGCCTTAAAACTTGGCCCAAGTATAAGGACGTAACGGAAGAATGTCAACGCAAATTATTGAATTCAGAAATTAAGTATCCCCTAAACTACAGATAACTGGCGATCGAGCTGCCGGGGATGGCGGTGATGCCGTCCGCCAGGGGGTAGGGGCGGATTGTTCGGGAGGCAATGTAGCCGGCTTGCAGACTTTGCCGGCCATAGTCGCCGGCAAAGGCCCGCAGGCCTTTCATGCCGGATTCGTCGACCACTTCCGCATATTTGCACTCGATGGCCGTGAATCGGCCGTCCCGTTCGATGATTAGATCCACCTCTTCGCCGCGGGCCGTCCGCCAGAACCACAAGGGGATGCTCCGGCCCCGAGCGGCGAATGCCTTGACCACCTCCATGACGACATGCGTTTCCCACAACGCACCGACGGCTGTGTGGCGTTCCACCGCCTGCCAACTTTCAAATCCCATCAGGAAAGCCGCCAGGCCCGTGTCGCACAGGTAGAGCTTGGGGGACTTTACGAGCCGTTTCCCGACATTGCGGAAATAGGGCTCCAGTAGAAAAACCTGTCCGGACGCCTGCAGGACGGAGATCCATTTCTTGGCCGTATTCGGTGTGATGCCCACGTCCCGGGCAAGATCGGAATAGGAGAGGATCTGTCCCGTCCTCGCCGCTACGGCCCGTAAAAATCGGTCGAAATCGCGCAGGCTGCCGACGTTGAGGATGTTGCGCACGTCCCGTTCCAGGTAGGTCATCAGATAGGCGCCGTACCAGAAATGCGGGTCCAGCTCCGGGCGGGCGTGAAGTTCCGGATAACCGCCCTTGAACAGAAATGCGGCTTCGTCGAAAATTCCCTCACCCTGGAAGGACCGCAGCTCCGCAGCGGAAAGATTCATGACGGTCAGGGCGCCGCAACGGCCTGCCAGGCTCTCCGATATGCCCTCCATCAGGGGAAAGATCTGGGAGCCCGTGATCAGAAGGCGGCCCGGTTTTCGGTCCGCATCGATCATCGCCTTCAAATACCGGAAGAGAGAAGGGGCGTACTGGACTTCATCGATGATCAGAGGAAGGCCGCGCTCGCGGAAGAAGCCGTCAGGATTCTGTTCGGCCTGCGCCGCGATGGCGGGAAAATCCAGGGAAACATAGCCCAGCTCCGGAAAGACGTGCCGGACCAACCCGGTCTTTCCCGCCTGCCGCGCACCCGTAACCGCCACCGCAGGGAACTGTGCAAACAGGGCCTTCAACGTATCTTCATATTTTCTCGTAATCCACATGAGGATATTTTGCAATACGAATGCAAATATGTCAATTAAAATTTGGAACTACTGTCCACGGAACTACTAAGGATGGAGGAAATAGGTATTCACAAATTCCCGCGGCGTCAAAACTTTTATGCCCCGGAACCCGGATGCTTTCAATAAGTGCTTGTCCCCACTGACGATCAGCTTGCCTTCACGCCATGCCTTAAGCATCTGATAAGGCGGGCCGGCGAAGAAAATGCCAGAAATAACCACGTTCGTATCGAGGATCATTTTCACTTCCGTCCCCGCGCCGCGGCGACGGCGGCGGAAGATCCCTGACGAAGAAATTGATGGCCGTCCCGCCCTTCAGAGCGAAGACGGCCTCCCGATCGACCAACGGCAGAACTCGCAGGAGCAGTTCGGCTTGTCTGAAGTACACGGTATCGATCATGCGCTCATTCCTTCTCGATCAACGGGGACGGTGATCCGATATTTCGGATCATATCGGCCATGCGAGACGATCATCCGTTTTCCCTTTCCGAGATCGACTTTCGACAAATCCACCTTCGAAAGCCAGGCGTGTTCCTGGTTCTCGGCCATGTAAAGAAAGAGCCTTTTCACCTTGACCGAGCGGCATGCCTCCAGCCACCCCTGAACGACTTCCGGCCTGAGCGTGACGAGGTTTCCCATAACCAACCGGGCCTCGTCGAACCCGACTATCCGGAGCACCAGATGAAGCATCTCCAGCATCGCCCGTTCCGGCGCAGATATCCGTACGGAAAAGTCCTTCTCCTTGAATTCGGAAAATCCCTCCCCGAGATCTACGGGAAAGAGATTCGTCCGGGTTACGACAAATTCGACGCCGAAACGATCGCCCTTGAACCAAGCCGGCAGGGCGAGGCCACGCGGACCATACAGAAAGACCCTCTTTTGCCTCGCCGGCAGGTAGTGGGCATAGCCTTTCCGCTCCAGGGCCGTTTTTCCCCCTGCATGAACAGGAAGGCCCAATTGCGTCTGAAGCGTAAAAAGAGCGCCCGGCCAGTCCACCTTGTCCCCGGAGCGTATGTAGGCGCCCCGGCCAAACGGCTCCAACCAGCCGCTGTTCTTGTATTTTACGACCAGATCCCGACCGAAGCCGGAAGCAACCAAGTAGGAAGTGGCACTGGGGGCGCCCATCATCCACTGATTTATGAGGCGGTTTATTTTTGTCCTATTTTCAGTACCCATGGTCGTCATAAAGCCATATTTCCAAACCGTTGTCAAGAAGAAGTTTGAATATGTTTGCTTACGTTGACCAATATTCTTCGTATATCAATATTTTTAAACCGGCAATACAAGAATGAATTGCCCGACTGTAATTCTTTGCGGGCAAGACTTTCATAAACCGCTTTCAAGTTCCGCGTCTATCTTCAGGCGATCCCAGTGCTTCCTTGCCCGCTCCGTCAGGATAATCTCAAACAATCAGGTAATCCGCTTACGGGTGACCCATGAAATTCCTAATTTAATCCCATTTCTGCGTATTTCAAGACGAGAGACTTAGGATCAGAGGATAGGACTTTGGGGAAATTCCCACGCCCCTTGTTCACCGACTTGAGCAGTTAATCCAATCCTCGCCATGAAACAGGACCGCCGCGGAAGAAACTCCTGCGGCGGCCCTTACTTTCAGATCCTTCCTGTTCACGGAAAATGGGGAAAATGGGGACAGATTTCAAATCTGTCCCCATTTGTTCTTGTTACACCGTAAACTGATGCTCTGTGCCGTCGATCAACACACTCAACGGATCGGCGCCATCCGTACCGATGCCGGTGATCGTGTACACCTCACTGGCGCCGGCTTCGAAGCTGCCGCCGTTCACATCCACCCGGACGGTGATATCGCTTCCGCTTTGCGTCACTTCCACATAGTCTGTCACATTCTTCCCTGTGGCGATGTCGAGCAGAGCCGAAAGGTCGATCTTGTCACCCTCTGCTGCGTTGTAATCGACGATGTGGTCTATGTTCGCCGAACCGGTTTCTCTGAAGACAAACGTATCCGCGCCCGGACCACCGGTCAATGTATCGTTGCCGATCCCGCCGACCAGGATGTCATTGCCGTCGCCGCCCACCAGAAAGTCGCTCCCGCTGCTGCCGGTAAGGATGTCATTTCCTGTCCCCCCCAGCACCAATTGGTCGAATTTTTCAGATTGGGGGACAGATTTCAAATCTGTCCCCCCGGTATGGTAGCTCACGGCAGTGCCGCTGCCTTGATCGTACGCGCCTTCGAAGCCGGCTGTCGTATACTGGCCCTCGAGCGCGATATGGGCGGTGTTCGCTCCGTCGCTCACAATGGGGACAGATTTCAAATCTGTCCCCACATACACGTTCCCCGCGTCATTGGCTGAATAGCTGAGCATCGTACCCGTACCGCTGCCGAATGCGATATCCCCGAGATCGAGCGAATCGCCGTGGTTGAACCCGGAGACGGCGCCGGGGAGGCCGTCAATCCGGGAGGTCAGGGGAAATCTCCATTTCCTCCTTGACATTACTTATCATGGATGTCCCAGAACTCCGGCTGCCATCAGCGCCCCGGTTCGGTGTTTTTCCCAGCATTGTAATCTTCCCTTTTCTCTGCCGCCATTGCCACGGAAGAGGGTTGCGGCGCTTGCGAGATTAGCGGTTGACGATTTATACGCTTTTCGAGTTGCCGAGCAAGCATGGCCAAGTTCTTCGTCTCGCACTCCCAGACGACAATCACATTCCACCCTTGTTGTCGAAGTTTTTCTTGATTCCTCCGATCCCGTTCTATGGTGCGGTTGAATTTCGGGAGCCAGTATTCTTGCCGACTGGACGGCGTCGTTGCATGAGGGCAGTTCTGATGGCGATGCCAGAAGCACCTGTGCACAAAAACCGCCGATCGGCGTTTCGGAGGGGTGATATCCGGCTTGCCAGGCAGATCGTTTCGGTGCAAGCGAAACCGGAAGCCAAGACCGTGGAGAAGGGAGCGGACCTTCCTTTCGGGCGTCGTATCGGTCGAGCGCACACGGCGCATGATATCGCTTCGCTTTTCCGGAGAAAACGTATCCAACACGTTATCCCATCGCGATCCGCAAGTTGGGATCGGTCTCGCACTCGTCAATGATGCGATTATAGGTTTCCACAAGAGTTGCTGAAGAATGTAATGGTAAACATATTATTTCTGGATTTCACTTATTTCCTCCAGACGTTTGATGAGCCGGGGCAGCCGCGCCTGGCTTGCCCGGTCAGAGGGCAGATGACCTGGAAGAGCATCGCGGAATCCTTCCTGGGCCAGAAACCCGTGAAAGGTGTCTGCTAAAAAGGGTTTCAATTCTTCGGATGAACTCCTGATCTCAGAAATGATTTCGGGGCGGCCATCCAGGACAGTGATTATATCTTCCATGTCATGACTGTCCATATAATCGCCACCACCACGCCCCTTGAATGCTTCAACCTTGGTTGCCAGAAAATAGGGGGGTGAAACAAGCTGAATCGTCAGTCCCTTTTCCAACTCAACACTTTCAGCATTCTTAATGGCGGGATCTGTAATGAACAGACCCGTGGCGCAACCTCCGACGAAAACAACCTTTTTTCTCAGATCGCCGAGACATTTGGCGACATGGATAATCAACCGGATATTGATGTCTTTGTTATTGATCATGCCGATCCTAAACGTAATTTCAGTTCCTTGATGGCAATTTCTCTTTCACGGGCTCTCCCGTCGCGGATCGCGTCCACTATGGCCAGCAATTCATAAAGAGTATTATCCTTTTTGACAGCCTTCGGGACGGACTTGTAGAGAGGAGAGAATTCATGGCCGCGGGTATTGCCTTCCGGGTCCGGCCATACGGGGGGTGGTTCATTCGGTTGAGAAATCATATCCCTGAGAGGGGGGGCGGCATATCCGGTGGGGATGCCTCTGGTCAGGCCGCCGTGATCCGGGGGGAAGGCGTATTTGACGCCATGAATGAGGAATTCTTCCAACGATTTTATAAGGGGGCGTCCCCTCTGCACATCCATAAGGCGGGCGGCAACAGCGCGCTTTATGCCGGCATGGACCTCCGAGGCGCTCATAGCGAGGTCAGCGGCAAGGGATGCATAAGACCACTGGCCTTCGCCCAGCGCGACAATTTTCAAGAGAATAACTATGTCCTGTGGTTTGAGAATCATGGCAGGATTCTATTCGCAATTCGCGAATAGCGCAAGCAATATTTCGTTAAAGAAGATCTTCCCGCCGGGCCTTGCCGTCCGGGGACTGTGCATGTAATAACCGCAATGCAACGCTTATTATGTTTCGAGGCCGGCGGGTTGACCCAAACTCAATCTTCTGCAGAGGTCATCAAGGATAGGGTGTAAAGCTGACCTTATCAGACCTTGGTACAGCAAATGGATGTCTGGTCGCGTGATCGATTAACCCGGACCAATCTCCGTTTTCCCCTTGACATTACTTATCGTGGATGTCCCCGGAATTTCCGAGGTTGCCCCATGACTTCCATGCAGGTCAAAAGAAGAGAAATCTATTTATCCTTGTAAGGCAGCGCCTCCATTTTCAGCAAACCTGTCAAGGCGTCAAATTCCGGGTCTTTGTGCATAAGAATTGCGTCCTTTCGGATGGCAAACGCAGCAATGATGGCGTCAGCCAACGAAACACGATGCCGGGCTTTCAACCTTGCCGCAGTTAACACGGTCGCTTCATCCATATCATACGGAATGTTCACCTTCAGTTGCTTTACCAAGGCAAAGCGTCGGTCCGCTTCTGACTGCCCTTCTTCTTGAAGGGTGATGTAATACATCTCCAGCAATACCGGCCAAGGCACGATTGTTTCTTTTTGTTTCAATGCCTGTTCGACACAGTCCGCGCCCTCTTCATCCTCAATGAAAGATAATAACGCCGATGTATCAAGAAGATAGACGCTTGACGCCGATTTATCTGCTGAAGGCGGTTTCCCGGTTTCAGGGCCGTGTTTCACGATCGCGATCCTTTCGACGTTCCAATAATAACCTTTCGGTCAGTTTTCTCCCCCGTCCCCTTCCTCGCAATGATTGCAGCGGGTTGTCCGTTACCGGAACGACTCTTATTGTTTCTCCATCGTCCAGCCAAACCAGGTGAGCACCATTGTCTATCTGGTAACGCTTCCGAATAGCCGCAGGAATGACAGTCTGTCCTCGTTTTGTTACTGCTGTTTGCATAATTCACCTCCCTATTTTGTATTTTACAAGGCAATTGAAGAAAACGCAAGCCATAAATTGAGACAGATCGGACTTTGACGAAAATGACCCTTGTATCAGGCATATCATCGAAACTGGTGAGCGCATCCTCTGAATTCCAGGTAAGCCCACATTTCACGCCCCTTGTCCGCCCGACAGGACGTCGTTGCCGATCCCGCCGACCAGGAAGTCGCTCCCGCTACTGCCGGTAAGGATGTCATCTCCTGTTCCCCCCAGCACCAATTGGTTGAAGTTTCCGCTTTCGTGGGCGGCGTCGTAGGTCACGGCAGTGCCGCCGCCTTGATCGTATGCTCCTTCGAAGCCGGCTGTCGTGTACTGGCCCTCGAGCGCGATATGGGCGGTGTTCGCTCCGTCGCTCACGCTTGGGGACAGATTTCAAATCTGTCCCCACATACATTGGCCGAATAGCTGAGCGTCGTACCCGTACCGCTGCCGAATGCGACATCCCTGAGATCGAGCGAATCGCCCTCGTTAAACCCGGAGACGGCGCCGGTGAAGCTCGATGAATGGTCAAGCTTCAGGGTGCCATCCCCGCCATCGGCGAAGTTGGTGTTTTCGGCGGAGGCGGTGCCGGAACTAAAAACGGAACCAACCTGTGGCGTCTTTACAAAATGAGCTTTACTGCATACTGCGAGAATACGGCATCAGAGCTGACGACGTGAATCCCTTCCGCGAGCGCTTGGGCAATGATCAGACGGGCAAACGGGTCGCGGTGATGAAAAGGCAGGTCGATAACTTTGTTCAAATGGCCGATCTCGAGCGGCAGCACGGCGATATCGTTTTCTTCAAGCTGCTGCGGGATGAGTTGCCCGGAGGGTTGCAGGAGATCGAGTTTTCCCAGACTGATCTTGATGGCGATTTCCCATAAACTGGCCGCGCTCAGAACGAGCTGATTTCGCATATCAGCGATGAAGGTTTTCGCATCGCTGCTCAATCTGTCGCTGCCGCTGATGAACCACAGAAAGCTGTTGGTGTCGAGCAATGCGCGCATCAGGTATACTCTTTGAAATCTTCAAGCGGTTCGCCGATATCATCCGCCATTTTGATGAGACCCCTGGCGCTCCCGAACCGCCGCTGTTTCCGAGGCGGTTTGATCATCGCCACAAGCCTTACGACGGGTTGTCCTTCCTGCGTGATGACAACCTCGTCCCCGCTGATCGTCTGCTCTATCAGCTCGGGGAAATGCTGTTTCGCCTGGTTCACGTCAATAATTTGCATGGCCAAATCCTCTATTTGAAACGACTTTATATAATGATAACACAACGGTACCACAAAATCAATTTGTAAAACGAAACAACCGCTGTTTCCGTGTTGCCCGCTCGCCAGATAATCCAATCCCAACCATAAAACAGGAACCGCCGTGGAAGAAACTCCTGCGGCGGCCCGTCTTTTCACGGAAAATGGGGACAGATTTCAAATCTGTCCCCATTTTCCATATTCCTTACACCGTTAAATGGTGATCGTATCCATCGATCAACACCGTCAGATCATTACCCGGAGTGCCGTAGTTCTCAAGGGTGAAGACATCACTGAAGTTGGCGCCATTTGCGGTCCCGTCTGTATCCACTGCGACAATGATGTTGTTGCCGTCCTGCGTGAGTTTCACGAAGTCGTTTATATTGCTGCCGGAATTGAAATTCCCATCGAGCAAAGCCTGGAGGTCGATCTTGTCTCCCTCTGCTGCGTTGTAATCGACGATGTGGTCTATGTTCGCCGAACCGGTTTCTCTGAAGACAAACGTATCCGCGCCCGGACCACCGATCAATTTATCGTTGCCGACCCCGCCGACCAGGATGTCGTTGCCGTCGCCGCCCACCAGGAAGTCGTTACCGCTGCTGCCGGTAAGGATGTCATCTCCTCTCCCCCCCAGCACCAATTGGTCGAAGTGTTCAGATTGGGGGACAGATTTCAAATCTGTCCCCACATACACGGTCCCCGCGTCATTGGCCGAATAGCTGAGCATCGTACCCGTACCGCTGCCGAACTCGACATCCCCGAGATCGAGCGAATCGCCGTGGTTGAACCCGGAGACGGCGCCGGGGAGGCCGTCAATCCGGGAGGTCAGGGGAAATCTCCATTTCCCCCTTGACATTACTTATCATGGATGTCCCAGAACTCCGGCTGCCATCAGCGCCGCGGTTCGGAGTTTTTTCCAGCATTGTAATCTTTCCTTTTTTCTGCCGCCATTGCCACGGAAGAGGG
>Ga0154726_1107_pt2 | contig 11742 bp, 14 predicted proteins | sample Rifle2008BG16ft_FD_105734 | JGI IMG/M metagenome (GOLD analysis project Ga0154726, IMG submission 105734) | Deltaproteobacteria bacterium RBG_16_58_17
ATGACCCGGCCGCTTTCCCTCTCTTCGAGTGAGATCTCCAGAGTGATCGTGAGCCGTTCTTCGGCTGCCAGGATGCTTGCCTTGTAGGCAAGGGGAGAGGTCTGCAGGCTCTGGATGGTTCCCCGGCAGACCGCATCTGCCTCACCGCGGCTGCTGCCCAGCTTGAAGCGGCCTGACTGGACGAACCGGTTGATGAAGGCGGTGCGGAAGATGTTCTCAGCGTGGGCCTCGCTGGTCTTGTTCGTGAACACATCCACAAAGATCGTCCGGACGGCGGGGTCGACCGATTCTTCTCCTGCTCCGAAACGATACCCGCAGCCGATGAGCATCAGCGCCGCCAGCAGGAAATAACCCGCGACGATCCTCGGGTGAAGGAGCTTTGTCTTCGCCATGTTCATCCGTATCTCCTCCGATCTTCGCCTTCCCCCGCTTCCGGCCTCCCTGTGGGGCGCCGCTCGACAGGGGAGAGAGTCTACTCCTTCACAACGATATTCACCAGTCTCTTCGGGACATACACCTCTTTGACGACCTTCTTCCCGGCGATCTGCCTCATGATCTTTTCATCGGCCAGCGCCAACGCCCTGATCCGTTCACCATCCTCATCGGCGGGGACGCTGATCCGGCTCCGCACCTTGCCGTTGATCTGTATGACAATCGTGATCTCCTCCTCCGAGGCGACCGTTGTGTCGAAAGCCGGCCAGGCAGCATCGGCCAAAGTCTCCGAACGGCCCAGGAGCGACCAGAGCTCTTCGGTGATGTGCGGGACGATTGGGGCAAGTAGCAGGATGACAGCCTCCACCGTCTCCCGGATGATGGCCAGCGCCCTTCGGTCGTCCGCAGCGGGACGGGGGACCTGATAGAGGGTGTTGACCAGCTCCATCACGGCGCTGATTGCAGTGTTGAAATGGAACCGCTCCTCGATGTCGGAAGTGACCTTCCGGATCGTCTGGTGCGTTTTACGGCGCAGCGCCTTGAGGTCGCCTTCCAGCGTTTCCCGGCCGCCGAAGGGAGAAACATCGCGGATCTCCTCCAGATAATCCATGATGATCCGCCAGGTCCGGTTCAGGAAACGGAAGGAGCCGTCGACCCCCTGGTCGCTCCACTCGAGATCCTTTTCCGGCGGGGAAGCGAAGAGGCAGAAGATCCGGGCTGTGTCGGCGCCGTAGGCATTGATTAGATAATCGGGATCGACGATGTTTTTGAGCGACTTGGACATTTTCTCCGTCTTGCCGATCGCGACCTCCTGGCCGCAATGCGTGCATTTCCCCTCCCGGACCTCGTCCGGGAAGCGGTAGCCGTGTTCCGGACAGCGCATCGTCTCCTTGCAGACCATCCCCTGGGTGAGGAGGTTCTGGAAGGGTTCATCCGCGCCCAGGACTCCGAAATCCCGGAGCATCTTCGTGTAGAACCGAGCGTAAAGCAGATGGAGGATCGCATGTTCGATGCCGCCGATGTACTGATCCACCGGCATCCAGTAGTCGATCTTTGCCCGGTCCAGGCCCGGCTTGGCGTCGTGATGAGCAGAACAGAAGCGGTCGAAGTACCAGGAGGATTCGACGAAGGTGTCCATTGTATCGGTCTCACGCCGCGCCGGCTTCCCACAGCAGGGGCAGGTCGTCTCGACAAAGGGTTTGTGTCTGGCGAGTGGCGGTCCTCCCTCGCCGGTCAATTCCACATCCCTGGGCAGGACGACGGGAAGGTCCTTCTCGGGTACCGGAACGGTTCCGCACTCCTCGCAGAGCACTATTGGGATGGGAGCGCCCCAGTAGCGCTGACGGGAGATGCCCCAGTCTCGCAGGCGGTACTGGACCGTCTTTTTCCCCCGGCCGGTCGCTTCGAGGTGATCGGCGATCGCGTCAAGGGCCTTGAGATTCTCCATTCCGTCGAAGGGGCCGGAATTGACGAGGACGCCTTCGCCCACATAGGCCTCGGTCATGGTCTGGACGTTAAGGGCCCGGTCGGGGGGCTGGATGACGACAATCAGCGGCAGGTTGAACTTCCTGGCAAACTCAAAGTCGCGCTGATCGTGGGTCGGAACGCCCATGACGCAGCCGGTACCGTAATCGGCAAGGACGAAGTTAGCGGTATAGATCGGCATTTTGCGGCCTGTGACCGGGTTCAGGCAGTACGTGTCGAGGAAGAGGCCCTCCTTCTCGTAATATTCGGATGTCCTCATCTTCTTGTCCTGCTTCTTGATCTTATCCACGAAATCGCGGACGGCCGCTTCGCAGTCCTTTCCCTGGACCAGATCCATGACGAGGGGGTGTTCGGCGGCGACCAGCATGAAAGTGGCGCCGAAGATCGTGTCCTGGCGAGTCGTGAAGACCGGGATTGCGCCTTTGCCGTCGGCCATCAGGAAGGATGCCTCGCAGCCGTAGCTCTTCCCGATCCAGTTTCTCTGCATCGTGAGGACCCGCTCGGGCCAACCCGGAAGCCGGTCGCAGTAATCCAGGAGCTCTTCGACATAGGCGGTGATCCGGAAGAACCACTGGTTCAGGTACTGCTCTCCCACCTCCGATTCGCATCGCCAGCAAAGGCCAGCCTCAACCTGCTCGTTGGCGAGGACCGTCTGGCACTGCGGACACCAGTTCACCGTGGAGCTCTTCTTGTAGGCGAGCCCCTTCTCGTACATCCAGAGGAAGAAGAGCTGCTCCCATTTGTAATATTCGGGTTCGCAGGTCGCGATCTCCCGGTCCCAGTCGTAGCTGAAGCCCATCCTTTTGAGCTGGCGTCTCATGTTTTCGATGTTTTCATGAGTCCAGGCGGAGGGATGGATGCCGTGTTCGATGGCGGCATTTTCCGCCGGCATGCCGAAGGCGTCCCACCCCATCGGATGGAGGACGTTGAAACCCTTCATCCGCTTGTACCGGGCGACAACGTCGCCGATCGTGTAGTTCCGTACATGGCCGATATGGATCCGGCCGGAGGGGTAGGGGAACATCTCCAGCAGATAATATTTCTTCCTGGCCGGGTCTTCATTGACCTTGAAGACCTGCTTTTCCTCCCAGTGTTTCTGCCACTTCTCTTCAATCTCCGACGGGTTGTACTTTCTGTCCATGCATCACTCCACTTATTTTTTTATCTGAATCCTTATCGCAGGGGGTGTCCGTGATGTCTGCCGTCCGGTCCTCGGGTGAATGGATCTCGATATCCGCCCCTCCGGCATGCTGCCGGAAAAGATCAACCCCCCGGCGGGTGTCGCGGGTGTGATCGGGCTCCCCCGGTATTTCCAGAATCACGGTCGGGAGCTTCTCCGGGGCCCGCCCAAAACCGTCAAAAATTCCCGTGAGCAGGGCTTCGGTCATCCCGTCCAGATTCAGAGGACCCCGGCCGGCGGCCGGTACGGGGAGGGCAAGGTCTGTCGCTCCGATCCCGATTATGGTCCGGGCCATCTCGTAACCGGCGTTGTAAAGCTTGTCGTAGGTCAGTTCGGAAAGCGCGCCCAAACCGAACATCAGGAGCCGGGAGACACGGATGCGCTCGGGAAAGGCGCAGGCAAGCTTTTCGAGAAAAATTCCGGATATCCTGCCCCCGGCGATCGCATTGGAGATCATCCCGTTGAGACGCCAGTCCACCAGACCGCAATAACCCCTCGGCGGTCTTTCATCAGAAAAGAATCCGAGAATCAGGGTGTCATGGTTCAGGGCATCCGGTGAGGCTGTGGTTATCTTGATTTTCATCCTTATTCCGCAGCCTTCCGTACAGGGCGTCCAGAATGCCGTTGATAAATGCGCCCGAATTTTCGGAACCGTAAACTTTTCCGAGGTCGATGGCCTCGTTGAGCGTGACCTTTGGTGGGATGTCCCGGCAGAACAGAAGTTCGTAAACGGCCATCCGCAGAATGCTCTTGTCCACGCGGGACATCCTGGCGATGGTCCAGTTTTCGGAGCTGTCGCTGATCAGGCTGTCGATCTGTTCCCGGTTGTTCCAGGCGCCTTCGATCAGCAGGGAAGAGAATTTCCTGGCTTCTTCCGACGCTTCAAAATTCGCCCAGAAGAGCTCGATGGCCTCACCAAGGCCGATCATCTGAACGTCAAGCTCATAAAGAACTTGAAGGGCAACTTCTCTTGCCTTGCGCCTTTGGTGCATGCATCCCTCGGATCTGCGTCTGGAAATAAGGGAATTGGATTACGCCCGGCTATATTACAGTTTTCTGAAAAGATCAACCATCTCGATGGCCGACATGGCGGCATCCCAGCCCTTGTTCCCCGCCTTGGCGCCCGCCCGTTCGATCGCCTGCTCGATGGTGTCCGTCATCAGGACGCCGAAGGCCACAGGCACCTCGGTCTCCAGCCCCACACCGGCAATCCCCTTGGAGACCTCGGCGCTGATGTACTCGAAATGGGGCGTGGCGCCGCGGATCACGGCGCCGAGACAGATCACGGCGTCGAAGCGCCCGCTCTTCGCCATTTTCTTTGCCGTGAGCGGCAGTTCGAAGGCGCCGGGGACCCGGACGAGCTGGATCTCCTTTTCATCCGCTCCCGCCCGCGTCAGGGCGTCGATGGCCCCCTCGATCAGCCGGCCGCTGATGAAGTCGTTAAAACGGCTGGCCACGATCCCGAACCTCATTCCCTTGGCGACGATTTTCCCCTCGATGATTTTCGGCATGTCTCATTCTCCTGAAAAAATCAGTTTACCCGGAAGAAGGCCCGGGGGCCTTCCGCCCTTCTTAGACCTTCAAGAAATGTCCCATCTTCTGCCTTTTAGTCTGGAGGTACTGGATGTTGTTTTCGGTCGGCCGGATCTCGATCGGGACGCGTTCAGTGATGGTCAGACCGTATCCGTCGAGACCGACGAGCTTCTTGGGGTTGTTCGTGAGCAGCCGCATCTTCCGGACCCCGATGTCGGCCAGGATCTGGGCGCCGATTCCATAATCACGGAGGTCCTCCTTGAAGCCGAGGGCGATATTGGCCTCCACCGTGTCCTTGCCGTGCTCCTGCAGTTCATACGCCTTGATCTTGTTGACGAGACCGATCCCGCGGCCCTCCTGGTGCATGTAGACGATCACCCCCTTGCCGGCCTCCTCCACCATCTTAATAGCCCTGTGGAGCTGGGCGCCGCAGTCGCACCGTTCGGAGCCGAAGACGTCGCCCGTCAGGCATTCCGAATGGACGCGGACGAGGACCTCGTCCTCAGGCGTGATATCGCCCTTGATGAGGGCCACGTGCTTCATCTCGTCCACATCGTTTTCATAGACGATCAGCTTGAATTCGCCGCCGTACCGGGTCGGGATCGTGGCGGTCGCCGCCCGGCGGATCAGGGACTCGTGCTGCATCCGGAAATCGATCAGGTCCGCGATCGTGACGATCTTCAGTTCGTGCTCCTTCACAAAGATCTCTAGATCGGGCATGCGGGCCATCGTTCCGTCGTCTTTCATGATCTCGCAGATGACGCCGTTCGGTTTCAGGCCGGCGAGGCGGGCCAGATCGACGGAACCTTCCGTCTGGCCGGTCCTCACCAAGACTCCGCCTTTTTTGGCGCGAATGGGGAAGATGTGGCCGGGACTGACCAGGTCCTCCGGCTTCGCGTCATCGGCCACGGCAGCCAGGATCGTCGTGGCCCGATCCGCCGCCGAGATCCCGGTGGTGACCCCCTGCTTTGCCTCGATGGAGACCGTGAAGGCGGTGCCGAAGGTGGAGCGGTTGTCCCGGACCATCGGCAGCAGGCGGAGCTTGTCCGCGTGCTCTTCGGTCATGGTGAGGCAGATCAGGCCCCGGCCGTACCTGGCCATGAAATTGATCGCCTCCGGCGTGACGAACTGAGCCGCCATGCAGAGATCGCCCTCATTTTCCCGGTCCTCGTCGTCGACCAGGATGACCATCCTGCCGCTGCGTATATCGACGAGAGCTTCCTTGATGCTGCTGACGCTCATTGTATCTCCTATTTCAAAAACCCGTGTCGGGCGAGAAGGTCCAGATCGACCCCCCCGGCGGAACCAGCCTTGGCCCCCGCCGTACTTTCCATTTCCTTCCCGGCGAAAATCAGTTTTTCCAGATGCCTGGCCAGGATGTCCGTTTCTATGTTCACCGAGTCGGACACTGCTTTAAACCCCAGTGTCGTGCCGGCGGCCGTATGGGGGATGATGTTAACATAAAACCTGTTTTTTTCACAGCGATTGACGGTCAGGCTGATGCCGTCCACCGTGATCGACCCCTTGGCGACGATATACCGGTCGAGTCCCGGATCGATCTCGAAGCCGAAAACGACGGACCTCGAACGGGGCGTCTTCTCCAGAATCTTTCCCACGCCGTCCACATGGCCAAGGACGATGTGCCCTCCGAGGCGGTCCCCGACGCGCAGGGACAGCTCCAGGTTGACGCGGTCGCCCGTCCTGACGATTTTTAGCGTCGTCCGGGAAAGGGTTTCCGCCGACACATCCGCCGTGAAAGCGTCGCCGCTCTTGTCGGTCACGGTCAGGCACGCACCGTTGACGGCGATACTGTCTCCAATCCGGACGTCGCCAAGATCCAGGGATGTATCGACCTCCAGCATGGCGTCTTCTCCCCGGCGGATCAGGCGCCGGACGGTTCCCATCGCGGCCACGATTCCCGTGAACACCCTTCAGCCCTCCTTATTTCCTCCCTCCCCATCCTTTCTGGCATGGAGGAGGTCTTTCAATTCCTCCAGGAAGTCGCTTACATCCCGGAACTGACGGTAAACCGACGCAAACCGGACGTAGGCGACGCCGTCGAGGGTCTGGAGTTCCCGCATGATATTTTCGCCGATGACCGAGGAGGGGATCTCCTTCCCCTGGAATTCCTGGCAGGCCCGCTCGACATTGTCCACCAGGGTTTCGATGGCATCCGTGCTGATGGGACGCTTCTCGCAGGCCTTCTTGATCCCGGCGCGGATCTTCGTCCGGTCGAATGGTTCCCGGCGGCCGTCCTTCTTGACGACCATCGGCAGGACCTCTTCGACGAACTCATAGGTGGTGAAGCGCTTGCCGCAGCCGAGACACTCCCGCCGCCGCCGGATGGCGTCGCCGTCCTTGCTGATCCGGGAATCGATCACCTTGTTTTCGCCGTGGGCGCAGAACGGACATTTCATCGCCGGAGCACCTCGATCCCCGCCTCTGCCAGCATCTCTTCAGCGAGGCCGTCTCGGTAATCCCCCCCGACCACGATCCGGACGATGCCGGCGTTGATGATCATCTTGGCGCAGATGGTACAGGGTTGGTTCGTGCAATAGAGGGTTGCCCCCTTCACGCTGACGCCGTGCAGCGCCGCCTGGATGATCGCGTTCTGCTCGGCGTGCAACCCCCGGCAGAGCTCATGGCGTTCTCCCGAGGGGATGTGGTTCTGCTCCCTAATGCAGCCGATCTCCAGGCAGTGGCGGAGCCCCGAAGGAGCACCGTTGTAGCCAGTCGAGAGTATACGCCGGTCACGGACCAGGGCGGCGCCGACGCGACGCCGCTGACAGGTGGCGCGTTTGGCCACGAGCCCGACGATATCCAGGAAATAATCATCCCAGGCGGGTCTCCCGGATTCCGTGCCGCCGCTCAGTCCTACTCCCTGTCGGTTCCCTTCCATCTCCCGCGCCCCACTGGACCATTTTTTACCGAGTCTCTACCTGTTTTCACGGATCCTTTCCGGGTAGAGCGGGAATCGTTCACAGAGGGATTTGACCTCTTCCCGGATCTCCGTTAGATGCTTTTCATCATGGATATGCCGGAGCACTTCGGTAATAAAACCGGCGATCCGCTTCATCTCCGCCTCTTTCATCCCTCTCGTGGTGATGGCGGGCGTACCGATGCGGATGCCGCTCGTTTCCTCGGCCCCCTTCGTGTCGAAGGGGATCCGGTTTTTATTGATCGTGATGCCCGTCCTGTCCAGGGTCTCCTGCGCCTTTTTGCCCGTGACGCCGAGATCGGTCAGGTCGATGAGCAGAAGGTGGTTGTCCGTGCCGCCGGAAACGAGCCGGAAGCCGGCCGCCAGCAGTTCGTCCGCGAGGGTTTTTGCGTTTTTCACGATCTGGGCCTGATAACGCCGGAAATCGTCGGTGAGGGCCTCTTTGAACGCCACCGCCTTGGCGGCGATGATGTGCATGAGGGGGCCGCCCTGCATCCCCGGGAAAATCTTTGCATCCACAGCCTGGCCGAATTTCCGCTTGCACATGATGAGTCCCCCGCGGGGGCCCCGCAGGGTCTTATGGGTGGTCATCGTGACGAATTCGCAGTTGGGCACCGGCGACGGATGGATACCGGCGGCGATGAGTCCGCCGATGTGGGCGATGTCGGCCATGATCAGCGCTCCGATCTGGTCGGCGATGGTTCGGAACTTCTCAAAGTCGATGGTCCGGGGATAGGAGCTGGCGCCGACGACGATGATTTTCGGCCGGTGTCGTTTCGCGAGGGATTCTACCTCATTGAAATCGATGGTCTCCGTCTTGCGGTCCACCCCGTAAAAAACGCCGCGGTAGAACCGTCCCGAGAAACTGGCCGGGCTCCCGTGCGAGAGATGGCCCCCGTGGGAGAGGTTCATCCCCAGGATCGTATCCCCCGGTTCGAGGACCGTGAAATATACGGCCATGTTGGCCTGAACGCCCGCATGCGGCTGGACGTTCACATATTCCGCCCCGAAGAGCTTCTTGCACCGTTCGATGGCCAGCCGCTCCACGATGTCGACGAACTCGCATCCCCCGTAGTACCGTCGGCCGGGATAGCCTTCGGCATACTTATTGGTCATGACGCTTCCCTGGGCCTCCAGGACGGCCTCGCTGACGAAGTTCTCTGAAGCGATCATCTCGAGTTTCCCAACCTGTCTCCTGGTCTCCTGCCGGATGGCCTCTGCGACCTCCGGGTCGGCCTCCATTAAATAGGACATGAATTTTATTTTCTCCTGATCTTTATCATTCCTGGCGCATGCACCCTGCGGACGCCGATTTTTTTACATGCGTTTATAATCCTGTCTTTCCGGACAATCTTAATTCAGTTTCTCCGATTTTATCGAGACGCCGCTGATGGCGTCCCCCCTCAAACGGTGTCGTCAGCCATGTCCGGACGATCTTCATCGCCGTCTCCGCATCCGTTTTCCTCCCCGCAAGAACCAGGATATTGGCGTCGTTGTGCATCCGACTGATGCGCGCCTCTTCTTCGTCGCGGCAGAGGGCGGCCCGTACGCCTGGGAAACGGTTGGCGACCATCGACATCCCCACGCCGGTGCCGCAGATCAGTATCCCCCTCGGGAAAACTCCAACGGAAACCGCTTCGGCCACTTTCACGGCGAAATCGGGATAGTCCACGGCCCTCTCGCTGTCCGTCCCGGCGTCGGCGACGGCAAGTCCCATCTCCGCGAGGAAGGGCTTGAGCGCCTCCTTGAGTGGGTAGCCGGCATGATCCGCGCCGATGATGATCTTTTCCGCGTTCATACTCTACCTCTCGAATTTCCTGAAGATCAGCACTGCATTCACCCCGCCGAAACCGAAGGTGTTGGACATGGCAGTGCGGATCTCCATTTTTCTCGCCTGGTGGGGAACGTAGTCCAGATCGCAGGCAGGATCCGGGTTGTCCAGGTTGATCGTCGGCGGGAGTATCCCCTCGCCGATCGCCTTCAGGGCCAGGATCGCCTCCAGGCCGCCGGTCGCGCCAAGGAGATGGCCGGTCATCGATTTGGTCGAGCTGACGGCAAGCCTTCGCGCGTATTCCCCGAACACCGCCTTGATCGCCTCCGTCTCGTAGGCGTCGTTTAAGGTGGTGGCTGTTCCGTGGGCGTTGATGTAGTCGATCCCAGAGGCGTCCATCCCTGCATCATGCAGGGCGGCGCGCATGCACCGGGCGGCGCCTTCATGACCCGGTGGCGGGGCCGCCATGTGAAAGGCGTCGCTAGTCGAGCCGTAGCCGGCAAGTTCGCCGTAGATCCGCGCCCCCTTCTCCAGGGCGCGAGGGAGGGCTTCCAGGACGACCAAGCCGCAGCCTTCACTGATGACGAAGCCGTCGCGGTCGCGATCGAAGGGGCGGCTTGCCTTTTCCGGTTCTTCGTTGCGCGTGGAGATCGCCTGCATGGCGTTGAAACCGGCGACGCACAGCGGCGTCACCGCCGCGTCCACCCCCCCGGCGATCATGACGTCGGCATATCCTCCGGCAATGATCCGCGCTGCATCCCCGATTGAGCAGGTGCCAGAGGCGCAGGCAGTGACGCTGCAGTTGATCGGTCCCTTCGCCCCGAAGCGGATCGAGACATGGCCGGCGGCGAGATTGGCCAGCGCCGCCGGAATGGTGAAGGGGGACATCTTGCGGGGACCTCCCAGGAGCACCGCTTCCTTTTCCTTCTCGATGGTGGCCAGTCCCCCGATAGCGGAGCCGATGATCACGCCCGTCCGCTCCGCCTCGCCCGCTCCAATGACCAGGCCGGCGTCGGCCAGCGCCATCTCGGCGGAGGCCAGGGCATAGATAATGAAGTTATCCAGGCGGCGCTGCTCCTTTCTATTCACGAACTGGAGGGGATCAAAACCCTTCAGCTCGCCGGCGATTTTCGTCTCAAAGGCCGTACAGTCAAAGCGGGTGATCCTGCCGATACCGGACTTTCCCCGGCAGATCCCTTCCCAGGTCTCCGCGACGGTGTTGCCGAGCGGCGTAACGGCGCCCATGCCCGTGATTACTACCCTTCTATTCAACGATATATTCCTCCTTCAGCGACTCATTGAGATGCCGGCCGATAAAGAAACGGCTGCTGCGGGCGGTGCGGCGCCAGTCACTATTCATGCCAGGCAACGCCTTTGCTCCGGATATAATCGAACACATCCTTGATAGTGCGGATCTTTTCAATTTCGTTGTCGGCGATCCGGACGTCGAAAGTTTCCTCCATCTCCATGATCAGTTCGACGAGATCGAGGGAATCGGCCCTGAGATCGTCGATGAACGAGGCATCGGGAACGCACTCCTCCCGCGCGACATCCAGTTGTTCCATGATGATGCTGATGATCTTTTCTTCCAGTGTCATGAAAATTTCCTCCTTACAGAATAAACCCTGCTCCGGCAGGGGTGTGAACGCTCTTTCCCGGGCTTCAGATGTAAAGACCGCCATTGATGCGCAGGACCTGTCCCGTGATGTAACCGGCTTCCTCCGAGGACAGGAAGGCAACGGCCGCGGCAACCTCCTCCGGCCGGCCCGTCCGGCCGAGAGGGATCTGTTTGAGGGCCTCCTCCAGGCTCTTTTCAGACAGGGAAGCGATCATTTCCGTATCGATAAGTCCCGGCGAGACGGCGTTGACGCAGATGTTCCGCGCCGCCAGCTCCCGTGCGAGTGATTTCGTCAGGCCGAGGACGCCTGCCTTGGCGGCGCTGTACGCCGATTGTCCGGCATTGCCGGCCTCAGCCACGACCGAGGCGATATTGATGATCCGCCCCCAGCGCTGTTTCATCATCTGCCGGATCACGGCCCGGCAGCAGTTGAAAACCCCCTTGAGGTTCGTGTCGATAAGCCGGTCCCAGTCTTCCTCCTGTACCCGCACGATGAGTCCGTCTGCGGTCGTCCCCGCATTGTTGACGAGGATATCGAGACGACCCCGGGCGGCGACGATCCCGTTTACCGCCTCCTGCGTTTCGTAGAAAGCGGAGACGTCGAAGCGGCGGATCTCGCCGTTGCCTCCTGCCGCCCTGATCAGGCGGAGCGTCTCTTCGGCGGCCGCATCGTTGCGGACGTAATTGATGACCGCATAGGCGCCCGCTCCGGCCAGTCTCAAAGCGACGGCCCGGCCGATGCCACGGGAACCGCCGGTGATCAGTGCTGTTTTACCCTGCATTGG
>Ga0154726_1078_pt1 | contig 11713 bp, 10 predicted proteins | sample Rifle2008BG16ft_FD_105734 | JGI IMG/M metagenome (GOLD analysis project Ga0154726, IMG submission 105734) | Deltaproteobacteria bacterium RBG_16_58_17
AACAAAGGGAAATAAGAAGACTACAAAAATGAATGATGCTGGAATTATTTTTCTCATGACCTTAAGCTCCTTCGATTATTGAAATGTAAAATATCAGGTACTTAGTCCATGATTCTTGCCGATAATATAGACTTGTGCTGCAAATACTAAAGAAATAAGTTAGTTACCTGTGCAGCGGCCAGTTTTAGGTTTTAATTATCCTCCACTTTAATTAGGAAACGTGTTCCGCGAAATCCAATTGTTGCTTCTGGAGTTTTTACTTTAACTGCATCGGGAGCCAATTTGGTAAGATTTCCAGAAACAAAATAAAGCGTTCCCTTTGATACTTTAGAAACGAAAGCAAGTTTTTGTTCATTGGGTTGATATACATATTCATCAATTGTGTACACCGTATTAGGACCGACAGAAATCATCGTATTGTCCTTGAACGTGATGCCTAAAGAACCGGTATTGTCTGTTTTCAAGACATCTTTCATAAAAACCGGGGCGCCAATATTAACTTTGTGCTCAGTTTTCTCCCTGACAACCGTGGCCGCACCATTAAGTTTTTTGATAGCGCCGATCGAATCATCTGCCTGAGTCAATCGTGCATCAAGACAAACAAGTAAAACAAAAAGAAAAATAAATTTAATAAAGCTTCGCATATTACTCTCCTTTAAAATTTTATTTTTCATCCATAACTGCTACAACGCCTGTGGCGCCTTGCTCCAGACGTTCAAGATGAAATCCGGTCAAAGGATCTGAGGGGTATTCTTTAAATAATGCCACAAATGCCTCTTTGGCACAAGGATCATTTTGCGCCATAAACTTGTAGGCGGCCATGTAAGTCTGAATATGTGATGAATCCATGTCTTCTCGCGTGAGCGGTTCAAAGGTCTCAATACCCTGGCTTTTTCCTTTTAATACCAGTGTTCCGATTGGCCGCCCGATAAAACCCGGACATTTATCTACTGTCTCTCTGCTTACGCATATCCGGGTGCCAAGATGCTTGTTCACCGTTTCCAATCTGGAGCATGTATTGATTGGGTCGCCAAGGGCGCGATAATCGAACATGGTTTTACCGCCGAAATTACCGACGATAACCATTCCCGTATGAACACCGATGCGGGTTCCGCCCAAAGGGATGCCCTTTTTCTGCATATCTTCAGAAAATTTACGGGCAAATGCGTCCAATGCAACAGCACAGGCAATGGCCCGGGAAGCATGATCTTCCTGTATGACCGGCGCCGAAAAAATCAAAGCAATGGCATCTCCGACAATTCGATCCACCGTTGCGTCATAGTGAAATGCAATCTTTAGCATTTCATCGATATACTCATTTAATAAACTGACAACCTGGGCCGGATCTGATTTTTCCATAAAAGTAGTAAATCCTGCCAGGTCAGTCAATACAAACGAACATTCTCTATTTTCACCTCCTATTTTCAATAATTTAGGATTTTCAATAAGATGCCGCACCAGATTTGGAGAAATATAAGACGAAAAGGCATCGCGTATCCATCTGCGATCACGCTCGGTTTCCAGAAATCGGAAAAAGCTGCAGGTAATATACATGGCTGCTAATGCAATTGATGGAAACAGGGGATCTATAAATATTTTTGACCGGGTAAAGGCCATCCATGCCCCGGTGAAGGTTATGCCGATCCAACAAATGGCCATGAAAGCCAGCAAAATCGCACTGCTTCGAGAAACCAGCGAATTAAGAATTATCCAGCTTGCAATCAAAAACAGAACGGTTGCGGACGGAGACCAGTCGGGATGAAGCAGATAGCTTTTTTGAATCATCTGTTCGACCAATTGTGCATGAATTTCCACTCCCGGTATCGTCCCTCCCAATGGGTTGATCTTAAGATCAAGCAGACCCTTCGCGGAAGTTCCCAAAAACACGATATGCCCGGCGATTTGCGCATTATCCAATTCGCCAGATAAAACTTTCCAGGCAGGAATATAACGTTCCGAACGTACATTTGAATAATGCAGCCAGACCTCGCCTTTGGGGTCCGTTTCAACCGGAAGACTACCAATACGGATACCGACAATTCCCGTGTGGCCGCCAAAACGATTCTCACCACTTGCGCCCGATGATTTTACCACAATGTTTTGAGCGCCTTGCGCCACCCTTAAGGCCTCTGTCGATAGGGAAGGATAGAGATCATTATTAATTCTGAGTAGAAGCGGCACATGGCGTATAATACCGTCGTGATCTGCAAAATAATTGAACGCACCGTTTCCGGAAGCGGCTGTTTCGATGACTGGCAGATTCTTTACAGCGCTTTTAAACGGCAAGAGAAACTGTATCGGATCATCACCGGCGGCCACAAAACGAGCTTTTAATGCCGGTTGTTGATTCCCTGGAATTGACTGCGATGAGCATGAAAAACCAGCCACAATCGGACCAATACTTATGGCCTTTGCAAAAATTTCATCATAATCGGGATATTTGGCTACCAGATTCACAATTTCTTTTTCGCCGGGCCAAAACTGTGCCAATGACTTGGGTGACATACGGTCCGGCTCTGCAAACACCATATCAAAGACAATAGCCGATGCGTCCATTTTTGTCAGTCGTGTTACCAGATCGGCGAGCAAAATGCGGGGCCAGGGCCATTGACCGTGCCGCCTCAGACTTTCTTCATCGATATCGACAATGCGAACCGGGGCATTCTGAAATTCACGCGGGTGGAGACGTTGGAATGTGTCGAATGATATGTTTTGTAAAATGGATTTCAATGGCAAATCCAGCACGATAATCATGATGGCGGATATCAATATCGCCAGGGAAAACAGGATAGGTAATTTTTTCAAGGCGTTATCTTTCTCTGTAACCTTGCCTTTTATTATTTAAAATACTTCTGTAAGGTCTGATAAATTTGGGCATCGGGATCAACAAATTTTGCCCCAATCTCTACCCCCTCTTCAGTGGCTAATAAATACTTGGACTGACATGTCACCTTGATTGGCTGTTGTTTGTTTGGAAGGGTGAAGATGAGACTGAATTCTGTCGATTCTCTATGTTCCTTGCTGCCCAGTATAGTCCCTTTTGGAACAAGAAATCGTATTCCCGAAATGGATATGTCTATCGCAGTTCCTGTTTCATATTCGTCAGGCTTCGAATTTGCTTCCCCAATTAAGGCAGGAAGGGTGATTTTTTCTCTCCTCAATCGGCGACGCTCCTTCATCATTTCATTTAACTCTATGATTCTACGTGTCATTTTCTGCATCAGCGTAAATGCAAAAGATGGGTCTTCATGCACTCTTTTTAAAAATATTCTCTTATCTACCACAATCACCCGTACCTTACCGAGAGCGCGTACCGTGGCCGATCTTACCTCTTCTTGGAAAATTGCCAATTCCCCAAAAACATCCCCTTTTGACAACACTGTCAATTGAATCTCTTTATTATTATGGCCAGTTTGCACAACCTCGGCCTCGCCCGACTGTATGACGTACATGCAATTACCCTTTTCGCCCTGTCGAACGATAATTTCTCCCTCATTGTAAGTTTTTCCCAAATCGTTTCGCTCCATTGACAGCTCCTCGGTATCTTCATTGTTATAAGGTTTTACCTCTACCTTATGGTCAAACCCAAGCAAGGTATTCCAGATAAAGCTGACGATAAAACGGGGATGAAGACTTCGGAAAAAAACAGCACGATAGGATGCACTGCCGGTGAACATATCCCAAAGGATCATGCTCATATAACGTTTGTTGCTTATTTTGCCTTGCTCTATCTTTGTCGTCCGCATGACCCCGCGAGTGAGGAAGTCGGCTTTCTTTACCAACTCCACAAAAGTATACAACAGACTCCCGAATTGATTGTCAATACGGATAGCGTTGCACATCGGCCAAAAGCGCCTGTGAAAATCCTGAGCTGATATTCCACTAAACACCGCCGCCGCCGCTGCCGCCTTGGCCGTTCTATATGCTGATCCGATTCCGTCTTTGTTTAATCGGCTCATCCCACAATCGCCGATAAAAACAAACCTGTTGCCATAGGGTTGTTTTGCCTCTCCCAAGCTTGCCAGTGGAGAACATTGGCAGGATGCGGGGGTGACATCGTCGCCTTTTGTGATTAGGTTTTTGACCGTTTGATGCTCTTTAAAGGAGTTAACAAAATTGGAGTCGATATTGTTGCCTATTAAGCATAGGGTGGCATAGTTGCCCTTCGGAACAAGAGCGCCAAATTCCATATTGGGTAGATTCAGGAGAAAAGCGTGCATCGAAGATCCTAACTTATTGCCAACGAAATCTGCACCTAACTCCAGTTCACAGTTATAGGTTTTTCTTGCCTTTGGTCGCCGGTAGCCGAATCCAAGTTTTTCAAACAGCTCACCTACCGGTGAATTTACGCCAAACGCGCCAACAATGAGATCATAGTCTTGCTTCGCCCCGGCAGTGTGGACCCGTGGTTTATCGCTGTTCCAACTGAGATCCGTTAATTTCTCCGATATAACCTGTGCGCCATGCGACTTTGCCAGTTCAAGGAGATAATTATCAAAGCTTTTCCAATAGACATTGCTGGCCCCCCGAGGCCCGCCGCCCCGATATACCGTGGCGATCCTCATCTCATTGAAGGGTGCATGCATGATAGCAGTATCTGAGCTGGTGTGAAGCACGAAGGAGTTTACGCCTCTCTGAACCACATCGGGAGGCAATTCGATCCCTTCAATCGATAATGCCTGAATCAATGATTCGGATATTACACCCGCACACATGTTGCATCCCGCCGCGCCAAAAACTGAAAAATCTTTCCGTTCATAAATATCAACGCTAATTTCCAAGTCAATACGTTTTGCAAATTGTAATAAAAAGTAACTAAAGAAAGAGCCTGCAGGTCCTCCTCCCACGACTGCTATACGGGATCCGTTTTCTAAAGAGAGGCCGGAATCATTGTCCGTGTCGAACTGGAAATTTCTTAACACGTTTCGCGTGAGCATTTTCCACACCCATGGGATATTTATCATTATAACTTGGCATTACAAAAATCTCATCATGTATTTTTCAATGACGTGAACATAAACCATAAAATATTTTCGAGATCAAGCCGTTTTTTTGAGATTCTTCTGGAAGGTTCTCATCACGAATGAGCCTTAAAATATGGCTCCGTATCTTTCATAATAACTTGCTGAAGAGTATTGTCACCGGCAAGCATATTTTGGCGAAGGCTCTCGATTAGCCGTTTTATTACGTATTTTATTTGTTCCACGGCAGAGTAGCCGCATCCATTTCTCGCAAGCGCTGAAGAAGTGATTTTCATCATCTCATCGAAGGACATAATATCAGGCCCACCTATATCGAATTGCCTTCCGAATGTTTCACGGTTTCCAATACAATAATAGATTGCCTTTGTGACCAACGTCGACAGGGAATCCAGAAAAATCGCGGTTTTAGATCCGAAGGTAGCCCTAAAATGAGGCAAAAACCTCAAAGTCTGTGGCAGGCCCCGGATGATCCGGCGGCATGGTTCGGCTGTGCGATAGGTTCACCGCTCGGCGGATTGGCCAGGGTCCCCTTGCTGCCGGGCCTATGCGCGGTCGTTCGCGTTGGGAATCCTGATCCGGCGGTCGACGCGGAGGGCGAGTGTGATCAGAGAGACGCAAAGGCAGATGATCCCGAGGCCGACGACGATCCGGGAAACGGGGAAAAGACCGATCAGATAGAAGGCCGTGGCGTTTGTTCCCGCAAAGGAGCCGACGGTGGAGATGAACAGGACCATGCCGGCGGTGAATCCCGACTGACGCCGCCAGGCGGTGATGATCCCGATGAGGTAAGGGGAGACCATCGCCATGATCGAGACCGGCACGAAGAAGATCACGTTCATGGCGATGAGCGAACCGAGGCGGACGTCGACGATGCGGTTGGAGATGAATTCGCAGACGGGCTTGTACATCGCCGGGATCATCAGCACCCAGAGGGAGGCCGCGACGAGAAAAGCCGCCAGGACCGAGATCCGGGGGCGGCTTTGCGAGAGATGTCCGCCGAGGACGTAGCCGACGGAGAAATGGACCATGAAGGAGCTGATGATGCTCCCCCAGATGTAGATGGAGCCCCCGAAGTAGGGGGACATCAGGTTCGACGAGAGGATCTCCAGGCTCATCACCACCGCGCCGAAGGAGACCAGAAGCAGGATGAAGACTCCGTAAACGATCTGCATGACCATCCCTCCGTTTCCTATTTCTTCTGCATGAGCAGCAGGTTCGCCGGGTTGAAGTCATCCGTCAGAACCGGGGCATTCTTGACCGCGGGTGGGACTTTGCATTTGCCTGTCTCCGCCTTGAGATCGATACCGCCGATCCTTCCACCCAGCTTCTGCGCCTCCTTCAGGAGGTCTTTGGGCTCGATGTCCGCGCGGTCGGAAGCGACGATGATGCAGCTCCCGCTTTTTTGCCCCTCGAAGACGAAAACCTTCGCGAAGACTGTGCGAAAGGTTGCGACTTGGGCGTCGTAGAGTTTGCTCCAGCAGAAGAGGTTCTGGATGACGATTCCGCCTTCCGTCAGGCGCGCCTTGACCAGTGCGAGGAATTCCCTGGTCGTCATATGGGCGGGAATGTAGTCGGAATTGAAGGCGTCGAGCCAGATCTGGTCGTAGCGCTCCCGGCTTCTCTTCAGAAACTGGCGGCCGTCGTCGATGGAGAGCGCCTGACCGGGCGGGACGGTGAAGGCGAAGTACTGCCTGGCAAGTTTTTCCACGAAGGGGTCCACCTCGACGGTTTGGAGCTGGACAGAGGGGAGATGCCTCCGGAAGACCGCGGGGATGTAACCCCCGCCCAGGCCGATGAGGCAGACCTTCTTCGCGTCGGGCCGGAAGAGAAAGCCGGCGAACATCATCGCCGAGTATTCGAAAATGGATTCGTCCGGCTTCGCGAGATCGACGCAGGTCTGGCGAAGGTCGCGCTGGCGGCCGAAGATCATGCACCGCTCCGTCCCGTCCTGGCGGATCGTGATGTGATGGTAGATGGAGTCGCCCTCGTAGAGCGTCTGATCGTCTCCGGGGGCCTGCGCCGTCGGATGGAGAACAAGTCCGAGACAGATGATCAGGATGAAACCGATTGCGGTGCCGCCCTTCATGGAACCCCCGTTTCCGCGATCCGGGATCGGGATGAATCCCGTCCGTCCGGACTCAGTCTTTGTAAGTGATGTCCTGAAATATTTCAAGAAGAAGCTGGAAGAGAAGGGGATTCCGGCGAAGGTGATGCAGACGATCGACTCCCATGTTCTGCGGCTGATGGACTCGATTCATCTAACTTGGTATGCCGGTTAACGCGACAATGCGATTTCTGAAGTCTTTGAACTCCTCGCCTTCTCCAGCAACGATTTGGGATATTCGGTAGAAACGGTTTGTCGAAGGTGATTCCTTATGAGCCATGTCCAGGTCGATCTTATCGACATTGACGATAGTCCAGCATTCGACGAAACCTGTTTGTTTCGCTTTCTGGTGACTTTTTTCGGCCTCGCCGATCCGGTTATGGATGTTCGAAAAATCGGTTCCCCCTTTTATTTCCATGGCAATAATATTTCGGTACCGTTTTTCCGCCATCACCTCCCTGATAATGATGTCGGGATCCGAAGCAAATTCAATCAACACCTTTCTTCCGGCGGCATTCCTTATTTCAATGCATTGCCGATCCGAGGAGACGACGGATTCCCGTACGATTCTGCTTATGGATTCGAATATCTTGACGATACCGGCCGTTCCCTTCCTGACATTGGCGCCCCCGCGCAACTGCGGTCCCAAGGTAAGTAAGGAAAGATCGTCCATAAATTCTTTTGTCAGCCGTTCCTCACCGACACCTTTCAGCAGGGAAGATGCACATCCGGACAGCGCTCGACAGAGTGAAGGGATCGATCCGGCAATGCCTTCACTGATCATGCCGCGGTCTTCCATCGGTTTGAAGATAGCGAGCCCGAAATCAGCGCTGTAAAAAGCCTTTTGGCTGAATCCATACAGGAGACGGTAATATCCGATCAGCTTTGGGTTTTTGGTCAGTAAACAGGGAACGGGAAAAAGCAATTCGCCCCTCAATCCGCGACTGGCAAGGATGGCGAGATCCATCCTGGGGACAAAATCAACCAGTTCTTTGTCTAGTTCTGCGATGTCCATGTTCTTGATCGTTTTGCAGAGCGCTTCCTGCAAATACTCTTGCCTGATTTGCGCAAGAGCGATGGAAAAATCAATCTGCAAGTCCGGTGACGGGATTCGGAAGTCTTTGGGTTTCATTTGGCAATCTCCAGTAGATCCAGTTGCTGTTCCCGTTCTGATAACCTTCGGACAGCCATGTCGAAGTAATCCGGATGGAGCTCGATGCCGATATATTTACGCCCTCGTTTCTGACAGACAACCCCCACGGTGCCGGAACCAAAGAAGGGATCGAGCACATAATCGCCTGATCGGCTTCCGGCAAGGATGCAGGGATCGATCAACTCCGGGGGGAAGGTCGCAAAATGAGATTCCGGAAATGGTTGCGTGCAGATATCCCAGACGGTTCTTCTATTTCTCCGCCCTCTGCCGTTCATTTCCATGATAGATTCATGATCATAGTAATATTTTTCAGATTTCGACAGGAGAAAGATGTATTCATGGGATCGGGTCGGCCTATCCTTGACGCTCTCCGGCATCGCATTGGGCTTGTTCCAGATGATATCGCTTCTTAGATACCAACCGTCTTGCTGGAGAGCAAACGCCACGCGCCATGGAACGCCCAAAAGATCCTTCGGTTTGAGGCCTTCCGGCGTATCCGGTCTGACGTTCATTGCCCGTGCAGGATTCTTCTTGTCCGGCGCCCGCCACCCGCGGTTTCCGCTGGTGTAACCATCCCCGATGTTCAACCAGAGAATGCCGTCTTCTTTCAGTATCCGTTTAACCTCATTGAAAACGGCCACCAACCGATTGATGAACTGAGATAGGGTAGGTTCCAGTCCAATTTGTCCTTCGATGTGGTAATCCCGAAGCCCCCAGTAAGGCGGAGATGTCACCGCGCACTGAACGGACTCGCTGGGCAGGCTGTGAAGAATTTGCAGAGCATCCCCTTTTAGAATCGTCGATCCGATGAGAACAATTTTCTCCTGCAGCTCGGCGGTGCATTCTCTAACAAAGAAATTACTCATAAGTCATACCGACTGAAAGGATTTCATTTCCACCGGGTATTTGCCGATGGACATTCTCATAAACTATAAACAAACAGGGATGCATAGTCAAGGGTGATGTCCCTATTTTTGAGTCCAAATTTTCCCCGTTGATCAATCGCGGAAATCGCGATAGAAGGGAAGGCGGTTCCGGCGGGGAGGATGAGATGGCCGATGGAGGGGTGATCGTGGACAGCGGGATGGATTTTGCCGGGGCGATCGCCGGAACGACAGCGCCGCGGGAGATTGTGGCGTCCCTCTGTCTGATCGACGTTTGCTACCTCGGGTTCGACGGCTGCCGCCATCGGGGGCAGCTCGTCATCCACCGGGATCTCGCTGCGGATCTCGAGGAGATTTTCGTTTTGATGCAGGCCTTGAGGTTTCCTGTGGCTGGGGCGGTTCCGATCGTTTGGTATGGCTGGTCCGATCAGGCGTCGATGGCCGCGGACAACACTTCGGCCTTCAATTACCGCTTCGTCGCGGGGACGGACCGGCTCTCCCGCCACGCGACGGGTTGCGCGGTAGATATCAATCCGCGGCGGAACCCGGCGGTCTATCCGGATGGCCGGATCGCCCCCGCAGAAGGCGTCTACCGCCCGGGAGCTCCGGGAACCTTGACCGGGGAGCATCCGGCGGTCCGCGTCTTTCTTGAGCGCGGGTGGCGCTGGGGAGGCCATTTCGATCACGTTCTGGATTACCACCATTTTGAAAAATAGGGTGCCGTCCCCCTCTTCAGAGGTCCTGGCCGAGAAGGGAAGCGGGGAAAAAATGGAAAGAGATGAGGGAAGATCGAACCCATGGAAGAGCCCAGAATCAAGGTCGGGATCTGCGACCGTTATCTGGAGATAAAGGTGCGGTTCAACGGCGCTTACCGCTCGAACGGGGGGCTCCTCACCGGTGAATTTACCGCCCGTCCGGAGGGGAAGGGCGTGGTCTTGAGCGACGCCTTCGGCCGGGAGGCCCTCCAGGCGCCGGAGATCCGCCTTACCGCGGAGCGGGGGGCGACCTTCAGCCTGAGCGAGGTGACGATCGGCGTCCGGTTCCACTGGGAGCGCCGGGAAGAGCAGACCTTTGCGGGGGATCTCCGGTTCCTGCCCGCGGGGGAGGGGACCATCACGGCGGTCAACGAGATCTCCGTGGAAGACTATCTCGTCAGCGTCGTCTCGTCGGAGATGAACGGCGAGGCGCCGTTTACGTTCCTCAAGGCCCATGCCATCGCCTCGCGGAGCTGGCTGGTTGCGATGCTCCGCCGCGGGGAGAAGCCGCGGGGGAAAGTTGACGGACCGGAAACCACGCTCCGGCGCGAGGGGGCGATCATCCGCTGGTACGACCGCGAAGACCACTCCCTGTTCGATGTCTGCGCCGACGACCACTGCCAGCGGTATCAGGGGATCACCGGCAAGGTGTCGGGAAGGGCGGCGGAGGCTGTCCGGGAGACGCGGGGCGTTTTTCTGATCCGGGACGGCGAGATCTGCGACGCCCGCTACCACAAGGTGTGCGGCGGCCTGACGGAGGATTACGCGACCTGCTGGGAGGAGAAAACAGTTCCCTATCTTACCCATGTCTCCGACTCCGCAAGACCCCACCCCCCGATCCGGACGGAAGGAGATGCGGAGCGGTGGATCCTCTCCTGCCCCGCCGTTTACTGCGATACGAAGGATCATGAACTCCTGAAACGGATACTTCCCGCCCTTGACCGGGAGACTGCCGACTACTTCCGCTGGCAGGCGAGCTATGCGCGGGAGGAGTTAGAGGAGATTCTGCGGACAAAAGCGGGGATCGACTTCGGCGTCCTCCGTGGACTCGTGCCGCTTGAACGCGGCCCCTCCGGGCGGATCCGCCTTCTTAAGATCGAGGGATCGAAGAACACGGTTGTCGTGGGGAAGGAGCTGGAGATCCGCCGCTGGCTCTCGCCGAGCCACCTCTACAGCAGCGCCTTTATCGTTTCTGCGAATTGCTCTCCCTCCGGCGTGCCGTCCCGCTTCACCCTCTACGGTGCGGGCTGGGGGCACGGCGTCGGCCTCTGCCAGATCGGGGCCGCCGTTATGGCCGCGAAGGGGTTCGGCGAGGAGGAGATCCTCCGCCACTACTTCCGCGGGGCGGCGCTGGTAAAGCGTTACTGAGGGAGCTCACGATGATGCATGCAAAACCGGCTTTCCGGAACCCCTGGGCGTGGGTTCCGTCCCTCTACCTTGCGGAGGGCACCCCCTACGTCATGGCGATGACGGTTTCGGTGATCCTCTACAAACGCCTCGGCGTCTCCAATACCGATATCGCCCTCTACACGAGCTGGCTCTACCTGCCCTGGGTGATCAAGCCGCTCTGGAGTCCGCTGATCGACATGTTCCGGACGAAGCGGTTCTGGATCGTCGCGATGCAGATCACCATCGGGGCATCGTTCGCCTGCGTTGCCCTGACGATCCCGGCGCCAGTCTTTTTCCGGTACACGCTCGCCTTCTTCTGGATCATGGCCTTCAGTTCGGCCACCCACGATATCGCCGCCGACGGCTTCTACATGCTCGGCCTGAAAGAGTACCAGCAGGCGGCCTTCGTCGGCGTCCGGACGGTCTTCTACCGGATCGCGATGATT
>Ga0154726_1095_pt2 | contig 11614 bp, 14 predicted proteins | sample Rifle2008BG16ft_FD_105734 | JGI IMG/M metagenome (GOLD analysis project Ga0154726, IMG submission 105734) | Deltaproteobacteria bacterium RBG_16_58_17
GTTACAGCAGTGCCCAGACGGCGGCGGCGGCGGCGCGGATGGCCCTTAAGCGGGCAGGTCTCGGGCCGGGCGACATCGGTCTTGTCTTCTCGGGGTGCTGCGCCCCTCCCAGCTCGACGCCGGTGGAGGCGGCCGTGGTGGCGGCGGAACTGGGGATAGACGCCCCCTGTTTCGACGTCAATTCGGCCTGCACGACCTTCGGGATGCAACTCGACCTGCTCAACCGGATGGCTGCGGACCGCCTGCCGCCCTTTGTTCTCATCTGCCAGCCGGAGAACATGACCCGTTCCATCGACTTCAGCGACCGCTCCACAGCCGTCCTGTTCGGCGACGGAAGCGCCGCCGCCGTGCTGTCGGTCTCGGTCAAAGCGAGGGCGGCCTTTGGGGAATCCCGCTGTGGAACGAACGCCTCGGCCTGGGAGAAGGTAACGATCCCCCCGGCGGGCCATTTCCGCCAGGAGGGCCATGCGGTTCAGGGGTTCGCCATCCGCCGGATGACGGATTCAGTCCTGTGTCTCAGATCCGGCCCGGAGGAGAACGGCCGCTTCCGGTTCATCGGCCACCAGGTGAACCTGGGGGCGCTGCGGACCGTCTGCGAGCGAGCGGGGATAGCGGAGGAAGAACACTGGTACAATGTGGACGAATTCGGGAACACTGGCTGCGCGGGTGCGGCGGCCGTTTTAAGCCGGCACTGGGAGGAGCTGCGTCCCGGCGACCGCGTGGCGGTCTGCCTCGTCGGCGCCGGCCTGACCTGGGTTCATCTGCTGCTGACCGTGGAAGAGGAGAGGGTGTGATGACCTATGACGAATTCAGGAGTCGTTCCCGTTTCGGTCTGGAGGAGCTCATCGCCTTCGCCTACGGGACCCTGCTCGACGACCCTCCGGAGGGCTTCGCGGCCCGTCTCCCAGCGCCGCCCTTTCTGATGGCGGACCGGATCTTAGAGATAAGCGGGGATGGCCGCCAGGGGAGGATTGTGGCCGAGCAGGACATCCACCTCGACGCCTGGTATTTCCAGTGCCACATGCCCTCCGATCCGGTCCAGCCCGGCTGCCTCTGCGTGGACGCCATCTGGCAGCTCTTGGGGTTCTTCTGCGTCTGGCGGGGGGCGCTCGGTTCGGGACGGGCGCTCGGCTGCGGCGAAGTGGTTTTCGGCGGGCAGATCCGGCCCTTCAACCGCTTGGTGCGCTACGAGATCGAGGTGTGCCGCTTTTCCCAGATGAGGGAATCGGGGGCGAGCATTGCCATCGGCGAGGGGCGGGTTTTTGTCGACGGCGAGGAGATCGCAGAGATCCACGGGGCGCGGACGGGCGTCTTTCGGGAGATCGCCTATCCGGACTATCCCCGCCGGTCGGCCAATTCCGTTGGCGGCCGGATGAAAAGCGGAGATCCTGCATAGAGCTTGATTCCTCAGGCGCTCGAGATCTTTTTTAACCCCTGCGCCTCCTCGCTTCCCTAAAGGGGCTCTCCGCTGCGTGGGCAGGGTCCCCCGAAAAAATATCGATTTGCGCTTATGGAATCCGCTTTCCAGGTCAGGCAAAGCGAGGGAGTTAGAAAAATGAGTGAAAAAAAAGTGGCGGTGGTGACGGGTGGAGGCACGGGGATCGGGGCGGCCTGCGTGCGGGAACTTGCGGCAAAGGGCTTCCGGGTGGGGATCCATTACCGGACGAGCGGCGCGGCCGCGGCTTCCCTGCTGGCGGAGATCGGGGACGGATTTCTGCTGACGGCGGATCTGGCCGAGATCGATCAGGTGGAGGCGATGGCAGAGAGGCTGAGACAGGAGACGGATCGGCTCGATGTCCTGGTGAACAACGCCGGGGTGGCCATCGATGCCGACATGCAGCGGATGCGGATCGAGCAATTCGATGCACAGCGCGCGACTCTGCGGGGCGCCTGGTACCTCACGAAGCGCGTTATGCGCCATTTCATGCTCCGCGCCGGGAGCGGCAGGATTATCAACATCTCGAGCGTCATCGGACACACGGGGAACAGCGGCCAGATCCCCTATGCCATGGAGAAGGCGGCGCTGGACGCCCTGACGAAGTCGCTCGCGCAGGAGCTTCAGGGACGCAACATCCTGGTCAGTTCCGTCGCCCCCGGATTCATCGCGACGGAGATGACGGCCCGGCTGCCTGAGGAGATTCAGGCGGGGATACTGGCGCGGATTCCCCTGGGCCGCATGGGGCGACCCGAGGAGATTGCGGAGGTGGTCGGTTTTCTGGCCACGGCCGGTTCTTACATCACTGGCGCGGTGATTCATGTCAATGGGGGCTTGTATGGAGGCTGATCGCATCCTGAGAAAGAAAATACTGGAGATGGTTCCCCAGCGGCATCCCTTCCGGTTCATCGAAGACATCTTAGAGCTGGACGAGGATCACATCGTGGGCGCCTACCGCTTCCGCAGCGACGAATATTTCTACCGCGGCCATTTCCCTGGAATGCCCATCACCCCGGGGGTCATCCTCATCGAAACGATGGCCCAGACGGGCATCGTGGCCTTCGGCCTCTACCTGTCCATGATCCGTGGGAAGGGAAGCAAGGAGATCGGGAACCCCGTGACCCTGTTCACGCTGGCGGAAAATGTGGAGTTTACCGGCGTGGTCCGTCCCGGTGAACCCGTCTTGATCACGGGAAGGAAGATCTATTTCCGCGGGAACCAGATCAAGGTCGCAATCTCTATGGCGCGGCCGAACGGCGAGGAAGTCTGCTGCGGCATCCTGGCGGGGAAGGGGGTCCCGCGGGCGGAGTTTGATGAAAAGCATGAACTGCACTCCGAGCCGATCGTTCCGGGCAAAATCATGGAGGAGACGAAACCATGAAGCGAAGGGTGGTCATCACAGGAATGGGGGTGGTCGCGCCGAACGGCCACGGTCTTACGGCGTTCGAACAGGCCCTCCGGGCAGGAATCTCGGGGATACGGCATATCCCGGAGTTGGCGGAATTGAATTTCGCCTGCCAGGTGGGGGGAGTGCCGCAGGATTTTGAAGCCGTCCGCAGCAGCTATTTCGATCACGAGAAGCTCCAGTCGCTCAACGACAACATAGGCTACGCTTGCGTGGCGGCCATGGACGCCTGGAGGGATGCGGGATTCGCCGTGCCCGAGGCCGAAGATGACCGGGTGGACTGGGAGACGGGGGTCATCGCCGGCTCCGGCATCGGCGGGATGGATACGATCGCCCGGACGGTGGTCCCGATGGTAAACGAGGGGAATGTCCGGCGCATGGGGAGCCGAATCGTAGAGCAGGTCATGAACAGCGGCACAAGCGCCCGTATCGCCGATCTGCTCGCCCTGGGCAACCAGGTGACCTCCAATTCCTCGGCCTGCAGCACGGGAAACGAAGCAGTCATCGAGGCGGCGGCGAGGATCCGGAACGGACTCGCCACCCGGATGCTGGCCGGCGGATCGGAGGGGGCATCGCCCTACATCTGGGCCGGTTTCGATGCCATGCGGGTGATGTGCCGGAAGTTTAACGACCGGCCGGAAGAGGCCTCCCGGCCGATGAGTGCGACCGCCAGCGGCTTTGTCCCCGGTGCGGGAGGAGCTCTGCTCCTCCTGGAGGCGTTGGAATCGGCCCTAAAGAGGGGGGCGCGGATCTACGCCGAGGTGCTCGGGGGAATGGTCAACTGCGGCGGCCACCGGATGGGGGGATCGATCACCGCTCCGAATTCGGAGGGGGTGAAGCGGTGCATACGCGGGGCCGTGGCCGATGCGGGGATCGATCCCCGCCAGATCGGCGCGATCAACGGCCATCTGACGGCGACTTATGCCGATCCCGTGGAGGTGAAGAACTGGTCAAGGGCCCTGGAGAGGGGGCCGGAGGACTTCCCTTGGATCAATGCGACAAAGTCGATGATCGGCCATTGCTTAGGGGCGGCGGGAGCGATCGAATGTGTGGCCGCCGTCCTGCAGCTCTACAGGGGCTTCATCCATCCCTCGCTCAACTGCGAGGATCTCCATCCCGAGATTGCCCTCTATGAAAGGAGCATTCCCCGGAAAGCCGTCGCGTGCCCCGATCTGAAGATCGTGGCCAAGGCCGGCTTCGGCTTCGGAGATGTGAACAGTTGCCTGATTTTCCGGAAATGGGAACCCTGAATCCGGGTTCATTTCTCACTTGCCGGAAGAGAACAGGATGAGAGGGGAAGACGGCGGAGGAGCCGTCCACTGATGCGACGATATGACAATTAACATTTTGAAGGAGGAAATAATATCATGACCGATGAACAGATCATGGGAAAAGTGATCGACATCCTGAGGGGCTACGTGAAGGATCAGTCCCTCCTGGAGAAGGCGACCATGGAGACCAACATTCTCAAGGACCTGAAGGTCAATTCGGCGCGGCTCGTGGACATCATCATCAAATGCGAGGACGTGTTCGGGACCTCGATCGACGACGACGATGCCGACCGGATCGCGACCATCGGGGATGCCGTGGCTCTGGTCCGGCAGAAGGCGGCGTAACGGGGATCATGGAGAGATTCGAAAGGTTTCTCCGGTTGCAGTATTGCCTGGGACGGCTGGCCGCGGTCGTCACTGCGCCGCTCATTTTCCTGGCCGTCCGGCTCATGGGCTGGCGGATTCGGGATCTGAAGCGGGTCCGGGGCGAGATCGCCCGGTGGCAGCGTGACCACGAGGGACCCTGGATCGTCTGCGCGAACCACCTGACGATGATCGATTCGGCCCTGATCAGCTATGGAATGGCCTCGCTTTGGGGCCATATTCTCCGTTTCCGGCGGGTTCCCTGGAATCTTCCGGAGCGGAACAACTTTCAGCGGAACATTCTCCTCACCCTCCTGTGCTATCTGGCCAAGTGCCTGCCCGTCAACCGCGGCGGGAGCCGGGAGGAGCTCCATCAGCTCCTTGCAAAGTGCTGCCGCGTTTTGGAGTGGAGGCAGAACCTGATGATCTTCCCTGAAGGGGGCCGGTCGCGGACGGGGCGGGTGAACCGGGAAGGTTTTTCCTACGGCGTGGGCCGCTTCCTCAGCGAATGCGGGCGCTGCCGGGTCCTTCTCGTCTATCTGCGGGGCGACGGCCAGTCAGATTATAGTACGATCCCCCGCTTCGGCGAGCGTTTCACGATGATTGCGGAGGTCTTCGATCTCGGCAGGCCAGCCGGCGAGGGGCTTCGCCTCCAGCGGGAATATGCGAAGCGGATCGTCGAACGCCTGGCCGGTATGGAGGGAGACTACTTTGCCGCCCGTGGGTAACGACGTCGTCGATCTTAAAGAGATGGGAAACAGGGGAAAGAGTCGGGACGGACGTTTCCTTGACCGTGTCTTCACGCCGGAAGAACGGTCTCAGTTAGCCGGGGCGGCGTGCCCCGATGCGCTCCTTTGGGCGCTCTGGGCGGCCAAGGAGGCGGCCTACAAGGCTGTCAGCCGAGACGATTCCGGCGTCTGTTCGATCCCCCGGCGCTACCGCGTCGCCCTTGATGGCGAAAATTTATGCAAGCCGATAGATGTTGCGGGATTCGCCGGCTGCCTTGCCGGCCGGGTGTTTACCCCCCGGGGCGAGGTGGCGCTCCGTGTCATTGTGACGGATGACTATGTTCACGCCCTGACGGCTGGATCGGAGGCGGGTCTGGCAGGGATCATCCAGCGTGTGGATCGCATGGGTGTCGCGGAGAATGCAGGAGGCGTTCACCGGGTGGAACATGCGGGCGATTGCAAGAACACCGGTGATCCGTCGGCGTTTGTCCGGGTGCAGCTCCTCCTCGAGATCGCCCGCCGTCTGCGCTTCCCTGGCGACGATCTCGAAATCCGGAAAGACTCCGAGGGGCCCGGCGCCCCCCGCGTGTTCCTCCGGGATCGGCCGCTCGACGCGGAGATCAGCCTCAGCCATGACGGCCGCTTCACCGCCTTTGCCCTCTGTCTGTCTCGTTCGTAAACGGGAGACCGCCGTCCGACCTGATTTTTCCGGGCGCCCGGGGCCGAAGGGGGGGAAGGGGTTCCGAAAGAATGTTTTACTCGGTTTGCCTTATCGGATATAATCCCCGGTCAAAAGGCGATTTTCCCATTCTTGAACCCCTGGAATCCCGCTATGGACGGTTTCAGCCATGAGGCTGCGATCCGGGCCGGTTTTTTTCTGCTGATCTTCGCTGCCGTCGCGTTCGCGGAATTCAGGATACCCCGCCGCCGCCGGACCGCGGACAAGGCTGGCCGCTGGCGGGTCAACTTGGCCCTGACCCTGATCGACGCGGCCCTGGTGCCTCCCCTGTTTCCCATCCTTCCCGTGGGGATCGCCCTGATCTGCGCCGACCGGGGATGGGGGTTTATGAACCAGCTTCCCGTACCCTTCTGGGCGGCTGTCGTCGCCGGCGTCCTGCTTCTGGATCTGGTCATCTATCTCCAGCACGTCCTGTTCCACATGCTCCCCCTCTTCTGGCGGCTCCACGGTATGCACCACACCGACCTCGACATTGACGTGACCACAGGGCTGCGCTTTCACCCGCTGGAGATCGTTCTGTCCATGCTGATCAAGCTGGGGATGGTGGCGGCCCTGGGCGTTCCGGCCCTGGCCGTCCTCATTTTCGAGATCCTGCTGAATGGGACCTCCCTGTTCAACCACGGGAACATCCACCTATGCCTGTCCCTGGACCGCCTGCTCCGGCTGGTCGTCGTCACCCCCGACATGCACCGCGTCCACCACTCCGTCGTGGCCCGGGAGACGAACAGCAACTTCGGTTTCAACCTCCCCTGGTGGGACCGCCTATTCGGCACCTACCGGCCGCAGCCCGCCGCCGGCCATGAGCAGATGACCATCGGGCTTTCCGGCTTCCGGGATGAAAAGGCCCTGACGCTCCGGGCGATGCTGATCCTTCCTTTCCGCCGGGTGGGCGCCGGCGAAGGCGGAAATGCAGGGCGGGACCGTTCCAGTGGGGGAGGCCCACCGGATAAGATACAATTCAAGACAAAAAGTTGATTTCCCGTTCATGAACAGATCTTGACAGGAAGAATCGTTTTCATTATAGGGTAAGTAATATTGTGAAACTTCCGTTTTCTCGCTTGGTGCCGGCCGTGCCGGTACTTTCTTATTCAAGGAGTCAGACCATGAAGGTTGTCGCATTCAACGGCAGCGCACGCGCGGAGGGCAACACAGCCATTTTACTGAACCTGGTTCTTGATGAAATCAGAAACGAAGGCATCGAGACGGAGCTCGTCTCCCTGGCGGGGAAAACCATCCCCGGCTGCCGTGCCTGCTACAAGTGTTTCGAGAAAGCCGACGGTCACTGTGCAGTCAATGGCGACATAGTCAATGAATGCATAGACAAAATGCATGCAGCCGACGGCATCCTCCTCGGGTCGCCAACCTATTTCTCCGACATCACCTCCGGGATGAAGGCCCTGATCGAGCGCTCGGGTATGGTATCGCTCGCGAACAAGGGCCTGCTGAAGCGGAAGGTTGGCGCGGGGGTGGTGGCCGTGAGACGGGCCGGCGCCATACATGCCTTCAGCTCCCTCAACTTCTTCTTTCTGATCGGCCAGATGATCGTGGTGGGGTCGAACTACTGGAACATCGGCATCGGCCGGGAACCGGGCGACGTGGAGAAGGATGCGGAGGGGGTTCGGACGATGAGGACCCTGGGGCAGAACATGGCCTGGCTCATGAAGAAGATCGGCGGCTGATTTAAGTAAGGTACGGACGACGAAACGGCCTCCTTCGCTGCCGCTCCTCCGGGAAAGATGCCGGAGGGGGGCGTTTGTTGCTTGCGGGGGAGGGATGCCATCGCCGCGACGGGTAAGGGGATGCAGATACCGCAGGGAGGATAGCGGGGACGCTTGGCGGATGTCTCCGGGGGATTGATAAGAGGGAGGAGCTATGGATGCGATCAGGGAAGAGGAACTGAAGGAGATCCGGCTTTTCAAGTCGGTGGATCTGGAGTCGATCAAAGGGCTCATTGACGCCTGCACGGTTCGATTTCTGGAACGGGGGGAGGTGCTCATCAATCGGGGAGAGATGAACCGCACCGTTTATTTTCTTCTTGACGGCCATGTGAGCATCCATCTGGATTCGCTCCAGAGCAAGCCGGCGGCGATCCTCGGTCCGGGGGAAAGCGTCGCCGAGATGTCCGTGATCGACCGCCAGCCGACTTCGGCCTTTGTCGTGGCCACGGAAGCGACCCGCCTGTTGGCGATGGACGAGGAGATCCTCTGGTCGCTGATTCACTCCTCCCATGCCGCCGCCTGCAACCTCATCAGCAATCTCACCGCCCGCCTCCGGCATGCCGATCTCATCATCGCCGAGATTTCGGAAACGGGAGATTTCCAGGGATACAGCACGATTGATGCCCTGACCGGCCTTCACAACCGCTTCTGGTTGGAGCAGGTTATCGAACGCCAAGTTCAGCGGTGCACCAAGGATGGACGGCCCATGTGCGCCATCATAGTCGATATCGATTACTTCAAGACTTTCAATGAGCGTTACGGACACACCCACGGCGATCACGTTCTCTACTCGGTGGCCAATACGATCAGCGATAACCTCCGTCCGGCCGAAATCATCGCCCGCGGCGGCGGCGACGAGTTCGTCGTCCTCCTGCCCACGGTGGAAATCGAAATGGCGCGGCGGATCGCCGAACGGCTCCACAAAGGGGTGATGGGCGCGGTGCCTGTCATGCCGGACGGGAGCGCCATTCCCCATCCGACCATTTCCATCGGTGTTGCAGTGCTGCAGCCGGGACAGACGGGAAAGCAGCTTCTTGCCGAGGCGGGCAGGGCCCTCTCCCGCGCCAAGAACAGCGGCGGGAACTGCATCTCCGAGTAGCGGAATTTCAGAGACGCACTACGAAATTCCATCTCCCTGCTGGTCATTATCGGGGTTTCCTGTCAACCCTTTTCATGGCGTCTTGCCCCGTCTGGCCAAGGGACGGCGGGTAAACCGCCAAGCCGTAGAGGAGTTCTATCTCCTCGGCCCATCGTTCGCTTTCCGGGGTTTCCAGGATCAACGGGATCTCCTCGAACCGGGCGTCGTTCATGATGAGCCGGAAGGGTTCCAGTCCGATCTTCCCCCTGCCGATGGGCGCATGGCGGTCGACATGGCTCCCCAGCTCTGCTTTGGAGTCGTTAAGGTGGACCCCCTTCAGGTGCCAGAAGCCCACGATCCGGCCGAAGTCGGCCAGGGTTGCGGCATAGGTACCCGGTGTGCGCAGGTCATAGCCGGCGGCGAAGGCGTGGGCGGTGTCGAGGCAGACTCCCACGCGGTTCTTCTCCGCGACTTTTTCGATGATCCGGGCGAGCTGCTCGAAGCGGAAACCGAGGTTGCTCCCCTGTCCCGCCGTGTTTTCGATGACGGCGGTGATCCCTTCGGTCTCGGAGAGGGCGATGTGGACCGATTCCGCGATCCGCGTGAGGCATTCCTCTTGCGCAGAAAGGGTGAGGTGACTCCCCGGGTGAAAATTGAGAAGGGTGAGACCGAGCGCTTCGCAGCGGCGCATCTCCTCGACGAAGGCTGCCCGGGACTTCTCGAGCCTCCTGCTTTCCGGATGGCCGAGGTTGATCAGATAGCTGTCATGGGCGCCCACATATTTCACCGGTTGCTTCTCCTTCCTGCTGTCATCTTTGCCCTGCAGATTACACGATTTCAGGCAATTTTCCAGTCGAAGGTTGGGGATTTCGTAAAGATTTCTTTGCGTAGAATGGGGTAAAATATGTATAATGTTGCCCGCCGGATATTCTCGGAGGGTTCCGAAAAAGGGAGATCGGCATTTTGTTGGTGATCTGAGACCGAAAATCTTTTAAGGAGGTAGAGGAAAATGCTAAAATCATTCAAGGGATCCAAGACGGAGAAGAATCTGCTGGCCGCTTTTGCCGGGGAGTCCCAGGCGCGGAACCGGTACACCTATTTCGCCAGCGCCGCCCGGAAGGAAGGGTACGAGCAGATAGCGAACATCTTCGTTGAGACGGCGGAAAACGAGAAGGAGCACGCCAAGGTGTTTTTCAACCACCTCCAGGGGGGCGAGGCGGTGATCACCGCCGGCTATCCCGCCGGCGTGATCGGGAAGACGAAGAACAACCTTGAGGCCGCGGCGGCCGGCGAACAAATGGAGTGGACGACCATCTACTCGGACTTCGCCAAGACGGCCAAGGGAGAAGGGTTCCCCGAGGTGGCCCGTTCCTTCGAGCAGATCGCCAAGGTGGAGAAGTTCCACGAGAGCCGCTACCGGAAACTCATCGAGAACATCGCGAAGAAGAAGGTCTTCAATAAGGACAACGCGGTGAAGTGGCACTGCAGCAACTGCGGCTACATCTTCGAGGGAACGAAGCCCCCGAAGATCTGCCCGGCCTGTCAGCATCCCCAGTCCTACTATGAGGTCCTGGCCGAGAATTATTAGACTTCAGCCGGAGGGTTTCACAGAAAGCATCCCGACAGGCGCGGACGGGAGAGGCGCCGGGCAAGGGGATCGCGAACCTGTCGCGAGGGCATCCGGGAAACAGTCCTGAAACAAACCGGGGTCGGGTCGTATCCGCTATGAGTGCGGTCCACCCTCCTTTTTTTTGCACGCATTTTCCCGGTTTCGATCACCGCGGTCAGGCGGCTGCTCCCGTTCCGGGTGCGAATCAGCCGGCGGAAAAGCCCCATTCTTTACCCAGAAAAGCGACGCTGACGGGAGCCTACGGAAATGGCGCTCTGGGTAAAACTGATGCTGGGGGGATCTCGGTTCGCACAAGAAAAAAGCAAAGAAGGGAGGGTAACATGTGAAAGGGAAAGCCATTGTTACCGCGGCATTGACGGGGGATCTGATGGAAACACTCTACTTTGAAGACTTCCGGCCGGGGGACAGCTTTGAATCGCCGGGCATAACCTTGACCGAGGCTGCTATCATTGATTTTGCCATGCGCTTTGATCCACAGCCCTTCCATATGGATAATGAGGCGGCAAAGGAGTCAATCTACGGACGCCTCGTCGCTAGCGGCATCCACACGCTAGCCATCACCTTCCGCTCGCTCCTCCTGAAAGGTGTGCTAACCGGCAATTTAGGATCACCGGGGTTTGATGAGCTAAGATGGCTCAGACCTGTCTATCCCGGCGATACGTTAAGAGCGGCGGCCGAAGTCATCGAGGTCCGCCCATCATCAACCCGACCTGATCGCGGAACGGTCCGTTTCCGGTGCACCACCCTGAACCAACGAAATGAGCCGGTTCAGACGATCATTTGCAATCAATTGCTGAAGCGGCGGCCGGCGGAGACTGAATCTTGATCCTGCCCCAGACGATCCGCGACAAAGGCGGCTACGGCGGAAGTGTCGCCGCCCTGCCGCTCGAGGTGGGCTGGCGGCAGGTGTCGCTGCTGATCCGCACGATTCCCAAACCGGTCATTGCCCGGGTCAACGGATTCGCGATCGGCGGGTGCACGTGTTCCAAGTGGTGTGCTACCTCTCCATCGCCTCCGAGACTGCCCAGTTCGGCCAGGCGGGACCCCGGGTGGGGAGCTTCGACCCCGGCTACGGCACGGGGGGATCTCGCGCGTGCCGTGGGGATGAAGGAGGCCAAAGAGATCTGGTACCTGTGCCGGCGTTACACCGTGAGGCAGGCGCTGGAGATGGGCCTCGTCAACGCGGTCGTGCCCCCGAACCACCTCGTCGCTCCTGGACTTGGCCGACGCGGACCTCGTCGTCGAGT
>Ga0154726_1080_pt3 | contig 11166 bp, 11 predicted proteins | sample Rifle2008BG16ft_FD_105734 | JGI IMG/M metagenome (GOLD analysis project Ga0154726, IMG submission 105734) | Deltaproteobacteria bacterium RBG_16_58_17
ATTCGCCCCGTTCAGTCAGGACATCGCGGTAGACCGCGAGGGCCTCGTTGACGGCGGGCATGCCAGCGTAAGTTGCAACCTGGAAGAAGAGCTCGGTCAGTTTTTTCGATTCAGTTGTTCGATATATAATGATAAAATCCTCTTGACAAGGCAAAAAAAAAGAGTATGTTCCCCTCCAGAGTCATTAGATAGGTTCTTGATATGACGACCGGTTTCAAAATCTGCGAAAGGAGGTGACATGTTGATGAAAAAGCTATTTGCCGTTATTCTTTCCCTGCTTTTCTTCGTGACATTATCGTTTGCAGTCGTTGGCTGCAAGAAAGCGGAAGAGCAAAAGCCCGCTGAGACGGCTGCCCCGGCCCCGGCCCCGGCTCCTGAGGCTCCTGCGGCTCCGGCAGCTCCGGCAGCTCCGGCAGCTCCGGCGACAAAGTAATAAACAGGGACGCAACAGGTAAAAAACGGTCGAGCATTGATTGCCCGGCCGTTTTTTTTTACGCGCAAGAAGACAACCGCCGCAATACCCCTGTCAAATTCCCTTTGACGTCAAAGGTCCGATTGTTGTATAAATTGACCGGTCTCGCGGATCGTTGAATTGGCCGGCGTTTCCTTGAATTAGTCATCTCCGGTCATCGTGGAATTATTTTTCTTCACAACCATACGGAAAAATGGAGGAATATAAAAAATCGGGAGTCCGGCTTCATGGGGGGGAAATTTTTTTCGTCCTCACAAAATCGATATCCCGATTGCAGGATTTTAAGATTGTCTGGACATCAAAATAAAAAAGGAGGTTGTGCCATGAGTAAGAGAGATGATTTTGTTGCAGGTTTGGTCATCGGCGGTCTGATCGGCGCTGTGATCGGCATCCTGTATGCGCCGAAAAGCGGCAAGGAGACAAGGGAGGAGATCGGACGAAAGGCCGATGAACTCATGACCAAGGCGAAGGAAGAGTACGAGGTCGCCGTGGAAAAAAGCCGGAGAGCCTATGAAGCGGCCGTAAAACGCTTGAAGGCGCTTGAGGAGACGGCGCTGGAGAAGGCGGAAGAGGCGGGAGAGAGGGTCAGCGAACTGGCCGGACAGGGAAAGGAAGCGCTGCAGGAAGGGAAGGGCCGTTTAAAAAAGGCGATAGAAGCGGGTGTGGAGGCTTTCAAAGAGGAGCAGGGGAAGGCCGTCTGAACGCCGCCCGAACTGATGGAGAAAAGATATGGAGAAATTGGAAGTCATCCTGATTGTCTTGAGCATCGCATTTCTGCTGTTCGCCGGGTTCTCCATTCCATTTCTTCTGCAGATCTGGCGGACGGCGAAGAGCATGGACCTGACCCTCCGGATGTTCAATCAAAATCTGCCCGGAATCATGAAAAACCTGGAGGAGATTACGACCAACATCAACCGGACGACCACCACGGTGCACCGGCAGGTCGAGGAGCTATCGCTGACCGTAAAAAAGATTCACGGAACGCTTAGCTTCGTCGTCGGCATGGAGGAGATCCTCGGAAAGAGGATCGGTCTGCTGTTTGCCCGGACACTGAGGACCTCCCTGGCGGTGGCCCGGGGCGTTCGTGTTTTTACGGATTACCTTCTGCGTGTACGGCCGGAGGGAAAGAGGTGATTCTCCAATGAGCGTCATAAGATAAGCGGTGAAAATGGTTGAGGTGAGGCGGCGTGTCCAGGGTGACGTACGGAAGCAGAGGGGGACGGGTCCGAGTCAGTACGGGCAAGGGGAAAGCAGGCCCGTCAAGGCCGGCAGAGGATGTCGTCCGGGAGATCAGGACGACAAAGCACTCCGGCGAAGAGGATTATCGCGAACGTTCGCTGGCCATCCACGGCCTGATCTGCGCCCGCTGCAGCCGGGAATTCGATGCCGCACACCGTCATCTTCTGACGGTGCATCATAGAGACGGAAATCATCAAAACAACCCCGCCGACGGCAGAAACTGGGAGAACCTCTGCGTATACTGCCATGAGGATATTCACAGCCGGGGTCTCCTGGGTGACTATCTTGAGGGAACATCCGTTTCCCGCGAGGAGAGCATCGTCTATCGTGATGAGAACAATACGGGCAGGAAAGGGCTGATGACCCTTGGCGATCAACTGAAACGCGCCCTGGAAAAGAAGAAACAGCAGCCGTGATCAAGGTGACAGACAAATCATCCTTCACCCCAAGGAGGAAGCAAAATGGGAAAACTGCTGTGGAAGCCTTCGGAAGAGCGCGCCAGGAACAGCAACATGTGCCGGTTCATGTTGTTCGTGAACGAGAGACGCGAGCAGAATTTCACCAATTATGACGGCCTCTATGAGTGGTCGGTAAACAATATCCCCGCTTTCTGGGCCGACGTCTGGGATTTTGTCGGGATCAGGTCATCGCGGGGTTATGACCATGTGATCGACGATGAACGGAAAATGCCCGGGGCAAAATGGTTTTCCGGCGCCCGGCTGAATTTTGCGGAAAACCTGCTGCGCTTTCACGATGATTCCGTGGCCCTAACCTTCCAGGGTGAGGATCATCCGGTTCGGAAGATGACCTATGCCGAACTTTATGATGAAGTAGCCAGGCTTGCGAAGAGTCTGCGGGATTTCGGAGTAGGACCCGGCGATCGCGTTGCCGGCTTCATGCCAAATATGCCCGAGACAGTAGCCGCCATGCTTGCCGCGACCAGCCTGGGGGCGGTGTGGTCTTCCTGTTCGCCCGATTTCGGAATCAAAGGGGTCCTCGACCGGTTCGGACAGATCAAGCCAAAGGTCCTTTTCGTGGCCGACGGCTATTTCTTCAAGGGCAAGAAGCTCGACTCCATCTCCCGCGTGGCGGAGATCATCAAGGATCTTCCCTCCATCGAGAAGGTCGTCGTCGTCCCCTATACGGAACGGGAACCGGACATCGGCAGTCTTAGGGACGCAGTTCACTACCATGCATTCAAGGCGTCGGAAAGCGGGCTTCGGATCCATTTCGAACAGCTCTCTTTCGACCACCCTCTCTACATCATGTTCACCTCGGGAACAACGGGCCTCCCTAAGTGCATGGTCCAGAGCGCCGGCGGGATTCTGATCCATCACCTCAAGGAACTGATCCTCCATACGAACCTCACGCGTGAGGACACCATCTTCTATTTCACCACCTGCGGGTGGATGATGTGGAACTGGCTGGTCAGCTCGCTCGCCGTGGGGGCGAAGCTCCTCCTCTACGACGGAAATCCCTTCCATCCGGATCCGGGCGTCCTGTGGCGGATCGCCCAGGATGAGAAAATCACGGTCTTCGGAACCAGCGCCGGTTACATTTCCGCCCTGATGAACGAGGGGGTCAAACCGGAGAAGGAGTACGACCTCTCCGCGCTGAAAGCCGTCCTCTCCACCGGATCGCCCCTTTCCGAGGAGGGTTTTGAATTCATCTACCGGGAGGTAAAAGCGGATCTCCAGCTCTCCTCCATCTCCGGCGGTTCGGACATCAACGGCTGCTTCGCCCTGGGCAACCCCATGGGGCCGGTCTATTCCGGCGAACTTCAGTGCCGCGGCCTCGCCATGAAAGTGGAGGCCTTCGACGAGAATGGAAAACCCGTCATCAATCAGCAGGGAGAACTGGTCTGCACGGCGCCTGCCCCCTGCATGCCCATCTATTTCTGGGATGATCCGGGGAACAAAAAGTACAAGGCCGCCTATTTCGATGTCTATCCGAACGTCTGGCGTCACGGGGATTATATTCTCATCAACGAGCGGGGAGGCGTCGTGATCTACGGCCGTTCCGACGCCACTCTGAATCCCGGCGGCGTCCGCATCGGGACGGCGGAGATCTACCGGCAGGTCGAGAACATCGAGGGGATTGCCGACAGCATTGCGGTGGGGCAGAACTGGAAGAACGACGTTCGCGTCATCCTCTTCGTGAAGATGGGTCCGGGCCGGGAATTGACCGAGGGGCTCAAGGACCAGATCAGGAAGACCATCCGCATGAACGCCTCGCCCCGCCATGTGCCGGCCAAGATCATTGCCGTGCCGGACATTCCTTATACCCTCAACATGAAGAAGGTTGAGCTTTCGGTCAAGAAGGTGATCGAGGGGCAGGCCGTCCAGAATAAAGATGCCCTGAAAAATCCGGAAGTCCTCGATTACTACGCCAACCTCAAAGAACTGCAGGAGAAGTGAATGCGTTCATTTTAAGATGATCTGGAGGTTATCTTTTTCGGTAACCATCTTATCTCCTACGGATGTCCCGCAGTAGATGCAGGTGTAGTCGTACTTGTCGCCGTTTGCGAGGACCAACAGGAGCCTCTTTTTAACCGGCACGGCTCGTCGGCACTGGGGACAGAAAAGTTCCGTCGCGTCAAAATCCCGGTATTGTTCCCGCCTCATGAACCATCCCTTTCCGGAACATCTTTCAAATCGTCAAGCCAGACCGTGGCCTCACTGTCGCTGGGCGCCCGGTAGTCGCTCCGAGGAGAGAGTGATCCCCCGGAACCGACCTTGGGGCCGTTGGGGACACAGGAGCGCTTGAACTGGCTGGTTTTGAAGAAACGGTAGAGGTAGACCTCGAGCCAGTGGCGGATCTCGCCGATCGTGTAGTCGCGTCGCTTCGCCTCGGGGACATCGGGCCAGCGGCCCTTTGCCCGGTCCCTCCAGGCGTTATAGGCAATGAAGGCAATCTTGGTCGGCAGATACCCGAATCGCGTCGTGTAAAAATTGTGGAAATCCTGGAGTTCGTAGGGACCGACGATGGATTCCGTCATCTGAGACGGCCTTGAGGCGGTCTGCCCGGGGATCAGTTCGGGGCTGATCTCCGTTTCCAGGATGTCGAGGAGGATCTCGGATTCATCGGGTGAAAATTGTACGGACCGGGCCACCCAGCGGATCAGGTGCTGGATCAGGGTCTTGGGGACGCTGGCGTTCACGTTGTAGTGGGACATGTGGTCGCCGACGCCGTAGGTACACCAGCCGAGGGCGAGTTCGCTCATGTCCCCCGTGCCGACCACAAGGGCGTTTCTGAGGTTCGCGATGCGGAACAGGTGCGAAGTTCTCTCTCCCGCCTGGATGTTCTCAAAGGTGAGGTCGTAGACCATTTTCCCCTCTGCGCAGGGATGGCCGATGTCTTTGATCATCTGTGTGCAGCTCGGCCGAATGTCGATCTCGTTGACTTCGACGCCCAGCGCCTTCATGAGCCTGAGGGCGTTGGCGTGTGTCTTTTCGGATGTGGCGAAGCCTGGCATCGTATAGGCCAGGACGTGGGAGCGGGGAAGATTCAGGAGATCCATCGTCCGGACGGCGACGATCAGGGCGTGTGTAGAGTCCAGACCGCCGGAGACGCCGATCACGACCTTGTCGATTCCGGATGATTTCAGGCGCTGGGCGAGACCGTGGACCTGGATGTTATAGGCTTCATAGCAGCGCTGGTCACGCTTGGCGGGGTCCGTCGGAATGTAGGGGAAACGCGGGTACTCACGATCGAGAAGGAGACGCCCCTCCACCGGATCGATCTCCAGAGCAACCTTCCGGAATTTCAGGAGGGCGTCCCGGTGCGTCCGTGCGTTCCGGCCGAAACTGGTCTGGCGCATACGGTCCTGGGCAAGACGGTCGAGGTCGAGATCGGCATAGATGATCTGAGGGCGTCCCGCGAATCGCTCCGACTCGGCAAGGAGATTCCCGTTTTCGTAGATCATGGCATGGCCGTCCCAGGCCAGATCCGTTGTCGATTCGCCGGGTCCCGCTGCGGCATAAAGGTAGGCGGCAAGGCAGCGTGCAGACTGATTTGCCGTCAGGCTCTGCCGGTATTCCGACTTTCCGATAGTGACATTGGAAGCGGAAAGGTTTCCGATGACGGTTGCCCCCGCCATGGCGGCGAAACAGGAGGGGGGGATGGGGACCCACACATCTTCGCACATCTCGACAAAGAAGCGGAAATGGCGGATATTCGCCACATCGAAGATGAGATCGGCGCCGAATGGGATCCCCTCCTGGCTGCAGAGGCTGATGGTTTGAGAGAGGGCCTCTTCGGCTGGGCTGAACTGGCGGCCCTCGTAGAACTCCCGGTAATTGGGGAGGTAGGATTTGACCGACACACCGGCGATCCGGCCCCGATGCAGGACAATCCCGCAGTTGAACAGCCGGGAGTCGACCTGCAGCGGGGCGCCGACGACAATGATCATGTTGAGAGAGGAAGTCTCGCGGGCAACATGATCGATCGCCTTGAGAACCCCCTTGAGCAGGGCATCCTGATGGAAGAGGTCCTCGTTGGAATAGGCCGAAAGCCCAAGTTCCGGAAAGAGGGCGAGGACGACATGTTTCGCCGCCGCTTCCCGGGCGAGACGGATGGTCATCTCCGCGTTGAACTGCGTATCGGCCACCTTCAGCTCGGGGATGCAGACCGCCGCCCGGATGAAACCGTGGCGGTAAAGGTTGAAAAAATCACGTATTTCTTTGCGTTCCATGGCTATTCCTTTTCCACGCAGGCGTAAGCGCTGTGGTTGTGAATGCTTTCAAAATTTTCCGCCTCAACCCTGTACCAGGTGAAATTGGCATCCCGGCTGATGCGTTCCGCCACGTTTCTGACGACATCCTCAACAAACATGGGGTTCTTGTAGCCCTTTTCCGTCACGTACTTTTCATCGATGCGCTTCAGAAGAGAATAGACCTCGCCACTGGCAGAATCTTCGATCAGCCTGATGACATCCTCGATCCAGAAAAATTTCCGGAACCTGACCTTGACGGTGACGATACTCCGCTGGTTGTGGGCGCCGACGCGGCTGATCTCCCGGGAGCAGGGGCAGACGGTCGTGACCGGGACCGCCATTCCCACAACGAAGTCCATCCTGCCGCCGTCGTTCGTACCGAGAAACCGACACCGGTATTCCATCAGGCTCTTCGCGCCCGACCTGGGGGCAGTCTTCTCGATAAAATAGGGGAATTCGATTTCGATATGCGCCGATTCTGCATGCAGTTTTGTCCTGATCTTTTCCAGGATGCTGTGAAACGTCCGGATATTGACCTGCTCCCGGATATCGTTGAGGACCTCCACGAAACGGCTCATGTGCGTTCCCTTGAAGTTATGGAGGAGGCTCACATACATGTTGATCGTGGCATTGACCGGCTGCGTTCCGTGGGCGCGATCCAGCACAACGATGGGGTATTTGAGCCCCTTGACTCCGACCTTCTTGATATTGATATTCCGTTCGTCTTTGAGATTCTGGATGTCGATCATAGGCTGTAAGAGACTCGCGAGTTCTCCGATTCCCATACCGTCACCCGGGAGAGGGTCACGTTCGCCTGCCGCGCCTTTTCGGCGATTCTGTCGTAGAGGAAACGGGCGATGTGTTCCGAAGAGGGGTTCTTCTCTTTGAAACAGATAAGTTCATTCAGATATTTGTGATCGAGTTCATCGAGCACCGAATCGGTCCAACGCTTGAGAAGCCTGAAGTCGATCAGCAGGCCCTCTTCGTTGAGCGATTCAGCGCCGACAGAGACCTCCACGAAAAAGTTGTGCCCGTGGAGCTCTTCGCACTTGCCTCCGATCTCCTTGAGGAGATGGGCGGCGGAAAAGGATCTTTTTATGGTGACTTCATACATATCCGCTCTCCGTAGCTTATTTTTGCGGAACTATATCATAAACCGGGCCGGCGGATAAGCGGTAAATTTACCGCGGTTCAATTCAGGCGATCCAGGCGGTAGGCGCCGCTTTGGTTGACCGGCGCGAGGCGCCTTTCCCGAAACGCAAGAAAAAGTCTCTTCTCCTCCGGCGAGAGGGGGCTCAGATCGCCGAGCAAATAAGCCTCGTCATAGAGGAGATGGGTAAACCCGGCTGTTCTCAAACGGTCACGCACCCCTTCGGGAGATAACGAATCCCTGAGGATTTTCTGGAGGGTATGGGCTTCGAACATCGAGTCCGCATAACATGCGCGGTCGCAAAGAAAGGTGTAGTTTTTCATGTAGAGGAGAAAAACGCTGCTCTGCGATGGGAGCTCGCGATTCGCGAACCGGTACATGGAAAAGGTGGGGATCATCCGGGTGAGAAAAGAGTCGCGTGATTCGAGGCCGGCTGCGGCGCGGACGGGGCTTGTCCTGACGAATTCGCGGGCAATATGATAGCCGTTGAAGGTCAGAGATCCGCCGATCAGAATGAGCAGGAGGCAAAAGACCGCCTTCCGTTCCCGATAGCGGGTCAATATGGCGCCGGTGACGATGGCGAGAAGGGCGAACAGGGGAATCAGATAACGGATCTGCTGGGCGGAAGAGGCCCAGAACAGAAAAGCCGGAACTGCGTAGGCAATCAGAACGCGAACCGGCATCTCCCAACGGCGGATTCCGGCGAGAAAGGGGAGGGTGAAAAGAAAGAGCGGGCCGAGGATGCCGTCGAACTGCGGGCTGTCCATCCTGGCCCGGAAGCTCAGGTTCCAGGGGAGGAGGAGATAATCGAAAAGATCCCGGCCCATGCCGAGGTTCTGGATGAAGATGTCGTAGAGGCGCGCCTGGTCGCTGTCCCACCCCCGGCCGCCGAATATTCCGTGGAAAAAGGGATAAAAAGGATTCCCCGTCACGATCAAGTTCTTCAGATAAAAGGGGCTTCCAACAGCGAAAACCACTGCGGCATAGAGAGCAATCCGGCGCAGGGCCTGCCCGGAGTGACTTTTATTCCGCTGAGAGAACCAGAGGATGCCGAGACAGCCGAGCGGGAGGAGTAGAAGGGCCGTGTATTTACAGGCGGCGGCAGACCCGGAGAAGACGGCGCAGAGGATGAGCCATCCCGACAGCCTCTGTTCCGACCACCTAAGAAAGGTAAAAACGGCCGCCAGGGTAAAAAAAGTCACGAAAAGGTCGTTATAGGCCATGTGCGAGACGGCAAAGACCGAGGGTATCGAGGCGAAGATCAGCATGCCGAGGGCGGGGAAGGCGTTGTCCCGCATCTGATGACGGGTGAATAGACTGATTCCCAGGAGAGTCCAGCAGAGGACGGCAAAGTGCATCGCCCTGGCGAGGATGTCGTTCTTAAAAAATAGCGCGAGCAGGTAGTGCATCTCGCCGAGGAGGGGATAACCGGCAAAGATGTTCCCGGGGATGAAATAGAAACCCTGATGCTTAAGATAGAGTTTGGGTACGGCGAGGTGGTAGATCAGGGCGTCCTTGCCGGTTTCCGGTGTCAGAACCAAAAGAAACCCGGCTGAAAGGACGGCTGCCAGGAGAACCGCGGCCGGACGGTCCCAGGCCGACCATCTATCCGGCGATGCCGGATGAAGAAGGGGAATATCCCGGCGCCGCCATCCCGAAAGGGCAAGCAACGCCAGTGCGATCATGGTAGTGATGATGGCGAACGCATGGAGGGATTGCGCGATGCCGAGGATGAAGACGGTATATGCGGTAACGGTGAGACCGACTCCGGCGGAAAGGAAGATTGTTTCACCTCTGGAGGCATACCGGAGGCTCGTGGCACGAAGACAGAGACGCCCCACCCCCGTCGTGATCAGAGACCAACCGGCCAGGAGAAGAATCGTCAAGACATGATGAAAAAGTGTTGAGTGCATGGTTTGCCGCCGGTGATCAGGGTTAAGACCTGTGTGGATACCTATCACGAAGAGCTTTTTGAAGAAATGAAAATGTTAGGCCGCTCTCAAAGCCCCTTACGAAGGTCTCGACCGGCAAAGCGAGATCGGGGTGAATATGGAAAAATTCAGGATCAATCCGTGAAAATTCCTGAAGTTGCGGCCCGGACTGTTCGTCAGGTGAGATTCAATTTACGGGGCATGACCGCACAAACTTGTAAGATGATAGAGCATAAAGAAATATCTTAACAAATAAGCTCCTGGCAGGTGAATTGGTATGTTACTTGCTGTTTAAAGAAGCAAAGCGTCTTTATCCGATCTACGAAACAGGTGGGAAAGGAGGTGTATGCGGAACTGATTCGGCGTTTGGGGTTCTCTTGACCGTATAAGGGAGTCATTTAATATTGAAATTCAATAAACGACAAAAGGAGGAACAGATGATTAATGCATTTCACAAGAAAAGAGGACAGAGGGGCTTTACGCTGATCGAACTGATGATCGTCATCGCGATCATCGGCATCCTCGCAGCGATCGCCATCCCGCAGTTCACCGCCTACAAGAAGAGGGGCTACAACGCCTCGGCCAAATCCGATCTTAAGAACATTTACACGGCGGCGCAGGCGTATTTCAGCGACAATCCTACGGGTACGATCGCCACGACGAATAACCTTGCGCCGTTCGGATATCAGAGTGGGGTCGGTATCACCATTGCTATACAAGACGGGTCGTCAACAGCGCTCGGGATGACCAGCACGCATAGCTCTGGAGGAGACATCGTCTATTCAATAACCGCCGGGGGGGCCATTACGCCATAACACGAAATCGGACCGAAATGGAAAGGGCGAGGTTTTTCCCTCGCCCTTTTTTGTGGGCGCGCCGCGCGTCCTTCCATCCCTTGCCCATTCTTTCGGGCGTTGCTCTAAAGCGGCTCGTTTTCAATAACGAAGTATGACCTTTTCACATCACTATTGATGGCGTATATAAAAGAAGGCGGCAGCCGTGGTCATCTTCTGGCGTGGATCATCTTATGAAAGTTGCTAATGAGAGTGATCGCCGGTATCGTTGATGGCGAAAGACCCTATGAAAGCAAACCGCAACAGTCCGATCTTCATTTGCGCCCTTCTTGCAATCAGCGTTCTGATCGTCTACGGGCAGGTGGGGAAATTCGATTTCATCCGGTATGATGAAGAACTGTACGTTACAAAAAACCCTCATGTCCTGTCCGGAATGAGCCTTGACGGATTGCTGTGGGCGTTTACGACGCTGGATGCGGGAAACTGGCATCCTTTGACGTGGCTTTCGTTGATGCTGGATCGAGAGTTGTACGGGATGAATGCGGGGGGGTATCACTGGACGAGCGTGGTCTTGCATCTGTTGAGCGGGCTGCTCCTGTTTTTTACGTTCAGCCGTATGACGGGGCATCCGTGGCGGAGCGGGCTGTTGGCGGGGTTGTTTTTGATCCATCCGCTGCATGTGGAGTCGGTGGCCTGGGTGGCGGAGCGGAAGGATGTTCTGAGCGGTCTGTTCTGGATGCTGAGCATGTGGGGATATGCTCGGTATGCGGAGAGGCCGGGGGCGGGGCGGTATTTACAGGTGGTGTTGTTTTTTGCCATGGGACTGATGTCGAAGCCGATGGTGGTGACGTTGCCGTTTGTGCTGC
>Ga0154726_1035_pt1 | contig 10997 bp, 11 predicted proteins | sample Rifle2008BG16ft_FD_105734 | JGI IMG/M metagenome (GOLD analysis project Ga0154726, IMG submission 105734) | Deltaproteobacteria bacterium RBG_16_58_17
TTGAAATCCACCCGGTCGATGATCCCCTTGAGAAGCGGGTTGGCGTCGGCGATGGCCCGCAGATAGGTGGTCAGTCCCTCGCCCAGTTTGGTCAGATAGGGGTCGTCCGGCTTACGCTCGGAATCGTTTCCGGTGCGGATCACCGACCAAACGGCGTCGTCGGGATTCTTCGGTGTGAGGGGCAGATAGAAGCGCACGAGCTTCTTGTCGCGCCGGACCAGGTTGAAGGCCTTAGCGCGGGAGCCGACCTCCTTGGCGATGCGATCAAGTTCGTCGTCGAAGACGTCGCAGAGGCGCTTGGTGAAGATGAGGGGGAGGATGAACTCCTTGTATTTCGGCGCGTCCTTCGCGCCGCGGATGGAGCAGGCGGCGTCCCAGATCCAGGATTCGAGGGATTTTCCGTTGTTGCCGTTGGTTACATTGGCCATGTTTGCTTCTCTGCCTTCCTATCAAAGGATCATTGCCGATCGTCGTGTGGAAATTACTGAAGTCAGGTTGCCGCAGCTGCAAGAGGGGCGTGGCTGCTCGGTCAAGTGCGATCCATATTTCCTGGAAATACGATCCGTCCTCAAACAAGCATGGGCGGGAACGGGGATATTCATACAACCGATTTATGGAAAATACAATAAAAATTAGGGGGGTAAAGCGGGTTACCTATTCAAAAGTCCGATTATACCGATGCGGTAAATGCGACGGATGTTTGATGACGAAAGAGGTCCCGACCTCTGTTGCATCATCAAGCAGGCCTGCCGCGTTTATGGATACCGAGTTCTCATAGTGACTAATAGGTCGAACATAAAGAAATTCTTGGATATTCCTTGGATTCACAAAAATAATTCGTTTCCCCGTGCATTTTTTTCTTGACAACGGCCCGCATATAGTTGTATGGCACAACCATGTCAACGAATCTCGATAAGAGCGGCCGGGAAATAATGGAAGTTATCATGAGCTTCTCCCGTGAGATACGGTGCTGCAGTCGGGATGAGGCCATTTGCCAGGGCGTCACGTTCAATCAGTTCATGATCCTGGACGCCGTTGCGAAAAAGGGGGAACTGGGTCTGGCGGAGCTTCACGGGATCCTTTCCGTGGAGAAAAGCACGACCACCCGTCTGGTGAATCCGCTGATCCAAAAGGGCCTCTTGAAACGTGACAAGGCGGCGCATGATTCCCGGGCGGCGAGGCTCACCTTGACGGAAGAAGGAAGGGAAACCCACCGAAGGGTCTGGCTGTGCCTGGGGGGTTTTTTCCAAAATATCACCCGGCAGATCCCGAAAGGGCAGAGGAAGGCGGTTCTGGAATCGGTCAGGGTGTTCACGGAGGCCATGAGAAGCGCCGCCGTCGCGTGTCGGTGCTGTGAATAATTACGGAGGATGGGTTATGAATCAATCGAGTCAGCCCTCTTGTTGTCAACAAAAAGAAACAATTGTTCTGCCGTCTTTTACCGGTTCCGCCTGCTGCTCGAGCGGGATCGGTGAAGACCAGGCGAGCCGACCGCGCCTGGACCAGAATTTCGTGATCGGGTCTGTTTCGACTCCGGCCGGGAGCGTGCCTCGGGTATCGTCGCAACTGGAATGGCGGGACCACTGGGGAGCCGTCAAGGCCCGCTGGGGGGTCGGCCGGATGGATTATGGCGTTGATCCGGGCCTGTATGCCCTGGGCAATCCTGATCGGGAGTCGCCCGTCCTGGTATCGGCCAATTACAAGATGAGCTTCGACGAGCTGCGGAGCGCCCTGCCCGGCAGGGATTTCTGGATCCTCGTTCTCGATACGAAGGGGATCAACGTCTGGTGCGCCGCCGGAAAGGGGACCTTCGGCACGGAGGAACTGGTCCAAAGGATCGAATCCAGCGGCCTGAATCAGGTCGTCAGCCACCGATCGCTGATCCTCCCCCAGCTGGGGGCGCCGGGCGTGGCCGCCCACACGGTCAAGAAGCGCTCCGGATTCGGCGTCCGCTTCGGTCCGATCAAGGCCGAGGACCTACCGGCCTATATCGATGCCGGTTTTAAGACCACCGCAGAGATGCGCGTCAAGACCTTCACCCTCCGGGAGAGGGCCGTCCTGATCCCGATCGAGCTGGTTGAAACCATAAAACCGACATTGATCATCGCGCCCGTCCTGTTTCTCTTCGGCGGCATCGGCGGTCCTGCCGGTTTCTGGGCGAACGCCCTTCATGACGGTTCCTTTGCCGTCTTGGCGTTTCTGAGTGCGATCGTGGGGGGGGCAGTGATCCATCCCCTTCTATTGCCGCACCTTCCCGGACGGGCATTCTCGGCGAAGGGACTCGTGCTCGGTGCGGTCGTGGCGGTCATTATACTTTCCTTGCAGGGGTCCGATCTGTCGACGTGGGCGGCGCGGCTCGGCATTCTGGCGTGGCTGCTGATCATCCCGGCCATAACGGCCTATCTGGCGATGAATTTCACCGGGACATCGACGTATACATCCCTTTCCGGGGTGAACAAGGAGATGCGGTGGGCGCTTCCCCTGGAGATCGGCATGGGAGTAAGCGGGCTCGCCATTTGGATCGCGTCGCGCGCGATTGCGTAGGGGGACTGAAGATGAATCGGTTGATTTACCTGAAAGACGTGGTTACCCTGAAACTCGATGAGGAGAGATGCACCGGCTGCGGGATGTGCCTGGAGGTCTGTCCCCATGAGGTGTTCAAAATGAATACCGGGCACGTCGAGATCCGGAATCGGGACGCGTGCATGGAGTGCGGCGCCTGCAGGCGGAATTGTCCGTTCGACGCGATTTCCGTGCAGACCGGCGTCGGTTGCGCGGCGGCCGCGATCAACGCCATGCTGGGCAAGACGGATGCCGCTTGTTGCTGTACCGGTTCACTCGAGTGTTCGCCGCCTGCAGCGAATGAGAAGGGCTGCTGCGGGTAGGGGTCGGTTCATCACCATCCGTTCCATTTTTTCCCGTTGGCAAACATCGCCGTTCCGGGATATGATCGCCCGTGTAATCGCTCCCGGCCGTACCGTTTTTTGTTTTGGGGGCTGTCGGGAAACGGGTGTTTATCAGTGGGGGCGGGGGCGTCCCGGGACGATCAGGGAGGTGAACCATGGGGGAGAGGGCGAGGGGGAAGAACGACGCGGCGGTGTGGATCCGGGATTGTATAGTCAAATATGCGGCGTCCGACGAGAACAGCCTGCATCTCGAAGGGACCCGTGAACCGGCGTGGGGGGAACCGCTCGTCGGTTTTTCACGCGGTGACGATCCGCTGTATCAGGGCTTCAAGGAGGATATCGGCCCGTTCCACTGGACGCCGGCGGAGATCTTCTCCGCAACGTTTCCCGACGTGCAGGCCGCGCCTGACGAATTGACCGTGGTCAGCTGGATCCTTCCCCAGACGGAACGAACGAGGCTCGACAACAGCCGCGAGGAAGCCATGCCGGCAGACCGATGGATACTATCACGCAAATACGGAGAAGACTTCAATATAAAACTGCGCGACCACGTGGCGGGGGTTCTGAAGGCGGCCGGACACGAAGCGGTGGCTCCCATGAACTCGCCCAGTTGGCGGTGGAAAAAATCGGACCGCTACGGGTTAGCCTCCTCCTGGTCGGAGCGGCATGCCGCTTACGTATCCGGGCTGGGCACGTTCGGGCTGTGCGACGGCCTGATTACGCCCCGGGGGAAGGCGATGCGCTGCGGTTCCGTGGTGGCCAGAATCGCCGTCCGGCCGGCGGAGCGGCCCTACGACAATCACCACGCGTACTGCCTCTTTTTTTTCAACGGGAGCTGCGGCAAATGCATGCAGCGGTGCCCGGCGGGCGCGATTACCCGGGAGGGGCATAACAAGGAGAAATGTTACACCTACCTCCACACCATCACGGGAAAACACGCTCAGTCGCGGTTCCGTTTTGAGACCTCACCCTGCGGCCTCTGCCAGGCCGGCGTCCCCTGCGAGGCGAAAATACCCGTCCCCGAACGGACCGGGTAATTTAGGATGACCTCCCGGCGCGGCCTCGGGGATGCGGCGTTGTACGTCATCGTCTGGATGGTCCGTTGACAATCCGGCCAGTCGGCCTTACAATAGGATCGACGTTCGTGATGGAGCAACATCGGGTCGATGAACCCGTGTGGAGTCGTCGCGGTTGGCGATTCCATTCGAGAAAATTTAAGGAGCGATTTATGTGGGAATACACGGAGAAGGTCATGGAACATTTTCTCAACCCCCGGAATGTCGGGGAAGTGGAAAATCCGGACGGCGTTGCCGAGGTCGGTTCCATCGCCTGCGGGGACGCACTGAAGCTTTCCTTCAAACTCGATGAGAATAAACGGATCAAGGAGGCGAAATTCAAGACCTTCGGCTGTGCCAGCGCCATTGCGTCCTCTTCGGCGCTCACCGAGCTGATCAAGGGGATGACGCTGGAGGAGGCCATGAAGGTGAGCAATCAGGACATCGCCGCTTACCTTGGCGGCTTGCCCCAGGAAAAGATGCACTGCAGCGTCATGGGGAAGGAGGCCCTCGAAAAGGCGATCGAAAATTACCAGGGGGCGCCGGCAAAGGAGACGGGAGCGCAGATCGTCTGCGAGTGTTTCGGGGTAACGGACCGGGAGATCGAGCGGGCCATCCGGGAAAACAACCTCACGACGGTCGAGGAAGTGACGAATTACACCAAGGCGGGCGGCGGCTGCGGCAACTGCCATGACGCCATCCGGCAGATCATCGAGCGGGTGAGGGCCGAGGCCAAGCCGGCGGTGCGGCCGAAGCTGACCACCATCCAGAAGATCCGGATGATCGAGGAAGCCCTCGAGCGGGAAATCAGGCCGTCCCTGAAGCATGACGGCGGCGATATCGAACTCATCGACGTCGTTGGCAACCGCGTCCTGGTAGCCACGCGGGGCGCCTGTGCCGTATGCAAGGCGTCCGACATCACCCTGAAGCATTTCGTCGAGGCGAAACTCCGGGATCTGGTTTCACCCGATTTGATCATCGAGGAGGTGGCCCCATGAAAATCGTTTATCTGGACAACAATGCCACGACCCAGGTGGCCCCGGAGGTCCTGGAGGCGATGCTGCCCTATTTCCACGACCTTTACGGCAACCCCTCCAGCATGCATTCCTTCGGCGGCCAGGTCGCCCAGAAACTCCGCGAGGCGCGCGAACAGGTCGCGACGCTCATCGGCGCATCGCCGGACGAGATCATCTTCACGAGTTGCGGCACGGAGAGCGACAACGCCGCTATTCGCTCGGCCCTGGCGACGCATCCCGAAAGGCGCCACATCGTGACCAGCCGGGTCGAGCATCCCGCCATCAAGTCCCTCTGCGCCAATCTCGCCGGTCAGGGCTACCGGGTCACGGAACTGCCCGTGGACAAGAACGGCTTGTTGGATATGGAGCAGTTGGAAAGCAGCCTGACGCCCGACACGGCGGTGGTCAGCCTCATGTGGGCCAACAACGAGACGGGTGTCATCTTCCCCGTGGAGAAGGCCGCAGCATTGGCCCATGAACGGGGCATCCCGTTCCACACCGATGCGGTGCAGTCGACCGGCAAGATCCCGATCAACGTAAAGAAGAGCGCCATCGACATGCTCTCCATTTCCGGTCACAAACTCCACGCCCCCAAGGGGATCGGCGTGCTGTACGTCCGAAAGGGGACCAAGTTTTCTCCGTTTCTGATCGGGGGGCATCAGGAAAAGGGGCGCCGGGGCGGCACTGAGAACACCCCCAGCATCATCGGGCTGGGAAAGGCCTGCGAACTGGCGGCCCGCCGCATGGAGGCGGAAAACACCGCGGTGAAGCGCCTGCGCGACAAGCTGGAGACGGCCCTTCTGGACGGCATCCCGCAAAGCCGGGTCAACGGCGACCTCTTTCAGCGCCTGCCCAATACGACGAACATCAGCTTCGAGTTTGTCGAGGGAGAGGCCATTCTCCTGCTCATGAACGAATACGGCATCTGCGCCTCCTCCGGCTCGGCCTGCACCTCCGGATCCCTTCAGCCTTCCCATGTGCTGCGCGCCATGGGCGTTCCCTTTACCATGGCCCACGGATCCATCCGTTTCAGCCTGAGCACTTACAATAACGAAGAGGAGATCGATTTTGTGATCGAAAAGCTGCCCCCCATCATCGAGAGGCTGCGCGGCATGTCCCCCTACTGGACTTCCGTCGCGCAGGCCTGCGTGAGCGCTTGACATTCGCTATCCTTTCGCATATAGATCGGGCCACCGGAGGATCGCGCCCCCGGTCATGAACTGCAGAGCAAACGACATCCGGGAAAGGCAGGCACGGTCGTCGATGAAATTCTTCAAACCGATGGCGGAAGAAAAATCCAAGAAGATCTTTCTCGTTTTCTTCGTTCTCTCCTCGATCTTTCCCCTCCTGATCTTCATCTTCATCTCCGATCAATATCTCCAGCCCTTCATTGATGCCGACAAGAGCGGCCAGCTTGGCGAAACGCTTATCTATGGCCTTCTCGTCATGCTTTTCTTTCCCCTCCTGAGCTTCTTCCTGATGTTCCGCAGAATCAGGGCGCTGGAAGGACTGACCCGGGAAATCCGCGCCAAATCGGCAGAGGTGATAGAAGGGAAGAAGAGTTTCGGAGAGCAGTCGATCGAAGCCAGGGAGACCTTCCTCATTCCGGCCCGCGGCGATACCGGGAATGCCGGCGATGAAAACGAAATTCAGAGCCTGATCCAGTCGTTCAACAACATTTTCCAGACCGCCGCGGATCAGCTGGCCGAGCGGGAACACCTGAAGGAGTTATTGGCCAAGCTGATCGCGCTCGCCTCCGATCTGACCGCAGAGCTGGAACCCAGCCGCCTCTTCCCGCTGATCATCAGCCGGGTAACCGAGGTCATGGCGGTCGAGAGGACCAGCCTCTATGTGATCGACTGGGACAAGCGTGAGTTGTGGACCAAGGTCGCCGAAGGGATTGACCCGATCGCCCTCCCCCTCGGCAAGGGGATCAGCGGCCGGGTGGCCGAAACGGGGGAGGGAATCAATGTGGTCGACGCCTGGGAACTCCCCTATTTCGACCGCTCCTTCGATCTGATCAACAATTTCCGCACCCGCTCCGTTTTATGCCTTCCCGTCAAGAGCCCCACGGGACAGATGATCGGCGTCCTCCAGGTTATCAACAAGAAAGAGGCGACCGGCTTCGACCTCAAGGATGAAGTTTTCATGAAGAGCCTCGCCTCTCAGGTGGGAATCGCCCTGGAGAATTCATTCCTGATCGACGAGGCACGGCTTTCCTTCAACAGTTCGATCAGCACCCTGTCGGCCACCGTCGATGCCCGGCACCCCCTGACCGCGGGCCACTCCCTGCGGGTCACTGAATATTCCCTGCTGGTCGCCGGAGAGTTCAATCTCGACAGGAACGACATCGAGGTGCTCCGGCTGGCGGCGATACTCCACGACATCGGCAAAATCGGGATCCGCGATGCCGTTCTGCTGAAAGAGGGCGTCTTCACCCCCGAAGAGCGGGAAGAGATGAACACCCATCCCGTCAAGACCAAAACGATCCTCGAGAAGTTTCATTTTCCCCGCAATCTTCGTGCCGTCCCCGAGATTGCAGGCCGCCATCACGAGAAGGTCAACGGCCAGGGATATCCGGACGGCCTGACCGGCGATCGGATCCCCCTCGGTTCGAAGATCATTGCGGTTGCCGATGTGTTCGACGCCCTGACCTCCCGGCGGGAATATCCCAAATACGACGGGGACAAGACGATGGGTCCGGGGGCCATGCCCCTGATGCAAGCCATCTCAATCATCCAGAAGGAGACGGGAAGCTACTTTGCGCTGGAAGTCGTCAGCGCCTTCCTGCGCTGCCTCCCCCGGGCTCTCCGCCTCTACCGCGGCAGCCACTTTGCGCCGGAATATGTGGATGAGGCTATCCGCCGCCTGGCGCCGGAGTAACATCACGACACCGCCGCGCCGACGTCGCCGGCTGACATCCATGACGTTGCCCCGGAGCGGCAGGGGTACGCGCAGGAGGAAAAAAGATGATCGTAAAACGCGTTTCGATCCTCAGTGCGGTCCTTCTGATACTCTTTGTATCGCTGAATGTTTCTGCGGCCGATGCCCTCAGGCTCAATGTCCGTTCGGCCATCCTGATGGACATGAGGACCGGCAGGATCCTCGTCGCCCAGAATGCAAACGCCCCGATCCAGCCGGCTTCCATCACCAAGGTCCTCACCCTCTATCTCGCCGACGAGGCGATACGCGACGGCCGCGTCCGGCCTGGAGACCAGGTGAAGATCAGCCGGAAGGCCGGGAGGACGGGCGGATCGAAGATGTTCATCGAGGCCGGGAGCGAGATCCCCCTCGAGGAGCTGCTCAAAGGTATGGCCGTGGTTTCCGCCAATGACGCCTCCGTGGCCGTCGCCGAATACATCGGAGGCGATGTGGAGAGGTTCGTGGCGAGGATGAACCGGAAGGCCCGGCAGCTCGGCATGACCCGCAGCTTTTTTAAAAATCCCAATGGTCTCCCCGCCAGGGGCCAGGTCACGACGGCGCGGGACATGCTGATCCTGGCCAGCGACTATCTCCAGCGATTTCCCGAATCCCTGGATCTCCACTCCCAGCAGTACTACACCTACCGCGACATCACCCAGCGAAACAGGAACAGCCTCCTGAGACACTACCCCAACGCGGACGGTCTGAAGACCGGCTGGGTCGTAAAGGCGGGATATCACATCGTGGCTACGGCCAAGCGCGGGGACACCCGTCTGATCGCAGTGGTCATGGGGGCGAAGACCCCCTCAATCCGAGCGAGGGAGACGGAAAAGCTGCTCGACGAGGGTTTCAGGATGGTCGGGGAGCGAGAGGGATGACGGCTACGTAAAAAGTCCGGATGCTGCGTTGCGCTTCATCCTTCGTCATTGCGGCGTACGCCACAGTACGTCTCATAATGGGGACGGATTTCAAATCCGTCCCCGCGCGCGCCTTGCCTGCGGACTTTTTACGAAGCCGTCCCAATTCAAGGCTTTTAAGACTTTTTACGAGAGCGTCATGCCTAGTCCAGGAAATTGTCCGGCGGGATGCGGAAGAGCTTCTTCAAGATCTCGTCAAAATAGTCCGGCAGGTACCGGTTCCAGAGCTTGATCGGCAGTTCGCCAAATTCCTTCTGAAAAGATACGGGAAAAGTAAAAAGGTACTCCAGCAGGTACTCGATGTTCCTCGCCAGCGGACCCCGGTACTGCTGACAGAGCCTCTGCTCGATGATCCGGTCTTCGTGGATGCAGCGGCCGATCTCGCTCTCCAGCATCTCCTGATAGGTGGAGAGGATGATCTCCAGCAGGACATCCTCCTCCCCCGACCGGACGAATTCGGCAAAGGCCTGGTTTGTCTCGTACGGGGAGAGCCCCCTTGCCTGCATGACGCTCAGGATCCTCCGGCCGAGGGGATGGGCCAGGATCTCTTCCCGGGGCGGCCGGTAACGGACGATCAGATTGGTCGCGTTGTACCGCCCGGTATGCTTCTCCTCCTCCACGATTTCGCAGTTCGGAAGCCTCTCGAAGAGTTCCATCAGCTTCCGCTGTTCGGATTCTTCCAGGATGACCTTCACGCCGGCTACGTCGTTGATCGCCAGTTCTTCCGCCGCACCCGCGATCGGTCTCCTTTCGCGCAGATCATTCAGGAGGCGTTTCTCCGCCTGGAGGAACTCCTCCGTCATCTCCTCGGGCGCCGTAAAAAGCTGCTCCCGCGGGATGCTCAGGAGGCGGGCCCTTTCATCCGCAAGGGTATCGGCATGTCTCCTGACCGAAGCGAAAATCCTATCGATGATCCGCCGGGCTGTCTTTTCCGCCAGACGGCGGACCCGCTTGATCCGGCTCGACCCGACATATTCCATGCAGCCGTTGCGGCGGCAGAAGTAGAGAATCCCGTGAAAAGGGGTCTCCCGGTAGTAGCGTCCCGGGTTCTGACCGTAATCAAGGATCATCTCTTCGATGCGTGCGTTACTGCAGGAGGGATGTTCCACGATAACGTCCTTCAGCTCGCCCTTGAGCTGGACAGGACGGGGGAAAAGCTGACACTGGTGAAGCTCCCGGAAGATGAGACCGGCAAACTGCTCCAGGTAACGGGAGACATAGACGCGGTTGAAATGGGACAGCCGCACGATCAGATCCGCATCCGACGGGCGCGCCTGATCGTACATCCAGCGGAGGATGATATCGTTGAGGACCTCCCGGTGCAGAAAACTGCCGATCGTAATCATGATCCCGAATTGCCTCAAATTAAAAGATCTCTATTAAAATTTTATCCAGATCGCAGGAGTGCCGCCAGGCGGTCGTCGAAGGTCTTCCCCAGCTCCTCGTGGAGGCTCCGCCCGTGGGCATCCATGGTGACGATCCCTGGAAAGTGGTCGAAACGGATCTTCCAGAAGGCCTCGGGGAGGCCGAACTCCTCCTTCTTGAATACGTCGAGGACCTCGACCATGGCCTGGGCATTGGTCACGCCCGCCCCGCCCAGGCCGTGGACATAGACGGCCTTGTGGGCCTTGCAGGCGGCGAGCGTCCGCGGACCCATCCCCCCCTTGCCGATGACCACCCTAAGCCCGAAGGCGGCGATGACCTTGTCCTCGTAGATCTCGTCGCGGATGCTCGTCGTCGGCCCGGAGGAGACGATGCTCCAGCGCCCGTCCACGTTGCGGACGATGGGGCCGCTGTGGTAGATCGCCCCGCCGCGGTAGATCGTCTTCAGCTCTTCGATGAGGCGCTGATCCTCGGCCGACAGGGGCCTTGGCCCCTCGATGAGGTGATCCACCATGTATTTGTGGGCCGCATCCCGGCCCGTCGTCGCGATCCCGGAAATCGCCACGGCGTCTCCGGCATGGAGCGACAGGATCTGTTCTTCCGAAATGGGAATGCTCAATTCAATCATTTTTCCCTCATCCCGTAAATCGGTAAGTTCCGTCGGCTTCGATCCGGATCTCGCGGCGGCGGTGTTCCCAGCACATGTACGTCACGGTGACGAAAAAAGAGGCGGGGTGGCGGTGAAGCGCGCCGATCTTGACTCCCAGAAGGGTCGTCTTTCCCCCGAGCCCCAAGGGG
>Ga0154726_1075_pt7 | contig 10971 bp, 14 predicted proteins | sample Rifle2008BG16ft_FD_105734 | JGI IMG/M metagenome (GOLD analysis project Ga0154726, IMG submission 105734) | Deltaproteobacteria bacterium RBG_16_58_17
GGGGAAGGAGATGGCCGATCAGGCGATCACGGCCTCCGCCTACGAGGAGACGCTAAACTGGTTCTACGAGGAGTGGCTCGGCTGCGCGATCCAGCTCAAGGCGACCTGCGCGCCTCACTACTACCGGATCTTCCATCAGCGGCAGAAAGAGCGACGCGGCGCGCCAATGGTAAAATCGGCGGCAGGGGAGGGCGGCCAGCCCCTCCACGCCATGACGCGCGGCTGCCTGGGGGGGATCGCCTTCTGCTTCATCTCCCACACGGGGCAGGTCCAGCCCTGCGGCTATCTGGAACTGGACTGCGGTCAGGTCGCCGAAAAGGGTTTCGCGGAAATCTGGAACGATTCGAAGATCTTCCGTGACCTCCGCGATCTCAGCCTTTACGAGGGTAAGTGCGGCTACTGCGAGTTCATCCGTGTCTGCGGCGGTTGCCGGGCGCGCGCGTACGAGGCGACGGGGGATTATCTGGCCGAGGAGCCGTTGTGCATCTACCGGCCGGGCAAGGGGGCAGAATAATTTCAGGGACGCTTGTAAAAAAACGTCGAAGAATAAACAGCAGGAATGCTTATGGACGATACCGACAAGAAGCTTTTGAACCTCATCCAGGAGGATTTTCCGATCACGGCGGCGCCGTTTGCCGAGGTGGCCGATCGCCTGGGAATCGGCGAGCTGGAAGTCCGCGAGCGGGTCGGGAGGCTGAAGGAGGAGGGGATCATCCGACGGATCGGGGCCGTCTTCGATCTCCGGAAATTGGGCTTTACCAGCACCCTATGCGCCGCCCGCGTTCCGGAAGACAAGGTGCGGCCGTTCGTGTCGGTGGTGAACGCCTGCCCGGGGGTGACCCACAACTACCGGCGGGAAAATGACTACAATATCTGGTTTACGTTAATCGTCCCTGGCGAAGAGGAGCTTGCCGCCGATCTGGCCAGGATCAAGCGGGAGACCGGGATCGACGACATCCTGAGCCTCCGCGCCGTCCGAACCTTCAAGATCAACGCCCGCTTCGAGGTCTGAAGAAGGATTGAACGAAGGGAATAAGAAATGACGGAGGAAAAGAAGCGCCCCAAACTTGTCCTCATCGACGGGAGCAATTACCTGTACCGGGCCTTTTACGCGATCCGGGAGCTCTCCAATTCGAAGGGGTTCCCCACGAATGCGATCTACGGCTTCACGACCATGCTGATGAAGCTCCTGCGCGACCAGGCGCCCGATTACATCGCCGTCGCCTTTGACGTCAAGGGTCCCACCTTCCGTCACGAGGCCTATGAGGACTACAAGGCGACGAGGAGGGCGACTCCCGACACCCTGATCCCCCAGATACCCTACGTCAAGGAGGTCGTCCGGGGGTTTTCCATCCCCGTCCTGGAGCAGCAGGGGATCGAGGCCGACGACATCATCGGGACCGTCGCCCGCCGGCACGCGGGGGAAGGGATGGAGGTGGTCATCGTCTCCGGGGACAAGGACCTGATGCAGCTCGTCTCCGGCGATATCGTCATGGTCGACACGATGAAGGACAAGACCTACGATGTTGCCGCCGTGAAGGAGCGCTTCGGCGTCGGGCCGGAGCAGGTCGTGGAGATCCTGGGCCTCATGGGGGACGCCTCCGACAACATCCCCGGCGTCCCCGGGATCGGGCCGAAGGGGGCGATCCGGCTGATCGAGCAGTTCGGGGGGATCGAGGAGATCCTCGCCCATCCGGAGCAGATCCACAATCTGAAGACCCGCGAGGCGATCCTTCGGAACGCCGACCAGGCGAGGCTCAGCAGGGAACTGGCACAGATCCGGACGGACGCGGAGATCGCCTTCGACCTCGAGGCCTGCCGCCGGCGGGAGCCGGACCGCGAACTCCTCATCGCGCTCTTCAAGGAGTTCGAATTTTCGTCGCTCCTCCAGGAGCTGAAGATCAAGGGGGAGCAGGCCGCCGGCGACTACCGGATCGTCAGGACGCCGGAGGAGCTCGAAGCGCTCGTTGTCCGGCTGGGTCAGGTCCGGGATTTCTCGCTCGATCCTGTCACCTCATCAGCGGAGGCGATGCGGGCCTCTCTCGTCGGCCTGGCCGTCTCGCCTTCGCCGGGCGAGGGGTTTTACATTCCCATCGCCCACGAGGAGGGTGCGCAGCCGCTTCCCGCCGGCGAGATGCTCAATGCCCTCGCCCCTTTTCTCGCTGACCCGTCGATGCCGAAGCACGGCCACGATCTGAAGATTTCCCTCATTGTCCTTTCCGAAAGCGGCGTTTCTCTCCGGGGCCTCGGCTGCGACACGCTGGTCGCCTCCTACCTCCTCAATCCTGCGAAACATAGTTTTGAACTCGCCGACACGGCCCTGGACCACATCGGCCGCATGATCCCAGCCGCGAAGGATGTCATCGGGAGCGGGGCGAAGGCCGTGCCGTTTGCAGCCATTTCCGCGGAGAAGGCGGCTGACTACGCCTGCCGGCGCGCCGACGCCGTGATGGCCCTTACGGCGGAGCTTTCAGATAAGATCGTCGCGGCGGGTCAGGAAGACCTTTTCCGCGATGTGGAGATGCCGCTGATTGAGGTCCTCGCCGCGATGGAGAAAAAGGGGGTTCTCCTCGACATCGCGCTCCTGAAGACGATGTCGCTGGAGATCGAGCAGCTCCTCGCCCTTTCGGAGGAGAAGATCCACCGGCTGGCCGGAGAAAAATTCAACATCAACTCCCCCAAGCAGCTCCAGGTGATCCTCTTCGAAAAGCTGGGTTTGCCCCGAGGTCGGAAGACCAAGGATGGCTACTCCACCGACGTCGATGTCCTCTCCTCGCTCGCCCGGAGTCATGAACTCCCTGCGGAGATCCTTGCCTACCGGGGGATGGTCAAGCTGAAATCGACCTACATCGACGCTCTGCCGGAGATGGTCCACCCCCGGACGGGGCGGGTCCACACCTCCTACAACCAGACGGTGACGGCGACGGGGAGACTCTCCAGCAGCAACCCGAACCTCCAGAACATCCCCATCCGGACCCTCGAGGGGAAGCGGATCCGCCAGGCCTTCATCGCGCCTCCGGGATGGAAGATCATCTCTGCCGATTACTCCCAGATCGAACTGCGGGTTCTCGCCCACTTCTCCGGCGACGAGACGCTGATCGCGGCCTTCGCTGCGGGCGAGGACATCCACAGCCGGACCGCCTCCGACATCTTCGGGGTCTTTCCCGAGATGGTCAACCCCGACATGCGGCGGCAGGCGAAGGTGATCAATTTCGGCGTCCTCTACGGGATGAGCGCCTTCGGCCTTGCGAAGGAACTTGGAATCACCCAGAAGCTGGCCCAGGCCTACATCGACGGCTATTTCCAGAAATATGCGAAGGTGCGTGATTATCTCGACGGCCTACTCGCCCAGGCGCGGCGGGAGGGTTATGTGACGACGCTTCTCAGACGGCGGAGATATCTCCCCGAAATCAACAGCCCCCAGCCAGCCGTCCGGCAGTTCGCCGAGAGGATGGCGATCAACGCCCCCATCCAGGGGACGGCGGCGGACCTCATCAAGGTGGCGATGGTCCGGATCTTCCGGCGTCTTAACGGGAAAGGCCTCTCGTCCGTGATGATTATGCAGGTCCACGACGAACTGGTCTTCGAGGCGCCGGCGGCCGAGAGAGAGGCGTTGATGAGTCTCGTCCGGGAAGAGATGGAGGGGGTGCTGAAACTCCGCGTTCCCCTCCGGGTGGAGATCGCCGCGGGAAGAAACTGGGACGAGGCGCACGCCTGAGGGGCGCCTCCCCGGTAAAGGCTCAGGCCTTTTGGCCTTTCGCCAGTCCGGAGCGGCGGTCACTTCCATCCCGGACGGGCCGAAAAGCGACCGGGGCCTTATGATCGCGGGAAAAAAATAAGTAATTCTTACAGGAGGATGAATATGGATGATGCAATCTACAAAAAAGTGGCCAAGGTGCTCGATACCATGCCCAACGGGTTTTCTGCAACGGAAAGCGGTGTGGAGATCAAGCTCCTCAAGAAGATTTTTACCCCGGAGCAGGCCGAGCTTTTCTGTAACCTGAGGCTGACCTTCGAGACAGTGGAGGAAATCGCTCAGCGCACGGGACGCCCTTTGGAAGGTTTGAAGGAGAGGCTCATCTCCATGGCGAAATCGGGACAGCTCTTTATGATCAAGCTGGGGAGGACAAGATACTTCAAGATGCTGCCCTGGGTTTTTGGAATCTATGAATTTCAGCTTGGACGCCTTGACAGGGAGTTGGCAGAATTGAATGAGGAGTACAGGCCGGTCTTCGGAAGACAGTTCTTTTCCGCGACGCCGCAACTGATGCAGGTACTTCCTATCGAGGAACAGATTTCGGAAAAGGAAGAGCCCCTGCCCTATGAGAAGGTCTCCTCCGTGATCGAGAACGGCCAGTCTTTTCTCGTCAACGACTGTATCTGTAAGAAGGAGCAAGACCTGTTGGATAAACCGTGCGACCGGCCCCTGCAGGTGTGTCTCGCGATCGCCCCGATTCCCGGGATCTTCGACAACTCCCCGCTGGGGCGCGTCATTTCCAAGAGCGAGGCCTATGAGCTGATGAAAAAGACCGAAGAAGAAGGACTTGTGCACCTGAGCGGCAATGTGCAGTATGGCCCCTTCTATATTTGCAATTGCTGTAAATGTTGCTGCGGGGTCTTGCGTTCGATCAATGAATTGGGCATACCTGCTGCGGAGGTCGTCAATGCGCATTACTATGCCGAGATCGATCCGGACAAATGCATCAGCTGCGGGCTGTGTTTGGACGAACGTTGTCAGGTGGGGGCCATCGAAGAAGGGGAGGATGCCTATCGGATCATCCATGATCGCTGCATCGGCTGCGGCCTTTGCATCACCACCTGTCCCGCGGAGGCCGTCCGGCTGGTTCATAAAGGCAAGGAGGAATTGGTGACGCCTCCCGCGACCGAAGAGGCCTGGTTCGAGGAACGGGGCCGAAAGCGGGGAGTGGACTTCTCGGCCTATAAATAATCCGGCGCCGCCCTGACGGGGTTTACAGTTCTAAGGGAAGCATCGATGCTGGCAGCGACGATGATCGGTACTCGCGGCAGCTTTGAGCTTTCGCGCCCTCGAACGGGTCAGTACGAAGGTATAGCCCTGGTTTTCCTCAATGAGCCGGTGGATGACGGCAAGCAGCTCCGGAACCTTCTGGATTTCGTCGATCACAAAACATTTTTATCCTCTTTCGAAATCCCGAATATCCCTGGGATGCCTACATCCAGTCGCTCCAACTGGATGAGGTGGAGGTTTCCGAAATCTATAAGGATGAGATCCTCAATAGGCCGGATCTTGAGATTCTTGAGGGTCCCCATTCCCTGCCTTTTGATGTCCGGGGAATTCTTGTCCCCCTGGTTGTGCATGGCGCCTCCCGGAAAGGAGACAACTAACCTTAAAGCGGACCGGCTTGGCCATGTCCCTTTTCCAGATCCCCGGCGGATCAGGTTGTTCATCAGATGCATCTTGCGCGGCGCCAGGAGGATCACGGCAATGTACATCATGGTCTGCTTAAATATCTTGACAAACCGAAACCGGGGGAGTATATAGTACGTAAATTGCTTCACGGCAATCGTTAGGGGTGCTCGCTATTATGGGCTGAGAAAAAACCCTAATTACCTGATCTGGTTAATGCCAGCGTAGGGAAACGGTTCAAATCATACGAATCATCCGCGCATTTTGCGATTTCCTCTTTATTCGATGACCGTTTCCCCCAAAAGGAGACGGTTTTTTTATGCCGGAGGTCCGCGGTTGTCTCACCGAACTTGAGAGAGAGCTGTATCCCCGCAATATCCACATTCCGGAGGTGGGCGAGGAGGGTCAACTCAAACTGTCCCGGAGCCGCTTTCTGATCGTCGGTCTGGGCGGCCTGGGGAGTCCCGCCCTCTATTATCTCGCCGCCTGCTCGCTTGGGGACGCACTCGCCGTGAATTTTCGTGAAATTCCGTTACCGGGGGAAATGCGATGCGGAATGTGCGGGAGAGGGGCTGATCTTCAGCCTACGGATTAACGGAAAGGAGAAGTGAACATGAAAACGAAAGCGGATACCCCGTTGATCATCGCGGGACGGTCCTTTGGGTCGCGCCTCCTGCTGGGCACCGGCAAATTTTCCTCCGCCCGGGTGATGAAAGGCGCTCTCAACGCCTCGGGAACGGAAATCGTTACGGTGGCCCTGCGGAGAGTGGAATTGGACAATGCCCATGACAGCATCCTGAGTGCTGTGGATACCAGCCGCTATCTGCTTCTTCCCAACACCTCCGGCGCCAGGAATGCGGAGGAGGCCGTCAGGCTGGCCCGGCTCGCCCGGGCCGCCGGCTGTGAACCCTGGGTCAAACTGGAGATCACTCCAGATCCCCATTACCTCCTGCCCGATCCGATAGAGACGCTCAAGGCCGCCGAGATCCTGGTCAGGGAAGGATTTACCGTTCTGCCCTATATCAACGCCGATCCGGTCCTGGCCAAGCGCCTGGAGGACGTCGGTACCGCCACCGTGATGCCTCTGGGTTCTCCGATCGGATCCAACCGGGGCTTGAAGACGAGAGAGTTGATTGAGATCATCATTGAAAAGGCAAATGTGCCGGTGGTGGTGGATGCGGGTCTGGGGGCGCCTTCCCATGCGGCCGAGGCGATGGAGATGGGGGCCGATGCGGTGCTGGTTAATACGGCGGTGGCGGTGGCCGGGGATCCTATAGCCATGGCCCGGGCGTTCAAAAAAGGGGTGGAGGCGGGACGCGAGGCCTTCCTGGCCGGTCTCGGCAGCCCGCGGAAAACGGCCGAGGCGTCCAGTCCTCTTACGGGTTTTTTGAGGTAATGCCATGAGTTTTTATGACGTCATCCATTCTTACGATTGGGGCGAGATCCAAAAGGAGATCGGACGGCGCAGCGTTGGAGATGTGGAACGGGCGCTTTCCGCCCGCACACCGGGGCTTGACGATCTTATGAGCCTCTTATCCCCTGCGGCGGAACCCTTCCTGGAGGAGATGGCCCAAAGAGCCCATCGGCTTACCCTGCAGAGATTCGGCCGGGTGATGGGGATGTTCGCCCCCCTCTACCTGTCGAATGTCTGTACGAATCGCTGCGTCTACTGCGGTTTCAACGCCGGAAATACCATTACCCGCCTCACTCTGACTCCGGAAGAAGCCGGGACGGAGGGGGAGTCTTTACGCCGGATGGGGTTCCGCACAGTGCTTCTCCTCTCCGGTGAAGCCCCGCAAGTCATCACCGAAGAGTATATGAAACGGGCGCTGGGAAGGCTGCGACCCCATTTCTCCTCCATCGGGATCGAGATGTTTCCGATGACGGCAGAGCGGTATCGGGAGCTCATCGGCCAGGGGGTGGACGGCCTGACCCTCTTTCAGGAGACCTACGATGAGGCGAGTTACGGAGAGTTTCATCCCGGGGGGAGGAAGAGCGATTATCGCTGGCGGCTGGAGACCCCGGAGAGGGGAGGGGCGGCGGGATTCCGGCGTCTGGGGATCGGCGCACTGCTGGGATTGAACGACTGGCGGGTCGAGGGTTTTTTCGTCGCCCTCCATGCGAGCCACCTCCTGAGGACCTGCTGGAAGTCCCAGCTCGCGATCTCCTTCCCGCGTCTCTGCTCTTCGGCGGGTGGGTATGAGCCCCGCTTTCCGGTTGCCGATCGCCATCTGGTCCAATTGATCTGCGCCCTGCGACTCTTTCTGCCCGACGTGGGTTTTACCCTTTCCACCCGTGAACTTCCCGCCCTTCGCGATGGCCTTATTCCGCTGGGGATTACCACCATGAGCGCCGGTTCTCACACGGAACCGGGAGGCTATGCCCGTTCCGGCAAGGGGGGCGCCCAGTTTGAGGTGGCGGATGGAAGGTCCCCCGGAGCGGTGGCAGAGGCGCTCCGCCGCACGGGGTATGAACCCGTCTGGAAGGAGTGGGACGCGGCTTCGGCTTTCGCATGACACACCGGGGAAGTTTCGATGACAGAAGAAAAAGGGATCAAGGAGGCGGTCCCCCTTCAATATGAACGAAAGATCTAACCGGATGATTTTCCTTGGAGGCGAATATGGAAATTCAGGTGAATGGAGAAAAAAGGCATTGGGATGGACCCGTCACGGTTCTCGATCTCTTGGAAGCTCTGGGGATTCATCCCGCAACGGTTGCGGTGGAGAGAAATCTGCGGATTGTTCTTAGGGAGGGAATGGCCAAAGAGATGATTCACGACGGGGACAAGATAGAGATCATTCGGATGATGGGAGGAGGAGGGTGAATGAACAGGGAGATCAGAAAACAAAAGTTTCTGCAGACGGATCTCTATCCGGTCACGTGCGAACGTCATTCCGCGGGGAGGTCGAATCTGGAGGTTCTGGATGCGGCGATCCGCGGCGGTGCCGGGATTATTCAGCTGAGGGAGAAGGAGTGCACCGCCGGAGACCTTTACCGGATGGCCCTCCGGTTTCGTGAGATCACCCTGGATGCCGGGATGCTGCTCATCATTAACGATCATGTGGATATCGCGTTGGCGGTGGAAGCCGACGGGGTCCACCTGGGGCAGGAGGATCTCCCCCTTGCGGCGGCGAGAGCCATTGCGCCTGATCTGCTCATCGGGATTTCCACCCATTCCCGGGAGGAGGCCCTGAAGGCGCAGCGCGAAGGCGCGGATTACGTCAACATCGGCCCGATCTTTCCCACCCGGACGAAGGAGGGTGTGAAACGGTTTCTGGGACCGGAGGCGATCGCCGGGATCGCCGCGGGTCTCGATATCCCCTTTACCGTCATGGGAGGGATCACCGGCGCCAACATCGACCAGGTGCTCTCTCAGGGGGCGCGCAGAGTGGCCGTGGTGACGGCCGTCACAATGGCCGGCGATATAGCCGGAACAATCGCATCCCTGCGTGAAAAAATTCAACTGGCGCCGCCTCCCTTGACCGAGAACGCCCGGTTCGAGGAACGGGGCCGAAAGCGGGGAGTGGACTTCTCGACCTATAAATAATCCGGCGCCACCCTGACGGGGTCTACAGTTCTATGGGAAGCATCGACGATGAAAGCGTGCTTGCTGCAGCTTTGAGCTTTCGCGCCCTCGAACCGGTCAGTACGAAGGTATAGCCCTGGTTTTCCTCAATGAGCCGGTGGATGACGGCAAGCAGCTCCGGAACCTTCTGGATTTCATCGATCACGAAACATTTTTATCCTCTTTCGAAATCCCAAATATCCCTGGGATGCCTACATCCAGTCATAATCCTGAAAGAAAAACAGGATGATGCGGAGAGGGGTGACCGGATGATGCATAAAAATGCCCACCGGGCATCGTCAAACCGCTGAAAACGATACCCCGTGTTGTTTAAGTCGTCATCCTGGCAATTTCCCTCAGGTCGCCCCTGTAACAAACCGCCGGCATATACCAAATATTGTAGCTACTTTTTCTTGACGCACAACGCACTTTTCCCTATGCTTTTCGAGTGAAAAGCAAGTTCTTATCAAACCCCAGGATACGTGACCTAGCTCCAATAATCTCCCCGCCTATGTTATAATACCTTATGCAGCCTTTTTTATCACCTGCCTTTTCATGGAATCAAAGTTGACTGAATATTCGCTGTCATCCCTTACAATCGCATAGACGATTCTCAATAGCTTCCGGGAAACCGCAACGAAGGCCATCATCTTTTTCGTTCCCCTATCGCTCAGCCTTGTATAATAATCATGCAGGATGCCATTCTTTCTTACGGTCTGGATTGCCGCATAATAGAGTATCTACCGGAGCAGGCTCCTTCCTCTTTTTGAGATCCTCCGCTGCCCTTTCATCTTACCGGAGCTTATCTCGTAGAGGTTGAGCCCGGCAAGCTTCATGATTTCTGGCTGTGTATTGAACTGCCTAAAATCTCCTATCTCCCCTATGAGACCTGCCACGGAAACCACCCCAAATCCTTTTATGGAGAGCAACTTTGAACTATAGGGTAATCCTTCCAAGGGCTATCTCCATCTCGTCCTCTATCTCGGAAATGAGGCTACTAACCATCTCCAATTGGATGAGGATATGGCGTATATCCATTGATAAGCCGGCAGCTGCTTCTCGGATACCAATGGTTACCTTTAAACTAATAAAAAATATATCTTGACAAGTTAGTATGTGAGATGTTATGCGCTCGCTCACACTCATCATGATGATTAGCTTACACTAACTTTTATGCAAAGGAGGAATGCAAGATGCTCAGGAAGTTGTTTGTTTTGCTCATGATTTCGCTGATGGCGGCGGGCAGTGCGGCCGCCATGCCGGAAAACCAGGAGGTGAAGAAAACGGTTGCACGGGCATTGCAACAGCCGGATGACAGGAGCGGCGCAAAGGACGATGACCGGCAGATTCCGGAACAAGTAACTAACGAACATTGGGCCTACAAGCAAATAGCTGAGTTGGTGGAGAAATACGCCGCGGAAAAGAAGCTTCCCGAAGGGAGGTTCTGCGCCAAAGAGGAACTGGTCGATTGTTTAATCGGGGTCCTCGCCAAGGTTCTTGAAAAGTACGATAAAGAAGGGTCCCAGGGCATTCAACTGGATGACCTGGAGAGTATCCGCACCCTCCAGGTCAGTCTGGAGAGTAAGTTGGAACAACATGACGCCTACCGCAATATGAGGTGGAGTATCAATCAGATCCTGACCCTGATCGAGCCCCCCGAGGCCCCTTTCTACAGGTACAAGGTCGGCGTGAACGGCTTTCTTCGGGGTGAAGGGGTGAGAAACTTCCGGCTTCCCGATGCGAACTACACGCCCGGCGACAGCGAGGGGCGCTTCCTCTACCGGGTCAAGCCGTATGTTTACTGGCACCCCAACAACTACCTCGATATCCACTTTGAGGGGCAAGGATACGGGTACGTGGGCGGGAACCAGCATTTGGACGAATATTCCCTGTACCAGGGATTTGTGGAGGCAAAGAGCCCCGATAAGGATCTATATACCGGAAGAAGTTGGGTTGCCCTGAAAGCGGGACGACAGGAATTTGTTTACGGGAGCAGCTTCATCCTCGGCGCCGATACATT
>Ga0154726_1087_pt2 | contig 10351 bp, 11 predicted proteins | sample Rifle2008BG16ft_FD_105734 | JGI IMG/M metagenome (GOLD analysis project Ga0154726, IMG submission 105734) | Deltaproteobacteria bacterium RBG_16_58_17
CAAATCTGTCCCCGAAAAGGATGATTCCGTTGAGGAGGTTCCATGTTGAATGTAAAGCAGTTTCGCTACGGTTCTGATAACCTTGGTTATCTGGTTTACGGAGCAAACAGCGGCATGGCAATCGACGGCGGCGCGGCGGACGCGATCCTCTCCTTTCTCGCGGAGCGCCGGCTCTCCCTGCTCTATGCCGCCAATACCCATGACCACGCCGACCACACGAGCGGCAACAAAGCCCTGCTTGTAAATTCCCGCACCCGCCTCCTCCGCCGGGCGGACCTCCCGGACGGCCGCAGGATGGAGCTGGACGGGGAGGAGGTCCGGATCATCCGGACGCCCGGGCATACGGAAGACTCCCGCTCGTTTTATACCGGCCGGGCCCTGATCGCCGGGGACACCCTCTTCAACGGGACGATCGGGAACTGCTTCTCGGGGGATCTGGAGGGGTTTTACCTTTCCATCCGGAAGCTGATGGCGCTCCCCGACGAGACCATTGTCTACGCCGGCCACGATTATGTGAAGGATTCGCTGGCCTTCGCACGACGCCTCGAACCGGAGAATGCTGAAATCGCCGCCTTTCTTGCGAGCTATGATCCGGGCCATGTCTTCTCCACCCTGGCCGAGGAGCGGAGGATCAACCCCTACCTGCGCTTCAACGAGCCGGGGATCGTGGCCCTCCTGGAGAGTCTGGGCCTGCCCCGGGAAACGGAGTGGGAGCGCTGGCGCTCCCTGATGAGCATCGAATAGTTTACAGTTTTTCCTCTACGGATTTGACCTTGCCCTCGATGCGGTTGACCGCCCCCTCGCGGTAGTCGGCCTGGAGAGTCATGTAGATCCGGCTGCAATCCTTCTTGAGCTCTATGAAACAGCGCTCCACGACAGCCATGACCTCATCCCATTCCCCCTCGACGGCCGTGCTCATCGGGCCGAGCTTGTAGGGGAGGCCGCTGTCCCGGATGATTCTCACGGATTTGGCCACATAGGGGCTGACGCTCGTTCCCTTGTCGGTGGGAAACATCGAAAAATGAATGAGTACGCTCATATTTTCTCCTTGTAAATGGTTGTGAATTCCGAAACGGGTATGGTGTCCCCAAGTTTTGCCTATTTCGTTTTCATGATCCAGCCGCCGTCCCAGTCGTCGCCGGGGGGCTCTTCCTTGAAAAAGACGCACCGCTCGATATACATCCGGCAGAGCTTCTCCTCCGGGTTGAGCCGGAGCGCCTCTTCGAAGCGGGCGATCGCCCGATCCCACTCCCTCCGGCGGTAGAGGGCCAGGCCGTCCCGGAACAGGTTCACCACATCCATGAGGTTGGGGTAGGTCTCCTCGGTGTGGTAGTCCAGGACTTCGTACACCCCGACGCTCTGCGTCTTTCCCTTGACCTGCACGTTGTCCACCTCGCGGATCCGGTAGGTGCCTTTCAGCCGCCGGCAGGTGTTCTCGCTGATCAGGATGCTGGCGTGGTACTGTTTGCAGAGGCTCTCCAGGCGCGAGGCCAGATTCACGCCGTCGCCGATCAGGGTGTAGTCCATCCGCTTCGGCGAGCCGATATTTCCCGAGACGACCGTATCCGTATTGAGGCCGATCCCCATGCCGACCGGCTTCTTTCCCTCCGCGGTCCGCCGGCGGTTCCAGGCGCGGAGGGCGTTGATCATCCCGATTGCCGCCCGGACGGCCCGGTCTTCATCGTCGTCGTGAGGAAGGGGAATCCCGAAGGCGGCCATGATGGCGTCCCCGATGAACTTGTCCAGCATCCCCCCTTCCTTCTGGATGCAGTCCACCATGATCGTGAAATACTCGTTCAGGAGGGAGACCGTCCCCTGGGCCCCCAGTTCCTCGGTCAGCGTCGTGAAGCCCCGGATATCCGAGAAGAGGACCGTCGCCACGGCGCTCTTCCCGCCCAGGATCTCCTCCCCCTCGCCCAAGAGCTGATCGGCGAGACCCGGATCCATGTAGCGGGACATGGTCGATTTCATCCGTTTTTCGCTCGTGATGTCGTCGATGACGAGCATCGAGCCCAGCTTCTGCCCGGCCGTGCTGACCAGCGGGAGGATTGTCAGGTTGGCGGAGATCCGGTTTCCCGCGAACGCGACCTCCGCGTCCATGATGACGTCCGGCTTGCCGCTCCCCTCGACATGCCGGATCTTTTCGATGATCCAGCCGTTGGGCCCGGTGAAGAATTCCCCGGCGGCCCGCCGGAGGATCTCCTCGGGAACGATCCTGAGGATTTGTAGGCCGGCGGCGTTGCAGGTGACGATCTTCTCCTCCTCGTTCAAGGTGATCACGCCGTTGGACATACTCTCCAACATGCTTTCGCTGTAGTTCTTCATGTTCTGGACGTCGTCGAATAGCTTGGCGTTCTCCAGGGCGATGGAGACTTGGGCGGTAAAAGCCTTCAGGCGCGACTCGTCCTCCTGCGTGAAGGGGCCGCCCCTTTTGTTCAGGACCTGCGTCACCCCGATGATCTTGCCGTTTTTATTGATTACCGGGACGCAGAGGATGGAGCGGGTAAAGAAGCCCGTTTTTTTATCGAAGGCGGGATTAAAGCGGAGATCGGCGTAGGCGTAAGGGATATTGACCGTCTTTCTGGAGGTGAAGACCGCCCCGGCGATCCCGAGGTGGTTCGGCATGCGGATCTCCGTGGCCTGGAGCCCCAGGCCGATCTTCGAGAAAAGCTCGCCGGTCTTCTCTTCGTTGAGGAAGAGCGTCGCCCGCTCGGCGTTTAGCATTCTTGTCGCCTCGGACATGACCTTCTGGAGCAGGATGCCGAGGTCGATCTCGGCGGTCACCTCGGAGACGACGTCGAAGAACTCCATCTCCTTCGTGCGGAACCGCTTCATCCGTTCGACGAACTGGGTGCTCTGCAAGGCGATCGCGGCCTGCGTCGTCATCGCCTCCAGGAGCTTCCTGTCCTCCTCGGTGAAGAGGCCTGTTTTCTTGTTAAGGGCCTGGGCAACGCCGATGATCTCTCCTTTGACTGTCCGGATGGGGACGCAGAGGATCGATTTCGTGAGATAACCAGTCTCTTCATCGATTTCACGGTTGAAGCGGGGGTCCGTGTAGGCGTCGTGGACGATGATCCCTTTCCCCGTGGTGAAGACGTGGCCGGCAACCCCGGAATCGTTCAGGATGCGGATCTCCCGGTTGAAATTACCCTGGGCTACGCGGGAATAGAGCTCCCCGGTTTCGCTGTCGTTGAGGAAGATGGTCCCCCGGTCGGCCTCGAGCTCCCGCGCGGCGATCTCGACGAGCGTCGCAAGGATCTCGTCGAGGGTCTCGAACGCGGCGATCGTCCTGGAGATGTCGAGCAGAAGCGCCACTTCGTTCAGCTTCGGGCGCCGTTCCCGGCCTGCAACCGTTTTTTTCGGATGGCTATCTTCTTTCATCATGCCCTTCCAACCTCCCCCTCAGCGCCCGGATGATCTCGTGGAGCTGCTTCGCCTCGTCGCGGGCGGTCTGCTCGATGGCGTGGCATTTCTCTTCGTGGGCGATCTTCCGGCGCTCCAGCTCGTCGCGCAGGGCGCCGATCATCCCTCTGAGCTGGCCGATCTCGTCGCCGGCCGCGTTCAGGGCCTGCTGGAGGCGCTCCTGCTCGCCGATCCGCATCTTCTCCAGCTCGTCGCGCAGGGCGCCGACCATCTCTTTGAGATGCCGGTTTTCCGTCTGGAGACTGTGGAGTTCATCTGACTGTGATCCGGCTGCCATGGCTCTTCCCACCTCGCTTCCGATGGTCCCGCAATAAGTTGGAAACATTGCAATAGACGGTTTCGTTACCTCTTTTTCATCGAGAGCAGAACCTATACCCAGAGTATTCCGGCGTTGATCAAAAAATATTCCCCTGTTACGAGGAGGATCCAGCCGAAGATATGGCTGATCCGGGCCGTCCAGATGCCGGACTTGGGGAGGCTGGCCAGAAGACCGGCGAAAGTGCCGATGAGGATGAGGAGGGTTCCCATCCCGAGGGCGAAAACGAACATCAGACTGGAGGCAAAGGCCACGTTCTGCCTGGTCGCCGCATAACCGAGGACCACCGCGAGGACCGGCGCCGTGCAGGGACCTATGACGAGCCCGGTGGCCGCTCCCACGAGGAAGCTGCCGATCATCCCCTTCGTTTTTTTCCGTGGCTGCACCCGCGTGACGAAGGCGGGCGTCCGGACGGAAAGGGTGAAGACGTCCAGCATTGCCAGCCCCATGAGGATGCAGAGGTTTCCGATGATGAAATAAGTCCAGGGGTTGGTCTGAATCTGGCCGAAGAGTTTTCCGGAGAGAGAGGCGGCGGCGCCGAGAATCGTGTAAATGACGGCCATGCCCAGGACGTAGATTAGCGAGAGGATAAACCCCCGCCTCCGGGAGCCGCTGGAACGGGCGCCGATGAAAGCGACGGTGATGGGGATCGCCGGATAGACGCAGGAGGTGAAGCTGACGAGAACTCCCCCGAGATAGACGGCCAGATAGGACAGGGCATAGGATCCTTGCAGATAAGCGGACAGCCCGTTCACGAAATCTTCTACCATGGATTCTCCCTTGCGATCACAGGGGACTCATAGCATAAGCACCGGGAAAGGTAAAACCATTTTATCCCGGCCAGCTACGTAAAAAGTCCGGATGCTGCGTTGCGCTTCATCCTTCGTCATTGCGGCGTACGCCACAGTACGCCTCATAATGGGGACGGATTTCAAATCCGTCCCCGCGCGCGCCTTGCCTGCGGACTTTTTACGAAGCCGGCCCCAAAAGTAGGGGACAGCGCCCCTGTTTTCTGCTATAAGCATCTGCAGCTTCCGGATGGACCCGGCGCCGGTCGCTCCTTGATACAGGCGGAGAATTCGTGTTGTCAACCATTTCTTTGCGGAGACGCTCGCTCCCGGAGAAAAAGGAACGGAAGAGATGAGTTCAATGATAGTCCCGGTCTTAAACGGGAAGGAGCCGAACAGATGCCTCTCCTGCGGGACGACGGAGAACATGGGCCGGCGCCGGTACTGCTCCATCGACTGCCGGCAGAAGCTCCGGCAGAGGCTCGACATGCGCAGCGGCCTCCTCCAGGCGCTCAACACGCGGTACGCCACCTTCTACTTTTCCGATCTGCTGATCATTATGGACATCCTGCCTTACGGGTACAAGGAGATCTGCAGTTTCTTCTATCCCCGGACACCGGGTAAAAATCCGGGGGAGGACTTCAGCCGGATGGCGGACATCTTGGGCGAGACCTGGTGGGCCGAGCAGCGGCGAACTAAGAAGAGGTATTTCGCCTCGCTCCACGTCCTGGAGATGGCCGTCCGGAATCACGTGCCGCCGCAGTCCGTCAAGCCGCCGCTCGTCCACACCCCTGCCGTCAGGCCGGCCTCCCTGGTCTATCTGAACCTGGAGAAGTTCAATCTCGATTCCCCGGAGCTCCGGAAGATCATCAGGGACGCCTATCGGCGGCAGGTCAAGATCCACCACCCCGACCTCGGGGGCGACGCGGGGATGTTCTGTCAGATCCACCAGGCCTATGAAGACCTGATCCACTGGGCGGAAAATCCAAACTTTATCCGGCATCGCGGCTTTCCGGACAAGTGGTTCTATGAAGGGGACAGCAACCGCTGGGTCCAGCCCACGCCGCTCCCGCCGCTGGGCCGCTGAAGCGCTTGTACGTCAAGGAAAAAAACTATATTCCTTGACATAACGACATCTGCCCTTTATATCAGTACACATCAAAACAGGCCTGATGTTCTCGTAAAAAGTCGGCAAAGCATTAAAATCAGCCAAGTATTGATGAATCTCACGGAGGGGGAAAGGAGGCTGCCATGAATGAAAGGTTGAAGATCGCGGTCAACACCGGCGGCGGGGATGCACCCGGACTCAACGCCGTCATCTATGCCGTGACGATGGCATCCTACCGCCGCGGCTGGGAAGTTTACGGCATTCACACCGGCTATGCCGGCTTGCTGGATACCGACGAGATCACCCGGCTTACCCCGGAGAAGGTGGTGGGCATCGTCTCGCTGGGCGGCACGATCCTCGGCACGACGAACAAGGGAGATCCGTTCAGTATGCCGGTCAAGAATGCCGTCGGCGAGATCGAGGTCCGTGATGTCTCCGCGCGGATATTCTCCAACTTCAAGCGCCTGGGTCTGGACATTCTGGTCGCCATCGGCGGTGACGGCTCCCTGCGCATCGCCAACCGCTTCGCCAGGATGGGTATGCCCGTGGTGGGTGTGCCCAAGACGATCGACAACGATCTGGCCAGCACGGTCATCACCTTCGGCTTCGACACGGCGGTATCCACATCGACGGAGGCGATCGACAAACTGCACTCCACCGCCAGCGCCCACGAACGGGTGATGGTGGTCGAGGTGATGGGGCGCAGCGCGGGCTGGATTGCGCTCAACAGCGGCATCTCCGGATCGGCGGACGTGATCCTGATTCCCGAGATTCCGTTCAGGATCGAGAGCGTCTGCAGGAAGATCATGGACAACGAGCTGCACGGGAAGCGCTACGGCATCGTCGTCGTTGCAGAAGGGGCCAAGGCCGAAGGCGGTGAGCTGATCCATAAGGGCCAGTGTGAGGAAGGCCGCCAGGAGGCGCGGCTGGGCGGCATCGGCGAGTGGGTGTGCCGGGAAATCTGCCAGCGGATCAGCAAGGACGCGCGCTCCCTGGTTCTGGGACACCTGCAGCGCGGCGGTTCTCCAACCACCTTCGACCGTCTCGTGGCCCTGCGCTTCGGCGCCGCGGCCGTTCGCTTCATCGCGGAAGGTCAGCGCAGCGTGATGGTGGCCCTGCGTCCGCCCAACATGGTGGCCGTACCGCTGGAGGAGGCCGTCGAGAAGATGAAATCGGTGCCCCTGGACAGCGACCAGATCCTCACCGCCCGCGATATGGGGATCAGTTTCGGGGATGATTGATGATTGCGCGCCGAGGTTCTGAATCAACAGCCCTATACGTTCCAGTAATATCAGCCCGACGGCGGCGCCGGGGTTTGCATGAAAAAATGACGGGAGGGAAACGATGAACGGCATGTCCTATGGTCTGGAGGAGAAGGTGGTTGTCGTGACGGGGGGAAGCCGGGGGATCGGCCTCGAACTGGCCCGGAACCTCCTTGAGCAGGGTGCGAAGGTCGTCATCTGCGGCCGGAAGCAGGAAAACCTTTCGGCCGCTGTGGAAAAGCTCCACGGCGGGGAGCGGCTTTTGGCGATACCGACCCATATCGCCCGTGAAGGGGACGTGGAGAACCTGTTCGACACGGCGGTCCGCCGTTTCGGCGGTCTCGACGTCCTGATCAACAACGTGGGGATGAACCTCCTGACGGCTTCCGTCGTCGATACGGACCTCGCCGTCTGGAACAAGATTATCGAGGGTAACCTCACCGGCGCTTTCCTCTGCTCGCGGAAGGCGGCCCGGATCATGCGGGAGAAGAAGCGGGGAAAGATCGTCAGCATCTCGTCTCTCGCCGGGACCAAGGCCTCGCCGGGGATGGGGATCTACGGGATCGCCAAGGCCGGCCTCGAAATGCTGACGAAGGTCCTGGCCTTCGAGCTCGCCCCCTTCAACATCCAGGTCAACGCCATCGCCCCCGGCGTGGTCAGGACCGACTTCAGCAAGCCCTTCTGGTCGACTCCGGCCATCCACGAGCAGATCGTGAAGGCCGTCCCGGCGGGCCGGATTGCCGAAACGGCCGATTTGGTCCCGATCGTCCTGCTTTTAGCCTCCGGTCATGCGGATTACATCACCGGGCAGACGATCATGGTCGACGGGGGGGCCTCCGCGATATGAGCCTTACCGCAGGTATCGATATCGGCTCCATCACCGCCAAGGCCGCCATTCTGCGGGATGGCGCCTTCCTGGGGACAAAGGTGATCTTCACCGGCTACAACGCGGAGGGGGCGGGCCGCCGGGTCTTCGAGGAACTCCTCGAAGAGCTGGGGCTTGCGCCCGCGGAGGTCGGCCGGATCGTCGCAACCGGCTACGGCCGGAAGAGCGTGGCGATCGCCGACAAGGTCGTGACAGAGATCACGTGCCACGCCGCCGGAGCCCGCTTCCTCGATCCTTCCGTCCGCTCTCTCATAGACATCGGGGGGCAGGACAGCAAGGCCGTCGTCATGGACGGAAACGGGGGGGTTGTAAATTTCACGATGAACGACAAGTGCGCCGCGGGGACCGGCCGCTTCCTCGAGGTGATGGCCCGCGCCCTCGAGGCGGACCTTGACGAGTTCGGAGAGCTCTCCCTGAAGGCGGAGCGGCCGGCGAAGATCAGCAGCCTCTGCACGGTCTTCGCCGAGTCGGAGGTGATTTCCCTGATTTCCAAAGGCGAGACTCGGGAGAATATCATCGCCGGCATCCACGAGGCGACCGCCTCCCGGGTCGCGACGATGGCCAAACGGATCGGCCTCGTAGCGCCCGTCATGATGACAGGGGGAGTGGCCCGGAACATCGGTCTCGTCCGGGCGCTGGAGAAGGCGATTGGAATGTCGGTCGTCGTCTCGCCGCACGCCCAGGTCGCAGGGGCCATCGGCGCGGCGAGACTCGCGCAGGAGTTGAAAAATGCATGAGGATCCGAAGGGGAAGACGGCGCTCGTCACCGGGGGGAGGAGGAATAACCCTTGAAGACACAGATCAGGGAGGTTGCGGCGGGGCTCTACATGCTCACTCTCCCCATGCCCTTTCGTCTTGAACATGTGAATGTGTTCGCGGCGCTTGAGGAGGATGGGTTCACGCTGATCGACACCGGTCCCAACCTGACCGGGACCTTTCCTGCCCTCGAGGCCTCCCTTACGGAGATCGGCCGGCGGGTGGAGGAGTGCCGCCGCATCCTGATCACCCATTTTCACATGGACCACTGCGGTCTGGCCGGCCTCATCGCCGACCGGTCCGGCGCCGGGATCTTCCTTTCGGAGATCGACGATCTGACTGTCCGAACCTTTGCGGATGAGGATCGTCGGCTGGAGAGCCTCCGCCGCTTCGCCCTGGAGAACGGCCTCGACGTCCGGACGTTCGCGACAATCGAGCGGGAATTCACCGCCTTACGGACGGCCACCTCGCCCTTCACGGCGACGGGGATCCTCGCCGACGGCGAGCGTCTGAGAGTCGGCGGAAGGGTCATGGAGATCGTTGCGACGCCGGGACACAGCCGCGGTCACATCTCTATCTATCTGCCGGAGGAGCGAATCCTGATCGCGGGGGACCACGTCCTGCCCAACATCACCCCCAACCTCAGCCCCGACCTGATCGATCCTACCTTCCGCCCCCTGAAGAGCTTTCTGGAATCTCTGGAGCGTGTTGCATCTCTGCCCCTCGGGATGGTCTTCCCGGCACACGGAGGGCCCTTTCCCGATCTCAAAGGGAGGGTCGAGGAGATCCGGCAGCACCACAGCGAGCGGTCGGGATTTACCCTCGCGGCCCTCAAGGAGCAGCCGAAAACGACGGAAGCGGTCTCCCGCTGTATCTTCGGGAACGATCTTCCCCCCTTCGACAAGTTCCTGGCCCTCAACGAGACCTTCGTCCACCTGATCGAACTGATGGCGGAGGGGGCGCTCCGTCAGGAGAGGCGCAACGGCTTTTGCTACTTCTCGCTGTCCCCCCAGGCGCGAGGGGACAGATTTCAAATCTGTCCCCGGTAGATTTCATGTCCCCGGTAGATTTCAAATCTATCCCCGGTAGATTTTCCGGCGGAGGAGACGGATCGACAGACGGAGCAGAATGACCGCCAAGACGAGGACCCCAATCCCGATCCCGAGGGCCCCGCAGGTGATTCCGTTCCCGCCGGCGATGAGCCGGATCGGGTTCCAGGAGGGGTCAGCGGCGAAGCGGCCCTCCGGCTGCCGGTATCGGGCGGGGATGTCGGGGATCCCGTTGCCGTCTACGTCGGGAAATTCCTTCATGTATGCGGCCAGGGCGAGCCACTCCTTGATCTCCTGTATCCCCGGCGCAATCGCGTCGGCGTCAATGATCCCCTGTTTCAAATCGGCGACGGGGCGCCCTTCCCGGTCCCGCGGCGTAATCGAAAGCAGGCCGCGGGAGGCGTTGCGGACAAAGCCCACCATCTGGGCGGTGTAAAAATTCATGCAGATCCGGTAGAGCTTCTCCGGCGCTGCCGGCTCATAGATCCCCCCGGCATTCCGGACCGTGATCGACGTCGCGCGGTCGAAGGGGATCCGGTGGGGGTTGAACGAGAATTTCACGCCGGAGAACTGGAGATGGGCGTCGTGCTTCAGGTTCGCCACGGTGGTTTCGACTTCGAGGAGGTCCTTGAGCTCCTTCCCGTTGGCATAGTAGGCGACCAGCGGATACCCGGGGGCGCCGTCCGTTCCGAGGCCGAGGGAGAGGGTGCGGAAAATGTCGGCGACGGTGATCGGCCCCTTCAGAAATGAATCCCTGATCACC
>Ga0154726_1115_pt3 | contig 10123 bp, 5 predicted proteins | sample Rifle2008BG16ft_FD_105734 | JGI IMG/M metagenome (GOLD analysis project Ga0154726, IMG submission 105734) | Deltaproteobacteria bacterium RBG_16_58_17
CGAGTCGTAGCCGAATATCCGGGCGAGAGCGGGATTGGCGGCAATGAATCGCTCCCCGAGCAAACTCCGGAAGATCCCCTCGCGGGCGTTTTCAAAGATGGAACGGTATTCTTCCTCGGCCTTGCGGATCTGGATATACAACGACGTGTTTCCCAGGATGGGGGCGATGATGCTCACGAGGACGCTCAACGCCTTCAACTGTCCTAACGTGAATTGGCGGTGGCTTTTCGTGATGTTGACGTTCAGAACGCCCACCAGCTTGCCCTGGGAGAGCATCGGCATGGAGACGGCGGTGTGAATATCGTTGCGCGGCCGGATCGGCGCCATGCGCGGATCACTGACTTCTCCCTTAAATACGACAGACTCGCGGTTGCGGGCTACCCAGCCGGCGATGCCCTGCTCGATCGGCGTATGCTCCCCGAGATTTTCCGTATGCCCGCCGCGGACAACCGCAACGTAAAGCTCTCTGCCGCTCTTCGACGGCAGCATGATGGATACCTCATCGGCGCAGCACTGCTGAAGCGCGGCGTCGGCGATCTTGTTGAGGATCGAATTGAAATCGGAGGAAAAGGCGATGGCTTTTCCCAGTTCGTGAATGGCTACGGTCTCCTTAAGTTGCATGTTTTCCAGCCGCAGATTGCGCACCTGCATGGCGCGGGTGAGCAGCGGCAGAAGGGTGTTGAGCTTGAACGGTTTCAGAATGTAATCGAAGGCGCCGGTCTTCATCGCCTCCACGGCGGTCTGCACCGTGCCGTGTCCCGTCATGATGATGCCGATGAGATTGGGGTCGATCTCGAGACCGGCCCGGATGAGCTCAATCCCGTCCATCCCGGGCATCATCAGATCGGTCAGCAGCAGATCGAATTCCCGCTCCTTGAGAACAGTCAAGGCTTCGGCGCCCGTCAGGAATCCCGCCGTTTCATATCCCTGGCCGGACAGCATCTCGCAAAGGGCGCTCATCAGCTCGGCTTCATCGTCAACGACGATGACGTGGCCTATTTTGTAATTGGGGTCTTTTTGCGCCATATTTTTCATGATCTGCCTTTCCCGTTCATGGATCCGTTAAACGGATTGAGTTACCCGGATCTATTGATGACAGGGTAATCCGGACTTTTGTTCCCTTTCCAGGAATCCCCTCGCTTGTTATATCGAGCGTTCCCCGGTGTTCCTGCGCGATGCGCCGGCAAATGGCCAGCCCCAGCCCGGTGCCCTTTCCCTCCGGTTTCGTAGTATAGAAAGGGTCCATGACTTTGGGCAGGATCTCAGGCAGGATTCCAATCCCCATGTCGGCAATCTCGATAAAAATCTTTTTTTCTTCAGTTTGCGACGCGACGCGGATCGTCAGCGTTCCGCCCTTCGGCATGGCGTCGCTCGCATTCGTAAACAGGTTCAGAAACAACTGCCTTAATTGCTGGCGGTCTGCGAGGATCCCCGGAACATCGGGTGCAAACTCCCTGATGACCTGGATATTGTTCTTGCGTAGGTGGTAGTAAATAAGTTCGAGGGTCTTTTCAATTTCCTCGCGTATATCCACCGTAGAGATCTGCTTCTGGTTCCGGCGGCTGAACTGCAGGAGGTTGGTTACCAGGGTTCCCATCCGTTCGACTTCCTGCCCGATGATTTCCAACTCCCGCCGACGCGGATCGTCTTGGGATGTCTGCGCCGTCAGGGATTCGATCCGGAGACTGACGGTAGCCAGGGGATTGTTCAGTTCGTGGGCAATGCTGGAGGCCAGTTCTCCCATTGTTGCCAGCTTCGCTGCCTGCCAGAGTTGCTGTGTGACCGCATTCAGCTCTTCATTTTTCGCCTGTAGGTCCGCTGTTCGCTTGCGGACCTGCTGTTCCAGGTTGACGTTCAGATTCTGGAGGCGCTCATTGGCCTCCTGAAGCCTCAATTGCACGGCAGCCAGTTCCCGGTTCGCCTTCTGAAGCTGCTGATCCTTCCGGTAAAGCTGGACGAAAAAAGCCACCTTGGCTTTCAGGATGAGAGGTTCGAAGGGTTTAGCCAGGTAGTCCACGGCGCCGGCGGCGTAGCCCTCGAATATGTATGATTCATCCTTGCTGACCGCAGTCATGAAGATGATGGGGACGGCGCGGGATGATTTCCGTTTCTTAATCAATCGGGCGGTCTCGAATCCGTCCATTTTCGGCATCTGGACGTCGAGGATGATGACGGCAAAGTCCCGGAATTCAAGGATACGCTTCAACGCTTCCCGGCCCGAGGTCGCCCGGACGAGATGATAATCGGGATCGTCCAGGACCGCCTTTAACGTATCAAGATTGCTATCGTTATCATCCACCAGCAGGATGTTGACCTTTTCTTCCATAACACTCATACCTTATCTCGGCAATGTCTTCACACTGGAACTCGCCGACAGACCGGCGATAAATTCCCCGATGCCCTGCAGGGACATCACCTTGTCCACCGCCCCGGCGGTGATGACGGCCCGGGGCATCTCCGGTGCTTCGGCAGTTTCCGGATCCTGGGCAATGGTCACGCCGCCGGTTTTTTTGATGGCCGTCATTCCCCGTGCCCCATCGTCATTGGCTCCGGTCAGAAGTACCGCCGTCACGCCTTCCCCATAGGCATCCGCGGCGGACTCGAAAAGGACGTCGATAGACGGACGACTGTATTGGACCGGTTCGTCAATGGAAAGGACGAAGGCGCCGTTCTCCACAAGCAGGTGGTAATCGGCCGGGGCAATAGTGACTTTTCCCGCCTCAATCTCTGTCTTGTCCTCCGCTTCGACGACGGGCAGCAGGCAGATACTCTGGAGAAGCGGAACCAGCCGGTCTTCTTCCAACGGCATCCGATGGAGGACGGCAACAACGGGCAGGGGGAAAGCTGCCGGCAAAACGGTAAGGATCGCCTCCAGGGCCTTCAAGCCCCCCTGGGAACCGCCGACGACGATGATGATATTTCCTTTCATCAGCGCACCTTCCGGAAGAGGCGTTCCTTGTCGTCAACAGAGCCATAAGCGGACTCATGGGGGCTGAAAAGGAGGTTTTCCTTTTCACCCAGCCCCAGGAAACCAAGGTGCATCAGGCTCTCATAGAGGAGGCCATGAACCCGGTTCTGGAGCTCCCGGTTGAAATAGATCATGACGTTACGGCACAGGATCACATTGAACTCATTAAATGATCCGTCGGTGACCAGATTGTGCTGGGCAAAGACGATATTCTTTGCGAGACCGGGCTGGAAGCGTACGCCGTCGTACTTGGTGTTGTAGTAATCGGAAAAATTGCCCTTGCCGCCGGCGCCGATGTAATTCTGGGTGTAGGTCTTCATCTTGCCGAGAGGGAAGATGCCTTTTTTGGCCTTTTCCAGGAGGGCTTCATTGAAATCGGTGGCATAGATGCGCGACCGCTCATAGAGATTCTCTTCTTTCAGGAGAATGGCCAGGGAGTAGACCTCCTCCCCGCAGGAGCAGCCAGCGTGCCAGATGCGCAGAAACGGATAGGTGCGCATCGCCGGGACGACCTTCTGCCTGAAGACGCGGAAGAAACCGGGGTCACGGAACATGGCGGAAGTGGTGATGGAAAAGTCCATCAGCAGGCGCTCCATGACTTGCGGGTCGCGGAGGACCCGCTCAAGCAGGGATGTGATTGTGGGGAGATCCTCTCCTTCCATGCGCTTCACGATGCGGCGTTTCATGGTGGAAAAGGCATAGTCCCGGAAATCGTACCCGTATTGCTCATGGATGGCCTCTAAAAGCAGCCGGACTTCCAGCTTTTCCACATCGTTGGCTTTCATTATATCCCCACTCCTCAATGTTTATACAGCCACACGCGCATCAGCGACAGGAGCTGGTCGGTGTTCACCGGCTTGCTGATGTAGTCCGACGCCCCGGCTTCGATGCACTTCTCCCGATCCCCCTTCATGGCCTTGGCCGTCAGCGCAACGATGGGCAGCGCCTTGAAACAGTCATCCCGGCGGATGCCCCGCGTCGTCTCGTAGCCATCCATCTCGGGCATCATGATGTCCATGAGGACAAGGTCAATGTCGGGGTTCCCCTTCAGAACCGCGATGGCGTCCCGGCCGTTTTCCGCGTAGAGGATCTTCATCTTGTGGGGCTCCAGCACGCTCGTAAGGGCGAAGATATTGCGCATGTCGTCGTCAACAATGAGGATCTTCTTATCCTGGAAGACCTCCTCCGGTTCATGGAGCTGGCGTATGAGCTTCTGCTTCTCCTTGGGAAGCCTGGCCTCGACCCGGTGAAGGAAGAGGGCCGTCTCGTCCAGGAGCCGGGCCTGGGACTGCTCTCCCTTGAGGATGACGGTAGCGGCTTGGCGCTGGAGGTTCTGCGCCTCATCAGGGGAGAGTTCCAGCGCCGTATACACAACAACGGGCAGGTCCCGGATGCCCAGCTCCTCCGCCATCCGGTGGAGGACGACAAAGCCGCTGATATCCGGGAGTTTGAGATCCAGAATCATGCAGTCAAAATGCTGTTTCTGCAGGAATTCGAGGGCCTCATTGCCGCTGCCGACGGCGGTGATGACCACGTCGCCGTTGCCGATGAGCTTGACGATCCCCTCCCGTTCCTCCTCGTTGTCCTCGACGACGAGGAGGGATTTCAGCTCCTTGCTGATGAAGCCCTCCAACTGGGTAAAGGCCCCTTCCAGGGCTTCCGCAGAGACGGGTTTCGTGAGATAGGCCATAGCCCCCAACTGGAGCCCCCTCTGCTGTTCATCCACCACCGAGATGACGTGGACAGGGATGTGGCGGAGTTCCGGGAGGGACTTGAGGCGCTCCAGGATCGTCCAGCCGTCCATGACGGGGAGCATGATGTCGAGAAGAATCCCGTCGGGCTTGAACTCATGCGCCAGGGCCAGCCCCGTGTCCCCCTTGTCGGCCCAGAGGACCTTGAACCCGTGGTCATGGGCCATATCGGTCAGGATGAGGGCGAACTTCGCGTCATCCTCCACAATGAGGAGGGTCCGGTCGCCGGGCTGGATGGCGTAGCGGTCATCCTGGACCATAGGAGGCAGGGCGATCTCGATGAATGATTCCCTGTCCGTCGTTTCCGCCTGCGGCGCCGGTTCCTTCTTCTTAGCCTTGAGGCGCGGGGGTTCGAGAACGGGTTCGCACGGCGGTTCCGGGCCTTTCTCTCCCCCTTCCGGTCCTTTTGAAGTGTCAAAGGATTGGGGCAAATAGAGGGTGAAGATGCTGCCGCGACCTTCTTCGCTTTCCAGGTGGATCTCGCCGCCCAGGATCCGGGCGATCTCCCGGCTGATCGTGAGGCCGAGACCCGTGCCGCCGTACTTGCGGCTCGTCGTGCCGTCGGCCTGCTGGAAGGCCTCCCAGATGACCTTTTGCTTATCCGTGGGAATGCCGATGCCCGTATCGGATACGGCAAAGGCGATCACCTTACTGACCTTCCGGAGCGCCTCGTTCTCGAAACGCCGGTCGGTCCTTGCCGGTTCCACGGTCAATTTGACGCTGCCCTGGTTCGTGAACTTGAAGGAGTTGGACAGGAGATTCCGGAGGATCTGTTCCAGGCGCTGGCGGTCCGTGCGGATCGTCGCCGGCACGCCTTCCCGGATATCCACCCCGAAGTTCAGCCCCTTCTGTTCCGCCATCTGCCCGAAACTTCTGTCCATGACGGCCTTGACGTCCGCAAGGGGAACGTCGCCGATGCCGATCTCCATCTTCCCCGCCTCGATCTTGGAGAGATCCAGGATCTCGTTGATGAGGTTGAGGAGATCATCGCCGCTCGCGTGGACGGTTCGGATATACTCGATCTGCTTGTCCGTCAGGTTGCCCTCCTTGTTCTCCGAGACGAGCTTGGAAAGCAACAGCATGCTGTTGAGCGGCGTGCGCAGTTCATGGGACATGTTGGCCAGAAATTCCGACTTGTACTTGGAGGTGATCGCAAGCTGCTCCGCCCGTTCGGCCAGGGTTGCCTGAGTCAACTCCAGTTCGTTGTTTTTAAATTCCACGTCCTTGCGCTGGTCGTTGAGCTGGACGGCCTTTTCTTCCAACTCCTCGTTAGCCGCCTGGAGATCCTTCTGCTGCTGCTGGAGAAGCTCCTGGGACTTCTTCAGGGCGCCCGTCTGCTCTTCCAATTCCTCATTGGAGCGCTTCAGCTCCTCCTGCTGGCTCGTAAGTTCTTCGGCCAGGGACTGAGACTGCTTGAGGAGTTCTTCAGTTCTCATGCTCCCCATGATCATGTTGATGACGACGCCCATGCTCTCCATGAGCTGTTCCAGGAAGGTGACATAGGTCTCGCTGAAGCGGTTGAAGGAGGCGAGCTCCACCACTGCCATGACCTGTCCTTCGAAGAGGACGGGCAGGACGGCGATGTTGAGGGGCGTCCCCTCGCCGAGGCCGGAGGTGACCTTGACGTAATCATCGGGCACATTGGCAACGACGATCGGCTTCTTCTCGAAGGCCGCCTGACCCACAAGACCCTCGCCTATCTGCCAGCGGTTGGCGACGTTCTTCCGCTGGACATAGGCGTAGGAGGAGGTAAGTTTCAGGATCGTCTCGTTGGCCGCCTGTTCGGTCAGATAGAAGACGCCGTGCTGGGCGTTTACGAGCGGCGTCAGCTCCGACATGATCATCTGAGCCACCGTTTCGACGTCCCGCTGGCCCTGGAGCATCCGCGTGAAGCGGGCCAGGTTCGTCTTCAGCCAGTCCTGCTCCTCGTTGCGCTGGGTTGTATCCTTCAGGGTGCTGATCATCTGGTTGACATTGTCCTTCAGTTCCGCCACCTCACCCTTTGCCTCGACGTCGATGCTGCGGGAGAGATCGCCCTTCGTCACCGCCGTGGCGACCTCGGCGATGGCCCGCACTTGGGTGGTGAGGTTGGACGCCATACCGTTCACATTGTCAGTCAGGTCCTTCCAGACGCCCGAGACGCCTTTCACCGCCGCCTGGCCGCCCAGTTTTCCTTCCGCGCCGACCTCCTTGGCCACACGGGTCACCTCGCTGGCGAAGCCGTTCAACTGATCCACCATCTGGTTGATCGTCTCCTTGAGTTCGAGGATCTCCCCTCGCGCCTCGACGGTGATCTTCCGGGACAGGTCGCCGTTGGCCACCGCCGTGGTCACCACGGCAATATTCCGCACCTGATCCGTGAGGTTTGTCGCCATACGGTTGACGTTGTCCGTCAGGTCCTTCCAGACGCCGAGGGCGCCCAGGATATAGGCCTGGCCGCCTAACTTTCCTTCCGTCCCGACCTCCCGCGAGACGCGGGTCACTTCCGAGGCAAAGGAGTTCAATTGATCCACCATCTTGTTGATCGTGCTCTTGAGCTGGAGGATCTCCCCCTGGGCCTCGACAGTGATCTTCTGTGAGAGGTCGCCCGTGGCCACCGCCGTGGTCACCAGGGCGATGTTCCGCACCTGGTCCGTCAGGTTCGACGCCATGCGGTTGACATTGTCCGTCAGGTCTTTCCAGACGCCCGAGACGCCCCGGACATAGGCCTGGCCGCCTAACTTCCCTTCCGTTCCGACCTCCCGGGCGACCCTCGTCACCTCGGTGGCGAAGGCATTGAGCTGATCGGCCATCCGGTTGATCGTATCCTTCAGATCGAGGATTTCCCCGCGAGCCTCGACGGTGATCTTCTGGGAGAGGTCGCCGTTGGCGACCGCCGTCGTCACCTTTGTGATGTCCCGCACCTGGGAGGTAAGGCTGCCGGCCATGCCATTGACGCTGTCTGTAAGGTTTTTCCAGACCCCCGAAACCCCCATCACCTCCGCCTGGCCGCCTAACTTGCCTTCCATCCCGACCTCCTTGGCGACCCGCGTCACCTCGGCGGCGAAGGCGTTTAATTGATCCACCATCTGGTTGATCGTATCCTTGAGCTGGAAGATTTCTCCCTTCGCCTCGACGGTGATCTTCCGGGAAAGGTCGCCCGCGGCGACCGCCGTCGTCACCTCGGCGATATTTCTCACCTGGGACGTCAAACTTCCCGCCATGCCGTTCACATTGTCCGTCAGGTCTTTCCAGACGCCGGAGACGCCCTTCACCTCGGCCTGGCCGCCTAACTTGCCCTCGGCGCCCACCTCCCGTGCGACCCTGGTCACCTCGGCGGAAAAGGCGTTCAAGCGATCCACCATCTGGTTGATTGTCTCTTTGAGCTGGAGAATTTCTCCCCGCGCCTCGACGGTGATCTTCCGCGAGAGGTCGCCTTCGGCCACCGCCGTTGTCACCTCGGCGATGTTCCGCACCTGGGAGGTGAGACTCCCGGCCATGGCGTTGACGTTTTCCGTCAAGTCCTTCCAGACGCCGGAGACCCCCTTCACCTCGGCCTGTCCTCCTAACTTTCCGTCCGTCCCGACCTCGCGCGCCACTCTCGTGACCTCCGCGGAGAAAGCGTTCAACTGATCCACCATCTGGTTGATCGTGTCCTTGAGCTGCTGGATCTCTCCCCGCGCCTCGACGGTGATCGTCCGAGAGAGATCGCCGTTCGCCACCGCCGTCGTCACGAGGGCAATATTCCGCACCTGGTCTGTGAGGTTGGCAGCCATGCGATTGACGTTTTCCGTCAGGTCCTTCCATACCCCGGAGACGTCCTTCACATCGGCCTGGCCGCCCAATTTTCCATCCGTCCCGACCTCCCGCGACACCCTCGTCACCTCCGCCGAGAAGGCGTTCAGGCGATCCACCATCTGGTTGATCGTGTCCTTGAGCTGCTGGATCTCTCCCCGCGCCTCGACGGTGATCTTCCGGGAGAGGTCGCCCTCGGCCACCGCCGTGGCGACATCGGCGATGGCCCGCACCTGGGTGGTGAGGTTGGACGCCATGCCGTTGACGTTGTCCGTCAGGTCCTTCCAGACGCCCGAGACATCAGCCACCTCCGCCTGGCCGCCGAGGATGCCTTCCGTCCCGACCTCACGGGCCACCCTCGTCACCTCCGCGCCGAAGGCGTTCAACTGATCCACCATCTGGTTGATTGTCTCCTTGAGCTGGAGGATTTCCCCCTGCGCCTCGACGGTGATTTTCCGAGAGAGATCGCCGTTGGCCACCGCCGTCGTTACCTCGGCGATGTTCCGCACCTGGGAGGTAAGGTTCGCGGCCATGCGGTTGACGTTCTCCGTCAGATCCTTCCAGACGCCCGAGACCCCCTTCACCTCTGCCTGGCCGCCCAGCATGCCCTCCGTCCCGACCTCGCGGGCCACCCTCGTGACTTCCGCGCCGAAGGCGTTCAGGCGATCCACCATCTGGTTCATGGTATCCTTGAGTTGCAGGATTTCTCCCCGCGCCTCGACGGTGATCTTCTTCGAGAGGTCGCCTTCCGCCACTGCCGTCGTCACCTCGGCGATGTTCCGCACCTGGGAGGTAAGGCTACCCGCCATGGCGTTGACGTTGTCCGTCAGGTCCTTCCAGACGCCGGAGACATCGGCCACTTCAGCCTGGCCGCCCAGCACGCCTTCCGTCCCGACCTCGCGGGCCACCCTCGTAACCTCAGCCGAGAAGGCGTTCAACTGATCCACCATCTGGTTGATCGTTTCCTTGAGTTGCAGGATTTCTCCCTGCGCTTCGACGGTGATCTTCCGGGACAGATCGCCGTTGGCCACCGCCGTCGTCACCTCGGCGATGTTCCGCACCTGGGTGGTCAGGTTGTTGGCCATGCCGTTGACATTTTCCGTCAGGTCTTTCCAGACCCCCGATACGCCCTCCACTGCCGCCTGGCCGCCCAGGATGCCTTCCGTTCCGACCTCACGGGCCACCCTCGTCACTTCCGAAGAGAAGGCGTTTAAGCGATCCACCATCTGGTTGATCGTGTTCTTCATTTCCAGCATCTCGCCCTTGGCCTCGGCGGTAATCTTCTGGGAAAGATCGCCGCTGGCCACCGCCGTCGTCACCTGGGCGATGTTCCGCACCTGGGTGGTCAGGTTGTTGGCCATGCCGTTGACGCTTTCCGTCAGGTCTTTCCATGTGCCCGAGACATCGGCCACCTCCGCCTGGCCGCCCAGGATGCCTTCCGTCCCCACCTCGCGGGAAACCCTCGTCACTTCCGAAGAGAAGGCATTAAGGCGATCCACCATGCGGTTGATCGTGTTCTTCATTTCCAGCATTTCGCCCTTGGCCTCGGCGGTGATCTTCTGGGAGAGATCGCCGCTGGCCACCGCCGTCGTCACCTGGGCGATGTTCCGCACCTGGGTGGTCAGGTTGT
>Ga0154726_1087_pt12 | contig 9718 bp, 8 predicted proteins | sample Rifle2008BG16ft_FD_105734 | JGI IMG/M metagenome (GOLD analysis project Ga0154726, IMG submission 105734) | Deltaproteobacteria bacterium RBG_16_58_17
CCCGCCGAAGAGGAACATCGGCGTGATGAAGAGGAACACCGGCAGGTTGAACAGCTCGATGTTAGGTGTGACCGCCGTGCAGACCATCCCGGCGGCGCCGAAGGCGAGGCCCCCGAGGAAGGCAAGCGGGAGCAGGAGCAGCCCCTCCGGGTACCGGATCAGGCCGAAGCAGCTGATCACGGCCATCATGATTGCCGTCGCGATCACCGCCTTCGTCGCCCCCCAGATGATCTCGCCTGTGATGATCTCCTCGACGGTGAGCGGCGTCGCCATCATTGCATCGAAGGTCTTGTGGTAGTACATCCGGACGAACGAGGCGTAGGTGTTCTCGAAAAAGGCGTTGTTCATGACGGTGATCGCGATGAGCGCCGGGGCGATGAACCGGACGTAAGAGATCTCCTGACCTTGATAGCGGATGTTTCCGACAAGCCCGCTCAGGCCGAGGCCGAAGGCCAGAAGGTAGAAGAGGGGTTCCATGAGCGGCGGGATGAAGCTGATCTTCCAGCTCTTCCGGTAAACGGTCAGGTTCCGCTGCCAGACCCGGATAAAGCGGCGGGATATCGGCGGATAGAGGGCGCTCATTCTCTCAACTCCCTCCCCGTCAAACGCAAGAAAACGTCCTCCAGCGTCGCCATCCGCATGGTGCAACCCTTCTGGCGGAACCGGTCGCTTATTTCCCGGTAGAGGTCGCTTCCGTCCTCCACGTAGACGATGATCCGATGGCCGTAGCTCTCGTACCGGACATCCCTTTCCCGGAGGAAAGCCGTGAGATCTTCCGCGGGGTCGGCGACCTCAAGAACGTGGCGGCCGACATGGCGGCGGACCAACTCTTCCGGCTTCCCCTCGACGAGGATGCGTCCCTGGTCCATAATCAGGAGCCGGTCGCAGAGGCGGGAGGCCTCTTCCATGTAGTGGGTCGTCAGCAGGATGGAGAGCCCGCCGGCCCGCAGTTCCTCCAGACGCTCCCAGACCTGGTGGCGCGACTGGGGGTCGAGGCCGGTCGTCGGTTCGTCGAGGATGAGAAGCTCCGGCCGGTTCAGGAGGGCGCGGGCCATGACGAGCCGCCGGACCAGCCCCCCGGAGAGGTCGACGGCGCGGGAGTTTTCGCGGTGGTCGAGGGCCATGAAGCGCATCAGCTCCCGGGCGCGCCCGGCGGCCTCGCTCGCGGGGATGTTGAAGTAGCGGGCGAAGACCACGAGATTCTGGAGGACGGAGAGGTCCGGATCGAGGTTGTTCTCCTGTTGGCAGACGCCGATCCGCGCCTTGACGGCGCGGGCATTCCAGGCGATATCGAGGCCGAAGACCTTGAGCGTCCCCGCCGTGAGCGGGGAGAAGCCGTAGACCATCCGGATTGTGGAGGTCTTTCCCGCCCCGTTGGGGCCCAGGATCCCGAAGCACTCCCCGGCTTTGACCGCAAAGGAGACATCATCGACGGCAACGATCTCCCCGAAGGCCTTGCGGAGATGCTCCGCTTCAATGACCGCGTTCACGGGGTTTGCTCCGCTGCCGGTTTCCCCTTTGTCCGGATGATCTCCGCCAGCGGCCGGCAACCGACGGGGTTCGAAAGTGCCTCCTCGTAGGCGGCCCGCGGGTCGGGGAGGATCGGGATCTCCTTCATCGTCAGGGTGTCGCAATGCGGTGGGACGCGTATCATCAGGATCTCCGGCCCGTATTCGACGGCGATCTCTTTCCAGTCTGCGGTATCGATCTCCTGGGCTGAATTTCGGATCTCGGGGTGCATGGCATACTCCTGTGTCCGGGATGAGACGCCCCGAATCTACCCGGAAGGGGATGCCCTGTCAAGACCGAAGTGCCGCCAGACCGAAGTGCCGTCGGGGAAAGCCCTTCCGCGAATGGCCGTTGCAATTTTACGGCCGTTGCGTTATGAAAAATGGGGACAGATCTTTTTCCCGCTTCGGAAAATAGATCTGTCCCCATTTTTCAAACTTATCACGAGGCGGCTATGAAAGTCAGGTTTATGGGTGCGGCAAGGACGGTCACCGGCTCCTGTTACATCCTGGAGGCGGGCGGCCATCGGTTCGCGATCGACTGCGGCATGCATCAGGGGAACGCGGAGATCGACAAACGCAACTGGGATGTCGAGATCTACGATCCCCACGGGATCGAATTCATCCTGATGACGCACGCCCACATGGACCATTCCGGGCTCCTCCCCCGTCTCGTCCAGAAGGGGTTCCACGGCAAGGTCTACATGACCGAGCCGACAGAGGATCTCCTCAGGGTCATGCTTCTGGACAGCGCCCACATCCAGGAGACGGAGGCGCAGTGGAAGAGCCGCAAGAGGCTCCGCTACGGGGAGGCGGATATCACCCCCCTCTACACACAGAAGGATGCGATGGCCGCCTTTCCCCTCTTTGCGACAGTGACCTACGGGGCGCCCTTTTCGCCGTTTCCGGGCCTGCGGGTCACCTTCCGGGACGCGGGCCACATCCTCGGTGCGGCGATGCTGGAGCTGACCGTCGCGGAAGACGGCAAGACAAGCCGCATCGTCTTTTCCGGAGACCTCGGCCGTCCGGCGCAGCTCCTCATGAAGGACCCCGCCCGGATCGCCGAGGCCGATTTCCTCTTCATGGAATCGACCTACGGGAACCGGAACCACAGGAACGAAAAGGACAGCCTCGACGAACTGGCCGAGGCGGTGGCCTACAGTTACGCCAAAGGCGAAAAGGTGATCATTCCGGCCTTCGCCGTGGAGCGTACCCAGGAGATGATCTATTCTCTCCACCTGCTTGCGAAAGACGGCCGCCTGCCCGCGGACATGCCTGTCTTTTTGGACAGCCCGCTCGCCATCCAGGCGACGGAGATCTTCCGGAAGAACCAGGATGCTTTCGACAGGGAGACGAAGCGCCTTTTCGCGAACGGCGAGGATCCCCTGACGTTCCCCCAGCTCCGCTATACCCCCTCGACGCAGGAGTCGATGGAGATTAACAGCGTCAAAGGGCCCGCGGTCGTCATCTCGGCGAGCGGCATGGCCAATGCCGGCCGGATCAAGCACCACCTGCGCCACAACCTCTGGCGCGAGGGGGCGAGCGTCGTCTTCGTCGGCTTCCAGGCCCAGGGGACGACGGGCCGGAAGATCGTGGACGGCGCACAGAAGGTCCGGATCTTCAGCGAGGAGGTTGCCGTCAGGGCGAAGGTCTTCACGATCAACGGCCTCTCCGCCCATGCGGGACAGAGCCAGCTTCTGGATTGGCTTGCCCATTTCCGGACGGAGAGGTTGCAGGTCTTTCTGATCCACGGCGAATACGGCGCCCAGCAGGAGCTCGCCCGGCTGATCGAGAGCCGCTTCAGCCTTCCGGTCTCCATTCCGGACTACCTCGAAGAGATCACCCTGGAGGCCGGCCGCGAGCTTGAGCGCGTGGAATATCCCGAGAAGGCCGCACCGCGGATCGACTGGGAGTTTCTCATTGCCGACATGGAGACACGATTCGCCCAGCTCCGTGAGCGACGGGGACAGGTGGAGGCGAAGACCTGGGTGGAGCAGACCGAGCTCAGGGACCGCATGCTCGAGGTGAGCCGGAGCCTGGCGGGGATCATTTCGGAGATCTGAAAATGGGAAATGGGGACAGATCTATTTTCCCAATTTTCCCAGGGAAAATAGATCTGTCCCCATTTTACTCTATTGCATCCGGTAGCTGAAGGTCGCGGTGATGTGGAGACGCGACAGCTTGAATGAGGCGGGAAGGGGGTCGTAGGGCGCTGCGGCCCGGACGACGGCTAGGGCCCCCTCGTCCAGAACGGGGCTGCCGGAGGTGGACGTGACGTAGTATCCCGCCAGCGCGCCGCTGGCGTTGATCGTGAAGCGGATCACGGCGTTTCCCTCCGTCTTGAGGGAGAGGGCCTCCGGCGGGTAGCTCCAGATCTGCTCGATCTTCTGACGGATCTCGATGAGATATGAGTCGTAAGGTCCGTTCCGGCTGCCGAGCGAGGCCGAATCCTCGCGGAAACCGGCGGCCATCGACACCGGAGGGGGCGGCGCCTCTTCGCGGCGGTGGGGTTCCCGCTGCGTCTCTTTTTCCTGGGGCGCTTTCAGCTCGACGGTCATCACCTTCTCCGCCCGCGAACCCCCCGTCATGTCGATGCGGGTCGTCAGGGCAAGGACCAGCGCATGGCCCGCCAGCGACGCCAACACAAAGGGGATGAGGAATTTCTTCGCCGTCATGGGATGTAAAATACCCTCCGTCTTTCCGACGGATGATGGCGGAATTCACGGAAAAAGTCAAAGGCGAATCGTAATGTCAGGCACAGGGCTTAGCCGGGGCGTGAAAAATAGGGGGTTGTCCGCCCTTTTCCCCCGCTTCTTGTCGATTGTCGCCGGGCTTTGAAAAATGCATGAGAAAAATGGGAGTGAGAAACAGATGGAAATCGATGAGAGATGGATGGAGCTGGCGCTGGAGGAGGCCGCCCTGGCCCGGGAGGCGGGGGAGGTGCCGGTCGGGGCGGTGATCGTCCGGGGGGAGGAACTCCTCGCGCGGGCTCTCAACAGACCGATCTCCCTGCACGACCCATCGGCCCATGCGGAGATCCTCGCCATCCGACAGGCGGCGGCCGCCGCAGGTAATTACCGCCTTGCGGGAACGACGCTCTACGTGACCCTCGAACCCTGCATCATGTGCGCGGGGGCGATCATCCACGCCCGGATCGAACGGCTGGTCTTCGGGGCCGCCGATCCTAAGAACGGCGCCGCGGTCAGTCTCTATCGCCTATTCGAAGACCGGCGGTTCAACCACGCCGTCGCGATCACGGGAGGGGTCCTCCGGGAGGCCTGCGCTGAAATTTTGAGTGGATTTTTCCGCGAAAAGAGGCTAACATCATCGCCGTGAGACAACAAACCGGAGAGATACCGAAGTGGTCGTAACGGGATCGACTCGAAATCGATTTGGGGGCCAAAAGCCCTCACGGGGGTTCGAATCCCCCTCTCTCCGCCATGCATTTCCTTATTTCTACCCGGCCAGGAAGAGGCTGACCCGCACGAGGTCGTCGGATGCGCGCCGGCGGGTCATGCCTAACTTCTCGCAGAGGGCGGTCATCCTGCCGTTCGTCGGCTCCAGAAATCCGTAGAATTCCTTGAGGCCCCGCTCCGCGGCGATCCCGATGAGGACATCCAGGAGCTTGGAGGCCAGACCCCGTCCCTGGAAGTCATCGTGAACGATGATGGCAAATTCCCCTCCGGAGCTGCCGTTGGCGTCGATGGTGAGGCTTCCGATGCCGACGATGCGTTTTTTCTGATCCGTCCGCGTCTCGGCCACGATGGCCATCTCCCGATCGTAGTCGATGTGGCAGGACCGTACGTGCATGGCATGGCTGATGTGCTTGAGGTTCTGGTAGAACCGGGAGCGGAAGGTCGCCTCGGAGACGGTCGTGAGCATCTCGTGTTCCAGGGGCTCATCCTCGGGACGGATGGGGCGGAGGATGACCTCGGTTCCGTCGGTCAGGCGCCATGGCGTCACGTACCGTGTCGGATAGGGGGTGATGACCAGGTGGGGATAGGCCGCGGCCTTTTCGGCGAAAACATCCTGATCCAGGAGGATCCGGGCGTCCAGGGCGATGGCCTTTCCCTGGCAGACGGCGAGGGGATTGATGTCCATCTCCCGGATCTCGGGGAAATCGATGATCATCCTGGAGAAGCCCACCAGGATCTTTTCCAGCTGGCGGAGATCGGCGGGAGGTTTCCCCCGGAAGCCCTGGAGCATGCGGTAGACGTCAGTCTCCTCCATGAGCCGCCGGGCCAGGGTCTGGTTCAGGGGCGGCAGTCCGACGGAGAAGTCCCGGAACAGCTCCACGCTGATTCCTCCACTGCCGAAGAGGATGACGGCGCCGAAGTGGCGGTCCTTCTTCGCCCCTAAGATGAGCTCGTAATCGATGTGCTCGACCATCTTCTGGACTGTCACGCCCCGTACCGTCGCCTGCGGGGCGAACTGGCGGACCCCATCGAGGATGCGCTGGTAGGCGGTCTTCAGCGCCTCTTCGCAGTCGATCGCCGTGATGACGCCTCCCACGTCCTGGCGGTTGATGATGTCGGGGGAGGCCACCTTGAGGACCACGGGGTACCCCATCTCCCGGGCAATGGCCAGGGCGTCCTCCATGGTGATTGCCATCCGGGAAGGGATGACGGGGATGCCGTAGTTGCGGAGGAATTTCCGGGAGTCCTCCTCCGTCAGGATTAAACAGGCCTCCCGGTTGGCGCGCCGGATGAGGGCCTTGAGATGGTTTTTCGGCGGCGCCTCGTCCAGGGGAAGTTCCGCCGGGGTCTCGTGGAGGAGCAGGAGGTTCCGCTCGTATTGGGTCATATAAATGTAGGTGCGGACGGCGGCTTCCGCCGTTTCATAGGAGGGGATGCCCTTCTCCACCATCAGCTCGCGCCCTTGCTGCACCTCCCGTCCCCCCATCCAGGCCGTCAACAGGGGTTTGTCCGTCTTTGCCGCCGTCGCGATAAGGGCCGCCGCCAGCTCCAGGGGGGGGGCGAAATCCTGGGGGGTGTAGATGGCCAGGAGCCCGTCCACCCCGGGGTCCTTCAGGCAGATCTCCGCGGCCTCCGCATACCGGCGGGTATCGGCGTTGCGGAGAAGATGGACGGGGTTTCCCGGGGTCCAGTAAGGGGGGAGGAGGGCGTCCAGATCCCGGATGGTCTGTTCGGACAGGTCCGCCAGCTTGCCGCCGGAGCGCAGCAACTGCTTGTTGGCGATGATCCCGATGCCGCTGGCGTTTGTTATAATGGCCAGGCGCGGTCCACGGGGGCGGTTGCGGGCGCACAGGACTCCGGCGACGTTGAAGAGGTCCTGGGCCTCGCGGACCCGGACGACGCCCAGGCGGCGGAAGAGAGCATCGTAGACCCTTTCCGGGCCGGCCATCGCGCCCGAGTGGGTCTTTCCGGCGCAATCGCCATCCTCCAGGGCCGGGGGCTTAAGAATAATAACGGGTTTGCTGCGGGCGAAGCAGCGGACGGCGCTGACGAAGCGCTTCACATTACCGACGACCTCTTCCATGTAGAGGATGATGCTCTTGGTGTGTGGATCCTCGAAGAGAAAATCGATGACATCCCCGAAATCCACATCGATGGCGGAACCCAGGGAAACGACCATGCTGAAGCCGATGTGGGAGCTCATACCCCAGTCGATCAGGGTCCTTCCGAAGCTTCCCACGTCGGAGATGAAGGCGATGTTTCCCGCTTCCGGGTTCTCCCGGAGGAAGGTGGCGTTGAGGTTCACAGTGGGCCGCATGATCCCCAGGCAGTTGGGGCCGATGATCCTCATGCGGTAGGATTTGTTGATCCGGAGGATCTCCTCCTCCAGGCGCCTTCCCGCTTCGCCCGTTTCCCGGAAACCGGCGGAAATGATGATGAGCCCCTCCACACCGGCGCGGCCGCAGGCATCGACGATTCCCGGGACGGTGGCGGCGGGGGTCGCGACGATGGCCAGATCGACCGGTCCGGGCACGGCGCCGATATCGGACCAGCAGGGGTTTCCCAGGACCGTTTCCTGGTTGGGATTGACGGGATAGACCGTCCTGTCGCCCGAAGTCAGAGCGTTTTCCAGGACGGCCCGTCCGAACGTCCCTTCCTTCTCCGTGGCGCCGATTACAGCGATCGTAGCCGGATTGAAGAGCTTATGCAGATCACCCATGCCATCCCCCTCCTTCGAATGATTGAGCGCAGCATAGGAAAATTTTGCGATGGTGATCATTTTAACGGCAGAGCCGCGGGAATGCAATCTTTTTTCGGGATCGTTTTTTTGTTTTCCGCCTGCGCGGGAACGGCGTTGTTGACATATTTTGTTGCAGAAGTAATAATAAATTGCGAAGATAAAAAATATCGGGAGGGCCGTTATGGGGCTATACGCCGACAGGGCAGGGCGAATCGACAGCGAGAATGCATTCAAGATGGGACCCTACATCCGTTCCCTCGAGGAACAGGGACGGGAGGTGATCAAGTGCAATTTAGGCGAGCCCGATTTCCCGGTTCCCGCTTTCATCAAGGAGGAGATCAAACGCCAGATCGACCTCGATAATACCCATTACTGCGACCCCCAGGGGATCCCTTCCCTCCGGGCGGCCATCGCGAGGCAGCTTGCCGAGACGCGGGGGGTGCGGGCGGAGGCGGAGCGCATCGTGGTCTTTCCGGGGGCCAAACCCCCCATCGGCCTTTGCCAGCAGACCTACTGCGGGCCGGGGGATGAGGTGGTCTATCCCAGTCCCGGTTTCCCCATCTATGAGTCCTTCATCCCCTATGTGGGCGCTACGCCGGCGCCCGTCCATCTGAAAGAAGAGAACGAATTTTCCCTCTCCGGCGAAGAACTGGCGCCCGTCCTGTCGGAAAGAACCAAGCTGCTCTTCCTCAACTTTCCCTCCAACCCGACGGGGGGCGTCGCCTCCCCGGAGCAGCTTCAGGAGCTCGCCGATGTGATCCGCGCCCGGTGCCGCGACGATGTCCGCATCTTTTCCGACGAGGTCTACGAGCATATCCTTTTCGACTCTCACCGTCACCACAGCATCATCTCCTGTCCGGGCATGGAAAGGAACACGATCCTGGTGAGCGGCGCCTCCAAGAGCTTCGCCTGGACGGGCGGCCGGATCGGCTGGGCGCTATTTCCCACGCGGGAGGAGGCGGAGGTGTTCAAGAACCTCAACATCAACTACTTCTCCTGCACCGCCGCCTATAACCAGGAGGGGGTGCGCCTGGGTTTGGAATCTCCTGAAGGTCCGGCGGCGATTAAAAAGATGGTGGACACCTTCCGGATGCGGCGCGACCTGGTCGTGGAGGGTCTCAATGCCATCCCGGGAATCGGCTGCCTGAAACCGAAGGGGACTTTCTACGTCTTCCCCAGCGTGGAGAGGGCCTGCCGGAACCTGGGCATCATGGACGCCTTCGCAAACCTTCCGGAGGAGATCCGGCAGAAAACCAGCCCTTCGACGCTGTTCCAGATGTTTCTCCTCTTTGTCCATGGAGTGGCGACGCTGGACCGGAAATCCTTCGGCCGGCTCGGCGCAGAGCCTTACCACTATCTGCGGCTCTCGATCGCCACCGGCACGGAGGAGCTCAAGAAGGGGCTCGCCCGCATCGCGGCCGCCGCCGGGGATCGGGAGGGATTCCGGCGCTTCTTTGATAAAGGAGAACACCTCTGTTGATCCCCCCCTCACCGATACCCCCGTGTGGGGGACCATCCAGGGGCACATGGGCATCATCTCCCCCCAGACCCACCTCTTTGCCGATTCCAATTTCGGCGGGAGATTTTCCCGTAGCCCAGAAGCGGACCGGCTTCGACGCCATCCTTATTGGGGGGAAAGCGGATCTGCGGCCGCTATTTTCCTGATTCTCCCCTCAGGATATCGGCGATCCGGCGCTGGTCCTCGGCGGCGAGGTAGGGGTGCATGGGGAGACTGAAGATCCTCCGTGCACAGTCGTCGCTGAGGGGGAAGTCGCCCTCGCGGTAGCTTAAGGAGGCGAAGGCCGTCTGGCGGTGGAGGGGCTTCGGGTAGTAGATCGCGGTCGGGATGCCGGCCTCCTTGAGCTTCGCCATAAGGAAGGCGCGCTCCGCGCCGTCGCGGGCGAGGAGCGAGTACTGCGCCCAGGCGCTTTTACTGTCGCCGGGTACTGCGGGAGGCGTCAGGCGTGAAGAGCGAGGGGTGAGCAGCTCCGTGTAGCGCCTGGCGACGTCCTGGCGGAGTTCGATCTCCTCGGGGAAGATCTCGAACTTGGCCA
>Ga0154726_1102_pt5 | contig 9367 bp, 11 predicted proteins | sample Rifle2008BG16ft_FD_105734 | JGI IMG/M metagenome (GOLD analysis project Ga0154726, IMG submission 105734) | Deltaproteobacteria bacterium RBG_16_58_17
TCGCCATCTTCGCCAGCATGATGCTGATCATCCCGGTCTGGACGGTGGTCGCCAATTTTTTCGGAACGCTCAAGGGGCGGTGGGGTGCGTTCCAGACCGACTTTACCGTCAAACTGATGATCTTCGGGGCCGCGATGTACTTCATCGGGAGCACACAGGGCTCCTTCGAGGCGCTCCGCAGTCTCCAGCAGCCGACGCACTTCACCGATTTCGTGATCGCCCATTCGCATGCAACGGTCTTCGGGGGCTATGTGATCTGGGTCCTGGCGGCCTGCTATTACGTCTGGCCGCGAGTGGCCGGAGGACTGTTCCACACGCCCACGGCGCACTGGAGCACCTGGCTGATCATGGGGGGGATCTCATCCATGATCTTCATCCTCATCACCCAGGGCCTGATCCAGGGAACGGGGCTCATGGCGGGTGCGGAATTCGTCGACAGCGTCGTAATGATGAAACCGTACTGGCTCATCCGGACCCTGACCGGTATCGCCATGGACGCGGGGATCGCCCTGATCGGGATTAACCTCTACGTGTCGGGAAAGAGGGTCAGGGAGGGCAAGCCGTGAAACAGGCAAAACTGATCGCCCTCATCGCCGGCTTTGGCTTCTTTTTCCTCGCGCTCATGCTGCAGGGGATATTCCCCTACCTCATGAAGGAAAGCCAGGTGAAGACGGTCACGAAAACGGTGAGAACATCCCTCGGCGAACTGACGGAGGTCAAAGCCGAGGCGGCGCCTTACACCGAGCTTCTTTTGAAGGGAAGGCAGATCTATATCCGCGAGGGATGCTGGTACTGCCATTCCCAGTACCTGCGGCCGACGGCGGGAGAGAACCGGCGATGGGGGCCGGTATCGGAGTTCGGCGAATACGCCCACGACCTGCCCCATCTATTCGGTACGCGGCGGATCGGGCCCGACCTCACCCGGGTGGGCGGTAAATACGGAGACGACTGGCATGCGGCGCATTTCTTTGATCCCCGGATGGTTGTTCCCGATTCGGTCATGCCCGAATTCCCCTGGTTCTTCAGGAAGGAACCAGTGGACGGCAGGCGCGTACTCAGCGAAGAGGGGAAGGCGGTAACCGCTTACGTACAGAACCTGGGCATGCGCAAGGGGAAGTGGCGGGATGCCTTTTCCTACCAGATCGTGGAGTGGGGCTCTTCGTCCATTGAAAGCACCGCCTCGATCGAGCACGGCAGGGCGGTCTATAAGCGGCGATGCATCGGTTGCCACGGCGAAAAGGGGGATGGGAAAGGGACCGCTCCCGGGACGGTGCTTTTCGCCATCGCCCTGCCGCGGGACTTCACCGCGGGTGTTTATAAATTCAGGACGACGCCCACCGGTTCGGTCCCCCTGGATTCGGACATCTACCGGACGATCACCGTCGGCATCCGGGGGACTGCCATGCCGCCGTGGTTCAACCTGCCCGAGGAGGATCGTTGGGACGTGATTCACTTCATCAAGACCTTTTCCCCGGATTTCAAACAGTACCCCCCGGATGCGCCGATCCCGATCGGCCGGCCGCCGAAACCGACGCCGGATCTGATCGCCCGGGGCAAAAAGGTCTTTGAGGAGATGAAGTGCTGGGAATGCCACGGGCATGAAGGCAGGGGCGACGGGCCGGCGTCGGGGACCCAGGTTGACGATTTCGGCAACAAGATACCTCCGGCGAACTTTACCCTGGGGGTTTTCAAGAGCGGACCCAGGCCCGCGGACATCTTCAGAACGTTCATGACGGGATTGAGCGGGACCCCCATGCCTTCGTTCGTCGATTCGTTTAGCTCGCCGGACGAGGGGTGGGCGTTGACCTATTTCGTCCTGAGCCTTTCGGCGGATGGGAGACCATGATTGAAAAAACCGTCATCTACGGATTTCTGATCTCCCTGAGCATGGGATTGTGCGCCCTCGCCTTTTTCGTCTGGGCGGTGCTCTCAAACCAGATGGACGACACGGAGGATGTAAAATACCGCGTTCTTGAACGCGAGCTGGAAGAAGAGAGGGTTCATGAAATTAACAACTGAGGGGTGAACAAATGAAAAGATCAGAGTTTGTGGTTATTGCTGCGGTCCTGAGCGTTCTGGTTTGTCTGCCGGTATCCGCGGCAGGCGCCTATGAGGAAGCGGCGGTGTCGGACGGCGGCTCTATCAAGGGGACCGTGGTGTACAACAGCGCTGTCCCGATGCGCAAGATCATCCCGACGAAGGATCAGGAAGTCTGCGGCGGCGTCCGGGATGAACCGCAGGTCTTCGTCGGTCCGGGAAACAAGGTCATGGACGCCATCGCGTACCTGAAGGGCGTCCCGAAGGGCAAGAAATGGGAGCGGCCGAAAAAGCCCCCCCGGCTTGTCAACAAAAACTGCACGTTCGTGCCGCGCGTCCAGGTGATCCCCGCCGGGATGAACGTGGCGATCGTCAACTCGGACCCCGTTCTCCACAATACCCACGGCTTCCTCATCAAGAGGACCGTGTTCAACGTGGCCATGCCGAAGACCGGCATGCGCGTCGAACGCTCCCTGCAGCGGCCGGGCGTCGTCCGGGTGGAATGCGATTCGCACGGCTGGATGCTGGCCTGGATCTACGTGGCGGACAATCCCTATTACATGATGACCGGCAAGGATGGAACGTTCACCATCGGTGACGTGCCGCCGGGAAACCATACCCTGGTCGTCTGGCAGGAGCACGCTGGGACCAAGGAGATCCCCGTAACAGTGAAGCCCCGTGAGACGGTCACGGTGCCCACCATCGAACTGAAGTAGCAACCCGTATGTTTCATAATCCGGGTTAACTCGCAAAGGAGGTAAACATGGACAAGCAGGATAGGACCAAACGGAAAATCACAAGTGGCATGAATGCGGCAAAGGGAGATGGGACAAGCGGGGAGGGGATAACCCGGCGCACCTTCATCCATCGGTCCCTGGTTACCGGCGCCGCCATCGGTGCGGCCTCGCAGGGGCTGTTCCCGATCATCAGCGCCCTGGACGTCGCCTATGGCGCGCAGGAATTCCGGTTTGCCTGGATTTCGGACACCCACCTCTATCCCAAGACGCTCAACACCCGCTTCGTCGAAAAGGCGGAGCGGGCGGTGAGCGATGTCAAGGCGATGAAGCCGGCTCCGGATTTCCTGATGTTCGGCGGCGACCTGGCGCAGCTCGGCGATCCCGTGGAGCTGCAGCTTGGCGCGGATATTCTCAAAAACGTGACGATCAAAAAGTATTTTATTCCTGGAGAGCACGACTGGTATCTGGACATGGGTGCGACGTGGGAGAAGCTGTTCGGCAGACAACCCTGGACCTTCGACCATAAGGGGGTGCGCTTCATCGGGCTCGACACGGTGAGCCACGGACCAGACTACTGGTCGGCAAGGAAGATGACGCCGCAGGAGCGGATGGGGCACATGGCGACCCTCGACGGCTCGGTGGCCGGGCCGTGGGCGGGCGTCGGCGCCGACCAACTCCAGTGGTTGGGAAAAACCCTGGCGAACTGGCCGAAGGACAAGCCGGTGATCGTATTCACCCACAACCCGCTCTACGAATACTACCCCCCCTGGAATTTCTGGGTGCGCGACTGGCGCGACGTCCAGGAGGTGCTCAAACCGTACGCAAAGGTGACGAATATCCACGGCCATACCCACCAGGTGCTCTACAACGAGATCGGCAAGATGCGCTCCATCGGCATGCTCGGCGCTTCCTGGAACTGGCCCTATCCGCCCGAAGGCGTCCCCGCGCTGACCACGCCGATGGTCCGTGTCGATTCCGGCGATCACTTCGACGGGGTGGGATGGGGGAAACTGACCGTGACCGCGGCGGAGCGGGTGGATTATCAGTACATGATGTGGCGGAAGGACGTCTTCGCCCAGACCCAGGTCGATTCCGGGACGGGCGACAACGTGAACCAGATCCTGAGTCCCCGCATTGCCGACAGACCATAACGGCGTTAACTATTGGCGCCTTAAGCGCTTGCACGTCATTGGCGTGTCTATCAGGAGGAAGTGACCATGAAAAAGGCTTGGATACATACGGTGATCGTTCTGTGCGTCTCTCTGGGGATCGGCCTCTTCGGAGCCGACATTGTCAAGGCCCACAAGATCAAACACACGCCCGAACAGCTCAAGGCGTTCGAGGATGTCTTTATGGAGCAGGTCAGGATCGGCGATCTTCTCTTCCACGGCGACGCCGCCACGGAAAAAAAGATGGGGACGAAGCTCTCCCGGACCGGGATGGCCTGCGCCATGTGCCACCCCTTTGCAGTCGATACGCATCCCTACGAGTTTCCCAAGTTCCAGGAGCAGGTAAACAAATTTTCGACGCTCAGGGATATGATCAACTGGTGCATTGAGAAGCCGAATGAGGGGGAAAAACTCGACGCAGACTCGGACGCCATAAAGGCCCTCGAGGCATACATCATCTGGTCGAACCGCGGCAGCAAACTGGATCCGGGCAGACACTAAAGGATTGACTGAATCCGCCGGCGAGCGTATTCCCCGCGGCGTACCGCGGGGTATGCGGGCGAAAAGGCTTCTCCGCAGTTTACCGCGGAAAGTTTCGATGTGCGCGCACAGGGACCGGCGGGTCCTGCCGGCTCCACCCGGTGCTGTTTAGCACACGGCAATGCGGAGGCCTCATCCGCGGAGAGGTGATTGATCATGGAGCAAAACGAGAAGGAACGGTATGCGCCCGACGTTGAGTCATATGAGGGGATCGTCCCGGCCTGGCTGATCGTCGTTTACGCAAGCCTGGCCGTCTGGGGCGTATATTACCTCGTTACGTACTGGGGCGGCTCCGTTTCAGGGGGATGAACCGTGAAAGCAATAAGAATCATGAGAGCATTCCTGCCAATGCTTATCCTTGCGGTTGGCCTGAGCGTCTCGGGGTTTGCCGATGACGGGGGCGAATCGAGCCCATGTGACTATAAGGCATTCGGACTGGATGGGACTAAGTTTTTCCTCTATTTGACCAAGGATACGCCCTATACCGCGTGGCGGCTCTGGCCGAACAGGGACTCAATGGCCCCGGCAACGGAGCCGCACGGACCTTTTCTCACTACGTATGTCAACCCCGCGGCATATGAATCGATTGCGAAAAGGGAGGGAATGGCCTTCGGCTCTCTGATTGTCATGGAAAACCGCGACGCGGATAAAAAACTCAAAAATCTTGCAGCCAGGATCAAGATCAAGGGGTACAGCCCGGAAGCGGGGGATTGGTACTGGTTTGCATTCGCCCCCGACGGGACGATATCGGCTGAAGGAAAAGTGGGTGCGTGCATCGGATGTCATGGAAAAATGAAGGCGAATGACTTTGTCATGACCGCCCCGGTGAAGTAGCTGTTTTCAAACACTCGAACAGTGTTTCGAAGAGGCACGGGTGAGAAGAGGAATGGATGTGCGGAATCCGGGAGCTGTTTTCCTGACCACGATGGCGGCAGCCATCCTCGTATGTGCCGTGCCGGCTGCTGCGCCCCCGTTTTCTTCCGGCAAAGATACGGTGATTGACTGCGCAATAGACAACGGTTCCTGTTCGAAGCATCTCGCCGAAGCCGGTATTACCGCCACGTTCGATATCACGCCGAAACCCGTGGTGGCGATGAAAAATCTCATCTTTCGCATCGACCTGAAGGAGGGATCCGTACCGGTAACTGATGGCGAGGTGAGCCTCAGCTTATCGATGTCCGAGATGACCATGGCAAAGAACATTGTGAAGCTCACCCATCGGGGCGGGGGAAAGTACGAGGGACGCGGAGTGATCGTGAAGTGCCCGAGTGGGGATAGGGTTTGGCAAGCTGAAGCCTGCATAAAACGCATTTCGTGGCACGCGCAGCAGCCCTTCCGGGTCCAATATACCTTCAGGTTGAAATAAGTGGATATGCTCCTTTTCCTGGCCTTCTCCGCAGGGCTTTTCGGCGGTTTCGGTCATTGCATCGGGATGTGCGGCCCTATCGCCGCCGCCTACACGCTTCCCGTAACGGGTGGTGAAAACGGGTTTGCTGCCGTGAAGACCCATCTCATCTACAGCGCCGGCCGGGTGACGACCTATGCGTTTGTCGGAGCCCTGATGGGCCTGACCGGAACTTTCGTCGATACGGCAGGCAGGCTGGCCGGCATGCAAAATCTCGTAGCCGTTCTCGCGGGAATTTTCATGATCGCAGCCGGATTGCGCCTTGCCGGCGTCCTGAAACTGCCTCCCCTTACAGAAGGCCGGGACGGTGGCGGTCTCTTGAAGGTTGCGCGGCTGATCATGGAAGAGGAATCGGTCTGGAAGTATTATCCTCTCGGCATCCTCCTGGGCTTCCTGCCTTGCGGACTCTCATACACCCTCTTCATCGGCGCCGCGGGATCGGGCGGCCTCCTCCAGGGGATGGCCACGATGATCTGCTTCGGCATCGGCACCCTTCCGGCCATGCTCCTGTTCGGTTCCCTGGTCGGCTTTTTCGGAAACAGGCTCAAACGCCGGCTTTACACAGCCGGCGGCGTCGCAGTCATCCTGATGGGGCTGGCCTTTTTCGCGAGAGGGATACGGCTCTATGGATAGATGCGACCACTGCCTCCTCGAATTTCCCGAACGCGATGCGGTACACTGCGACGTGGATGGGCGGGCAAAGGTCTTCTGCTGCGGGGGATGTTGCGGGATTTACCGGCTCATCCATCAGGAAGGCCTTGCCCGATTCTACGACCGAAGGAAATGGAAGAGCGGAGGCCCCCCCGTCTTTTCCGGTGCCAAGGCGATCGATCCGGCCCCCTTTGTCGGACTGGTCAGAGACGTGGATAAAAAAAGCGAAATCGATCTGGTGATCGATGGCATCCGCTGTGCATCATGTGTCTGGCTCAATGAAAAAATACTGGAAGGACTGGAAGGGATCGATCGGGTCAGGGTCAATTACATAACCCACCGGGCGCAGATACGGTGGGATCCCAGACGGGTCGGTCTCGAGAAGATCCTTCGACGGATCGAGTCAATTGGCTACCATCCCCGGCCGTGGGCGGAGTCGGAGCAGTTCAGGAAACAAAGGGGAGAAACACGGGACCTTCTCTTTCGGTTCGGAACGGCGGGATTCGTCTCGGCGCAACTGATGATGTTGAGCACCGCCCTCTATGCAGGCTATTTTCAGGGCATCGACATGCGCACGAAACTCACTTTTGAAACGATAGCCCTGCTTTTGACCCTGCCGGTTCTCCTCTATTCGGGTCGTCAACTGATCGCCAACACGATCAGCGGACTGGGCCGCCTGCAGTTCACCATGGATTCGCTGGTAACAATCGGCGCCGGATCGGCGTTCGCCTACAGCGTCTATTCGATGTTCACCGGAGGCGAAGTCTTTTTCGACACGGCGGCCATGATCATCACCCTTGTCCTCCTCGGCAGGCTCATCGAGTCGACTGCACGAGGCAAGGCGTGCGACACCGTCGAGCGGCTGGCGGGACTACGCCCACGGATTGCAAGGACTATCCCCACCGGGGGTGAGAGACGAACGGTTCCTCTGGAGTCCGTAAAAACGGGGGATCTCGTGGAGGTGGTTCCCGGAGAGAGGATCCCCCTTGACGGTACCGTCAGGAGCGGCGCCTCCGAAGCGGACGAATCGCTCGTTACCGGGGAGGCCAGGCCGGTCCTGAAGGGCCCGGGGGCCGGTGTGATCGGGGGCAGCATGAACCTCTACGGCACATTCGTCTTTGAAGTCACCCGGACGGGAAAGGATACCGTGCTTTCCGGCATCATCGGGGCCGTTGAAGAGGCCCGGGCAAGCAGGCCGAGAATCCAGACCACGGCCAACCGGGTTGTGGGATACTTTGTCCCGGCCATCTTCGTCCTTGCCGCATCTGCCCTATTTTTTTGCCTCCTCACGGGGGCGCCCGTCGACCGTGCGCTGATGACCGGGATATCGGTCCTGGTGATCGCCTGTCCTTGCAGCCTCGGTTTGGCAACACCGCTGGCCCTCATGATGTTCACCTCCATGGCCTCCGCAAAGGGCATCCTGATCCGGCACGGTGAAATGGCGGAGAATGCCGGTAAGACCGGCCATATCGTCTTCGACAAGACGGGCACCATGACCCTCGGCAGACCTCTCCTCAAGGAAACGATCGTGCTCGATCCATCACTCTCCCGGGAGGATGTCATCGCCCTGGCCGGGGCCGTAGAAGGCCTGTCCGAGCATAGTATCGGCCACGCCATCGCGGCAGCGAGAAAAGACCTGACGATCCGACCCGACGCCTTGGCCGTTTCGGGATTCGAGGCGGTGCCCGGGAAGGGCGTCATCGGGCAGGTGCAAGGCAAGAGGATCGTGATCGGCAATCCGGGAATGCTGTCCGAGAACGGCATTCCCGTCAAAAGGGATTCCGCCATTTCTCTCATCGCCAAACCCCACGAAAAGGAGGGCGACACGGTCATCTATGTGGGCTGGGAAGGGGCGCTCAGGGCGATCATGGTTGTCTCCGACGGGATACGGGACGAGGCTGCCGCCGTGATCAGTGAACTCAGAAGGATGAATTGCACCGTTTCGATCATAAGCGGGGATAACGAAGCCACCACCGGCGCCATCGCCCGGAGGGCCGGCATCGGCGATGCGGTTTCGGGGGTATCTCCCATCGGGAAGAAGGAAGTCATCGCAAGGATGCAGGAGAAGGGGACAAGGGTCATGATGATCGGTGACGGCATCAACGATGCGCCCGCACTTGCCCAGGCAACGACGGGAGTGGCCATGGGCCGGGGGAGTGATATCGCCATGGAGAGCGCCGATGCCGTTCTTATCAGGGATGATCTCTCACTCATTCCCACCTGCATCAGACTGTCACGAAGAACATTTTGCATCATCAAACAGAATATATTCTGGGCTTTTTTTTACAACGTCATCTCAATCCCCCTCGCCTTTTCCGGCCTTCTCCACCCTATCGTCGCAGCCGGGGCCATGGCCGCGAGCTCCCTTTTTGTCGTGGGTAATTCATTGCGCATCGGCAAGATGTAAGCAACGAAAGAAATCCACGGATCGCTGCGGATTTACCTCATTCGGGAGCCTATTTCCGTTTCAGGAAGATGACAACCAGACGGTCTGTCCCCGATTCTCCTCCCCATATTTCCCCGGTCCGCCCGAGAAGCTGGCGCACATTGGCGCCCCGGCTGTCGCTCGGGAAACTGATGAATTTCTCGTTCCGGGGATTGAACTGCACGATCGCGTTGGCGCCGGGGCGACGTCGTGAGGATGGCTCCCACGGAGGCAGGAGTCCGAAAGGCCCGTATTCGCCGAAGCCGGTGGCACTTGACATTATCAACTGTCGTTACTAGTTTCAGCGTAGTTTTACAGCAGGATGTTGAGGCCCAGAAAGAGCTGCACTAAGTACGCGCCCAGGATGGCCAGGCCCAGCAGGCAATGCGGGGTTCGCCAGGGA
>Ga0154726_1109_pt5 | contig 8777 bp, 9 predicted proteins | sample Rifle2008BG16ft_FD_105734 | JGI IMG/M metagenome (GOLD analysis project Ga0154726, IMG submission 105734) | Deltaproteobacteria bacterium RBG_16_58_17
AGGTTGTCACCTGTGCTGATTACCAAAACGCCGGCGGCCAGGATCAAAACCCCCTCCCAGATATGGCCGGTGAGGAGCATGAGAACCCCGGCGGGCGCCCAGATGATGGAGCAGCCGAGCACGGGGATGATGGCCGTGAGGATCATCAGTAGCCCCCATATCAGCGCCCCCTCGACATTGGTCGCGATAAAGATGAGCCCCCCGAGTATTCCCTGGATGCCGCCGATAATCAACGTCACCTTCAGGGTGGAGCGCGCCGTCACGATGAAGCGTTCATAAAGGAAACTCTCCCGCCCCATCCCCAGGTTGCTGAGCCGCATCGCCATCCGGAGAAATTTCTCCCCGTCGCGGATGAAGAAAAAGAGGGTGTAGAGCATGATGGCCATCTTTACGATCAGGCCGATGGTGTTCTGCGTCAGCTCCTTCAGGTGGACGAAGATGTAGTTCGTGATTCCCCCGACGACCTCCGCCGTCTTTTCGACCAGGAAGGCCCTGTTGATACGGAACAGATCGGCGAAGGGATTGTCGGCGAGAGCATCGATGATGTGCCGGAAGTTGCGATCGATGTTCTGCGCATCCGGCTTCAGGGTTTCATAGAGCTGTAGGGATTCCCTGAAGACGAGCGTTCCGATGATAAGAGCCGGTAAAAAGATGATCAGCACAATGATGAGAAACAGGATCGCCGTGCTGAGGCTGGGGCGGTTAAGCCGGTCGTTGATCCGCCGGTAAAGGGGCCGGAAGATGCCGGCGATGACGGCGGCCCAGAAGATCGGGAAGAAAAAGGGCTTGAGAAGATAGAGGAAGAGAACCGTCACCAGCCCCATGATGATGAAAAAGGGGATGTTGCTGTTTTTCGTGTTTCCCATCGCTCTAAAAAGCCTCCCGTATGACGTTGCTGGAAATAGCTCTGTCCTTTATTTATTCACTTCGGCCCGGCTGACCTTCTCTAAGTGGATGTTGCTAATCATCCAACATCTTGTAGCCCTGCTCAGAAAAAAGCCTCAAACAGGCATCAACGGCTTCGGGGTCATAGCGGATGCCCCTGTCCCCTTTGATGTCGTACAAGGCGACATCGATTCCCCGGGCCGGCCTGTAGGACCGGGGGGAGGCAATCGCCTCCACCACGTCGGCGACCGCCATAATCCGCGACTCCATGATAAGGTGGTCTGCCGTCAGCCCTTCCGGATATCCGGAACCATCCAGTCTTTCGTGATGCTCCAGAACCATACTCGTAATCGGCCAAGGGAAGACGATATCTTTCAGGATCTCATACCCGGACTGGACATGGGTCCTCATCATCTGCTTTTCCTTCTCCGTCAGTCTCGTCGGCTTGACGAGAATCTCCGTAGGGGTGAATATCTTGCCGATATCATGCAGCAGACCTCCAATGCGGATGCCGTCGATCTGCTTACGCGAAAGATCCATTTCCATCCCGATGGCGCAGGCAAGATCCGTCACCCGGAACTGATGACCCTTCTTGTAAGGATCCCTTTCTTCAACAACCGCGGCAATGGCTGCGGAGATCTCAATGAGCTGTTGGAACCGGCTTTCCGAATCTTGCCGAGTTTCCCCGGCCTGTCCGGATCCAGGCTGCATTTCGCCGAGCAGCCGCCGCATTTCCTGCAACAGATCGTTCAATGCCTGCTTTATCCTGTTTTCATCGTTCATTGGCGAAGCCTCCTGCATTGCCGCAGCACACCAGTTTTCCAATCCATCTTCCGGACCCCGCCGGGAGGCTTGAAATGGTTATCTCCCGGCCGTCAATCACTTGGAGGAACTCTAATTCTTCATCATAAAAAAAACAAGCGGCAAACTTGAGGAAGAAGGAGCCGATGAAGTGGGCATCCTGACCGGCTACCTGCTTTTCGCCTACCTGTGCAGCGCCTTTGTGGAACGGTGGGGCCTCTCCATCGTGATCAACGCCTCTCTCGCCCTGGTCGGGCTGACCGTTATCCTCTTTTTCTCATTCATAAATCCATGCCGGGAAACCCGCGGTCTTGCTCGGCAGCAGTTAATTTTTTGTTTGCCTTTTCCCTGTCTCCCCTATATGAAGATCCCATATCCGTTGATAATGCAATAGCTATGCAGCCGTTTTGGAGGAATGAAAGATGCCCCATATCATCGTAAAGCTTCATCCCGGCAGATCTGAACAGCAGAAACGTCATCTGACCGAGGAGATCGTCAAGGATGTGATCGAGATCGCCAAGTGCGAGGAGAAATCCGTCTCGGTGGCCTTCGAGGAAGTCGCCCCGGCTGATTGGGCCGAGAAGGTTTACAAACCGGATATCCTGGACAAGCATCAGACCCTCTACAAGAAACCGGGGTATAAAAATCCCTTCGAATAACCGCCGGATTCCGAGCGCCGGCGGGATGCGATCCGGATCGGTGGTTTTCACCGCGCCGTGCGTGCTTTCGGAAACCGTTGAGCCCCGGTTAACCATAAAAGGAGGTTCTCCATGGATAAAACCCGAAAGATCCGGAAGGTCATCAAAGGCCGCCCTGTCCTCGAAGGGGCAGGCGTCCGCCTGAAGCGGTTGTTCGGTTTCAACAAGGGGTCGGATTTCGATCCGTTCCTTCTCCTCGACGATTTCCGGGCGGACGATCCCCGGGATTACCTCAAGGGCTTCCCCTGGCACCCCCACCGGGGGATCGAGACGATCACCTATATCCTGGACGGAAGGGTCGAGCACGGGGACAGCATGAGGAACCGGGGGGTGATCGGCCCCGGGGACGTGCAGTGGATGACGGCCGGCAGCGGCATCATCCACCAGGAGATGCCGAAGGGGGATGAAACGGGCCGCATGGGGGGCTTCCAGCTCTGGGCGAATCTCCCCGCCTCCCGCAAGATGATGGACCCCCGCTACCGAGACGTGAAAAGCAGTCAGATCCCGGAGATCCGTACCCCAAACGGCGCCGCGATCCGGATCATCTGCGGCGAGGTCGGAGCAACCAATGGGCCGGTCCGGGACATCGTCACCGATCCCGAATACCTCGATGTGATGGTCCCGGCGGGGACGGAGTTAACCCACCCGACCCGGCCGGGGCACACCGTCTTTGCCTATGTGATCGGGGGCCGGGGACTTTTCTGCAGGGAAAAGAACCCGTTTTCCTACGAGGTTGAGGGGAGAAACTATTTCGACATCGAGCGGAGCCCCTTTGCGGCCGCCGGGGAGCTCGTCCTGTTTTCCGACGGGGAGAAGATCGCCGTCTCCACGGAGGAAGAGCCGGTCCGCTTCCTCCTCGTGGCCGGCAAACCGATCAGGGAACCGGTCGCCTGGTACGGCCCCATCGTCATGAACGCGCAGGAGGAGCTGCGGATCGCCTTCGAGGAGTACGAAAACGGCACGTTCATCAAACGCAAAAAGGCCTAAGGATTGCCCGCCCGATGTTACTGACCGCTGACATCACCGCCCGCTGCGGATGCGCCTGAGGAAATGTCTGACTATCGCCCCCCTGACGCCGCCTGGCGTCGAGTCAAGGCTTGCGGGGGGCCTATCGCGGCCTGAAGGCCTCCACCAGACCATCCATGCGCGTGTCCGGGTGGATGATCCTCACGCCGGTGAAGCCGGCCTGCGTCAGGGCATCGCTGATCTCGGCCTCCGTGTAGGAGTTGCCGCCCTCCGTGCCGACCAGCATGTTCACCGCAAACAGGGCGCCGGACCTGGGTTTTATGCGGTCGGGGCTCAACACATGATCGCGTACCACGATCCGCCCCCCGGGCTCCAAAGCGGCAAAGATCTTGTGGAACATTGCCACATTCTCCTCAGCAGAATTCTGGTGAATGATTGCCGACACGAACGCGAGGTCGTGCCCCGCCGGCAACGGATCTCTGTTATAGTCCCCCGCGACCAGCGCCACGCGGTTAAGCATCCCGGCGGCGCCCACCCTTTCGCGCGCCATTTCGATCACTTCAGGCAAATCGAAGAGCGTGGCCCGCATCTCCGGCGCCGCCTTAAGGAAGGCGAGCGTGTAGGTTCCTGACGCGCCTCCGACGTCGAGGAGCAGCCGTGCCCCTGCGGGGTCCACCAAGGCTACAATGCCGGGGGCAATCGGTGCGGCGACAACGTGCATCGCCTGGATAAATGAGCGCCTTGAGGTCTCCTCCTCCCGCGGCCCCGCGACCCGGCGAGTCAGCTGCCCCCAACGGTCCCACAGGTCGGCGCTGTGCCGGATCATCGGCAGGATCGAAGCGGGGCTGTCCGCGGCAAGCAGTCGCATGGCGGAAGGCTCGGTGCTGTACATCTCGTTTTGTTTGACCAGCAATCCCATCGCCGCCAGCGCGTCGAGCACAATGGTCAGCGCCCGCAAATCCGCGCCGACCCTCCCGGCGATCTGCTTTGCGGTGAGCGGTGCAGCCGCCGCCGCGGTGAACAGATCGAGCTCCGCGCCGGTCAAAAGCACGCGGCTTTCCATGAAGGCCCGGCTAAGCCCCGCTACTGCTTCCTGACTCCATTTCGGCTGATCGTTCTCTTTTGTCGTCATTGCCCTTCTCCCATTAGGAGGACATTTCCTTGTCGTATCGAGGAATGGTTTTTCTATAATCTTGCTGAACAGCCATTGTCAATTGATTCCTCAAGAGATCTTAATATTTTTGGAGGGGCAGATACTTCTTGACACACAAGAGCGTTATTCGTAACCTGCCCTCACAGAAAAGCAAGTTCTTACCATCAATGATCTGTTGCTCGGTGATAAAACGAGGACAATTCAGGAGCACTTGATATCAGGCTATGATGCTCGTTGACCAAATCAAAGCGCGGTTAGGGATTGGCGACCAATGGTCCGGCGAGGTCTGGGGAGGCTTTGCCTCGATGCTGGTGGCGTTGCCTTCCTCCATTGCCTATGGCATCGCCATCTACGCGGTGCTGGGACCGGAATACCTGGCCCATGGAGCCATTGCCGGCATCCTGGGGGCCATTGCCATGGGCCTGCTGGCGCCGCTGCTCGGCGGCGCGCCGGGCCTGATTTCCGCTCCTTGCGCGCCGGCGGCGGCAGTGATGGGCGCCCTGGCCGTGGAGATGGTCAATAGCGCCCATGTCTCGCCGTCCCAGGCGGTCATTTTCCTGATGTTGGTGGCCTTGCTCTCCGGGATCCTGCAGCTGGCCTATGGCGCGCTGGGCGGCGGCCGTTTCATCAAATACATTCCCTACCCTGTCGTATCCGGATATCTCAGCGGCGTGGGCGTGCTGATCTTTATCGGTCAGCTGCCTAAATTGCTCGGTTTGCCCAAGGATATTTCGGTCTGGCAAGGATTGGCGTCGCCGGGAAACTGGCAATGGACCGGGATTGTAGTCGGATTGGTTACCATTGCGGGCGTCATGGTTGGACCGCGGCTGATCAAGACCGTGCCGGCCACCATCGTTGGGGTTGCCGCGGGTTTTGCAGCCTATTTCGGCCTGAGTTACTTCCTGCCAGAGCTCAGGACATTGGAGCACAATACTCTGGTGGTCGGGCCGTTGTTCAGCGACAACGCCCCCATCACCGCCATCCTGCGGGAACGCTGGGCGGCCCTGGCGGCTGTCCGTTTTTCCGATCTCGCCACCCTCTTGATGCCGGCCATCACCTTGTCCGTGCTGCTTTCGATCGACACGCTGAAAACCTGCGTCGTCATGGATACCCTCCTCCGCCGCCGCCACAATTCCAACCGCGAGTTGGTCGGCCAGGGGGTCGCCAACTTGGCATCCGCCATGCTGGGGGGAATGCCGGGCGCGGGCACCATGGGGGCCTCCCTGGTGAACATCAGCAGCGGCGGCAAGACGCGCCTCTCCGGCATGTTGGAGGGGGTGTTCGTCATCGTGGCTTTTGCGGCGTTTGCCCGGCTGATCAGTTGGCTGCCCATCGCCGCCCTGGCCGGCATCCTGATGGTGGTCGCCTGGCGGATGCTTGATCGCAGCAGCTTTCTTCTCCTCAGACAAAAAAGCACCGTCTTCGATTTTCTGGTGATCGCGGCCGTTGTGGCCACGGCCATCGGCTTCAACCTGATCGCCGCCGCCGGCGTCGGCCTGCTGCTGGCCATTTTGTTGTTTATCCGCGAGCAAATCCGGGGCTCCGTGATTCGGCGCAAGATGTTCGGCAACCAGATCTCCTCCAAGCAGTACCGCGTTCCGGAGGAGAAAGAGGTGTTGAAGGCGTACGGACATTTAATCACCATCTGCGAATTGCAGGGGAGCCTGTTTTTCGGCACGACCGACCAGTTATTCACCGAACTGGAGCCGGACCTGAAACGCAGCCGGTTTCTCATCCTGGACCTGCGCCGGGTCCAATCCGTGGACTTCACCGCCGTGCACATGCTGGAGCAGATCGAGGCAATCCTCAAGGAACGCGGCGGCCACCTGGTCTTCAGCCATCTGCCCCCTTCGCTGCCCACCGGCCAGGATCTGAAGGCATATTTCGATCATCTCGGCCTGGTGAAGGCCGGCCGGAACGTCAGCATATTCCTCACGTTCGACGAAGCGCTGCAGTGGGCAGAGGACCAACTCCTGGAGGAATATCGCCAGGTCCAATCCGGCCAGGAGCTGCCGCTGGAATTGCCCGAAATCGAGCTGCTGCGGGAGTTTGAGGCCGACCAGGCCCTGCCCATTGTGCAATCCTGTGTCGAGCGGCGCACGTACAGCGCCGGGCAGCGCATCTTCAACAAAGAGGACGAGGGGGACGAGTTGTTCATTATCCGGCGGGGCATCGTCCGGATCGTGCTGCCGCTGGAAAAAGACCGTTATCACATCCTGGCCACATTCGGCCGGGGTAATTTCTTCGGCGAAATCGCCTTTCTCGACCGCGGTAGACGCTCGGCGGACGCGGTGGCGGACAGGGATACGGACCTGTTCGTCATCTCCCGCAAGAAGTTTGACGAGGTGTCTAAAATCAATCCGCTCGTCGGGGTGAAACTGTTTGCGCGCTTGGCCCGGGGTCTGGCCATTCGGTTGCGTTACACAGACGCAGAATTAAGAGCGCTTAAAGAAGCTTGAGCGGTGAGAAAAGGGCACAAAAAAAAGGCGAAAACGTGTTGATAGAAACTTGCTTTTTTCGTTGATTGAGGATAGGAAAAGGACGATTGTGTATCAGGGAAAAGAGGGCCGCAATATCAGGAAAGATCCTCATTAATCGGCAATATTGCAGTATAGGAGTCTCCGCATGCCACTGGACATCGATCCGCGAAAAGTGCCCATCGTCCTCCTGTACAACCTGGATCCTTCCTGGACTTCCCGGGAAAAAGAAGAAGTGACGCTGCTCTCCTCTCAACTGGGCCAGGCCGTCTCCCAAGTCGGCCATCCCGTTGTACTGGTACCGGTGTCTGACAGCGATCTTGAGGCCACACTCCGTCCATTCAATCCATCGTCGCATATCGTCTTCAACTGGTGTGAAAACCTCCCAGCCACGCCCAGGAGCGAGTCGCTCGTCGCACAGATCTTGGAGTCGCTGGGTTTTGCATTCACCGGCGCCGGCGAGCGGGCGTTGACGCTTGCCCAGGACAAACGCGCCATGAAGGAAATCCTTAGCAAAGCGGGGATACCGACTCCGGCATGGCGATTGTACAATCAACCGCAGGCGGATGGATGGAACCAGTTTCCCGCGATCGTCAAAGCGGCGAACGAGCACTCCAGTGAGGGGCTTACGCGCGAGTCCGTCGTCATGAACGAAAAGGAGCTGAGCGCTCGGGTCGCTTACGTACTGAAAACATATGATCAGCCGGCCCTATTGGAGGATTTCATCGACGGCAGGGAGTTCCACGTGTCGCTCTGGGGCAATGGCACGATCGACATGCTCCCCCCGGTGGAGATGGATTTCTCGCAGTTCAAGGACGTCCACGATCGGCTCTGCACCTATGAATCCAAGTTCGTACCCGGATCGGCGCACTACGAAGGCATCCACACCCTCATTCCCGCCCCCCTCGACCCCGAAGACCTGTACACGCTCAATCAGGTCTGCCAGGCCGCATACCGGGCGATCGGCTGCCGCGATTACGGTCGCATCGACGTTCGCATCCGCGACGGGATCTTCCACGTTCTGGACGTGAACCCCAATACCGACATCAGCGCAGACGCGAGCATGGCCTGCGCCGCCGAGCTGGCCGGCTATTCCTACGGAGAAACGGGGAGCCGGATCGTCCGTCTGGCGGCCAATCGGCATCCGGCCTGGGGCAGGGGGTCAGGTGACATAGGATCAGGTTTGCCAACAATAACAATAGAAGGAGGGGAATCATGGGAGAAATCGTCCACACATCCAAGATTAAAATCGTCAGGGAAAAGGGGCCGACCCGGAGGGCCATGATCGAGGGGTTCAATGAACCCGTCTATTATGGCGTCCATGGCGGGATCAAGAAATTCTACAAGGTCGAACCGGAGACGGAGCATGCGGCCACGCTCGATCACATCGTGGCCGCCACCGCGGGCTGAATGATGGGAACACTGGCCGCGTTGCTGGCCGGAAAAAAGATCCCGACCCCGGAAGACCGCTACTGGGCGGATGTAAAGGGCGATATCGAAAATGTAGACAACGTCCTGAAGATCACCTGTATAAAGGTGACGTACCACCTGAAGACACCGAACGACAAGGTCGAAGAAGCCAGAGAAGCCTTCTCCTCCTATATCACGCGTTGTCCCGCCGCGCAAAGCGTGATCGGCTGCATCCGGATCGAAGATGATCTCATGATCGAAGCAATGTAACCATTTCGGTAACGCCATACGTCATTGTATAAAGCCCGTTGAAACGGGGAAGCGCGGAGTATCTGATTCCCTCGCAACAAGTCCTGTTTCTTTCTTCCCCGGCGGGAGGGGGATAAC
>Ga0154726_1002_pt7 | contig 8688 bp, 9 predicted proteins | sample Rifle2008BG16ft_FD_105734 | JGI IMG/M metagenome (GOLD analysis project Ga0154726, IMG submission 105734) | Deltaproteobacteria bacterium RBG_16_58_17
GGATACGGCCGGACCTTCATCACGAGACGGCCCACCCGGATCGCCACGATCCCCGTCGGCTATGGGGACGGCTTCGGCTGGCTCCTCTCCAACCAGGGAGAGGCCCTGATCCGGGGGAAGCGGGTCCCCATCGCAGGGCGGATCTCGATGGACATGTGCACCCTCGACGTCAGCCGGCTCCCGGAATGCGCCATCGGCGACGAGGCAGTCCTCATGGGGGAACAGGGAGAAGAGCGGATCACGGCCGACGAGATCGCCGCGAAGGTCCATTCGATCAGCTACGAGATCCTCTGCGCCCTCGGAAAGCGGGCGCCGCGGGTTTTCCTCCACAAGGGGCGGGCCGACCGCGTGGAACCGAGTCTCCGGCGGATCTTCATCCCGGACGAGGAGAAGTCGATCGCGCGGATCGACAGCATCATCCGCCACTGTTTCCAGACGCGGGCGCGCAACGAGGAGCTCGGCGACGCGATCTACTACGAGATGTTCGAGACCCTCTTCGGCAAGGAGGACCGCCAGCTCGAGCTGCGGGCCGACTTCCGCTACGACATCCGGATGAACCAGTTCGCCCCGGAGGACGAGGCGCCGGAACTGCTCCGGCGGGATTACTTCAAGGTCACGACCCGCGTGGAATACACGAAGGCCATCCGGAACGCCGTCTTCATGATCGGCTGCGCGCTGGACAACGAGCAGCTGGCCGCGTTCTTCGAGGACAAGCGGTGCGAATACCGCTGGCTCCTGAACAGCGGGGAAAACCTTGTAGCCGAAAGGGATTTCCGGGTGAACCGGGTCCTGATCGATCGCGAGGACGTCCCGGTCATCCGGACGGATAAGACCCCGCGGGGCTACGAGGTCTGGTGCGGAGCGGAGGAACTCAAGAAGAAGCTCAACCGCCAGGTCCGGGTGGAGATCGAGATCGAGACCAAGAAGCTCAAGGGCAACCGGCTTTTCTCCGCCTACCTGGTCTATCCGACCCGGGGGATGGAGATCTCCTTCCATTACGGGGGAACGGGCATCAAGAACGTCAGGGAAGTCGGGTTCTTCGCGGGGAAACATCCCCATCCGAAGGTGACCCGGAAAGAGGGGAAATCGATCACGCTGAAACTCGGTGACGAGGCGTGGATCTTCCCCACGAGCGGCGTGACCTTCATCTGGGATCTATGATAATAGGGTCAGCGTCACCTCAAGTTTACCGGGGGGTGCCTGGCAAGCTGTGGTGATTGGAAATCGGTTATCTAATTCGGTGGTGTACCGGCATCACAAGGAGGGATAAGAAACAATGATAGATTTTGGTTGGCTGGGTCAGATTTCGTTTACGTGGCAATTCTTCACCGCCGTGATGAGCATCATTCTGATCGATCTGGTGCTGGCCGGCGACAACGCCGTCGTGATCGCCATGGCGGTCAAGAACCTGACGGGCAGGCAGCGCCTGTGGGGGATCGCCATGGGGGCGGGAGGGGCCGTCGTCGTCCGGGTGATCAGCACCTTTCTGGTGGCCCAACTGCTCAACATCCAGTTCATCAAACTGGTCGGGGGGGGGGTGATCATCTGGATCGCCGTCAAGCTGCTTACCGAAGGCGCCGACGAGGAATGTCAGGAGCGCGAGTGCGGGAACCTCTGGCAGGCGGTCTGGATCATCGTCGTGGCGGACATGAGCATGGGCATCGACAACATGCTGGCCGTCGGCGCCGCCAGCCACGGCAACTTCTTCCTCCTGCTCTTCGGCCTGGTGCTTTCGATCCCCTTCGTGGTCTTCATGAGCAATCTGCTCGCCAAGCTGATGGATCGCTTCCCGATCATTCTGTGGGCAGGCGCGGCGATCCTGGGCAAGGTGGGCGGCGAAATGATGATCACCGACCCGTGGGTCCACGGCCTGCTCGGCCCGCCGAAGTGGGTGGAGTACGCGGTGATGGTCTTCTTTGTGGCCTTCGTCTGCGGTCTGAGCAAGTGGATCCTCATGCGGCACAAGGCCGCGATGTCAATCGAGCGATCCGCCGCCACGGACGGCACGGCTGATCGTGTCGTTCCAGCCGATACTCTCAAAGGTTGATATGAACAAATTGCGTGTGGGTGTGATTCTGGGGGGAATGTCCTCGGAACGGGAGGTATCCCTCAACAGCGGCCGGAACGTGTACGACAATCTGGACCGGGAGGCCTTCGATCCCAAGGCCGTCTTCATGGACGGCCGGGGACGGCTGTGGGTCATCCCCTGGCAGCTCATCTCCCAGAACACCACAACGGACATCACCGAGCGTCTCGAGAAAGAGGCGCGGCGAATCTCCTATGAGGGACTCAAGGAGGAGATCGATTTCGCCTTCATCTCCCTCCACGGGAAATTTGGGGAGGACGGCTGCCTGCAGGGGCTCCTGGAACTCCTCGGCATACCCTACACGGGACCCGGCGTCCTGGCCTCGGCCCTCGGCATGGACAAGCACATCCAACAACTGATCCTCCGGGCTGCGGGGATCGGCGTCCCCGAGAGCGTCCTCGTCCGGGAGGAGACGTGGTTAAACGAGCGGGAAAAAGTAAAGAATGCACTATTCGAACGCTTCCGCTTCCCCCTGTTCACAAAGCCCCCGCGCGAAGGCTCCAGCATCGGCGTCACGCTCGTCCGGGATGAGACGTCCCTAATACAGGGCATCGATGAGGCCCTGAAGTGGGATAGGACCGTCCTCGTCGAGGAGTTTCTCGACGGGACCGAATTCTCCTCTATTATCTTGGAGGAGGACGGAGAACCTTGCGCCCTGGAGGTCACGGAGATCACCCCGCAGAGCGACTACTTCACCTACGACGACAAGTATATGCCCGGCCGCTGCCGGAAATTCACGCCGCCGAAGAACATCCCTCCGGATGCCGCGGCGGCGATAAAGAAGGAGGCGGTCCGGGCCTTCCGGGTGCTGGGATTTAGGTCCTACGGCCGGATCGACGGCTTTTATATGAAGGACGGCCGGATCCTCATCACGGATCCCAATTCCTCCTCCGGCATGGCCCCCTCCTCGTTCTTCTTTGAACAGGCCGCCTGCGCGGGGATGCTCCCCTCGATGATCATCGGCCGGCTCATCGAGAACGCCCTCGTCATCCATGGGGAGAAGCAGGGCCCGCTGTAGAATTATTAGCTTGACATTTACGGGCAAATCGGAGTAGCTTAGCCTGCATGTCAACGATTTAATAGGGATTTAATCTTAAATAACGACACCGGCAAGGATTCCGCAATGATGGGGAAAATTTCGCTTCTTCTGTCCCTGCTGATCGCACTCTGGGCGCCCTTGTGTCCGGCAGCGGAAAAGGCCGGCATACCCATTTCCGAACAGCCCGCCGGGGGAAAAAGAATCGCTGTAACCGAATTCGTCAACAGGACCGATTTCGGGGATGCGGAATTCGCCGAAAAGGCCCGGGACGCATTCGAAAGCGAACTGGCCTCGACGAACCGTTTCACTCTTGTGGAGCGGAGCCGGCTCAACCTGATCATGAAGGAACAGGCCTTCTCGCAGAGCGGCCTCGTGGATGAGCAAACCATGAGCCGCTTGGGGAGGCTCGTTTCGGCCAATTATATCTGTACGGGAGCCATCGAGGGGATGAGTGCGGCGGAGAAAGGGAGCGAGAAGCTACGGCAGAAGACCCTTTCCCTCCTGGGCATCGACAGGAGCACCGACTTCTTCGGTCTGGCGAAGGGTAGCGACCCCTACCAGACCGCCTGGGATCTCAGCCTCACGATCGCGATCCGGGTCATCGACGTGGAGAAGGGCACGATCGTCTTCAACCGGGCGCTGAAAGCGGCGGCGCCCAATGTCCGCCTCCGGCAGTCCACCACCGGCCCGGTCTATGATCCCGCGGCGGCGTTTGAGATTCTAAAACCCGTCATGGAGGAGGACGCCCGGCAGGTCGTCCGTTTCTTTCCCGATTGATCGGCGCGTGCAGGTTGCGGGGGGGGAACGAGGACTTTGAAAATCGTGCGGGGGATTCCCCCCTTCCCCTCCCGCGGGGGACGGCAAGGGCGGCGCTTGAAATCTCGTGGCGGAGGCTGGATTTCGCAATCCGGCCATGAAGTTGCAGGCAGGCGGGGAAAGACGGACATGGCGGCGGCGAGACGTTTACATCATTCACTTTTCAACAATTTTAAGAAAGCAGGAGGGACGGCATGAGGAAAATACAACTGGTACTGGCGATCGGGGTTTGTCTGTTATTAGCGGCTTGTATGACGAGGGATCGTGTGGCCGATCTGACGATCATGGCATCGAAGAACATCTCCACGCTGGAAGGGGCGCAGAATATGGGCACGTTCGAGGGCAAGGACTGCCGCTCCATGATGACCGGGCAGATGCCGAACATGAAGGAGGCCCTGGACCGGGCGCTGGAGGCGGGCAGGGGCAACGCAATGCTCGATGCGGTGATCTACTTCAAACCGGCAAGCTGCATCTTCGACAGCACCTGCTGGGAGGTCAAGGGCACAGTCGTCAAGACGAAGGACTTGCTGCTGAAGAAATCGGACCTGCAATCGTTCGTGGTCGATACGGGCTATGTCCGGGAGACCTTCTCCTCCCCGGACGGACATGAGTACCTCGCCCTGAAGAAGAAATCGGACGTCGATCTCAACAACGACCAGAAACGCTACGATCTGCTCCTGCGGATCAGATAAGCGGACCGGGCGGGGGATGCGCCACCCTGGCGTTTCCTTCGTTTTATATAAAACAGAGAAAACAGGGACAGCTCCCTATTTTTTCCTGAAAGAGCTGGACGCCGTCCCCATTTTCCGCAAATAGAGCCCTGTAATGAAATCTGCCCGCATCGTTTTTATGCTCATCGTCGTTTTCCTGATGCCGCGGCCTCTTTTCGCTGGCGACATCTCCGCAGAGTATTACGACCTCCGGGAGAAGGAGATCCGGCAGTTCACCTTCGATCTCTTCACCGCCGGCGAGTACTACCGGGCGATCACCGAGTCAAAGCGATACACCTCCCTCTTCCCCGGGGGACCGTATGCCGGGGAGATGTTCAAGCTCATCGGCGACGCCTATCTGATGTCCCATGAATGGGCCGAGGCGATTGCCGCCTATGACGAATTTCTCATGCAATTTCCGGCTTCGCCCCTGGCCAACGCCGCGACCTTCCACAAAGCGATCTGCCTGGTCAAGCAGGGAAATGCGGCGGAGGCCGAACGTCTCTTCCAGCTCATCCTGAGCGGCGCCAACCCGGAGAAGAAGGGGGATGCCGCCCGGTGGGAGATCCTCCTTCTCATCCGCCAGAACCGGTTCGAGGAGGCGGAGAAGCTCCTCCGGGAGCAGATGATCCGGCAAGAAATCGATCAGGAAGCAAGCCTTTTTGAAGAGATCCTGGCGAATAAGAAAAGCGTCACCTACAAATCACCGGAAACCGCCGGCGTCCTCTCGGCGATCCTCCCGGGAAGCGGCCAGGTCTATAACGAGCGGTACAAGGACGGCGTCTATTCCTTCCTCTTGAACGCACTGTTCATCCTCGGCGCCTACAAGGCCTTCGACTCGGACAATTACGGGCTGGGCGGCGCACTAGCCCTTTTCGAGATCGGCTGGTACACCGGCAGCATCTACGGGGCGGTGGGCGGCGCCCACAAGTACAACCGGAAGATCGACGAAGACCACTTCCGGAGCGGCCTGACAAGGCTGAATCTCCGTGACAGCGAGATCGGCCGGCCCGGCGGCGTATCCGTCATATTCTCCTACCCCTTCTGAAGGATATTTATGCAGGCGGCGACACACGATGCAATATTGCTGTTCAGGTCATTGCGAGGCGCTAAACGCCGCGGCAATCCCTTCCCGGATCCCCCGCTGATGGGATTGCTTCGCTTCGGCCGCAATGACAGGTGTGAAAGCGCGCGTCGGGCAGTCATCTGCTGCGGGGCGCTCCTTCTTGCCTCGCTTTTCTGGGTGCAGACGGCCCTTGCAGACGAGGCCCTCCTCAGAGGACCACGGAAGGTTTTCCGGGCGGCGGTAACCGCCGCCGGACCTTCCGCCGCAAAAGAGGGCGCCCTCGGGGAAATCGCCGCGGCGCCCGTCCTTTTCTACCAGCGCTTCCTCGGACCCCACTGGGGTCGGCGCTGTTCCTATTATCCCTCCTGTTCCAATTACGCCCTGCTGGCAATCCGCAAGCACGGCGCCCTGGTAGGATCGATCATGACCTTCGACCGGCTCCAGCATGAATCCAACGAGGCGAGATACTCCCCCCTCGTCCAAACCGGCGACGAAATAAGGGTCTACGACCCCCTGGAAAATAATGATTATTGGTGGTATACGTCAGTTCGTTCCCAATCGGCTGCGCCCGCGGGTGTAGAAAGAGAAACGAAACCTTAACCCATGTAAGGAGGTTATTATGAAAAGATCTCAATGGACGGCCCTTTTTTGCGCGCTGGCGCTGCTCCTTCTCTGGGATATGCCGGTCGGCGCATTTGAGATCGGCGCCAGGGTCTATTACTGGTTCCCGGCATTCAAGACAGACGTGAAGGCGGACAACGCCGGCCTGGCCGGCACCGACCTGAACCTGAAGGACAACCTGGGGGTCGGCACCGAGTCCTTCCCCTCGCTCGAGGCCTTCGGCGCCTGGGGCGATCACCATCTGAGCCTCACCTATACGCCGGTCAACTATTCGGGATCGACGACGCTCGCAAATCCCGTTAACTTCAACGGCCAGACCTTCGCCGCCGGCGCCACAGTCGATACGGATCTAAAGCTGCGGATGCTCGACCTGGAGTACCGGTATACCTTCCTGGATGTGGAGAACATCCTGGCCGGGTTTTCGCTCGACGCCATCGGTCAGATCAAGTATATCGACGGCGAGGCTAAGATGAATGCCCCTGCAGCCGGTACGGAAGCCGACTTCACGATCCGCGCGCCCATTCCTATGGTGGGGATAGGCGCACACATTGGCCTGCTCGCCGACATCCTCGAGGGGCGGGCGAAGGTGACCGGCGTCGCCTATTCCGGCAGTTACCTTTACGAGGCGCTGGCCGATATCTCCTTGACCCCTTTCCCGTTTCTGGACATCCATGCCGGTTACAAGGTCATCAAGATCCGCATTGACCGAAACGATGTCTTCCTGGATTCTGAATTTACAGGACCTTACGTCGGCCTGACGGTTAGTTATTGAGATGGGAGAAACGGGAGAAAATTCCGCTCAAAAGCTCAGGGTCGGGATCATCATGGGGGGCGTCTCCTCCGAAAAGGAGGTGTCCCTGGAGAGCGGCCGGAACATCTTCAGCAAAATCGACCGCCGGAAGTATGATCCTGTCCCAATCTTCATGGACCGACGGTCGGCTCTCTGGGAGATCCCGCTCAAGCTGCTCATGCGCAACAGTACGAGCGACATCGAAGACGACCTGCATGAAGAGGCGACACCGATCCCTTATGAATCACTTAAAGCCTGCGTGGACGTGGTCTGTCTCGGTCTCCACGGCAAGTACGGGGAGGACGGCTGCATGCAGGGGCTCCTCGAACTTCTGAAAATCCCTTACACGGGCTCAGGCGTCCTGGCCTCCGCGATCGGGATGGACAAGTATGTCTCCCGGCTGATCCTGGAGATCAGCGGCATCGATGTCCCGCGGACGATCCCCGTCCCCCGGCAGCGGTGGGAAAGGGAGCAGGCGGCAGTTCTGGAGGAGATTGCCCGCAATATCGGGTTCCCCTGCGTCGTCAAGCCCTGCCGGGAGGGGTGCAGCACCGCCGTGAAGAAGGTCGTAGAGGCAGAGAGAATTCCGGACGCTCTGGATAACGCATTTAAATGGGACAACATGGCCCTTGTGGAGGAATTTCTCACCGGGATGGAAGTGACCTGCGGCGTCCTGGGCCTGGATGAACCAGAGGCCCTGACCCCATCGGAGACGATACCCACCGACGACGTCCTCTCTCTTGAGGACAAATTCCTCTACGGCCAGGGGGAAAACAAGACCCCGGCGCGCCTTCCTGCCGACAAGATAGAGAAGATCCGGGAGACGGCGGTAAGAACATTCCGCGTCCTCAACCTGAAGGGGTATGCCCGGATCGATATGTTTGTCAGAGAGGATGGGCGGGTGGCGGTCCTGGAGCCCAACACGCTCCCCGGAATGACGCCCTCCACCGTCCTGTTCCACCAGGCGGCGGCCTCCGGGATCACCCAGGCGGACCTGATCGACCGGATCATCCGGTCCGCCCTGGAGGTTCACGCCCATAAACGAGGACCACTGTAAATGAACCGTGTCTCCGGCGCCCTGGACCGCCTCGGCAGGGCCGTTCTGGAAAATGTCGAGGAGATGGGGAAGATCCTACTCCTGTTCATCTCGGTCCTCGCCTGGATGTTCAGGCCCCCCCTCAAGCTCCGGAACATCTTCAAGCAGATGGAGTTTGTCGGGGTCAAATCGATCTTCGTCGTCGTCCTCACGGGGACCTTCACCGGCATGGTCATGGCCCTCCAGGGCTACCACGGCTTCCGGATGTTCAGCGCCGAGAGCCTTGTCGGCGGCACAGTCGCCCTCGGGATGACGCGGGAGCTGGGACCGGTCCTCACGTCGTTGATGGTCACGGCCCGGGCGGGTTCCGCGATGGCGGCGGAGCTGGGAACGATGCGGGTAACCGAACAGATCGACGCCCTCTACGTCATGGCGGCTAATCCAGTAAAGCATCTGATCGTCCCCCGGGTGATCGCCGGGGTCCTCATGACACCTATGCTCACCGTGGTCTCCGATTTCGTGGG
>Ga0154726_1004_pt3 | contig 8130 bp, 6 predicted proteins | sample Rifle2008BG16ft_FD_105734 | JGI IMG/M metagenome (GOLD analysis project Ga0154726, IMG submission 105734) | Deltaproteobacteria bacterium RBG_16_58_17
CTGCTCTCCATCGACACCGTCGGGCCTTCCGTTCCGCCGGGACTCACGCTCTCGAACGTCACTGCCGCCTTCCGGGGCAGCCCGGATGCAACCCTCCATGCAGACAGACTGAGCGTCCGGCCCGGGGCGTTCTCCCTGCTGAAGGGGCGGCTATCGCTCCTCATGGCGGCGGAGGGATACGGTGGAGAGATCCGGGGCCGCGTCGACTTTTCCCGCCCCTTTTCCGTCCAGGGGCCGCTCAGTGCGGAGGCGAAAATCCGGGAGATCCGCATCGAGAAGTGCGCCTGGCTCCGGCAGACCCTGGCCCGCCAGATCACCGGGAAGCTCGAGGGCGCCGTCGCCTACAGCAGCACCGCGGAGGCCCAGAAAAACGAGGCGGGGAGCATCGATTTCACCCTGACGAATGGGACTTACCAGCTCCTGGAGGGCATCCTGGGGTTCGACCGGCTCGACTTCAGCCGGGTGGAAGGGAAGATCAGTTTCAGGAACGGGGCCTTGAAGATCACCAGGCTGGCCCTGACGGGCGAGAAGCTCCGCTGTTCCCTGAAGGGGAATATCCTCCTTGCCGATGAGTTCGGGGAGAGTCGGATCGACCTGGACGGGACCCTGGAGATCCCCGGGCAGGGCAACAAGAGAGTGACGCTGGCCATCAGCGGCACCCTCGGAAACCCGAAGATGCGGTTCATGTGAGGGGGATAAAACCCCATTTTATGGCAGGTGTGTTTATTCAATAAGGTGAGTTTGTGGACTGGTCGAGGTATTTTCATCTTTCGCTGTCCGATTTTCAGGGCCTCATCTCCCGCCGGACTGTGATCCTTACGGTGATGGCCATCATCATCTACCAGGGGGTCGGGATCTTCTACCAGACCCTGACTCTCCAACTCATCCGGATGAGGCCGGCGCCGGCTGCGGAGAGTGTCCAGGCGGCGGCAGTTCCTATCCGTGAACCGGCTGACGCCTACCGGGTGATCCCGGAGCGGAACCTTTTCGACACGACGACCAAAACGGCTGGAGATAAGCAAGTCGCCGCCGTGCAGCAGGACATCGCGCTGGCGATCGATCTCCGGGGAACCGTTGCCGGCGGCGCGAAGTACGGCTTTGCGGTCGTCGAGGAAAAGGGGACGCAGAAGCAGCGGCTCGTGAAGACGGGGGATATCGTGGCCGGCGCCAAGGTGCTCCGGATCACACGGAATGCCGTGGATTTCCTCATGGGCGATCAGGAGCGCACCCTTAAAATTGCGGAGACGAAGGAAGCGCCGATCCTGCCGCCTTCGCAGGGCGGGACGGCCTCAACAGGGCCGCCCCCGCCGTCCGGGTCAGTCGTCATCAATCGGAGCGAGATCGGGGAGTCGCTCGAGGACATGGGGAGCCTGCTCCGCCAGGCGCAGATCCGGCCCTACTTCAATGCGGGGGTCCACGACGGCTTCATGATCAACAGCATCCGGAGGGGGAGCCTCTACCAGAAGATGGGGATCGTCAACGGGGATATTATCCAGGAGGTGAACAACCGGAAGATCCAGACGGCGGATGACATGACGGGCCTGTTAAACGCCATGAAGTCGGGCTCCAGCCTGTCTCTGACCGTCAAGCGCGGGGGGAAACAGGAAACGTTGAATTACCAGTTTCAATAGGGAAAAGGGGGAAAAGAGGGTTGTCGCCATGTATGAGGCCTATTTCGGGCTGAAGGAAAATCCTTTCACGCTGTCGCCTGATCCGCGGTACCTTTACCTGAGCCCGCAGCACCGGGAGGCCCTGAACTGCCTGATTTACGGGATTGGGGAGAAAAAGGGGTTCATGGTCGTCACCGGAGGGATCGGCGCCGGGAAGACCACGCTCTGCCGCTCCCTTCTGGCCGGTCTGGACGGGTCGGTGGCGACGGCGCTGATCTTCAACCCAGCTCTCTCCGATATCGAGCTTTTGAAGACGATCAACCAGGAATTCGGCATCCGGCTGGTGGGAAGGGGGACGAGGAAGCGTTATCTCGACGCCCTTAACGCCTTCCTCATGCATAATTTCGCCGCCGGGCGAAACGCCGTCCTGATGATCGACGAGGCGCAGAACCTGTCGCACAGCGTCATGGAACAGATCCGGATGCTTTCGAATCTCGAGACGGTCAGGGAGAAGCTGATCCAGATCATCCTCCTGGGCCAGCCGGAGCTCCGGCGGCTCCTCGCGCTGCCGTCGCTCCGCCAGCTCAACGAGCGGATCACGGTCCGCTACGACCTGAAGCCCCTTGCCCGCGGGGATGTCCGCCGTTATATAGAACACAGGCTGGTTACGGCGGGAGGAGAAACGAACGAAGTCTTCACTGCGGGGAGTTGCGCTCTGATCTACGGCATGTCGCGGGGGATCCCGCGACGGATCAACGCAATCTGCGACCGGGCGCTGCTGATCGCCTACGGAAGGGATCTTCGGACCATCGACCGGCGCATCGTCCGGGCGGCGGTCCGGGACATCGGGCCGGGCTATCTGACGGAGACGGATGTTCGGAGGCGCATCGTCCGGATTCTTCTCATTGCTCTCCTGGCGGCGGTCCTGCTTTTGGCCGTCGGGCACTTATGGTTCTCGGGAAAATAATAGGGGAGGGAAGCTGCGCCGCTATTTACTGCTTGACGGAATGGGACGATGAGTTATATCAATGACGCGCTGAGAAAGGCCCAGAGAGAAAGGGACGGCCGCTATGAACGGTTCGGCGACATCATCGCCCCCTGTCTGGAAAGGTCAGGGCAGCCCCGGAAACGGAGGCTCGCCATCGGTGCGGCGATCACGCTCCTCGTCCTGATTCCGGCCGGCCTGCTCCTGACCGTTTACGTCCTGCATCAACCGCCCCCCGTAAAAAAGGGGATCCCCGTAGCGGTTGTCGCGGGACCGCCCGCAGCGCTTCCGTCGGCGACTCCGCAGGCAGAAGGGGCAACAGCTATGATGGGGGAAGCGGTTCCGGCGGGCAAGGTTCCGGCAGGGCGGCAGGCGGAAAAGGCGGCGGTTCAGACAGGCGGGAAGCCGGTTCCTTCCGTTGCAGCCGCGTCGCCCGGCGGAACGCCGGTCCCGCGCGAGGCGGAGGTTCGGTATAAGGAAGCCCTGTCCGCCCAGCGCAGGGGAGATTTCAAGGGAGCGGAGGCCCTCTACCAGAGGGTTTTAGTGCTCGATCCCGGACATGTCCGGGCCATGAACAACCTTGGGGTCATCTGCATGGGGCAGAAGAAACGGGAGCGGGCGATTGATCTTTTCAGCAAGGCCATCGTCCTGAAGAAAGATTATGTCGATCCGTATTACAATCTGGCCTGTCTCTACGCCCAGACGAACGAGATCGACGAGAGTCTCTGGTATCTGAAGGTCGCCATGACCATCAACGGCGACGTGAAAAACTGGGTGGAGAAGGATGCCGACATGAAAAATGTCCTCGCCTCCCCCGCATTCAAGACAATCATGGAGGGGCAGAAAAACTGATGCCGTTTGTACGCAAGAACCCACTTCTCAGAATATTCACATTCATTTTCGCCTTTTTTGTTCTGATCGTCTTCCTCTCGCCGGATACGGGCCGGGCGGCGCGGCTTGCGGGTGAAGAGGATCCGGTGCCGACTATCACTTCGCAGCCGCCGGAACCACCCAAACAGCCGGTCGACCGGGAGGAGGCGCCGGCAAAGACTGAAGATGCGCAACCCGCCGTGCCGGCCGCTGTCGCCCCGTCCCTGGATTCGGAGTCAGCGCCTCGCCCCGCTGCTCAGGCGTACCCTCCCCAGCAGACTGAGGAGGCGCCGGCAAAGACTGAAGCTGAAGATGCGCAGCCCGCCGTGCCGGCCGCTGTCGCCCCGTCCCTGGATTCGGAGTCAGCGCCTCGCCCCGCTGCTCAGTCGTACCCTCCCCAGCAGACTGGGGAAGCGCCGCCGCCGCAGGTCGCCACAGCGCAGGGAAAGCAGTATGTGACGATCGACTTCGACAACGTGGACATACAGGTGTTCATCAAGTTTGTGAGCGAACTGACCGGGAGGAACTTCGTTATCGACGAAAAGGTCCGGGGGAAGGTGACGGTCATCTCCCCCCGGAAGATCGCCGTCGACGAGGTCTACAAGGTGTTCGAGTCGATCCTCGAGATCTACGGCTTTGCCACCGTTCAAGCGGGCGAGGTGATCAAGGTCATCCCCTCCCAGGACGCACGGGGGCAGAACCTGGAGCTGAGGCTGAAAAAAGAGGCCATCACCCCCGAGGACAAGCTCGTGACCCAGATCCTCTCCCTCCAGTACGCGGGTCCCGACGAGATGAAGAAGGTCCTCGACCCACTGATCTCCAAGACCAGCATCATCCTCGCCTATGCCCCGACGGGAATGCTGATCATCACCGATGTCCTGTCCAACATCCAGCGGCTTCAAAATATCGTGACCGCCCTCGACGTCGAGGGAGTCAGCGAACAGATCTCCTTTATCCCCCTCCAGGCGGCTTCCGCCACGGAGATAGCAAAATCCCTGGTCGCGGTCTTTCCGCCCCAGCAGCGGCCGGGGATCGCGCCGATCCGGATCGTGCCGGACGAGCGGACGAACTCCGTCATCCTCCTGGCGAACGAGATCAATACGGCCCACGTGAAGAAGCTCATCAGCCTCATGGACAGGGACATCCCCCGGAGCGGGACCATCATCCACGTCTACCAACTCCAGAACGGCAACGCCGAAGACATGGCCAAGGTCCTCATGAACATCCCGAAGGACACAAAGGACGCCAAGCCACCGGCGCCAGCGGCGGCGGTGAAGACCGCCATTCTGTCCAAGGACGTGAATGTCCTCGCAGACAAGGCCACGAACACACTCATCATCACGGCGGACCGGGACGACTACAAAATCCTCGAGGAGGTCATCCAGAAGCTTGACGTGTCGCGGCCGATGGTCTATATTGAGTCTCTGATCATGGAGGTGTCGGTCAACAAGGCCTTCAACATCGGGGTCGAGTGGCGGGGACTCAGGGAGATCGACAATGCCGATGTCAAGCGGGTGCTGGGACCTGGCTCGACCGCATTGGGGATGGGCGGTTTCACCGGACAATCCATCATCCCCCAGGTCAACCCGCTGACGGGGGCGGTGACCATGCCCAGCGGCCTTTCCCTGGGCGTCATCGGCGCGGGGATCAAGATCGGCGATCTTTTCTTTCCCAACATCGGGGCGGTCCTCCAGGCCTATCAGAAGGATTCGGACGTCTCGATCCTCTCCACGCCCCAGCTTCTGACGATCAACAACGAGGAGGCGGAGATCAACGTGGGGAAGAACGTCCCCTACATCACCCGTTCGGACACCTCGGCCACCGTCCCCGGCCAGACCTTCGGCAGCAGCTATGAATACAAGGACGTGGGCATCATCCTCAAAATCACGCCCAACATCAATGAGGAGCAGTTCGTCCGTCTCAAGATCGACCAGCAGGTGACCAAACTTGCCGATGTGCAGACTTCCACGACGCCGACGACCCTCAAGCGGTCAGCCAAGACGACCGTCGTCATCAAGGACAATGAAACAGTCGTCATCGGCGGGATGATCGATGATTCGACCAGCATCGAAACCGCCCAGGTTCCCTGCCTCGGCGATATCCCCATCCTGGGATGGTTATTCAAAACCATGGGGCGTGGACGGGAGAAGACGAATCTCTTCGTCTTCATCACCCCCCACATCATCCGGAACCAGGCGGAGGCCGCGGCCATCTACCAGAAGAAAATAGACGAGGTCGGCAACATCGAGGAGGGGATCATCAAGATGAACGAGAAAAGGTCCCTGAAAAAGCCCGACAACGGCCGGAAGGAGTGAGTGACGTCATGCCGGAGCAGAAACGAGATCAGAAACGGTCCGGGGAGGCAGGCGTTTTGCCGGCTGATCCCGGGGCGATCGCCGCGCCGCCTGATATCACGGCGGCTGCAGAACAGCGCGGCTACTCCGGAACCGGCCTTGCCGCCCGCCTGATTGCCCTGGGCGTGCCGGCGGATGTCCTCGCCGAGGCGCAGGCGCTTGCCCGGGTGAACGGCGCCGGGATGGTCGACATCCTGATCCAGAAGAAGGCCGTTTCGGAAGAAGCGCTGCTTGCAGCCATGAGCGCCGAGTGCGGCATCCCCTTCTGGGAGGAGCTCCCCACGGACCACATGAACACCGATTTCACCGCTTTATTCTCCATCCAGTACCTGAAAAAACAGAAGATCATTCCCCTGGAGACGCCGCAGGGGTTCGTCGTGGCAATTCACGACCCGTCGAATTTCCAGGCGGTGGACGACCTCTGCCGCCTCCTCGGCCGGGAGGAGCGGCCGGTGGTCCTTGCCACCCAGGAGGAGATCCAGGCGGCCATCAACCTGGCCTACGACCTCAGCCGGAGCACGGCCAAGGAGTTCTTCCAGGAGATGAACGAGGAGTCGACGGACAGCCTCATCTCCGAGATCGAGGAGACCGGGGACCTCCTGGACGAAACGAGCGACGCTCCGATCATCAAGCTCGTCAACCTCCTCCTCTCCGGGGCGATCAAGGATCGGGCAAGCGATATCCACATCGAACCTTACCAGAGCACTGTTAAGGTTCGCTACCGGATCGACGGCATCCTCTACGACATCCTCAGTCTGCCGCGGAAGATCCATTCGCCGCTCGTGTCGCGCGTGAAGATCATGGCGAAGCTCAACATCGCCGAGAAGCGCCTCCCCCAGGACGGCCGGATCGAGATCAAGGTCGCCGACCGGAGCGTCGACATCCGCGTCTCCACCATCCCGACGGCCTTCGGAGAGCGGGTGGTCCTCCGGCTCCTGGACAAGACGGCGTCGATCCTGATGCTGTCCGACCTCGGGATGGACGACCGGAAGATCGGCATCTTCAACCGCCTGATCAAATCGCCCTACGGGATCGTCCTCGTCACGGGGCCCACGGGGAGCGGCAAGACGACGACCCTCTATGCGGCGCTTACGAGCATCAACCACCCCGAGGTGAACATCATCACCATCGAGGACCCCATCGAGTACCAGATTGACGGGATCGGCCAGATCCAGGTGAACCCGAAAATCGAGCTGACCTTCGCCCATGGGCTCCGCTCCATCGTCCGCCAGGACCCGGACATCATCCTCGTCGGGGAGATCCGCGACCGGGAGACGGCGGAGATCGCCATCCAGTCGTCGCTCACCGGCCACCTCGTTTTCTCCACCCTCCACACGAACGACGCGGCGAGCGCCGTGACACGCCTCATCGACATGGGGATCGAGCCCTTTCTCGTCACCTCGTCGGTGATCGCGATCATCGCCCAGCGCCTCGTCCGGGTCCTCTGCCCGAAGTGCAAGGAGGCCTCCACCCCCGACGACGAATCGCTCGCCAACCTGGGGGTGGACAAGAAGCAACTGGAAAATCATGTCCTCTACCGGAAGCAGGGCTGCGCGGCCTGCATGAACACCGGCTACCGAGGCCGGACGGCGATCTTCGAGATCCTCATCCTGGACGACCCGCTCAAGCGGCTGATATTAAAAACCTCAGATTCGAATCAGATCCAGGACGAGGCGATGCGGCGCGGGATGACGAACCTCCTCCAGGACGGGGCGCAGAAGGTCTTGGCCGGCGTCACGACGATCGAGGAGGTCTTCCGCGTCACCCGGATCCTCAAGCGGGAGAACGACCTGGAGGTGTGAGCGGAAAAACTCCTTGCATTTTGCCAAATCAATTGATAGGAAATAACCGGCAGGAAATCTCTTTGACATCAATAATTCGCTTCCTGTCTCGAAATATTCGCCTTAATCAACCAACCTTTGGAGTTTTAAAAAAAAGGAAAGTTTCGTAATGTATTTCAGCAAAATCAGAAAATCATTGCCGGCGGCGGCGATCCTTGCGGTCCTCCTCCTGGGCGGGGCGGCGACCGATGCGGCGGCCTTTTCGGTGGAAGTCGATTCCCTTTACTACAATGACGCTTCCAGCCCCATCGGCCATAACCTCGAGTATTTCTCCGAGACCGGGTATGTGGTGGATAACGTTGTGAAAAATGGGGTTTCCCCTAATTCCTTTACTGCTTTAATTACCTACGACTGGGGTGTCCCCCCCCTCTCTTCGGGAGACCTCGCCCTGCTTCTGGACAAGAGTTTTCAAATCAAGAATTTTCCCTTCGTCCGGCTGTCCACGGCTTTGAGAGGACGCGCAGTCCTCA
>Ga0154726_1028_pt1 | contig 8059 bp, 9 predicted proteins | sample Rifle2008BG16ft_FD_105734 | JGI IMG/M metagenome (GOLD analysis project Ga0154726, IMG submission 105734) | Deltaproteobacteria bacterium RBG_16_58_17
TACCGCTCAACAGTACTTCCAAAGCCTTTCCATGACGATCCGGCAGATCAGATAATTGTGGCAACGGCGCGAGAAGAGAATGCCACGATTCTTACAAAAGATAAAAGAATCTTAAACTATCAATATGTTGAAAGTCTTTGGTAAACTCTAATAGCTGAAAGGGGGAATTTCTCATGAAAATCAGAGATTACCGCGATATTCAGGCCACGGCGCCCATGCCCGGCGTCAGCAAGAGGGTCCCCATCGGCACGGAGGAAGGGGCGCCGAACTTCATCATGCGCATCTTCGAAATTTCTCCCGGTCATACAAGCCCGGACCACGCCCACACCTGGGAACACGAGATCTTCGTCCTCACCGGACAGGGATTCGCGCGGGACAAGGACGGAAAGGAGACCCCGATCGGGGAAGGCACAACCGTTTTCATCCCCGGCGGGGAGAACCACTGCCTGATCAACAGAGGTATTGACATCCTCCGCTTTGTATGCGTGATTCCGACGGGCGCGGAATAGTCGGAAACCATATCGATGGCGTCTTCACCCGCCGAGACGGAAGACAGTAGCGAGGGTCGGGAAGAGGAAGCGGATGATCTGCTGAAGAATTTAAGGAGGGCATCATGGTCAAAAACATCCTCATTCCCACCGATGGCTCCGATTACGGTAAAACGGCCATCGCCTACGGAATCCATATCGCCCGAAAACTGGAAGCGCAACTGACAGGGTTGCACGTCGTGGATATCCGTCTCATGCAGAGCCCCGTCTTCACTGATATCTCCGGCGCCATCGGGCTTCCCCCCTACCAGGAGTTCCTCCCGGTCATCGAAAACGGCCTCAACGTCAAGGCAGATGCGATCCTGAAGGAGTTTTTGGAACAGTGCAAGGCAGGAGGGGTGCATGCCGAAACGAAGAAGGTCCTGGGTGTGATCGATGAGACGATCATCGAGGAGGGAAAGGTCTGCGACTGGATACTCCTGGCCCAGAGGGGCGAGCACTTTCATATCGGCGGCAGGGCGATCCTGGGCTCCACCGCCCAGTCCGTCGTCCGGCGCTCCGGAAAACCGGTCCTGGTCACCCCCGAACATTTCCGGGAGATCGAAAGCATGGCCGTCGCCTACGACGGGAGCGCACCTGCCCACAAGGCGCTGAAGCTCGCCGCCGAACTGTCGGAGGCGGCCGCCTGGCCCCTGTCCATTATGATCATCACGGACGATCAGCCCCTGGGAGCGAAGCTCTCCGAACAGGCGGAGGCGCTCCTCGATGCCTTCAAGATCGACAGCGCCATCCTCATCCTCGGCGGCAAGAATGAGGACAAGGTACTCCTCCGTTTCATCCGGGAGGGGCCGGTGGAACTCCTCGTCATGGGGGCCTATGGCCACAACCGTCTCCGGGAACTCCTCGTCGGCTCCACAACCTCCGCGGTCATCCGGAAGAGCACGATCCCGGTCCTTCTCACACGCTGACCGACTCCCATGGATCCCATCAGGAAACAGTCGGATGGTTGGCGAACCGAAAATTCATCTACATCTCCGCCCTGCTGCTTTTTCTCAACGGTTTCTTCTTTCCGATCGTGCCCATGCCGTTATAGATCGTGACCCCCTATTCCCTCCTTCTCCTACTGAAACTGATAATTCAGCATCTCCGATTTCTCTCGGCGTTTGATTCCCAGAGAAAGGGAGGCACCAGACTTTATGGTGTTCAGCAGCCCCATCACGTCGTCCAACGTTCGAATCTTCCGGTTGTTCACCTCCTGGATAATATCTCCGTTGGCGATCCCCATCTTCTGGTAGAGACTCCCCGGCCGGATGCTGCTGACGATGAAACCATCGGGGACCCCCGCGTTGAAGTAGGGCCGGATCTGCGCCTGGTTGAGTATCCTCCCCATGTTTGCCATCGCCTCCTGGATCAGACTCCGGCTGACAACGGTCGTACCGGATGAAACCGCGGGCGCCGCTGCGGCCTTCGAAGGCATCATGATCGGCCCTTTCTTCTTCTCCAACATCGCTAAGGTACTCTCCTGGTCGTTTACCAGCAGATCTATGGCGTTCCGCCTGATCCGGATCACCTTCGCCCCGGCGACGACATCCCCCACCTTCACAAGTCGCTGCTTCCGCGTCCCCTTCTCCTCGATGATCGCAAACCCATACTTGGCCGCGCCTGCGACGGTCCCCCTGAGATCAATGAGAAGTGCGATATCCTGCTGCTGATGCACTACAGCGGCCCGATTGTCCGCAACCGCCTTGGTCGCCGTACCGAAAAGGTTCCGCTCCGGAATGATCCGATAGGCGTCCGCCGGTTCGCGGATCGGCGCGGCCACCGTCTGTGCCATCTCCGCCGCCGGTGACGGCCTCATCCGGATGAGTTGGAGTGTCAGGGCCTTATAGAAGATCCCCGTCCCCTGGTAGAGGATTACAGCCATCAAGGTGAGAATCACCGTCCGCTGGGAGACGAGCCCCCGGAAATCAGAAAGAGACAAATGAAAAAAACGCGACCAGTCCACTCACTCACCTTATAAATCTAACATACCCACCGTAAATTTTGGTTTATCCCACGGAACCCCCCACAAAGTTCCAGCATATTTATAGATAAACGATGTTCTCTTTGTGATAAAGGGAGAGAAACAATAACATGTAATCCCGCAGATGACGGGTGATCAGGAAGTTGTTTCTGACGTGTTCGCGACCGTTCTCGCCGATCTGCCGGGCGTAATCCGGGCTGGTGAGAAACTGTTTGACGGCAAAGGCGGCCCCTTCCGGAGAGTAGCACAACAACCCCGAATACCTGTTTTTTACCTGCAGCGGGATCCCGCCGACGTTGGATGCGACAACCGGTTTGGACTTCCAGAGAGCCTCCGAAACAGTCAGTCCAAATCCCTCCTTCAGCGATTTCTGGAGAATCACCGTCGACGCCCGCTGCAGGGCGTTAATCTCCAGATCATTCTGAGACACTACAAGGATATGGATATCGGGGTCCCCGTGGGCTGCTTCCATCACCTCTTCAAAGACCTTCTGTCCCTCCGGATCGTCCGTCGCCGTTCCGCCGGCCAGTAAAAGACGGCAGTCGATGTGTTTTTTCACCAGCCGGAAGGTCCCGATGACACCCAGGGGGTCTTTCAAGCGATCGAACCGGGAGATCTGGGTGATGATCGGCTTGTCCTTCGGGACGCCATACTTGTGGAGGACCCCGTCGATCACCTCCTGCGGCAGTTCCCGATTCTTGTCGCTCAGTGGATCGATTGAAGGGGCGATGAGGAATTGCCTGATGGGGAGCGTCCGGGAGAAGGCCGGCGCCGAAAATACGGCCGCATCGTACTGCACGATGAACTCCTTCAGGAACCTCCAGACCTTCTTTTTCGGCTCCGACAGGTCGATATGGCAGCGCCAGATCCATTTGTTGTCTCCCCGTTTCCGCACCAGGACGATCGGCTGGGGGTCGTGGATGAAGATAATATCGCCGGAGGTCTCCATCGCCTCCAGATTGCTCCGGCTCGTCTCCATGAATATCTCGAAATCCTTCTCGCTGATATCGACCCTCCCGCCGTGCAGGGCGTTGTGGAATTTCTTCGTGACCTCGAAAAAATCCTTTCCCCCTTTGATCACGTCCCAGCGCACGTCCAACCCCAACTCCCTGAGCAGGGGAACCATCCGGTTGAGGATCTCCGCGACGCCGCCGCCGACGGCCGTGGAGTTGACGTTCAGTATCCGTTTCCCCTTCAGATGGACTGCGATGAGCTTCAGGTCCTCCACGACGGATTCCCCGACGATCGGGATATAGTCATCGATCTTTGCCATAGCTACCCTATCTCCCTTTCGATCATTGCGGTAATGGTGCGGCGTAAATCCTCCATCGTGTAAACGTAGGGGTCAAGCCGGGCGATGCTGAGGGCTAACGTTTTGTCGCCGATGGAGTTTTCTATCCAGTTCGAGAAGTCGTTCGTCCCTTTTTCCAGCCTGAGCTTGGCCTCGAAGATATGAAAATAGATAGAATCGATGGTGATGCGTTTCAGGATGTCGACGAATTCACGGAGGTCGTAACTGACATGCTCCGTTGGCAGGATGAAGCTGACCGACTTTTTGAAGTGGAGTTCCCCCCCCTCCCGCGGAAACCTCATCTTCGCCTCGGGGTGCTCGTCCAGGTACTCCTCGATGGTCGCGATGATCTTTTCCCGGAGGCTGCGGATGGTCGAGTACTGGATGATATCGATACTGGCCAGACGTTCCCCCAGTTCCTCCTCACCGAGGATCTCCCGGACCCAGTAGGCGAAGTCGTTCGGCGGTTCGGGGGAGAGGTACTGATGCTGCTGCAGGAAACGATGGGTATGGTAATAGATGCTGCCGCCCGGCACGGACTTCAAAAGCCGCACCAACTGGACCAGGCCGGCGGCTCTCAGACCGGTCAGTTCGGTCAGATGCAGACGTGTGTAGAACCGGAAAGGTTCCCGCGCCCGTGCCAACTCCGCCACGGTCTCACCTCCTTCAGATCCTTACGAGCCTCCCGAGAAATTCCGCTACCTCCCCGACGTTTCTGAGATAATAGCGGGCCTCTGTTTGCCGGGGCGCCCCCACGAATACCGTCGCCCCCCGCTCCCGGATTTCCCGAAAGGCGTCTTCATCCGTCCGGTCGTCACCCACGTAGAGGGGCCATGGCGGCTCCCCGCCGGCGATCGTACTCTTTTCCAAAAGCCACTGAACGGTTTTCCCTTTATCCCATGTGACGGATGGTCGTATTTCGAAGGCCTCCTTGCCCGGACGCACCACGATCTCTCCGCGCATCCGATACAACCGGGTCGCCTCCGAAACGGCATGCGCCGCGATGAGAAGCTCCCCGCGTTTAACCCTCCGGAAATGAACGGTCAGCGACAGGCCCTTGTCCTCCAAAAAGACTCCCGGGACGGGGGAGAGCTCTCTCTCCACCGTCCGGCGCACATCGTCGAGGGCTCGCATTGCCTTTTCGGGAACGGGATACCGGAACTTCCCCTCGGGGCCCTCCACTTCCAGGCCGTGATTGCCCCCGTACGCAATCCCGGCGATCCCGACCCGCCTCCGGATATCCTCCAAGGATCTGCCGCTGATCACCGCGATCCTGCACCGGCCGGCCTTCGATAGCGCCTCCAGCCTCCCCCGCATGCGGAGCGAAAGGACCGCCTTCCCGGAATCGCGGACGATCGGCGAGAGGGTGCCATCGTAATCGAGAAACAGGTAGAGGGATCGGTCCGCCAGGTCCGTCTTCAGTTCCTCCCATGAATCCAGAAGATGCCGCGCCGCCACTCACCCCCCCCTTTCCTGCTCGGTGTTGATCGCCCGGATCGGATAGGGGATCACGATCCCCTCCCGGGCATATCGTTCATGAATCCGCTTGACGAACTCATGTTTGACGATATACTGGTCCACGAACGTCTGCGCCCACAGGATCGTCGTAAAGTTGATGCTGGAATCTCCGAAGGTGTGGTAACGGATGAAAGGGATGAAATCGGGAACGCCCCCCGGCACCTCCCCCATCACCTCCGCCGCGACCTCGCAGGTCACCCGTTCGACCTTCTTGAGATCGCTGCCGTAATGGACGCCCAAGCCGACAAGGACCGCCATGTCCTTCTCCTGGAGGGTATAGTTCGTCACGATCAGCTCGGTCAATTTGGCGTTGGGGATGAGGACGATATTGCCCGGCAGCGTCTTGATCTGCGTGGTCCGCCAGCTGATGTCGTTGACATAGCCCTCGTCGCCGGATTCAAGCTTCAGGTAATCCCCCACCCGGATCTTCCGGTTCACGATGATATGAAATCCCGCGAAAAAGTTCGAAAGGGTGTCCTTGAGCGCGAGGGCGACGGCCAGGCCTCCCACGCCCAGGGTCGCCAGGATCGGTGTGATGGAGATCCCAAGACCGTTGAGGATGACTAGAACCCCCACCCCGTAGACAACGATCCGGATGATGTTTTCCGTGAGGCTCGTCACCGGGAGGACCGATTCGATTCGTTCAGCGCGTATCCGGGCAAATCCGCACAGGATGTTGGCCGTGACCATCGCCACAGCAAAGACGGCCAGGATGGACAGCCCCTTGTCGGCCTTATCGACGAAGACTTTGGAAAGATTAGAGAATTCAAGGGCCGCATAGATCCCCAGCATGATGCACAGCACCAGGAACGGCGCCCTGACAGCGGAGAGAATCACATCTCCCATGCGGGAATCGGTCTTGCGCGCCCATCGGGAAAGCCGCGAAAGGAGGTATCCCCTCAGGCCGTATCCCGCCAGCATGACGACGGTGAATATCCCGAGGGGAAGGAGAAGTTCCAGGGATTTCTGAATCGATTCAGGAAAGAGTGTTTTCATGCGACCTTTATGACTCCTTTCGAAGGTATTGGGTGTTGTGCACCGCCGTCAGTTCGGTGATGATGCTTGCCGCCCAGAAATAAACATTGTTCCTTCCGACGATCTCCCGCATCCGGGTCATCCGACGCCGCTTTTCTTCGGCCGGCATTTCGATCGCCCCTTTGATGCTGTCGGCAAACTCTTCAATCGCGTAGGGATTGATCGGAACGGCGTCCGTCAATTCCCGGGATGCCCCCGTAAAGCGGCTCAGCAGGAGGATCCCCGACAGATCATGCTTGGCAGCGATGAACTCCTTGGCCACCAGGTTCATCCCGTCGTGGAGCGAGCTGACGATGCACAGATCGGCCAACTGATAATAAGGGCTGATCTCCTCATGGGTGAATTGCCGCTTGAGGTAGATGACGGGGCTCCAGTCACCCTCGGAATATTTCCAGTTCTTCCGCTCGACCAGCTCGTCGATCTCCCCCATGAGATCATGATAACGTTTGATGTGGGTTCGGCTGGGCGCCGCAATCTGGATGAAAACGAACCGTTTCTGGTACTCCGGATACTTCTCCAGGAATCGGTCGATCGCCAGGAGCCGCTCGACGATCCCTTTCGTGTAATCGATCCTCTCGACGCTTACCGCCACGATCTTGCCGGCCAGATTCAATTCCTCACGGATCTTCTCCTTCTGTTGCAGGACGCTCTCCGTCGGCGTCCCGAAAACGCCCAGATCCACACTGATGGGAAAGGCCCTCACAAGGGTCTCCCGGCCGCTCCTCACGATGCTGAATTTTTCCGTATCGACCCGGGATTCCATTAGGCGGTTGGCCGTATCCAGGAAGTTGTTGCAGTGGTTCTGGACGTGAAACCCGATCAGATCGCAGCCCAGCATCCCCTCCAGGATCTCCTCCTGGTAAGGACAGATCGCAAAGACCTCCGGATTGGGCCAGGGGATGTGCCAGAACAGGGCGATGGTCGCATCCGGCCTTTTTTGTTTGATCATCTGCGGCAGGAGCGTGAAGTGATAGTCCTGGATGAAGACAAATGGTTTTTCAGCCGGCAGCTCTTCGACGAGGCTTTCGGCGAATTTTTCGTTGACCTTCCGGTACATCTGCCAGTCTGTCTCGCGGAAGATCGGCCGCGTGTGGGTGACATGACATAGAGGCCACAATCCCTCGTTGGCAAACCCGTAGTAATACCCCTCCTCTTCCTCTTTGGTCAGCCAGACCCTCTTGAGGATGTACCGCTCATCTCCGGGCGGGACCCCAAGCTTGTTCCGGGAGTTGACGAACCTCCTATCGGCGTTTCCGCTGCCGTGCGCCAGCCAGGTCCCTCCGCAGGCCCGCAGGATGGGATCGATCGCCGTCACCACCCCGCTGGCCGGGAACATCATCTTGGTCTCGTTGCGTTCCGCATCGAAAACATGAAGGTAGGGTTCCCGATTGGACACGACGAAGAGCGAATTCTCGCCAAGCTTTGCCATGACCAGGTCCCGGAGACGTTTCTCCGTCCAGAGATCCTCCTTTTCCACTCTCCTCTGGGCCTCTTCAATCATGGACTTGCGGGCGACCCGCAGGCTTAGGGCAACTTGCTCCACCTCCTCGGCGAGCTTGCCAAGCTCCCCGGTATCGCTGATAGGGGGCTTTGCGTCGGTGCTCCCCTTCTGAAAGTGTGTGAATCATTCTGTCAGACGCTGGATCGGCAGCACGAAAAGCTGGCGAAGCGTCAGAAGCGAAATGAACAGGATGGAGATGACGA
>Ga0154726_1107_pt4 | contig 7987 bp, 6 predicted proteins | sample Rifle2008BG16ft_FD_105734 | JGI IMG/M metagenome (GOLD analysis project Ga0154726, IMG submission 105734) | Deltaproteobacteria bacterium RBG_16_58_17
AACCGTGGTTACCACTGCCCGGAAAATGACCATGAAGTTATCGGAGCACTATGCATTCAAACAGCAATGGGAGGAAATAGAACAATCCTTATCTTCCCTGCGTTTTGCTTGACCAGATTCGGGGGTGACATTCTTACCACAAACAATATAATTGATAAATATGCGTATTATGAGGATGAACTACATTTTTCGATCCTAAAAAACGTTGGCCAGATTTGGGTAGAATTATCTACCCTTGAAAATCGGGGTTCTCTTTTCAAGAAAGGATGTGAAGGCTTCCTTAAAGTCTTCTGTGGTCACAAGCAACTGTTGAATTTGATTTGTATACAACAGTGAAGTATCCAGGTCCATGTGAGATGATTGATGCAAAGCATGTTTGTACAGACCGATCGCCTGGGTCGGGCCGCTTGCCAATTTTTTCGCAAGTTCGGCTACGACACCTTTTAATTCACTTTCCGGGACAACTTGGTCAACCAAGCCAATTTTTTCGGCATATTCCGCAGTGACAATATCTCCCGTGAAACAAAGAAGTTTTGCTCTTCCCATCCCCACCAGTCTGGGAAGAAAATATACACCTCCTAAATCAGATACGATTCCCATACGGATATACGCCATGCCAAATTTGGCTTTTTCTGATGCTATTCTTATATCACATGCCATGGCTAAATCGCACCCTCCGCCCACAGCTATCCCGTTAATCGCAGCAATAACCGGCTTTTCCATGTGATATATCGTTTGGATGACACTGGCAAAACCCGCCAGGTATTCTCTGACTTCAAGAGAGGAGAGTTTGGTAATATAGGCAAGATCCAATTCGACATCACCACCCGCACAAAATGCCCTGCCCGCTCCGGTAATAACTAATACTTTTATTTCACTATCCTTTGCTGCTTCTAGTAAAGCGGACTTCAGATCACCGATCAATTGGGGTGACATGGCATTGAGGTTTTTCGGACGGTTCAATGTTATTGTAAGAATTCCCCTTTCCCTTTCCACAAAAATCGCTTCATAATTTTCCCCCATATTGCAACCTCCTTTTCTAAATTTTAATTTTCACCTGAGCATGTGCAAGTTTTAGATGCTTATTTTATTTTGTCAAGATGTAACTGCGCCGGGTAGACTTTTTCCTCCGGCATTGCATTTGTAACGTTGCCGATACTATCGGCTCGACGCCATACCGTCAGGGAATTTTGCATGGTTCCCATGGTTTTCTCGCATTTACCTTGACATTTTTTTACAACGTAGTTTAATAAATCCATACAGTGCGTTCGGATTTTAACGTACAAGCATTCTAAAAGGAGGGTTGCCATGGAAAAGAGAAAAACGGTCCGCAGCACATGCTTGGGATGTATCGGGAATTGCGGCGCTATTTATGAAGTCCAGGATAATAAAATCGTCAGGATAGAGGGAGATCGAAACCACCCTCTTACGAAAGGATTTCTCTGTGTAAAGGGTCAATCTGTGGAGGAGATACGATCCCGACCCGATCGGTTGTGCTATCCCTTAAAAAGGACTGGCGTTAAAGGAGAGGGAAAGTGGACCCGCATTTCTTGGGACGATGCGATAAATGAAATCGCTGTTAAGCTTTCCCAAATAAAGAAAAGTTATGGTCCCGAGGCGATCGTTATGGCGGACGGTTTTAGTGGCGTCCTTTCAGGGCTTGATCCAGTCGTCGGTAAATTCATGCATCTTCTCGGCAGTCCAAACCGCCTGGTTGATTTACACAATTGAGCAATGCCGGGACACTCGGGTGGTGTCCATACATGCGGGTTTTCCATAATTTTGGATCCAGATTTTCGCAATGCAAAATGTATTGTCGTATGGGGACTTGGCGTTGATACTTCGTTCCGTGCAATCTTCCGCAAACCTATTTTAGAAGCACTGAGTGAAGGGGCCAAACTGATCGTCATCGATCCCGTGAAAACACCGTTGGCAGAAAGGGCTGATATATGGATGCAGATACGGCCGGCAACCGACTGTGCGTTGGCCTTAGGCATGCTTCACGTCATTATCAACGAAGATTTATACAGCAGGGACTTTGTCGAAGACTGGACGGTTGGTTTTGATGAATTAAAGAAACATGTCCAGGAATATTCACCGCGAGAAGTGGCCGAAATCACCTGGGTCCCCGAAGAAAAAATCGTGGACGCGGCGCGAATGTATGCCAAGAATTCACCTGCCTGCATCGGTACCGGCGTTGGTGGGCTATGCCAAAACGTTAACGTTTTTCAGGCGAATCGTGCTATTGCAATTCTGGCATCGATTACGAATAACCTCGATGTCCCGGGAGGACAAGTCAATCACCCTCTTGTCTTGCGAGAAAAATCATCAATGTCTGCACAATACGACGCCCCCTTTGGAGATCTTACCCAAGAACAGATTCAGAAGAGATTGTCGATAGGCAATGTGGTAAAATACGATGGTTTTCAAAATGCGCACCCCGGAAGCGTCTGGCCCGCGATACGAGAGGGCAAGCCATATCCGGTAAAAGCCATGCTCGGCATTGCCACGAATTCTGTCATCACCAAGGAAAATTCAAAACATGTGAGGGATACCCTGACGAAACTTGATTTCTTTGTGGTGTCGGATCTCTTCATGACGCCTACGGCGGAAATTGCCGACATCGTGCTGCCTGTCGCACACTGGTCGGAAAGAGACGAGGTCATCGATGCCTATACAAAGAATTATATTTTCTGTCACCGAAAAATCGTCGATCCACCGGGTGAATGTTGGGAAGATAAAGAAATACTCATAGCATTAGCAAAAAAAATGGGCATGGAAGGTTATTTTACGTCAGTGGAAGAGTGCCTGAACGATCGTCTCAGACGAGTGAAAATAACGTTTGAGGAATTCAGAGAAAAAGGAATGATCGAAAGTCCCATAGCATATAAAAAACACGAAAAGTTCGGGGTCTTCAAAACAATGACCAAAAAAGTGGAATTATATTCGGAAGCCCTCAAGGAAATAGGAAGCGATCCCCTCCCTGTGTTTCGTGAACCTCCGGAAAGTCCCGTCGGTGATCCGGAAATAGCGAAAAAATATCCTTTGATTTTAATAACGGGCATGAAGACCCTGAATTACTTTCATTCTTCTTTCCGTAATGTAGCGAGTCTGCGTAAATTGATGCCGGATCCGCTGTTGGAAATTCACCTGGATACTGCTAAAGAGAGGGGTATTCGAGACGGAGACTGGGTAAAAATCGAAACGCTAAGAGGCAGTATTAAGCATCGGGCCAAATTGAGTGAAAGGGTTGACCAAAGGGTGGTGGCTGCACCTCACGGGTGGTGGTATGGTTACAGAGACGGATGGAAGGAGGTGAACATTAATGTGCTGACAGAAGGAAGGATCCATGACCCGGACATGGGAAGTGGCGTCCTCAAAGGGTTGTTGTGCCAGGTCTCCAAGGCGGACTCTCCTCCGGTGGAGATTGCTGCTCCCTAAGAACGGATCTATCCGAAACCATATGAAACCTTAGCAAGGAGGGTAAAATGGACTTTTCTCTTACTCCGCAACAGGAACTATTGAAAAGCACAATTAGACCTAAATCAAGGGAGAAAGGAGCAGCACCATGGCGTTGATGACAGGTCAGCAGTATAAGGATAGTATTCGCGATCTGCACGTGAATGTTTACTGTTTTGGTAAAAAAATTGAAAATCAATTGGAGCACCCCATCACCGCCCCTGCCATCGAGGCGGTCGCGATGATTTATGATCTTGCCCACGATCCGGAGTACCGGGATAACATCACGACCATCTCCCACCTGACGGGGGAACGGGTCAGCTACTTTACGCACCTCTATCAGAATACCGATGATCTGGTGAAGCGGCTGGACCTTATGCGCGACTTAGCCCGTCGCCATGCGATGTGTATCGGGGCGCGCTGTGTTTCGGGAAACATCGCCAACGGTCTGGAATCGGTGACCTACGAGATGGACAAAAAAAATGGCACGAAATACCTGGACAGGTTCCGGAACTACTGGATAAAAGTTCAGCGGGAAGACCTCTCTGTGAGCGGATGCATCACGGATCCCAAGGGTGACCGGAACAAGAGGCCCATCGAGCAGGCCAACCCTGACGCCTACCTGCGGATTGTGAGCCAGAATCAGGATGGCATTGTTGTCCGCGGGGCCAAGGTGCTCATTTCCGGAGCGTCCATCGCCCATGAGGCGCTTATTATGCCCACGCGGGGGCTGGGCGAGGATGAAAAGGCCTATGCCGTATCTTTTGCCATTCCGACGAATGCACCGGGATTGACCCTGCTGCACGACTTTCCCGCCCCCGATTTCCGTCGTTTTGCCCCCGGCGCCAAGGGGATGGATTATGGGAATGACCGTTACGGGGTTTACAACGCCTGCCAGATATTTTTCGATGACGTCTTTGTGCCTTGGGAAAGGGTTTTCATGTGCGGCGAGTACGAGTTCACGGAGCCTCTGGTCAGCCGGCTTTCGCCGTGTTTTCGCTGTGTGACTTCCGCTTGCAAGTGTGGTCACCGCGACCTGTTACTCGGCGGCTCTGCCGTGATCGCCGATTTTAACGGTGTCGGCAAAGCCCAGCACATTCGGGATAAATTATCAGAAATGAGTTATGAAAGCGAACTATCCTACGGATGCCTTCTGGGAGCTGCCTATCGGGGATTCCGGACGGAATCGGGAAATTATTTCGCAAGCAGCCTGTACGCCAACGTGGGCAAGTATCAGGCGAGCAAAGCTCTCTGGTTTGCTGCCCGGATGGGCGTTGATATCAGCGGGGGATTGGTCATGGGTATGCCCACGGTGGAAGACATGGAACATCCCGATCTCGGGCCGCTTATCGAGAAATACTTTCAGGCAAACCCGAACGTGACCACGAAAGACCGGTTAAAGATGATGCGATTCATGGAATATCTCACGGGTATCGGCAATATTCTGGTGGCTGAATCATCGCAGGGCGGGGCGCCTACGGCCAATCAGCAGATGGCGATCAGCACGGAACTCAGGAAGAACATGGAGGAATACAAGGCGCGCGTACTCAAATTGGCCGGCATCAAAGATTAACTGGAACAGACCAACTTCTACATGGGCATCGACAATGTAACCATCCATGCCGTCGAACATGATATCGTTCTCACCCAGGACATGATCTTTGACTACCTCAGGACCGGAAAGAAAAGCACAGTCCTGAAATTGAATTATTGAACAGGCTTAATTTATTTTTTCGTCCATGCATTTGGGATGAATATAAAGAAAATCAGTCATTTCTTCGCCGGTCAAATGATGCTCTTACGGCTTCGGCGGACGGGGGAAGATGAGACGGTTTAACCTCAAGGTCCTGGTGATCCTTTCTTTGGGTCACCTCGTTACGGACATCTATCAGGGCGCCCTGCCGGCCACCCTCCCCTTTCTTAAAGAGGAGCTTTCCCTGTCATACACGATGACGGGTGTCATTCTGATGGTGTCCGGCTTCACTTCTTCGGTGTTGCAGCCCCTTTTCGGCTTCTATTCGGACAAGAAGGAAAAGGCGGCCCTTCTTCCCATTGGGCTGATGTGCGCAGGGATCGGTTACTCGCTCCTTTCGATTCCCGCGAACTACTTCTTCGTCCTTTTCCTTGTCGCGATCAGTGGGCTCGGCATCGCCGCCTATCACCCGGAAGGCTACAAGACAGCCCACTTCTTTACGGGCGAGAGAAGCGTCACCGGCATGGCGGTCTTCTCTGTGGGTGGCAACCTGGGCCTGGCCCTCGGGCCGGTCATGGCCATTTCCACTATCCAGTACCTCGGATTTTCCTGGTTGCCCGTTGCCGTGATTCCATCGCTCTTCTGTACGGCGATCGTCCTTTCGCTGAAACGGACCATCGCAATCCCGAGACTCGAGCACGCGACAAAACAGGAGAGTGTGGGCAAGACGCCGGCCGGCGCTTATGTTTCGCTCTTTATGGTGGTGGCCATCGTGATCATGCGCTCGTGGACGCAGATGGGCCTCGTATCGTACATCCCCTTCTATTACATAAACTACCTCAAGGGCGACCCCTTTTTCGCCGGAAAACTCGTCTTTGTGTTCCTTGCAAGCGGCGCGGCGGCTACCCTGCTCGGCGCGCCGCTTGCCGATCGCTGGGGACACCGGTTCTTTATCCGCCTATCCATGTTCCTTTCCACCGTTACACTCCCCCTGATATTCATCCCTTCTGTGGCAAAAAGCTATCTCCTTTTCGTCGTGCTTGGGTTGCAGGGGATGTTCCTCATTTCCACGTTCTCAGTGACTGTCGTGATGGCCCAGAAGCTGCTGCCCCACAGGCTCGGCGTGGCTTCAGGGCTCATGGTTGGCTTCGCGATAGGCACAGGGGGCATAGGGGTTGCGCTTCTCGGGGTTGTCGCCGACAACTTCGGCGTGCCGGTAGCGCTTAAGTCCATCATGATACTCCCCATCATCGGTTTCATCCTGAGCCTCTTCTTAAAATACAAGGAATAGTGCCGTTTGATACATTTCACGAGAGATTTAAAAAAAAGTTAAAAACCTGTACCAAGGTACAATAGACTATAGAAAAATAAGCTATAAAGTAGAGCCAACGAAAATATTAAAAACCAATCGCGAGAGATTTAAAAAAAATGAAAAACCTGTACCAAGGTACAATAGACAAAGGAAAAAAATGATGTAGTCTGTAGCCGCGAAAAAAGGGAAAAATTGTAAAAAACAACCTACTAAATATAAGGAGAATTCATCATGGCTAAGAATGCAGCGACAGAAAGCGGGACAGGGAATCATGTGATCGGTAAAGTTTTCATCATTTACGGAACGGTAAAAGCCGTAGCAGCCGATGGAACGGAGCGCATTCTCGCCCCCAACAGCCCCGTTTTTGCCGACGAAAAAATCATCACCGATAGTGACGGCAGCGTCTCCATCATGTTGGACGGGCCTCCCCCGACCCAGCTTGATCTCGGCCGGATGACCGAGATCGTTCTCGATGAGGACGTCTATGCCGGGGCAACCCCCGAAGTGGTGACCGAGGCTACGGCCGAGGCTAAGCAGATTCAGGAAGCCCTCCTGCAAGGGGATCAGCCGATCGAACTGGAGGCGACTGCCGCCGGTGGCGCCGGGGATACGGGCGGAGGCCATCCCATTGTTATTTTTGACTTGACGGGGAATGAAGTCACGCCCGGAAGCGGCGCGGACACAAGCGGAATCACGACGACCACTTCGGATACCATTGGAGGTGTTTTGGGCGAAGCGATTCCGCCCGTAACAAGCACTCCAACGGCTGAGCCTGACTTCGCTTCAACCACAGAAGGTCTTGTGGAAGGAACGACTACCGAAGGTAATGTTCTGGAGAATGATCTTTCCGGCGATAGTACAATAACTGTTACCGCTATCAATGGCAGTGCGGAGAATGTCGGTGTGCCTCTTCCTACTCCTCAAGGCGGTACTATTGTTATCAATCCTGACGGTTCTTACACTTATACCGCACCTCCCGAAGCAGACCACAGCGCCGGGCCGGTACAGGATGTTATTAGTTATACCGTGACAAATAGCGATGGAAATACAAGTACCAGTACATTGACCATTGATATTGCGGATACGGTCCCGATCGCCGTTGTGGATAGCAACGCCATCAGCGAGGATGCGAAGCCAAGCACCATTAGTGGAAACGTTCTAAAAAATGACATCAGCAGTGCGGATGTGCCGAGCTCAGTGATCTGGGGCAGCGAGGCAGCGCGTTACGGGACGATAACGCAGAACGCCGATGGCAGTTACACCTATGTGCTGAACAACGATCTGGCATCAGTGCAAGGGTTGGATCAAGGTGATCAGGAAACCGAGACCTTCACCTACACGATGCAGGATTCGGATGGTTCCCAGAGTACAGAAACACTAACGATCACTATTACGGGCACGGAGGACGCGCCGGTGGTTGAGGCGGTTCTGGCAGGGGCGGTTCAGGAGGATGTGACGCTGAGCGCTCAAGGCAACATCACCATTACCGATGTGGACCAGGGTGATGCGTACAGTTTTGCGGC
>Ga0154726_1002_pt3 | contig 7778 bp, 7 predicted proteins | sample Rifle2008BG16ft_FD_105734 | JGI IMG/M metagenome (GOLD analysis project Ga0154726, IMG submission 105734) | Deltaproteobacteria bacterium RBG_16_58_17
ATATGATAAAAGGATCGAAGAGATCCGGTTGCAGAACACGGGGACGGCCATGTGCTGTTTCGAGCTCTCTTCAAAGGAGCGATTGACCGGAGACTGGGAGATTCACGATTGGATAAGGTGAACGGGTCTTGCTGGCAGATCGAACACGGCTGCCCCCAGTGCGGGGCGCTGGTGATAATGGACGAGACGGACCGGCTTTTGGCCTGCCCCTTCTGCCGGACCCGCCTCTACCTCGCTGTAGAAGACCCATTCCGTTACCACATTCCCCCGCCCGCCGGGGTTGATGGAGAACTGCTCTACATCCCCTACTGGCGCCTCCGAGGCTCTTCCTTTTCCGTGACCGCCGCCGGGGTGACTCAACGCTTCGTGGACACCAGGACCCTGGCTGCGACCCTTCCGGAGCTCCCCCACTCCCTGGGCCTCAGGCCGCAGGTCCTTAAACTCCGCTTCGTCTGCCCGGCCACGGAGGGACGGTTCATCCGCCCGGAGCTGCCCGCCGTCCAGGCGCTATCCGGCCTGAGCGCACCCACGCGGGACATTTTCCACCAGGAGTTCATCGGCGAGGCGGTGAGCCTGATCCATGCCCCCCTGCTCCTCCGGGGCGACATCCTCTACGACCCCTTCCTCGGAAAGCCGGTTTCTTCATGCAAAACGGATGAGATGGAACGTCTGCTGACCGCCCCGTCCGCACGGCAGGGACAGGTCAGTTTCGTTCCGACCCTCTGCCCTCACTGCGGCTGGAACATGGAGGGGGAAAAGGACTCCCTGGTCCTGCTCTGCCGGAACTGCAATTCCGCCTGGGCCTGCCCGGAGCGGTCATTCGAACGGGTGGAATTCGCCGTGATCGCCCCCCCTCCGGGGACGGGGTATATCACGATTCACCTCCCCTTCTGGCGGATGAAGCCCCGAATCGAGGGGATCGAGCTCGCCTCCTATGCCGACCTGATCCGCGTGGCAAACCTCCCGAAGGCGATCACCCCTGCCTTCGCGGCGGCGCCCCCCTACTTCTGGTCGCCGGCCTTCAAGGTCAACCCGGCCCTCTACCTGCGGTGGGCGAGACAGATGACCGTCTTCAGGCCTGTCGGCGAGGCGGACGACCGGCTGCCGGAAACCTCTCTCTACCCGGTCACCATGCCCCTTCGCGAGGCGTCGGAAGGGATCGTCATCACCCTCGCCCAGATGATCACCGATAAGCTGAAACTCTACCCGCAGCTTGCCGGACTCCGTATCACGCTGGAAGAATCCCGCCTGGAGTACCACCCCTTCCTGCAGAGCCGCAACGAACTCCTCCATCCCTTCCTGCGGGTCTCCCTCGACCGGACCGCCCTCGCCTACGGCATCGGGATGTGACGGACCCTTCTCCGGAGAAAGCAGATCCCAAATAAATTCCTTCCTTTTAAACGGGGCATATGAGAAAGTGGGTCATTATCGAACCCCATTCCCGGAGAGGAGGTTCTCTATGCAGAGAACAACAAGCCGTTCTTTGGATCAACTCGTTGAGGAGCAAATTGCCAAGTGGCAACGCCAGAGGATCGAGCAGAAAAAGACGTCCGCTATTCATCGTCCCGGTCCCTGCATCACCATTTCGCGGGATCCAGGAAGCGGCGGCACCGAGCTTGCCCGGCGCCTGGCGAAAGACCTTGGAATGGATCTCGTCGGTAAAAAAATCATCCAGCAGATCGCGGAACGGGCGGACATAAGCGAGAAGGTCATAGCATCCCTGGACGAAAAGGAAGTCCGATTGCGGGATCTCTGGCTTGATTCCCTGTTCCGGACTCGCCACATTTGGCCGGATGAATATCTCCGCTACCTCACCAAGGTCATCGGCACCATTGGCAAGCAAGGCAATATGATTATAATAGGCCGGGGAGGCCAATTTATACTGCCCCCTGAAGAGACCTTCCGCGTTCGCCTCGTCGCCCCCCGGGAGATCCGGATTCGCAATGTCATGCGGGGATCTAATACCGACTTTGAGACTTCAGAGCGCTATGTCTACAAAACAGAAGCAGATCGGAATGCCTTCCACTGCAAGCATTTCAGCGCCGACTGGACAAACCCCATCCATTATGACTTGATCGTCAATACAGGCTACATGGGTGTCGAGGGGGCCGTGGCAGCCGTCAAGGCTGCCTTCGCTGTGTGGAAGAATACCGCCTGGAGCGCCATCCCTTCTTACAAAGCCGAAACGAACGTCTCCACGCCACCCTGAGGATCGCTTAGACCATAGTCCGGCAGCACACCGGCAGCCCTTTCAGACCCACGGGGCGGATGCGGCTATTCGGGGCTGAGGTCGATGACCGTGATCTCCGGCGGCGCGAGAAAGCGGACCGGGGGGCCCCAGGTCCCCGTTCCTCGGCTGACGTGGAGCAGGGCGCCGTTCGCCAGGCGGAAGTCCCCGCTGTGGAGGGGAAAGATAAGACGGGTCACCAGGCTGAAGGGGAAGATCTGCCCTTTGTGGGTGTGGCCGGAGAGCTGGAGATCGAAGGCGCCGGGGGCGTCCTTCTCCACGACGGGTTGATGCTTGAGGAGGATAGTGAAACGGCCGCCGGTCTGCCGGGAGAGGACCTCCCGGTCCGAAACCATCCCGTGAAGCCCGAAGCTGAGGAGCGCCGGGTCATCCACACCGGCCAGATCGACCGCGCCGGCAACGGTCGCAACCTCGCCCCGCAGGGGGGTAAATCCCGACTGCACCATAAAATCGAGCGAATGCTCGATACCGGCATAGAACTCGTGGTTCCCCGTCACGGCAAATTTCCCGTACCGGGGGCGGATCTCCCTTAACTGCGTCTCGGCTTCGGCCAGATCGTCTCCCTGCCCATCCAGGAGGTCCCCCGTGGAGACGAGGACATCCGGCGCCGCTTCGCGGACCTTCCGGAGCATCCCTGCGAGCCGCTCCTCCCGCACTATGACGCCGATGTGGACGTCGGAGATCTGGACGATCCTGATTCGCCCCGCCGCCTTCGGGATCTTCGCCGAGCGGATTTCAACATGCTCCACTCGGATCCGGCACGCCTCGAAGGAGCCGTAGACGACGATCCCCACCGAGGCCACGACGGAAATGAGGAAGAGCGTCCCGGCCGACGGTAGAAACGCGCCGAGATCCGTGCGGAGGAGCAGGCCGGCCAGATGGACCAGGAGCCGGTATAGGTCTGTCAGGAGGGAGGAGACAACAAAGAGCAGCAGGACCGCCATCCAGATGTAACCGACCCAGGAGATGAACCTGGCCAGAGCATCGAGGCCATAACGCTCCGACGTGCGGACGATGATCGGCGCCATCATGCCGAGGATCAAAAGCGCGACGAGGAGGATCTGGACGGCCGCTCCGGGTGCGAAGGCCGCCCTGATCTTCAGGAAAAAGTAGAGGTGAAAACCGCCGTAGACCAGGAAAAAGGTCATGATAAACAACGCCACGGTAAAACTCCTTGTCTGGTTTTGCATACAAAATGGGAGGTTGACCGCTACCGGCGAGAACAACAATTCCCATCCTTACGACTTTATCGATAATGCACCGCTACCCGGCCTGCCCAAAGTAAGTTCTATTTTCAATCTGTTTAATCAGACTGTTGAAAAGAAATTGGTGGAAAGGCAAGAAGGCATACCAGTACACCTTTCCCAAAAAACTGTGTGGCTGATAATAGGCATTGATGGAAAGCCTTCTTTGGCTGCCTTCATCCTGGATCTTAAATTCCAGCCATCCCTTTCCCGGCAATTTCATCTCCGCACGGAGCAGGAGGCGAGCATCTTTTTGCAGATCCTCGACCCGCCAATAATCGATGACGTCATTTATCCTCAGAGTGGTTCGGCTTTTTCTCCCTCTCGCAGCTCCAACTCCCAGTAAGATTTTATCAATCGTCCCTCGCAAACGCCATACCCAGTTATTCGAAAACCAGCCCTCATTTCCACCAATCGTGCAAATACACTTAAAAAGCGAGGAAGCATCTTTTTGAGTAAGCAGGGAATAGGTGTTCGTATATTGGGGACCAACCTTGAGTTCATTCAACTTCAGCGCTAATTCATGAGCAGGTGGATAGGCATCAGACCAGCGAGTATGGATCCTGTCCTGCTCTTCCCGGTTCATTGCCCGGATGATGGCTTCTTTATAGGTCAAAGGATCAAAAGGCAGGTAATGCCGGATCGCATTATTCTGACAGACCACCTCATTTTTAAGCCCTTCCATCAAGGCGCGCGTAATGGGGGCAGGGATGGGAGTAATGAGCCCCCCGACATATGAATATAAGGGGAGAAAAGAAAAAAAGGGTATGAAAAATCTCTTTTTGTTCAGCAAGGCGGCGCGGATCTTCAACATCTCGCGATAACTCAGGATGTCTTTTCCCCCAATGTCATAAGATCCCCCTGAGGTTGCAGGGGTTTCCAATACCCCTACCAGATATTTGATCACATCGCGTATCCCTATGGGCTGGCATTTCGTCATTGCCCAGCGGGGGATCAGAATGACGGGGAGTCTTTTGACAAGATGCTGAATAATTTCATAAGAGGCGCTCCCGGAGCCGATAATGATGGCGGCTCGCAGTGTAGTGACTGGAACTTCCCCCTTCTTCAACTCTTCAGCGACCTGGATTCGGCTTTGCAGGTGCGATGATAGCCTGGTTTGCGTCTCTCCAAGACCTCCGAGGTAAATGATCCGTTTAATATGGTTCTCTTGGGCGGCTATTCGGAAGTTAATGGCTGCCTGGATATCCGCCACGGCAAATTCTTTGCGCCCTAACAGGAGGGAATGAATCAAATAATACGCCGTATCGATATCCTTAAGGGCAATTTGCAGCTGATCCAATTTGAGGGCGTCCGCAGCGACAATCTCTACATCAGGCCATAACTCCTGAAATACAGGAGAAGGAGCTCTGACCATGACCCTGACCTTATATCCTCTGGCCCGCAGTTCGGGGACCAACCTTCCTCCGATATAGCCGGAAGCGCCGGTCACCAATATTTTCCCCATTCCCGCCAACGGCGCGGACGGCAAGTCATGGCAGAAAAGTTCTTCCCGCGACTGCAAAGATGAAATGTGATCAGATAAGGTAACAGCCATTCGACTCTTGTTTTTTAGTTAAACCTGATGGCCTGGCATAAAACTAATTCCGCTTCTATTTATCGTTCCATCCATTTTTAAAAGCAAGCCGTAAATTAATTCCTTAAGAAGTCAAATTGTCTTGACATACAATAACACATTCCCCTATAGTTCGCACCATCGGAAGGGAATTCTTAGGGGAGTGTCAATGAAAAGATTTTTCCAAAAGAACTGTTATTCCATCGCTTTGACGTTATTGCCCTTATGGTACAGGCAGATTCTACTGGTCATTTGATTACGGCCCCGCCCATTTTGCCGTTGTAGACCAATATACTTCCTACGCTCCGGGCTCAGAACAGTATATCTGGCTGCAGAACGACCTGAGTTCTTCTACCAAACCCTGGAAATTTGTCTATCTGCACGAACCGGGCTGGTCGGCTAAAGGCGGGCATGTTAATAACACCTATGTCCAGCTATACATACAACCCTTATGCGAACAATACGGGATCCCTATCCTTTTTGCGGGACATAATCACTACTACGCAAGGGCTGTGACATATGCGCCTGATCATGCGCCTCTCCACCATATCACCACAGGCGGGGACGGGGCGCCGCTGGGCACTCCCATTCCAACCGAACCAAATATTGTAGCGGCTTCCAGATCATATCATTTCTGCAAGATCAACATCCTCAACGACAACGAACTCCGATTCGAAGCCGTTGATGTCGATGGTAAGGTCATTGACCAATTCACCATCAACAGGACGCCGGAGATCATCATCAGCAATGTGCGGGCCGGCAGCATCACCTCCGGCAGCGCATTGATTACCTGGACCACCAACCTCCCCGCCTCTTCAACCGTGGAATATGGCCTAACCACAACCTATGGCAACACCGCAACCGGCGCAAGCGGGGTGACCGGCCACAATGTATCGCTTACAGGACTGAATTCCGGTACAATTTATCATTACCGGGTGACCTCCGATAATGTGACATCCGCTGACTACACCTTTACTACTACCGGAACCATCACCAGCTATACCCCCACGGGCACTGCCATTGAGACGGGATCACTCCTGTCCGGCAGCTCAATCAACCTCGCTGTCAACGACAAGAAATACTATGGTGTGAATTCTACGACCAGCGGAACGAGACAATGCGATTGGTATGGCTGGACCATTATTGCTAACCCTGCAAGCGCAGCACGCCTCACTATTGCTTATGATGGTAAATACTCCAGGACGACGACACAAAAATTGTATCTCTGGAATTGGAGCACGGGTGGTTGGGTTCAAATCGATTCAAGAAATGTTGGAACCAAGGATGTAACCATCATCAATACACTGGCGGCTCCTGCAAATTACATATCCTCCTCCGGAGAGATCCGTTTAAGGGTTTACAGTTCAGGCGGCAATAGAAACTATGTTTGTTATGGCGATTTCATGCAATTTTCGGTAGAGACTTTACCTTAGCTTCTCCCGCATGCAGTCTCCCGCTATTTTACGGTATACCCGCGCCCATCGAGGCAGGCGCCCATCGCCCGTTGATAGTCCGCACGTTTCTGGCTCGTCTGAATTTCGGGCGCGCCGGGCGGATGCGTCGGGTCGTAGCCTGTCTGGCTCACAGCCCAGCGGTGGCACGCGTAGCGATCATCCGCCTGTTGCCGTTCGCTCTGGCCCTGGCGGGGATAGATGAACATTTGGTCCGCCGGCGGTGGCGCCTGGCTGACTTCCCCCTTCGGCGGCTCAACGACGACATAGCCGTCCCCCCTGTGTGCATAATAGACCTCGTTGGCATAGTAGTAAGGTACGCCGAGCAACCAGATCGTTGCGTAGTAAGGGGGCAGGAACGGTACGAAAAGACCGACCGGAGGCATAATGATGGCGAAACGCGGCCCCTGCGGGCGGTACCAGACGCCTCTGGAGAAGTAGTATCGTGCGCCGCCATGAACAACCACCCGGCGGTCGCGGGGCACTTCTCTGACCACCTGACCGCGAGTCGGGTAGTGGCGGTCGTGGTTATAACGCGAATCCTGGAATTCGCGTTGGCGGGACCCGCGGTCATCCGCATGCGCCGCCCGCGTCAACCCGAACAGCATCATTCCCGACAACAGGGCCAGCATCAGCCCGAGTGCAAAGTACCTGCTTGTCTTGTGAATATGGTTCATGGCTATTGCCTCCGTAAAATCAGATATGGGTCCTCGATACAGGTTCATGGACTCCGTCACCGCACGCTGTAGCCGCGGCCTTCGATGCAGGCGGACATCGCACGCCGGAAGTCGAGCGACTTCCTCTCCAGTTGGGCGTCTCGCGCCTGATCCTGCCTGGCATAAGCTTCCTCCTGCTGCCGGGCGGATTCCAGCCTCGCCGAATCCGATGCAGCGCCGGCGATGGCCCCCCCGGATGCGCCGATCAGGGCGCCCCCCACGGCATGTCTCGGTCCGCCGAGCAGCGCACCCAGCACCGCACCGGCCACCGCGAGCGTAGCGGTATCATGCCCCGGCGGCGGCATCGGCACCACCCGGACGCGCTGATCCGTAGGGATCGCTGACTGGCCCGGATCGAAACCGGTCTGTTTGACCGCCCAGTTGTAGCAGTCGTAGTGGTCGCGGGACTGCTGCTCGGTCGTCTGGCCCGCTTTCGGGTAAAAATAGACCTGGGTAAGGGGCGCCCTGGGACTCCCGCCCGTATCTTCCGGCGCAGGTCGCGAGACCGTGCGATACGGCGCAGGATAATAACATGCTGCCAACGCA
>Ga0154726_1082_pt3 | contig 7766 bp, 9 predicted proteins | sample Rifle2008BG16ft_FD_105734 | JGI IMG/M metagenome (GOLD analysis project Ga0154726, IMG submission 105734) | Deltaproteobacteria bacterium RBG_16_58_17
GTATCCTTGATTCCGGGAAGCTGGACGATGATCCGATCCTTCCCCTGAGGGATGATCTCCGGTTCGGTGATGCCGAATTGATCGACTCGGTTCCGGATCGTCTCCAGACTCTGTTCGACGGCCATTTTCTTGATATCGGCAGCGCGTTTGTCGCTGATCTTCAGGGAAACCAGCCCCCTGCCTTCCGCCATTTCCGACGTGGCGATTTCGAGGTCCGGGTAATCGTTCTTGAGAATCTTATCGAAGGTGTCACGCGAAGCGACGTCCGGAAATTCGAAGGTAAAATCCCTGTCCTTGGTCCGCTCGCGGAGCTTGAAGCGGACCCGTTTGTCCATGAGGTTTTCCTTCAGATCGCCCACGGTCCTCTCCAGGGTGCTTTCCACCGCCTTGGCGGACTGCACCTCCAGGACCAGGTGCATCCCCCCCTGCAGATCGAGTCCGAGGTGGATCTTGTCCGTCGGGAGGTATTTCTTCCATGAATCGGGAAGATCGGATGTCAGGGAAGGCGCCAGATAGACGAGCGAGGCCAGGCAGAGAACGATCGTGACGGCGGCCCTGATTCTGATGCTTTTAAACATGTTTTGCCCCTTTCAGACTTATTACTTGGGTTCTTTCTGCAGAACAGCGCCGATAAAGTTTCTGCCAACCTTTATCTTCACCTTGTCGGCGATCTCGATGGTTACGACCGTGTCCGTCAACCCCACGACCTTTCCCTGAATTCCACCGGAAGTCATCACAAGATCGCCGTGCGCAAGATTAGCTATCATATCCTTTATTTCTTTCTGTTTTTTCTGCTGAGGCCTGATCAAAAGAAAATAAAAGATGCCGAAAAGGACGGCCATCATAATGATAAAACTGAAATCGCCGCCGGCGGCGCCGCCTCCTCCCGGGAAACCCAATGCATAAGCCAGATTCATCACGGTAAAGCCCTCCATTATCATAAAATCATTTCTGCATTCATTTTTTGCCGAATCGACTTACTCTAAACCGCTTGCCTCGGCATCCTTCCGCTCTTTCAGAAAACGCTTTCTGAAATCCCGGTACTGGCCCTCCCGAACGGCCTCCCGGATCCGTTCCATGAGACGGAGATAATACCGGAGGTTGTGGATCGTATTTAAAACCATGGCCAGGATCTCCCCGGCGATATAGAGGTGCCGCAGATAGGCCCGCGAGTAATTTAGACAGGTATAACAATCACATGCACTGTCGAGGGGCGAGCCGTCCTCCCGGTTACGGGCGTTTTTTATAACAACCTTTTCTCCGTTTGTAAACAACAATCCGTTGCGGGCCGAGCGCGTCGGCATCACGCAGTCGAACATGTCGATCCCGTGGTAGACACACTCGACGAGGTCTTCAGGTGTGCCTACGCCCATCAGGTATCGCGGCCGGTCTTCCGGAAGTAGAAGCGCCGTCTCCGCCAGGTTTTCCAGCATCAACTCCTTGGGCTCCCCGACGCTGAGGCCCCCCAGAGCATAGCCGTCGAAGTCGATCTCCAGAAGAGACTCAGCCGATCGCCGCCGCAGATCCGTATAGACTCCGCCCTGAATGATCCCGAAGAGCGCCTGTGAGTGGTTCCTGCGGCTTGACTTGCACCGGGCCGCCCAGCGAGCGGTCCGCCCGAGGGCCGCCTCGGCCTCTTTCCGCGCTGCAGGATAGGGGATGCACTCGTCGAGGCACATCATGATGTCGCTGCCGAGGGCTTCCTGGATCTCCACTGTCGATTCGGGGCTGAGGAAATGCCGGGAACCGTCGATATGGGACTGAAAAGTAACTCCTTCCTCCGCTATCGTCCGCAGGGCGCCGAGGCTGTAGATCTGAAAGCCGCCGCTGTCGGTCAGGATGGGGCCCTGCCAGTTCATGAACCGGTGCAATCCGCCCAGCTCCGCGATTAGATGGTGACCAGGTCGCAGATAGAGATGGTAGGTGTTGCCGAGGATGATTTCCGCACCGAGGGCGCGGACCTGCTCCGGGGTAAGCGCCTTGACGGTTCCCTGGGTGCCAACCGGCATAAAGGCCGGTGTCGAGACCTCGCCGTGCGAAGTCCCGATCTTCCCAAGTCTTGCCCCGCAATCGGGATCTTTGGCGATTTGCGTGAAATCCATTTTCCCCGCCTACACAATCAGCATGCAGTCTCCGTAACTGTAAAAACGGAAACGATTCTCGATGGCGAACCGGTAGGCCTTCTGCATCAGTTCCCTGCCGGCAAAGGCGCACACCAACAGAAAGAGCGACGATTTCGGGAGATGGAAGTTGGTGAGGAGCGCGTCCACCCGGCGGAAACGGTAACCGGGGTAGATGTAGAGGCGCGTCGATCCGGAAACCGGACCGATAACGCCCTCCCCGGCGACCGATTCGAGTACGCGGGTGGAGGTCGTTCCCACGGCGATCACCCTTTTCGCCCCATTGACCATCCGTGCCGTCTCCTCGCCAATGCCGAAGCGCTCTTCGTCCATGAGATGGTCCTCAACCTCGGCCGCTTCAATGGGAAGGAATGTCCCGTAGCCGATGTGAAGCGTGATCGGGGCAATCGACGCGCCGCGGTTTTCCACTCTATCCAGTACATCACGGGTGAAGTGGAGGCCCGCCGTGGGCGCCGCGACCGAGCCCTGCACGCGGGCATAGACGGTCTGGTACCTTTCCAGGTCGCTCTCCGAACGCGATCGATCTCGTCTGCGCTTGATGTAGGGAGGGAGCGGGGCCCTCCCGTACCGATCCAGAAAATCGCCGAACGGCAGTGCGGTCGTGAAGGCAAGCAGCCAGCGTTTTTCCGACATACGGCGAACGATCCTCGCGGTGCACCCGTCAGCAAACGTCATCATCATCCCGACCGTGACCCGTTTGGCGGGACGGAGAAGCGCCTCCCAAACATTCTCCTCCTCGAGATCGCCCGTATAGACGGACAGCAGCAAGATTTCGATCAGCCCTCCGCTGTCTTTACTGCCGATGAGGCGAGCCGGAAAGACGCGGGAATCGTTGACGACAATGACATCCCCTGCTCCGAAATACCCCGGAAGATCCCGGAATGTCCGAAGCTCGATCTCCCCCGTCTTGCGGTGAACGACCATCATCCGTGACTGGTCCCGGACCGCAACCGGTTCCTGGGCGATCAGCTCTTCCGGCAGGTCATATGCGAATTCTTCTAATTTCATATCAAAAACTTGCCACCTGTACGGCAAGCTGCGGCACATAAACAGAAACGGAATAGAAAGTCAATGAGATTTGACGTTTTATCGGTTTATTCGGAGCGGGAAATTTGAGGTTCCCCGTCCTCAGGACAAAGTTTTCCGGCGGGGAAGAATTTTATAATAAAGCACAGGAAATCCTTCGTTGATGGTTAACGATATGATCAGCGGCCGAGCGACCTCGATGTCCGATGCACCGACTTGTTGGCTGAAAATTTCTTTAGTATTTCCTTCCCTGCACTGGAATTAGCGAGAGAAAGGCATGTTCGTCGCAGCTCATTTACAATCTTCAATCGCTTTGCAATAGCCTCTGGACTCATATCAATCTTCATTTTCCAAACTCCTGAGATATTCAATGTCATCCTGATCCTGACCACTGCTACGCAACGATTTCAGCAATATCAGACCTTGTGGGGAAACCACTTTCAATGGGTCTCCTTCCCACTCGACGGTAAGACGATCGTCCCACGCTTTTTTCGTTTCCGGGGTTACCATCAGCAAATCCAGAACGAGATGTTCTCCTGAATCTTTATCGATTTTGGTCAATCTATGGATTTTGACGGCGCCATCCTGAAATTCCATCGGAGCGGAACTCAGTGTAAAGCCCAGTTCTTGCGTCGCCTTCTTTGTTTTCGAAAGAAAAGCTGGATCGATCATGATATCAATATCGAGTGTTGCTCGGGGTTTTGCATAAATGGCGATAGCCAAACCCCCGCATAAAGCATAATCGATCCCTGCCTGATCTAATTTTAGAGATAGTTTTTTGAGTTCTTCCAGAAGATCCATTTTCTGATCCATCAAGGGTTATTCTTACCAGCCAAGTGCAAAATCAGACGCGAGTGTAACTAATCGGCTAGATTGCCTTGTTCAACAAATGTTTTTCTTTCTATTCATAATGCGTCCACATTCTGATAACTTTCACAGTCTTGATGTCGTCGAGAACTTGGTAAATCAGACGGTGTTGTAAGTTGATCCGTCTGGAACAAGCCCCAGAGAGGTCTCCCACGAGTTTCTCGTACGGCGGGGGATTCCGGTAAGGGTCTTCTCTGAGAATGTCCAGCAGGCGATTTGTCTGTGGCTTAAGACCGGATTGTGCTATTTTCTTTGCATCTTTTTTGGCCTGCTTAGTAAAGACTAGGCACCAACTCACCAGCCAGGCTCCTTATCGCACTTTTCGACAGGGGTTTTAAGTCCCTTCTTGATAGATTCCCGCATCCCTGGTATCGACAGGAGATATAAGGTCTCTTCTATTGCCCTCCAGTCCTCCTCGGAAACAAGAAATGCTGAACTTCTCTTTCCTACGATCTGGACCGGTACGTGTGTCTCCTTTACCTCGTCAACCAGATTGTACAGCCGTTTTCTTGCGTCTGATGCTGATAACGTTGTCATTTTTTCAATCTCCTTATCGTACGATATACGGTACGCTAACGTTATTGTGATGTCAAGTCATTTCGCGGCAAACGCGGAGTTGAACCGTGGCCCGCAGGGCGAACGGGCTCGAACTCCCGGGTCCCCGCGAGCGAAGCGATGGGGGAACGAAAAGATCGCCGGCGCGAGGAAACAAGCCCGGCGAAAGGGCCGCCACCAAGCCGTTTAGGCCCTTTCCTCCTTCAACCGGCGGATCAGGAAACGATCGAGCTGGTCGGCAAAGGCCTGGCAGTCCTTCTTCCCGAAGGCCGGCGGTCCGCCCGTCATCAGGCCGCCGTCCCGCAGTTCGCTCAGGAGATCCCGCACGGCCAGACGGTCCTTGATGTTCTCCTCCGTGTAGAGCTTGCCCCGGGGGTTAAGGGCGAAGGCGCCCTTGGAGACGACCCGGTCCGCCAGGGGGATGTCGGTTGTAATCACCAAATCGCCCGGCTCTGCTGACTCCACAATGCGGTCATCGGCGATGTCCGGCCCCTCGGGGACGAGAAGGCTCGAAATCAGGGGCGACGGCTCCTGGCGGACGGGCTTGTTAGCCACGAAGACGACGGGCACGCCCAAGTGCAGGGCGGCCCGGACCAGGATGTCCTTCGCCGCCCTGGGAAATCCGTCCGCATCAACGTAAATCTGCAAGGAGGTCCTTTCCGCGGAAAAACGGAGGCGCCCTTCAGGCGCCCAAAATCTCTTTCACCCGGCCGACGATGCCGCCCTCCAAGCGCACCTTGATGCCGTGGGGGTGGTGGGGCGATTTCGTGAGCAGATCCCGGACGACCCCTTCCGTGAGGGCGCCGCCTCGCTGATCCTCTTTCCGGACCACTCTCACCCGCATGCCGGGTGTGATGTCGGATCGGTTGTTGCCGTTCATGGGTCCGTCCTCTTCCAATCGGCACGCGGCATGGTCACTCTCCTTTAAAAGCCTCTCCCGATCTTCTGAATTTAAGGGAGAATCTGATATCATAACGATGCGATAACCGCAAGAGAAACGACGAAAAATAATCCTTGATCCCGTAGATTGCATCGTGTACATCCGTTTCGTCGGCAGCCATAAAGAATATGAAACAATCGATGCCGCCGCGATTTGATCGGAGGAAGGAACCATGGAGATTAAACCCATCAAAACCGAGACGGATTATCAGGCGGCCCTGAAAGAGATTGAACGCCTCTTCGCGGCGGTTCCCGACACGCCGGAGGGAGACCGGCTGGAGGTGCTGAGCACGCTGGTCGAGGCATACGAGGAACAACACTACCGCATCCCCTTGCCCGATCCGATCGAGGCGATCCTGTATCACATGGAAAGCCGGGGTCTTACCCGCTGCGATCTCGAACCGTTCATTGGCAGCCGCGCCCGCGTGTCCGAAGTACTGAACCGCAAGCGGCCCCTGACGATGGCCATGATCCGCAAACTATGCAAAGGGCTGCGCATTTCAGCGGAAGTGCTGATCCAACCCTACCGGGCGATGAAGACCGCCGCTTAGGACGGAAGCGCTATCGTCCATCAACCCTCACCCCTGTTCCTTCCAGCGAGACAAGAACTGCACGCCCTTTCTCTGTAAGTCGGTACTGCTGGAGGCGGCTATTGGGCTTGTCGGGAATGGTGTATTGGATCAGAACCGCCTCCAGCGCGGGTCGAAGGTAATCGTTCGCGAAATGCACTCGGTCTTTAAGGGCAAGAGCGCTCATGAGCTCGGCACTGGGCATATCACCGATCAAAACCTCCAATCGGCAAATCCCCAACCACCATCTCGGAGGCCATCGCCGGGGCGTCAAATCCGATCAATAATTTGGCATGAAAATGATCGGCGTCGTCGGAGTATTGTTAATGATATCATATTGATTAGTCACTTCAGTGCACCGAAGTGCCTTCAAAATTGGCGAGGAGCGCCTTGTTATATTTTACCTTGGTATTCCTTAAAGGCCTCCAGCAATTGCCGGAATGAAGTCGGCTTGTATTTTTCAAAACTTTCTTCGTCCACGTAAACGAAGTCGTACTCCACGTCTGACTGCACCCGGTTGATGTCTTCGCACCATTGCGCGAGCCGCGCCATCTTCAGCGGCACGTCCAAATCTCCCTGCCCTTTGGTTTCGACAATGACAATCCTCTTGTCCGACAGCTTGACCATAAAATCCGGGTAGTAATTGGAGATATCGCCGACTGCGTTTACGTAATCGAGCTTGAAATGGACGGCCAGGTAGTTCTTCGCGAAAGAGACCACGTCGCTGCAATCATCCAGGAATGCGGCAAACCGAAGCTCCAGTTGGCTGTCGCCAATGATTCGGTTGAAGACGCTTTTCTTCGGGACAAGGTAGCCTTGATCCTTGGCCACAAAAGGCCGGGTCTGGCGCAACTTGATCGTGTCCCGGATTTCGGCGTCGCCTTTGTCCCGGACGGTCAGCGCGTTGATAGCCTTTTTGAAGGTCTCAATCAGTGTCTTGGTGGCGGCCGGTTCCGACAGGTTGCGTAATGTGTTGGGGTCTTCCAGTTCCACCGGGCGGTCAAACAACTCCTCTTGCACAAACGCCTTGACCTTGCCATACAGCACGTCATAGCCGCTGACCAGGCGCAGATCCTTCATGATGCTTTGCGCGAAGTAGCCGATCACGCTGCGGTAGTCGGCAACGCCGGCCGTGTCGAGAATCGTGGTATGCGTAATCTCGCCGTTGGTGATGTCCTTGAAGACAATCTCCCGCTGTTCTTCCTTGCTGAACTGCAAATACAACAATCGCTGATGCCCCAGCGTTCCCACGTCCAGATTGCCCAGGCTTTTGTATTCCCGGTAGACACGGGGGCTCAGCACCGGGATTTCAATGTCCAGCGCGGCGATGTCCTTCTTCTCGTTCTCCTTGTCAACTTCGACCACCAGCGGAGTCTTCGGCCCCGTCCCTTCGCCCATCGCCTTACGCTCCAGCACCACGCCTTCGGCCTGAATGGATTCCACGAACTCCATGAAGGCATTAGTGCCGACCACGCTGACGTACTCTTCCACATCGCCGGGATACATTTTTCGCAACCCCCGGCCCAGCGTCTGCTCGGGAAGGATGTTGCTCTGGGCGGCATAGGCGCGCAGGCCCACGATGGTGGTAACATTCTTCACGTCCCACCCTTCTTTGAGCATCATCACCGAGATGATGGCCTTGTACGGGCTGTCCATGCCGTCAATCTCA
>Ga0154726_1107_pt1 | contig 7675 bp, 7 predicted proteins | sample Rifle2008BG16ft_FD_105734 | JGI IMG/M metagenome (GOLD analysis project Ga0154726, IMG submission 105734) | Deltaproteobacteria bacterium RBG_16_58_17
GCGGAATCGGGTTTTCTCAGCCTCATGGTCGACGACACTCCCTATCTTGACAGTGTGGACTTTGCGACTGCATCGGATACTCCCCTTCCCGTAATCCAGGACAACTCTGGATGGCTAAGGAGGAGGGGCGTTCAGTTCAAGTGGCTCGGGGTATTGAGCCGGGAGCGACTGAAGGAGTTTATAAAGCAGATCTCCATCGGCTGCGCATCATAGTATTTTCAATCCATCCTTTCCCGTGGTAGACTCCCATTATAAAAAAAGGAAGTTCTTGGCACGCCAATTAACAATACGTCTTAAAGACGGACGAATTGACTATTGATTTCAATGACAAGGAGGTCTTATGTGGATAGTGGGATTGGGAATGATGGCCCTGATGTTTTTCGGGGGGATGATGGGCGGCGATGGATTATTTATGCACAAACAGGAAGGCAGGAGTGACGCCCATCAGCATCTGACGGAGGCGGACAGGAGTCATAATCATGGAATTGAGGCGCCGACAGAGACCTCCGAGGACATGAAAAGACCTTCAATCGAGGAAAATGGAATAGACAAGAAAAAGCTGCCGGACGCCGGTGATACGGATTGTGTGCCGAAGAATTCGTGTCCATGAAATGAGACCTTTCATATTACGGTGGTCGGGGCCGATCCGACGGGTTCCATCCTTTCCGGCGATACGCCCAGATCATTTCGTGTGGAGGGCATCGGGGAGGATTTTGTGCCCGCCGCTCGCGCGGATCGAGGATTTGATCGATATTTCTGAACAATACCGGCTTCTGCTTTCCGGGTACGGCGGCGTGATCGTCAGGAGAGGCGGCGTACCGTATGCGCTCCTTTGCCGGATTGATCTGGTACGATAAGACTCTCCGTCGGTCTCGAGGACGTCGATGACCTTATTGAGGATCTGGATCAGGCTTTGCGGGAGGCGGCAAGAATGAAACAATGAATTGCGGAACGCCTTCCTTGCCGATTTCTTTTATCCACAAATCGTCACCCTCATCCAAGGTGTAGAATATCACTCCGTTATCATTGGTGACATTTCCTCAGTATTTATGATATGGATATCCTGTTATTTATCATGGTCCCGTCCGGAAAGGATTTCACGGAATACATGAAGGGGGGAACGGCGTCATGACGGAAAGCGCGAGCAATTTGCTCTACTACGGGGACAACCTGGACATTCTCCGGCGCTACGTGAAGGACGAGACGGTTGATCTCGTTTACCTGGACCCGCCTTTCAACTCCAATGCAAATTACAACGTCCTGTTCGCGGAAAAAGACGGGAGCAAGGCCGCGAGTCAGATTCAGGCTTTCTCGGACACCTGGACATGGACGCAGGAAAGCGAATCCGTCTTTGCGGAGATCGTGACGGCGGGCGGGCGCGTGGCGGATTGCCTTCAGGCGTTCCGGACCTTCCTCCGCGAATGCGACATGCTGGCCTATCTCGTGATGATGGCTCCGCGCCTGGTAGAACTTCGGCGCACGTTGAAGTCAACTGGAAGCATCTACCTTCACTGCGACCCGGCGGCGAGTCACTATCTGAAGATGCTCATGGACGCCGTGTTTGGACCGGAGAACTTTTTAAATGAAGTCGTCTGGAAGCGGACGAGTGCGCACTCCGGGTCAAAGAGATGGGGACCGGTTCATGACGTGATATTGTTTTACGCCAAATCATCCGCCTTCGTCTGGAATCCTGTTTTTCAAAAGTACTCCGATGAGTACGTTGAAGGGTTCTACCGGTATACGGGTGAAAAAGGGCGGTTTCAGGTGGGCGACCTCACGGGAGCCGGGACAAGGTCCGGTGAGTCGGGGCAGCCGTGGCGTGGCGTGAATCCAACAGACATGGGAAGGCATTGGGCCGTACCGAATAAGGTCTTGCTGGAAACGCTCGGTAAGGAAAGCCTCTCTTTGACGGTTCAACAGAAGTTGAACGCTCTCGACAAGCAAGGGTTGATCTACTGGCCGCCAAAAGGCAAAATGCCACGCTTCAAGCGGTATCTGAACGAAGAAGCTGGCGTCCCTATAGTAGACGTCGTCACGGACATCAATCCGATTGGCGCGCAAGCCGCCGAACGTCTCGGCTACCCAACGCAGAAGCCTGTTGCTCTGCTTAAGCGGATCATCTCCGCGAGCAGCAACCCCGGCGACGTGGTTCTTGACCCCTTCTGCGGCTGCGGGACCACGATTGCCGCCGCGCAAGCGCTGGGCCGCGCGTGGATCGGGATAGACATCACGCATCTTGCGATCACGCTCATCAAGCAACGCCTGAAGGATTCCTTCGGCATCGAACAGGTTGTTCGCGCCACACCGTCAGGGAAAGGCGAAGCTGCGAAAGTGGGGGAAGCGGTGTCAGAATATGGAGAGGCAACAAAGCGGCCGTTCCACGTTGTGGGCGAGCCTACAAGCGCGCCAGACGCGGTGGCGTTGGCTGCCTCGGATCCGTATCAATTCCAATGGTGGGCGCTTGGCCTTGTGGGGGCGCGGCCCGTCGAGCAAAAAAAGGGAGCGGACAAGGGGATTGACGGGAGGATCGTCTTCCAGGGGGACAAGCCGGGGAGCTTTGAAAGCGTCATCCTGTCGGTGAAGGCGGGGAAGACCGGCGCCGCGCACGTCCGCGACCTGAAAGGGGTTCTGGAGCGGGAAAAGGCGGCGATTGGGGTTCTGATCTCGATGCAGGAAGCCACGTCCCCCATGAAAACGGAAGCGGTTACGGCGGGTTTCTATGAATCCGCTTTATGGGGACGGAAGTATCCGAAGATTCAACTTTTCACGGTGGCCGAACTGCTGGCCGGGACGACCATCGAAATGCCGCCGATCCGGCAGGTGCAGGCGACGTTCAAGAAGGCGCCGAAGGCGACGGAAAAGCAAGGTGGGCAACAGGAATTGCAGGTGTGATTGCGGCCCAAGAAGTCATCGCCGATACTGAACACGTATACAAGCGCGTTGAAAACGGAGGCGTAGACAACGCCGTCAAGGGGTGGATTGCGGTTTAGCCAGTTACAGAATGCAGATGCTGGTCGGTCTATGCCATGTTAGGCGTATAAGGAGGTTACATGGAATTTCTGAAAGTCTTTGGTCTCTTCGTTCTCACCGCAGTCGCGGAGATCATAGGCTGTTATCTGCCGTATCTTTGGCTCAGGCAGGGACATAGCGCCTGGTTATTGGTACCTGCAGCGTTCAGCCTCGCAGCCTTCGCTTGGCTTCTCACGCTGCATCCCCATGCGGCAGGGCGCATCTACGCAGCTTATGGTGGCGTTTACATCAGTGTGGCTCTTGTCTGGCTGTGGGCAGTAGATTCTGTGCGGCCAACCCTGACAGATTTCGTTGGGGTCGGTGTGTGCCTACTCGGTATGGCCATCATCATGTTCGGGCCGGGTCACACCTAACCACGCCATCAACTCGGACAGCAAAAAGCGTCGCTCCTTCGTCGCGCCACTTTTTGCCGCCGATTATGGCGAACGTTCGCCCAACAGGTGAGGCAATGGAAGACAGAGCCAACGCAATCAAGATCATTTGTGAGACGCTATCATCTTGGGACACGACCGGTGCCTCCGAAATCGCGCGTCGGCACTACCCGTTTCTTGCTCCGCCTACGACTGCGGCCATACTTACATACAATTCCTTCATAGCAATCCTCCTTTCTTCGGGATCGGTTTGATTCAATATTCAAGATCAATCAACCCTTTTCCCGTTGAGAAGACGCAAGGCGTTCATGATGACCAAAAGCGAGGCCCCCATATCCGCCGCAATCGCCATCCACAATGTGGCGATGTTGGCCAGCGCCGAGACCAAAGTAACAGCGCGATCAGCAAGAACGGCCCTCCCCAGTAACTGCCGAGTGTGCTGCCTACGTGGACCAGAGGCGCAAGCCCATCGGGGGTGGCGTGATTGATTGCTCCAAACCACGCCACGTTCAGGCCGTTCCAATCGTAGAAGAGTTGCTTGAATGTCATCGACGCAGCAACCTCAACCCGTTGAATACCACCAACAGGCTGGCGCCCATGTCGGCGAAAACCGCCATCCACATCGTCGCTTGCCCGGTGAAGGTCAGCGCAAAAAACACCGCCTTGATACCGAGCGCAAAAACGATGTTCTGTGTCAGCACCGCAGCCGTGGCCCGAGACAGGCGTACGAAGGTGGGAATCTTGCGCAGGTCGTCGTCCATCAGCGCCACGTCCGCAGTCTCTATAGCGGTGTCCGTGCCGGCAGCACCCATGGCAAAGCCAATGTCCGCGCGGGCCAACGCCGGCGCATCGTTGATGCCGTCACCCACCATGCCAACCTTGCCACCATTCCGGTTCGTCAGAAGTTCTTCGATAGTCTTGAGTTTGTCTTCGGGAAGCAAGTTGCCCCTTGCCTCATCAATGCCCACCTCGCGGGCGATGGCTTCGGCCGTATGGGCGTTGTCGCCGGTGAGCATCAGTGTTTTCACGCCGAGGGAATGCAAGTCGGCGATGGCCTGACGGCTCGTTTCCCGCACCGTGTCGGCGACAGCGAAAATGGCGCACACCTCGGTCTGGTTAGCAAATAATACCGCTGTTTTACCTTGGCGCTCCAGCGCGGTGAGCTTGGCCTCGATTTCCGCTGAACACAGCCCCGGCTCCTCGATTAGCCGATGGTTGCCAAGTTGATACACGTGACCGTCAATATTGCCCTGCACCCCCCGACCAAGAAGGGCGGCAAAATCGGCCACTTCGCGCAGCGCCAGCCCCCCCTCGGTCGCAGCACGGGCTATGGCCAGTGAGACCGGATGATCGGAGCGCGCGGCGAGACTGGCCGCCAGTATGCGGGTTTGGTTCGCATCACCGCTCAGCGCAATGAAGTCGGTCTGTGCCGGCTTGCCGTGTGTAATCGTGCCCGTCTTGTCGAGCGCCAGTGCCGCCAGCTTGCGCCCCTCTTCGAGATACACACCGCCTTTAACCAAAATACCTTTGCGAGCCGCAGCAGCAAGACCGCTGACAATCGTGACTGGCGTTGAGATCACCAGTGCGCACGGACAGGCAATCACCAGCAACACCAAGGCTTTGTAGATCCAATCCACCCATACGCCACCAAAAGCCAGTGGCGGCACGATAGCCACCAGCAGCGCTACTGCGAACACGACCGGTGTGTAAACCCGGGCGAACTGATCAATAAAGCGCTGGGTTGGCGCGCGGCAGCCCTGAGCCGACTCGACGGCGTGAATGATCCGGGCCAGCGTTGAACGACTTGCCTCTGCCGTCACCCGGTATTCGAACGATCCCGCCTCGTTGATCGTGCCCGCGAACACGCTGTCGCCCTCGGCCTTGTCCACCGGCAGGCTCTCGCCGGTGATGGGGGCCTGATTCACGGTTGACCGACCGCTGGTCACCACGCCGTCGAGAGCGATCCGCTCACCGGGCCGCAGGCGTACAACGGCCCCCAGCAGCACGGCCTTGGCTGGCATTTCCATCCAGCTTCCATCGCCTTGGCGAACCATCGCGGTTTCGGGCGCGAGATCCATCAAGCCGCGAATTGCATTGCGCGCCCGGTCGATCGACTTGGCCTCTATCACCTCGGCCAGCGCGAAGAGGAACATCACCATCGCCGCTTCCGGCCAATGTCCGATGACCATCGCACCCGTCACGGCAATCGACATGAGCGCGTTTATGTTCAGATTGCGGTTCTTGAGGGCGATCCAGCCTTTCTTGTAGGTCGACAGGCCGCCGGTGAAAATCGCCACCAACGCGAGCACTACGACAGCCCAGTGATTGCCGCCGTTGATCCAGTACACGACCTCGGCCAGCGTAGCGGTGACCCCGGCAAGCGCCAGCGGCCACCAGTTGGTCTTGGGTAATTGTTCCGCCGGCACGACCGCACCTACCTCGCCGCCCGACTCAACCTTCGCCTCAAAGCCGATGGCTTGCAGGGCCGCCAAGACCGCGTCCAACGCCCCAGGACTGTGCGTCACGGTCAGGCTACGCTGCATCAGGTTGAAATCCAGCGCTGCCACGCCGTCCATGCCGGAGAGCTTGTCCCGGATCAACCCCTCCTCCGTCGGACAGTCCATCTTGGCGATGGCCAGCACCGTTCGCGCCCGGTCAGTCGGCGTGTCGATGCGTTGCGCCTGCATGCCGATGGTGCGCAAGGCCGCTTCGACCGGCGCAAGCGAGTCGAGCCGATGGCTCACTGCCAGAGTGCGCTGTATCAGGTTGAAGTCCAATCCAGTCACGCCGTCGAGAGGCTCCAGCTTGTTGCGGATCAGCGCCTCCTCGGTGGGGCAGTCCATGTTGTCGATGCGGTACAGCGCCCTCCCCGGGCCGACGGCGCATGACTCCATCAGTGTTAGTGGCACGGACGAACAACCGCACCCGCTGGCTTTGCATTCACTCGTGTTTGTCACGGCTCGGCCGTGCGTCGGCCGGGATACCTCGGCGCCGGACTGAGAAGCGCCCGCCTGTGTATTGTCAACAGGCCGCGCGCTCATGCCGGCGCGCTCCATCGCCGCGACGATGTCCCGCTCGTCAACGGCGCCTTCCGGGGCCGTTACAGTCATGGCGCCGTCGAGAAGGTTGAATCTTAGATCCAGGATGCCGGGCAATGCGCCGACGGCTTGACGTAACGCATTGGTCTCCTCTGCGCAATCCATGCCCGCAATCTTGAAAATTTTTTCGCTCATCCTCCCTATTCCTTTCTCCCGATATTCATACCGTCATGATTTTATAACGTATGAGCATGTATTCATATATTTGATTAAAAAAATATTACTCTTCCACATGCTTCAGACCCGCCATGAGGATAAAGCTGATGTGATCATCGTCCAGGCTGTAGTAAGCGATCCGGCCGTCCTTTCGATATTTCACCAGGTTCATGTTTCTTAAGACCCGCAACTGATGGGAAATGGCCGACTGGGATATGCCGATCAGGGAGGCCAGGTCGCATACGCAAAGCTCTTCCTGCAAAAGGGCGGATATGATTTTTGTTCTCGTGGGGTCGCCCAGAACCTTGAAGCTCGCTGCCAGTTTAAAAAGCGTTGCATCCGGTTTCATGGCTTGTCTTGCAGAGGCTACTTTCCGCTCATTAATGCATAAGACCTCGCAAACCGCTCTCTTATCTTTCTCAACTTTAATCATTTTAATATCCCAATACATGAATGTGTGCTCACATATAAACAACATTATTCATCTGGTCAAGAAAATAATTCCTGCTATGTTGCCGCTTTCGGACCGGCCTGTTGCTTAAATTTCCTGCGACTTTCAGCTTGACAGGACAGGGAAATTCGTATAAGCTTATTCTCCTATTCAAGGTTGCAAGGAGGAAGTTTTTTGGCTACACACAAATCAGCATTGAAGAGAAGCAGGCAGTCCGAGAAGCACCGGGAACGGAACACCGCTGTCAAATCGAGAATCAAGACCGGCGTGAAAACCGTTCTGGAGGCCGTTGCGGGGAAGGATCAGGAGGCGGCAAAGGCCGCGCTGGCCGAAGCCGTCCCGGCGATCACCGCGGCGTCGGCGAAGGGTGCGTTTCACAAGAAGACCGCCTCGCGCAAGATCTCCCGCTTGACGAAGAAGGTTAACGCCCTGAAGGCGTGACCTTACCTCAGAAACCGGCAATCATCAATCGATATGCCCTCTCGGCTGTGCGACCGGCCAGCTTGACGAGGGCATTTTTGCGGCTGGCTTCTTTTCCGCCCACCGCGGTGACGGGATAATCCTCCGTT
>Ga0154726_1043_pt1 | contig 7447 bp, 4 predicted proteins | sample Rifle2008BG16ft_FD_105734 | JGI IMG/M metagenome (GOLD analysis project Ga0154726, IMG submission 105734) | Deltaproteobacteria bacterium RBG_16_58_17
GGATTGAAAATGCATTATCAGCTTTTCCCTTGATCCTCTCCAGCCGGGAGAGGGGGCATCCGGCATTCTCCGGGGTATTTTTAAGGGGGAGGGATGGTCCCGAACGCTCTGCAAACGTCCTACGGATACGTCATTTTACCGTTTCTTGGATTTATCGTCCTTCTCGGCCTCGCCCTGATCTCGCTCTTCATGGGCGGGAGGAAGCGGACGAACATCCTGTTTGCAACAATCTGCCTCCTCGGAGCCCTTGTCAACGCCGACATGGCCTTTTTATCCATTCTGTCCGACGAGCGGTTAGCCCTTCGCATCGACAGGGCGGTCCATCTCTTCTTTGTCTTCAGCATCCCTGTCTATATCCGGTTCGTGCATGCATTTTTGGGCATCCGGGGGAGGCGGTGGCTGGAAGTTACGGCCTTTCTCTTCAGCACCGCCTTGCTGGCCGTCATCCCGACGGATCTCTACTTCAGCGGTTTACACCACTATACCTTCGGACGGATTGCCAGCGCCGGTCCACTCTTTCACCTCTTTTCAGCGGCAGGCGCCTTTACGGTCATCTACTGCCTCGCGCTTCTCTATCGCGTCATGAGGCAGACCACCGACAATATCCGGAAAAACCGGATCAAATATATCTTCGGGGGGCTGGGGGGCACCGCCCTGCTTCTCGCCTTAACGATCCTCCCGATAAGCGGTGTTCCCGTCTACCCACTGGGGAATTTCAGTTTCATTCCCGCCATTTTTCTTGCTTTCGGGGTCCTCAAGTATGACCTTCTGGACATCGGCATTCTCATCCGCAGAGGGACAGTCTATTTCCTCCTGACCGGCATCCTCACCGCTCTTTACATCCTCGTCATCTTTCTTTTCCAATCCTTATTCCTCGGCGGCGGCGGAGCTTCCATCACCCTTTCCCTGGTCCTGGCGCTCATCATCGTCCTTCTGTTCAACCCCCTTCGGGAGTGGGTGCAAGGCCTCATCGAACGCCTTTTTTTCCGGGGAAGATACGATTACCGGCAGCTCCTTCGGGAGATAAGCGGGCGGATGGCCTCCCTCCTCAGTCTTCCGCAGATCAGGGGACTGCTCAGCGACGCGATTACGGAGGCGCTTCAGGTGGAAAGGGTGATCCTCGTCATGGCCGAAGCAGGTGGTTTCCGTCTCTATGAGCGGCGAGGTACGGGCACGTTGGGGGAGGTGACAGAGGCGGGGGCGGAGGCAGGGGCAGGGGCAGGGGCAGAGGGGGCGCCTTCCGGGGAGATCGCTTTGCTGATCCGCACCCTGGAGAGAGAGAAGCGCCCCTTAAGCCGGGCGGCAGTGGAGAGGCGATGGGGGGATGAGGAAGGTGCGGAGGCGCTTACCAGGATTTTTAACAGGCTGGGTGCTGCCCTTGTCATTCCGCTCCCCGCGCGGGAGGGGCTGGCCGGACTGATCGCCCTCGGTCAGAAGAGATCCGGACAACTCTTCGTGGACGAGGACCTGGAGCTCCTGACCACGATCGCCAACCAGGCGGCCATCGCGATCGAGAACGCGCAAAGTTATGAGGCGCTGGAGGCGCTCAACCGCGATCTCGAACAGAAGGTGGCCATGAGGACCGCCGCTCTCCGCGAGGCGCTAATGGAGAAGGAGCGGACGCAGGAACAGCTCATCCGCTCGGAGAGCCTTGCCGCCATCGGCCAGCTTGTCGCGGGGACAGCCCATGAGCTGAACAATCCCATCGCCGGGGCGATGAGCCTCGTCGAAACCAGTGTCGAGACCATGGGGGGATGGGAGGTGCAAAAGGGAGACAGGGAAGAAGTCGTCGACGACCTTCGATTTTCACTTGGCGAGCTCAGGCGGGCCGGCGCGATCATCCGGAGCCTGCTTGATCTTTCGCGCCAGACCCAGACTTATATGGAGACGGTGGACATCAACCGCGCCTTGGATGACGCCCTGCGGATCCTCTACAACCAGTATAAAAATCTCCCTGTGGAGATCGCGAAGGACTACGACGATACTTCCCCGTCGGTGAGGGGAAACTTTGCAAATTTGGGACAGGTTCTGATCAACATCATCCGGAACGCCCTCCAGTCGCTCCCGGAGGGGAGGGGGCGGATTACCCTGACGACGCGCCGCTGTTTGACGACAGACACTGTCCTCATCGAATGCCGCGACACGGGCAGGGGAATACCCGCTGTCTTGCTGAAGGACATCTTCAAGCCTTTTTTTACGACCAAAACGGTGGGTCGGGGAACCGGCCTCGGTCTTTATTTATCCCATGAGATCATCCGACGGCACGGAGGCCAGATCCGTGTCGCCAGTGAGGAAGGCAGGGGAACGACAGTGACCGTCGAGTTGCCCTGCGAAAGGAGGGAGCCGTGAACGGTCTGATGGTGGTCGATGATGAAGAGGGGGTCCGGCGCTCCCTGAAAAAGGTCCTTGAGAAGGACGGTTACCGGATCGTTCTTGCCGAAAACGGCGAGGAGGCGCTGACTTTCATCCGGCAGAATGGTCAGGATATCGAAACAGTCATCTCCGATTACCGAATGCCCGGGATGGATGGCCTGGAGACACTCATCGAGATAGGCCGGTGCAACGCCGAGATCACAAGAATAATGCTAACCGGATATGCAACTATGGCCAGCGCCATCGAGGCGGTCAATGCCGGGATAGACGGTTTTCTAACGAAACCCTTCGAGAACAATGAGCTGCGCGCCAAAGTGCGGGAATATAACCTCAAGAAGCGGCTGAAGCAGTTTGTGTCGGAGCAGGTCCTCGTCGAGCTCCATAAGAGCGCGAATTCCATCCTCCCGAAGAGGATGCGGGTGTCGGTCCTCTTCATTGACATCCGCGGATTCTCAGGTCTTTCCGAGCGACTCAACCCCGCCGAACTCTCCGAACTCCTCAACCACAATTTCTTCTCACCCTTTGACAACATCATCTTCCAGCACAATGGGACACTGGACAAACACATCGGCGACAGCATCATGGGGATCTTCGGGGCGCCGATCACGGGCGGAGACGACGCTGTGCGGGCTGTTCTCGCTGCATTGGCAGTTCGTGAGGATATCGCCAGAGTCAACGGGAGCATCACGCAGCCGGACAGGAGGATCGCCGTCGGCATCGGGATCGCAACAGGCGAGGTGATGGCCGGGATCTTCGGTTCATCGCGAAAGAAGGAGTACACGGTATTGGGTGCTCCCGTCAATCTTGCCTCACGACTGGAGAACATCGCCCAGGCAGATCAGATTCTCGTCTGCGGTGAGACGGCCGGCTTCGTAGAAGGCATCGTGCAGCTGGAAAAGATGGAGGCGCTCGTGATTCGCGGTTTTGCCAGGCCGCCGGAAGTTTACAGTGTCATGGGGAAAAAACAGGAAATACACCTTGACAATTCACGTCGCCTGGTTTAAGTAAAATTATTATCGTACGGTCTTTATGAGAGGTGACGCGGGGTGGAGCAGTCCGGTAGCTCGTTGGGCTCATAACCCAAAGGTCAGAGGTTCGAATCCTCTCCCCGCTACCAATAAATACGATGGGTTAAGCAGACAGCTTAACCCATCGTTTGTTTCTCTCTATTTTCTTTTCCGATTAAAAAAATGTTTTACCCCCTTTCACCATATCTTTGAGGAGTTGGGGCGGGGAAAACCGCGATCCGAATTTTTCTTCGAGCTTGCTCAATGCACCGACGACGGCTTTGATTCCCCGGGAGTGCATGTAAAAGAAAGGCCCGCCCAGGTTGGCTGGAAAACCGATCCCATAGATACCGCCGACATCACCGTCTCGCGGGCTCCTCAGGATATTTTCCTCCAGGCACAGCGCGGACTCATTGCAAAAGGCCAATACCAGCCTTTCGACAATCTCCTTCCGGGACATGTCGATCCGTTCGCGACCGGGCGCCGTAAAATCATACGCGCTCGGATCGGGACCGAGTTTCTTGCCGTTCCGGTATTCATAGAATCCCTTTTCGTTTTTACGACCGGAACGCCCGTCCCCTACGATTTTTTTGACTATATCGTGGGAATCCACCCGCCCTTCAAAGACCTCGGAAAGAATGACTCCGACCTTGTAGGACACATCCAGACCCACCTCGTCGCTGACGATAATGGGTCCTACCGGAAATCCGACGGATACGGCCGCATTATCGATATCTTCAATCCTCGCCCCTTCATTGAGCATCAGCATTCCCTCATTGATATAGCGGGAAATAACCCGGGATGTAAAAAAACCCACCCCGTCATTGACAATAATAGGCGTCTTTCCGCACGCTTTACAAATTTCCCATGCAGTCGCAGTCACTTCCGGCAAGGTATCCTTCGTATTGATGATTTCGATCAGCGGCATTCGATGCACCGGCGAGAAATAATGCATACCTATAAACTGCTGGGGCCGTTTGGACGCTTTTGCCAGACGGGTAATCGGAATGGCGGACGTATTTGAGGCAAAAATGGCATTTTCCGACATGACCGCTTCAACTTCCCGGATCACCTTATGTTTGAGATTCAGGTCTTCGAAAACCGCCTCGATAACGATATCGGCATTTTTAAAACCGGTATAGGTATCCGTAACACTGATCAGATCATAGCGCCGGCGGTATTCATATTCACCACGGGGGCGCTTCATCCAAATGCCTTCCAACACTTTGCCGGCAGCTTTCAACCCCTTGCCGACGGCATCCATGTTGACGTCCTTCATGCGGACGACATACCCCTTATCCGCCTTGGTGGCTGCGATGCCGGCGCCCATGAGTCCTGAACCCAGGACCCCAATCTTTTTAATGGGATGGGGTTTGACGTTTTTGGCCACTCCCCGATCCGCTTTGGCTGCGGTATCCATAAAGAAAATATGGATCAATGCCGCGGCTTCCTTGGTTAAAACCAATTTTCCAAAACGCCTTGCTTCTTCTTCATATCCGGCTTCCGGACCTTCAGAAAGGCCCTTATAAACGCATTCCAGTATCTCCAGCGGAGCCGGATAGAGGCCTTTGGCCTGCTTTTGAACCATGCCTTTTGCCTGTTCATACAACCCTGCAAGCATTTTCGGCGACGGCAACGGCGGCAATTTCCGCTTGATTTCCATTTTTCCCTGGGCCAATGCCAGTGCCCGTTGATAGGCGATTTCCTTTAACTTCTCAGGCGGAACCGCCTCATCGACGAGCCCCAACTTCTTGGCCTGTTCGGGCATGAAGTTCTTCCCCGTCAGGATTCCATCTATGGCCTGCTCCAGAGGAATGAGCCTCGGAAGTCGCTGGGTGCCCCCTCCGCCGGGCAGCAGGCCCAATTTGACTTCAGGCAGTCCCAGGACCGTTTTGGGTGATGTGGTTGCAATACGATAATGGCAGGCCATTGCCACTTCCAGACCGCCCCCGAGGCAGGGACCGTTAATTGCTGCAATGACCGGTTTGGAAAGCTCTTCATATTTTTTTAGAACCTTATGCATGGCCCGCGACATTTGATACCCGTCTTCTTCGGTTTTAACATGCTGGAGCATGCCGATGTCGGCGCCAGCCAAAAAATTGCCCGGTTTTCCCATCAGCACCACTGCCTTTATTTCCTTATCCCGGGCAATGACATCGGCCATCTCATTCAATTCCTGCGTCGCCTGATCGGTCAGCACGTTCATCGGGCGTCCCGGGAGATCATATGTTAAAATCGCCACGCCATGCTTGTCTTTTTCCAAGGTGAGTATTTTTTCGCTCATATCTCGAATCCCTCCTAATGCTTGACCTTAATTTGCGCGTTCCAGTATCATGGCGGCGCCCGTGCCGTTTGCAGCGCAAGCTGTAACCAGACCAAACGTTCCGTCCACCCGCGGCAGTTGATTTGCGCAAGTGGTTATCATTCGCGTGCCTGTCGCCCCAAAGGGATGGCCGATTGAGAGGGAACCGCCCATCATGTTGAATCGGTCCATATTCACTTTCCCAATGGGTTCACTGAGCCCCACATTTTTCTTCAGCCAGTCCTTACTGGTCCACGCCCTGAGATTACACAAGACCTGCCCGGCAAACGCCTCGTGCATTTCAACGAGATCAATATCCGAGAGTTTCAGTCCAGCTTGTTTGAGAGCTTTGGGCGTAGAAAAAGTAGGCCCGAAAAGCATGCCGATATCCAGATCAAGGCCTGAAAAACCAAAGGACTTGATATATGCTTTTGGTTTGTATCCCAGCGCTTTTGCCGTTTCCTCCGCCATCAGCAGAACAGCGGAGGCGCCGTCTGTAAGCGGGCTGGAATTGGCTGCCGTAATGGTGCCGTATTCTTTGTCGAATACGGGAGGAAGAGTGCCCATCTTCTCTCGATTCGGTTGGGGCCGGATTTGATTGTCGGCAATCGCCGCATGGTAATCCGGCGGGGCAACAACCGGGATGATTTCGGCTGGAATACGTCCGTCGGCGACGGCCTTTCCAGCCAGTTCATGGGTTCGAGTCGCATAGTCATCCTGTTCCTCACGCGTGATACCCCATTCTTTTACCATCAACTCGGTATGTTCTCCCATGGTTAAGCCGGTATACGCCTCGGCCAGGGCCAACGGCGGCGGAATCATATCTGCAAGTCTCACCTGTCCGATGGTTATCATCTGTTCTTCGGGTGTTTTTTTGGTTTGTGCTTCCAGAATGACGCGCCGGAAGGCCTCTGTAACGGTTATTGGAACGTCCGACATCGAATCGGCGCCGCCGGCAATACCGACATCCGCATTTCCGGTTGCGATACTCATGGCAACGTGTGCAGTGGTTAAAATGCTCGTCGCACAAGCCATCTGCATATGATATGCGTGGATCGTTTTGGGAAGACCTATGCCTAGTGCGGCAATACGGGCCAGATTCGACGTGCTCGGCTTGGGTATGCTGAGCCCCATGGCGATTTCGTCGATCTCGTTGGGATCGATATCGGTCCGGTTTACCAGTTCAGCCAGACATATTTTGGCCAGATCAACGGCCGTCATGTCCTTAAAGTCCGTAAACATTCGTTGAAATGGGGTTCGATACCCCTCAATAATGGCGACTCGTCGCATTTGCATAATTTCTCCCTCCTTTTAGTTATTATTGATTAGCGTTAAACCATTCATCAGCCGGGGTGGATAAAAAATTTATTGAATTGATAAGAACTTGCTTTTCTATGGTGAAGGATACGATGGGATGCCTTGTCTGTCAAGGAGATTTTATATCCCATTTTAATCGCTCCTTGGGTAACATTTAATTTGATGCAATTCGGATGTAAAATACCCCTTGACAAGCAAAAACAGCCTCCCTATACTTCCTTTCGTCGAAAGCAATGCCTTATCAAACAAAAGACGGTTGGTATGGAGACATAACGGATTTTCGCCAGGGGCTCGATGACCGGCAAGAGCGCTATGTCGTCGGCGCTTACTCGGATACGCAGGTTTTTATGGAGTCTCCGGTTTTTGTTCAACCCGATCCCCAGGAGAAGAAAAGAGGCAGAAAAAGAAAATACCCGAAGCTGATCGAGACGAATCCCTTGCCGGTCAA